>Ga0210033_1000595_pt1 | contig 34106 bp, 33 predicted proteins | sample CryGeymeta201501_FD_185465 | JGI IMG/M metagenome (GOLD analysis project Ga0210033, IMG submission 185465) | Groundwater microbial communities from Crystal Geyser aquifers in Utah, USA - Crystal Geyser metaG 2015-01 (SPAdes) (version 2) | ecosystem: Environmental > Aquatic > Deep subsurface >... | reverse complement strand
CAGGTGTCTTGGGGTCGCTACAACACCATCAATACCGAAGGCGCCATCGGCGGCGCGTTGAATCAAGACTGGTCGGCGCGGGTGTCGGTGCTCTATCAGCGCCGCGATGATTACGTCGACAACACCTTCGATACCGCCAGCAGCAACGATCTGGAAGGCTACAAAGAGTTCGCCGCGCGGGCGCAGTTTTTGTACGCGCCAGGCGCGGATTTCGAGGCGTTGTTCAACCTGCATGTGCGTTCACTCAACGGCACCGCACGGCTGTTTCGCGCCAACATCATTCGGCCGGGCAGCAACGAATTTGTCTCTGGCTTCAATCGCAACCAGATCAGCATCGATGGCCAGAACTTCCAGAACCTCGATGCCTTCGGTGGCAGCGCCCGCCTGCGCTGGGACTTCGATGGCTTGAGTCTGTATTCGATCACCGGTTACGAGACCGTGGATACGCTGTCCCGCGGCGACATCGATGGCGGCTTCGGTGCCGTGTTCGCGCCGCCATCGGGACCGGGGCTGATTCCGTTCACCGCCGAATCCGCCGATGGCCTGCCCAAGCACAAACAGATCACCCAGGAGCTGCGCGCCGCTTCGACCACCGATGCCGCGCTGCAATGGCAGACCGGTATCTATTACTTTTTTGAAGACCTGACCATCGACAGCTTCAACTACGACTCGCTGGCGCCGGGGCGACCGCAGAATGGCTACGTACAACAGCAGCAGAAGAACAACGCCTATGCGCTGTTCGGGTCGCTGGAATACGCCGCCAGCGAGGCGCTGACCTTGCGCGGCGGACTGCGTTTCACCCACGACAAAAAAGACTTCGTCGCCGAGCGCTTTCAGTCGCCGCTGGCGTTTCTTGGCGTCGGCCCGATCGGGCCGATCACCGCCCATCCCAGCGATTCTGATTTGAGCTGGGACGCCAGTGCGGTCTACCAGTGGAACGATCAGGTCAACACCTTCGCCCGGGTGGCGCGCGGTTATCGGGCGCCCAGCATTCAGGGCCGTCTGTTGTTTGGCGACACCGTATCGGTGGCCAAACCGGAGACGGTGATTTCCTATGAAGCCGGTATCAAAGCCGATCTTTGGGATCGTCGCGCCCGCCTGGGTTTCACCGTGTTCCGCTACACGGTCAACAACCAGCAACTCACCGCGGTCGGCGGCGGCGCCAATTTCAACACCTTGATCAATGCCGACAAAACCGTCGGTTCCGGCTTTGAGCTGGATGCCGAAGCCAATCTGACCGAGCGGCTTCTGGTCACTGCGGGTTTGAGTTACAACGACACCGAAATTCAGGACCCGAATTTGTTTATCCAACCCTGCGGTGGTGGCTGCACCGTGCTGGATCCGGCGGGACCGATCGCCGGCACGGTGTCGCTCAATGGCAATCGTCTGCCGCAGGCGCCGCTGAAAGTCGCCAATGTCACCGCGCGCTATGGGGTTCCGGTGGGCGATGGCGAGGTATTTGCCTACACCGATTGGGCGTATCGCAGCGACATCAGCTTTTTCCTCTACGACTCGCGCGAGTTTCATGGGGATGGGCTACTCGAAGGCGGCCTGCGCCTCGGCTACAACTGGGCCGGTGGCAATCGGGAACTGGCTTTGTATGGCCGCAACATCACCAACGAACTGGCACTGGTGGGTGGCATCGACTTCAACAATCTGACCGGTTTTATCAACGAGCCGCGGATCTGGGGCGCCGAGTTCACCGCTCGCTTCTGAGTACGAACCGCGCCGCCCGGTTGGGTCTTGGTCGGCGCCAGTGGGTTGGTCGGCTCCGCCGCTATGCGTCTTGCGTAGGTCGGCTCAAGCGCCGCAGGCGCGGAGCCGACAACGCGCGGGTCTGCGGTTCTGGTGAAGCTGTCGGCTCCGGCGCTACGCGCCTTGAGCCGACCTACGACTTGAGCGGCTCGGCGCAAGTGTTTGCTTAAGCTATGAATCGAACGGTTGCCGCAATCTGGGGTCGACCAGCGCGCGCCCGCCATCGATCAGCAAGTTCACCAGCACGATCAAGGCGCCAGCACTGAGGGCGACCCCCATCACCAGGCTGTAGTCGCGGTTCAACGCGCCCTGGACGAAATAGCGACCGACCCCGGGGATGCCGAAGATTTGCTCGATGACGGTGGAGCCGGTGATCACCGCGATCAAGGCCGGCGCGAGCCAGGCCAGCACCACCAGCAGCAACGGCCGCAACACGTGGTGCCGCAACAAGGCTAAGTCTTCGATGCCGCGGGCACGGGCGGCACGGACATAGTCGCTGGCCAGAATGCCGATCACGCCATCGCGGGTCAGCCGCACCAAGCCGGCCAGATTGGGCAGACAGAGCGCGGTAACCGGCAATACCAGGCTACGCCAGTCGTTGCCATCAAAGCCCCCAGCGGGCAACCAGCCGAAGTAAACGGCGAGCAGTAAAATCAGCAGCGGTGCCAACACAAACTTGGGTAGCGCCAGGCCAATCAAGCTGGCGGTGCGGATACCGAGATCGACGCCGCTGCCAGCGCGCCAGCCGGCCCACAGCCCGAGCGGCACCCCGATCAGCAACGCCGCCAGCAGCGCCAGGCCGCCGAGCAGACCGGTGATCGCGAAGCCCGAAGCCAACAGTTCAATGACGCGGTAATCCGGATATTGAAACGATTGCCCGAGATCGCCATGGCCCAGATCCACCAGGAAATGGCCGAACTGCTCCGGCACCGGGCGATCCAGCGCGTGCTGCGCGATCAGTTCGGCGCGGCGTGCCGGATCGAGTTCGCGTTCGGCATCAAACGGACCACCGGGCGCGGCCCGCAGTAGGCCAAAGCACAACAGCGCCAACAACAGCAGGGTCACCAGCGCTTCGCCCAACCGCAGCAGCAGGCCTTTGCCGAGCGCCCAGTGTGGTTGGCCAAGGGCAAGCGTCGGCCAGCGCATCAGCGGGCCCCTGCGGGCGCAGCAAAGTGCAGCCAGCGCGAGCCGTGGCGATCCAGCGGATTGGCCTCGAAGCCAAGCACATCGGTGCGCACCAGATGCTTGGAGGTATAGAAATAAATCGGCACGATGACGTGCTGATCCAGCAGACGCTGTTCGGCGCCCGCCAGCAAACGCTGCCGCTCGCCGCCATCGGCCTGGCGGGCCTGGGCCAGCCACTGTCGATAAACCGGGTCGTGCCAGCCGCTCCAGTTCAACGCCTGATCGCCATCGAACAGCGCAAGAAAACTCAAGGGATCCTCGACATCGGCGATCCAACCACCGCGAAAGACTTGCGTGATCCGGCCTTCGCGACGATGCAGAACGAAGGACTTCCACTCTTCATTGCGCAGCACCACTTTGGCGCCGAGGACTTGCCGCCACATCGCCGCCACCGCCAGCGCCAGTCGCCGATGCGGCGTCGACGTGTTGTAGCGAATTTCGATGGTCAGCGGCGCTTCGGCACGATAACCGGCCGCGGCATACAGTTGCCTGGCGCGGGTTTCGCGCGCCGCTTGCGACCAAGCCGCGCTGGCCATTTTCGGCGCTGGATAGTCGGCCATGCCGGGTGGCACCAGGGCATAGGCCGGCGTCTCCCCCAGCGCGGTGATGTAGCGGGTCAGAATCTCGCGATCGATCGCCAGACTGAGCGCCTCGCGCAGCGCCGGTGCCCGGCCCAGCACCGCTGCGCGCAAATTCAAACCGAGGAAGAAACTCCCCAAATAAGGGCTGATCCGCAGTTGCGCGCCGAAGCGTGCCTGCAATCGATCTCGGCGCGCTGGCGGCACGGTCTCGGTCAGGTCCAGATCGTTGGCGCGAAAGCGTTGTTGTTCGCTGGCGGCGTCTTCGGTCACCAGATAGCGCACATCGGCAATCGCCACCGCCGCCGCAGCGTGAAAATGCGCGTTCTTCTGCAACCGAATCAGCGCGTGCGGCTGCCAGTCGAGCAGCTGATAGGCACCGTTGCTGACCAGGTTGCCGGGCCGCGTGTGGCGGCTGCCGTAGCGTGCCAGGGCGGGCAAATAGACCGGATAGGCAATCGGCAGCAGCAACAATTGGAGTAATGGCGCCGGTTCGACCAGATCGATCAGCAGCGTGTGCGGATCGCTGGCGCGAATCGCCAGGTCGGCCACGGTGCCGGTGCCAGCGGCCAGTTCGCGCGCACCAACGATCACTGCCAGCATCGGTGCCAACGGGGCGGCCGTGGCTGGACTCAGGGCACGCTGGAATGAAGCCACGATCTCCGCTGCCAGCAGCGGCTCGCCATTGGACCAGCGCAAATTGCGGCGCAGATGAAATGCATAGCGGCGGCCATCCGCTGAGATTTCCCAGCGCTCCGCCATCCCCGCAAGCAACTGGCCGCGGGCATCCTCGCTGACCAAACCCTCGTACAAATCGCGCAACACGTTATGGCTGGCCAGATCCTGCGCGCGGTGCGCATCCAGCGTCGATGGCTCCGGTCCGTTGCCACGCCGCAATGCGCGCAGCGCGCTTGGACTGCTGGCAGGGACGGTTTCCGCAGCCGCCAGAACGCCAGCCATCAGCAGCGCGAGCAGAACAAAAAATGGTTTGGCCGCCATCGCCTCATGCCCCGTGCGCTCGGAAGCGGTCAGCGTAACAAACCTGCGCACGCTGCGGTTTGGTTTCGCCTCAACGCCGCTGGTTGTCAACGCCGCTGGTTTGGCCGCTCGCCGGCAAGCGGTTAGGATCGGGGTTCGTTGTAGCCACCAAGCCACCGAGGTCGATCATGAACCAGCTCAAACGCGTTGCCATTCTGGGCGGTACCCGGATTCCGTTCTGCCGCAACAACACCGCCTATTTCGATGTCGGCAATCTCGGCTTGGCGACCAAGGCGGTCGGCGGGTTGGTCGAACGCTTCGGCCTGAGCGGTCAAACCCTGGGCGAGGTCGCGCTCGGTTCGGTGCTCAAGCATTCTTCGGATTGGAACCTGGGCCGCGAGGTGACTTTATCGAGCGGGCTGTCGCCATTGACCCCGGGCATCACCCTGCAACGCGCCTGCGGCACCAGTCTGGACGCCGCCATTCTGATCGGCAACAAAATTGCGACCGGGCAAATCGAGGCCGGTATCGCCGGCGGCGCCGATACCACCAGCGATGTGCCGATCATGGTCGGCCGCCGATTGCGGCGGCGCTTGCTCGATCTCAACCGCGCCCGGAGTTTTGGCCAGCGCGTCGGCGCGATCTTCAAAGGCTTGTCGCTCAGCGAATGGAAGCCGGAGTTTCCCGGTGTCGCCGAGCCGCGCACCGGCAAGTCGATGGGCGATCACTGCGAAATGATGGCCAAGCAATGGGGCATTCGCCGAGAAGACCAGGATCGCTTGGCCTATGAGTCGCACCGCAAAGCCGCCGCCGCTTACGAACGTGGATTTTTTGCCGACCTGATCACGCCGTTTCGCGGTTTGGATCGCGACAACATTCTGCGCGCCGACACCAGCATGGAAAAACTGGCGACCCTGAAGCCGGCGTTTGATCGCCGTTCCGGCAAGGGCACCCTGACGGCGGGTAATTCCACGCCGCTGACCGATGGCGCTTCGGCGGCGCTGCTCGCGTCCGAAGACTGGGCCCGAGCGCACGGCCACGCGCCGCTCGCCTATCTCACCGACGCCCGGGTCGCGGCGGTCGATTACGTGGCCGGTGAAGGCCTGTTGATGGCGCCGACCATCGCCGTGGCGCAACTGCTGCAAGCACGCGGACTGAAACTGCAGGATTTCGATTTCTACGAGATCCACGAAGCCTTTGCGGCGCAGGTGCTATGCACGCTCAAGGCTTGGGAATCTGCCGACTACTGCCAACAGCGTCTGGGCTTGGCGCAGCCCCTGGGTGCCATCGACCCGAACAAATTGAACGTGGCCGGGTCGAGTCTGGCGTTCGGCCATCCGTTCGCCGCCACCGGCACTCGCCTGCTGGCGACCCTGGCCAAGTTGCTGGCCGAAAAAGGCGCCGGCCGCGGCTTGATTTCGATCTGCACCGCCGGTGGCATGGGCGTGGTGGCGATTGTCGAGCGCTGAGGAATGTGGGAGCGGGTACGGCAACGCTTCAGGAATAGGTTGGGGGTGAACGAGCGCAGCGAGCCCCAACCAAAGGCAGAGGCGGAGCCCGGTGCGTGGGTCTGTTTGCGATCGGGTCGGTTGGGATTCTCTTTGCTCACCGCCAACCTACGCTTCAGTCCTGTTTTTGCAGGATCACCAGCACGCGCTCGCCGTCCAGACCGGGTACCTGCAGGGGCTGCACCGAGTGCAGGTCAAAGCCTTTGGGTAGCTGCTTGAGTTCAGCGGCGTAGCCGGGGCCTTTCATCGCCAGCAGGCGGCCGCCCGCGGCCAACCAGGGTCGGCAGCAACGGCCGAGTTCGCGCAGCGGGGCGACGGCGCGCGCGGTGGCGAGGGTGATCGGTTGATCCGGTCGATAGGCTTCGGCCCGCTGCTGCTCCACGGTGACATTTTGCAGCTCCAGGCAACGTTGAACCTCGTGCAGGAAGCCGGCTTTTTTGCCGTTGGATTCGAGCAAAATTACCGAGCGTTGCGGCTGCAGGATGGCCAGCGGGATGCCGGGGAATCCGGCGCCGCTGCCGATGTCGGCGAGTTCGCTTTCGACCCAGTGCGCGGCCATCGACAGCGAATCGAGCAGATGCCGGGTCAGCATCGCCTGCGGCTGCCGGATCGCGGTCAGATTGAAGCGCTGGTTCCACTGGCCAAGCAGGCGCAGATAGTCGAGCCAGCGCTCGATTTGATCGCTGCTGGCGACCAACGACATTTCGGCAAGGGCCGCGATCAGCGGCGCCCGCAGGATTTCGAATTCGGCCACCGGACACCAATCAACCAAGAGCCAGCCGCCATTGTAGGGGCCGGACTCGGTCAAACCGGTCGCTTCAGAGCAACAGATTCGGGATCGTCGGCGTGGCGAAGTTGCCGATATTGGGAAAGATGCTCGGCAGGTCCCCAGGCGGCACGCCCAGCCATACCGCCAGACTGGCGGCAAACTGATCGACCGCCAGCGCCGGAATGGTCTGGCCGCGATCAAAACTCTCGACCCCATTCAACACCTGGCTCGGCCAGGCGCCGAATAGTAGGCCACCCTGAACGGCGCCGCCCAGCGCAAATTGCACGCCGCCCCAGCCGTGATCAACCCAGTTGTTGCTTGCCGGCCTGCATCAACGCGGCAAACCTGGCCAGGTCGCCAGTCGCCAACGCGGCGCGCAGTTCGTCCAGCGCCTGACCCAGGCGCGCCAGCACTTCGGCGCTATTCGGGTTCAGCGATTGGATCTCGAAATACAGCTTCGGGTTTTCGTTGACAACCGCGCGGGTGACCTTGGTCTGCGCATTGAAGGTGGCGCTGGAGATGCCGTCCAGCCGCCGCTCATCGGCGCCGCCACTGGCCAGGGCGGCGGCAAACACGATATTGACCGCATGCGACAGACCGAGCACTTCGGCCATCAAGCGGTCGTGATCCGGCAGGTTCATCGCCACCACGGTGGCGGTGGTGGCGGCAAACAAACTGTGCGCCAGCGCGGTCGCGCGCGCTGAGCCCAAGTCGATCACCACCACGTGCCGATCTGCCAGCAACACCGCGCCCGGGCCGAACATCGGATGCAGCGAAGCGACCGCGACGCCAGCCTGCTGCAAGGCCTGATAGCCGGTGGCCAGCGGGGCTTTGATCGAAGCGACGTCGATCACCACGCCCGCTGGCTGCCGGGTTGCCAGCGCGTGCATGACACCGACGCTGGCTTCGATGCCCGCCGCAATCAGGATCAAGTCCTGGTCGAGCGCGCCGTCGTCGAGGCGGCGACGCTGGGCAAACTCGGCGACTCCGGCGGCACCAGTCTCCAGCGCCGGATCGCAGAGCTCCACGGTGTAGCCTTGCGAATCCAGAAACCGCGCAAACCAGCGCCCCATCTGGCCGCCGCCACCGACCACCAGCGCGCGTCGGCCATCGCCCAGGGCTTCGGCGCGGATCTGCTCGTGCTCCTGGGTGGTCAACGAATGCTGGATCAACAGTTTCATCAACTCGTGGGCCAGCGACCGATCCAGTCCGCGGGCATCGGCGTGCGCGGTGGCCAGTGCCAGCACTTCTTTCTCGCGGGCAAAATCGCGCAACGGCTTGCCCATGCCACGCTTGATCTCGCCAATCGCCGCGATGGTTTGCTGGCGCTCGCCAATCAAGTCCAGCAAGTGGTTGTCGATACGGTCCAGGGTTTGCCGCAGACGGAGCAACTCGGGGGGATGAGCAATCGGCATGGCTTCGGTGCCATTGGAACGGGGTGCTTACGCTAGCAGAGCCGCCGCGGTGTTTTGTTCTGGCGATCACGCAAAGTCTGGGCAGCTTGTGTGGGTAGCCCAGCGGCCGCGAGCACCGGCGCGGGGGCGTTTTGGGTCGGCTTTGCGGTTCAAAGTAAACTGCTTGGCTGATCCACCAAAACCAGGCCCGCCACCGTGAACCATTCTCCGCATGCGTATCCACGCCGACCACTGACGACGGTGATTGCCGTGGTCGGCTGCGACGGTGCCGGCAAATCGACGCTGGCCGCCGATGTCATGCAGGCTTTGCACGATCAGGGCGCGGCCGAGTTTCTCTATTTGGGTCAGTCGTCGGGGATCATTGCCGAGGCGATTCGCCGCCTGCCCTGGATCGGTGCGGCGTTCGGACGCTATCTGGTGCGTCGGGCGGAGCGTGCGCACCACACCCAGAGCCGACCGCCCGACCTGGCTACGGCGCTGGTGGTCCATCTGTTGTCACGCTGGCGGGCGCACAAGTTCCGCCGCTTGTTGGCGCTGTCGCGACGCGGCGTGATGGTGGTTGCCGATCGCTATCCGCAGGCGGAAATGCCTGGTTTCTACTTCGATGGTCCCGGGTTGGATCACGCTGCCGCCGGCACCTGGCTGGTAAAAAAAGTTGCCCGGCGCGAACAGCGTTTGTATGCCTGGATGGCGAGCCATGTGCCGACCTTGGTGATCCGGCTCAATATCGATGCCGAGACCGCGCATGCCCGCAAACCGGATCACAAATTATCGATGTTGCAGGACAAGGTCCGGGTCATTCCGGGCTTGCGCTTCAACGGCGCCGACATTCTCGATCTGGATGCGGTGGCGCCCTATGCACAAGTGCTAGCCCGAGCAGTGGCGGCGAGCCGCGCTGCCATCGACGCGGCGCGGGCGCAAAATAACGCGATGTAGGGTGAATAAGTGCCGCGCATTCACCAAACCAGCGCAATGCAAAGCGGCGGCAAGCCGCCGCACTCCAAAGGAATGAAGCGTGAATAAGTACCGCGCATCCGCCTTGGGAAAACGCTGAAGCAGCGCAAAGTTTGCCGACGATCCCGCCGGGCCACAACCTAGCTGTGCGGTGCCAGCATCGCGCCGTTGACCGCTTGCAGCGCCGCGGCGAGGACTTGCGGATAAGGCGCCCGGGCATCCAGATCGAGGATATTGGCGCCATTGAAGCGCAGCCGCGGCACCACCGCGATTTTGTCCTGCAATTCCACGATCTGGTGGTCGGGTTTGCGTGCCAGCGCGGTGTTCACATCGATATTCAGCCGGATCACCAAGGTTGGCACATGGCTCGCCATCCACTGATACAACTTGATTTCGCGGGCGGCGAGTTTGCCGATCAGCCAACTCTTGGTGGGGGTCCCGATCAGGCCGGGACCGTCGTAGTGAAAGCCCGGGATTTCGGCCTGCGGATAGCGATCGGTAATCACCATCACACCGCGTCGCGACAGCGCCAGTAGGCGTCGAAACTGGCGGACCCGCCACAGCGAAAGCAAATACATCACCACCGCCGTGCCGACCCCTGGCAACTTTTGCCGCGGGTCCTGCGCCCGCCGCGCCTTGCGCGCCAGGTAGTGTTCGAGTCGTGGTCCGATCAACGGCAGCTTTTTGATTTTGTCGCCCATCTCGCCCGAGACCAGGCCGAGATAACGCCGCTGGATCGGCCCCACCGTGCGCAACCGCGCCAACAAATCGGCGGTCAGCGTGGACTTGCCGGTGCCATCACAGCCAATCACCGCGACCACCCCGGTCAGCGGCGGATGACTTTTTTTGGCGGCGGGACGCACCGACCGGCGCAGGCTGGCGGTGGTTTCGGTTTTGATCGATACGGAACTCATGGACTTTATCCTGATTGACACAGTTGGGTCTGCGGACGGTCATCTTTGACTGCTATCTTGAAGCGCCCGGCTTAGTCTGCTTGACCCGCGGCAACGAGCCGTGGCCCGATCCAACTGACATCAAACAGACCGGCGCTAACGCGGTTTCACCACACCATCGCCACTTCCACACCGCCGCCGGTGCTATCGACCCAGGGCACCAGCGCCACCTTGTCGTTGAACGCCTTGGTGAAGAACCAACCGCTGCCGGTACCGATCGCAGCACCGGCAGCGACGTCGTACCAGTGATGCTTTTTGGCGGCGACCCGGGCGCTGCCGGTGAGCGCGGCCACGGCATAAGCGGGGAAACCCCATTGCCAGCCGTAGCGGCGATACAACGTGGTGGCCGAAGAAAACGCCAGGGCGGTGTGGCCCGAGGGAAAACTGTTGTTGTCGCTGCGATCCGGGCGCTGCTCGTGGACCAAGGCCTTGCCGAGTTCCGCGAGTCCAGCAGCGGCGCCGATGCTGAGGGCCGCCTGGCCAGTGCCATCCCAATCGTCTTTCACCGTCGGCGTGCCCAAAGCCAAGCCGACCAAGCCAATGGCGCCCACCGTGCTGATGTCATCCCAACTGTTGTGGCTGATCGCCTGGGCAGGCGTATTCGCCCCGAGCAAGGCCAGCAGCAGCCAGGCCAATAGACGGGTTTTCATGACGGTGTTCTCCTTGGTGAAAGCGGTCGAGCGGCGCGGCCGACCAGCTTTCGGTCGCACCGCGTAAGCCGATATATCACGGCGTTTTGCCGCATGAATTACCTAGCCTTAATAGTTGCGCGGCGCCAGCTGCTTATGCTGCCCGCCGCCTGACCGGAGTGACTTGTCGATGGTGATGTATGGGTGATGACCGCAACCGCAACCGCAACCATTGGCTGGCGCTGGTGCTGGTGCTTGGCGTCGCCAGCTGTGGCGTCGTTTTGGCGCGGTTTGGCCCGGCCGGGTTCGATCCGCCGTTATTGCTGTGGTTTCGTGACAGCGCCGACACTGGCCGGATTGCCGGGCCGGCCTGGCTGACCGAATTTTGGCTGGCGCTGACCCGGCTCGGCGACACCGGGCCGCGCTTGCTGGTCGCCAGCTTGCTGTTACTCGCGCTGTTGCGGTGGCGACGCTGGCAGAGCGCGCTGTTCAGCGCCGGTATTCTGCTCAGCGGCATCCTGTTGTCGGAGTTGCTCAAGGTCGTTGTGGGACGGGCACGACCGCAGTTGGTCACGCCACTGGATGCGGTCGGGTCACTCAGCTTTCCCAGTGGACACGCGCTGAATAGCAGCCTGTTTTATCTGACCGTGGCACTGCTGTTGGCGCCAGTGCTCAAGCAACGCGGCGCACGCTGGGCGTTGTATGCCGTGGCCGTTGGCCTGACGCTGGCGACCGGCGTATCGCGCATCGCGCTGGGCGTGCACTGGCCCAGCGACGTGCTCGCCAGTTGGATCCTCGCCGCCGCCTGGCTGTGGTTCTGGTTCGCACTGGCCCACAGGTTTTGGCCAAAAGCTCTGGTGCTCAGCCGATGACGCCGCGACCCGGAGGGCCAACCGATGCGCCGGCCAACCCATCAGGAAACCCCGTGAAGATTGCCTACGTGATCAATTCGCTCGAAGGCGGCGGCGTCGCCCTGCCGGTGCCGGCGGTGACCCGGGTGTTGCGCGATGCCGGCGCCGAGGTGAAGGTGTTCGCGCTCACTCGGCGCGATGGACGGGCGCTGCCAGCGATGTTGGCCGATGGCCTGGAGGTGGCCGTGCGCGAGGGCGCCGATCACGACCATTGGGCGGCCGCGCGCTGGCTGGATCGCCAGTTGGCCTGCTACCAACCCAGTCATTTGTGGACCTCGCTCACCCGCTCCACCGTCATTGGTTTGCTATTGGGCTGGCGCCGCCAGATTCCGCTGGTCTGTTGGCAACACAACGCCTACCTGCGGCCGACCGACTGGTGTCTGCTGCGGGCACTGCGAAAGCGTCCGGTGGTGTGGGTGGGCGATTCAGAGCGGGTCACCGCGTTGACCGCCCAACGCTTCGGCGTGGCCGCTGACCGACGGTTTACCTGGTCGCTGTTTGCCGCCGATCCGGAGGCGCCGCAGGCGCGGCCCTGGCAGCCAGGCGAAACGCTGCGCCTGGGTAGCCTGGGCCGCCTGCATACCGCCAAGGGTTACGATGTCTTGATTGCCGCCCTGGCGCTGCTGAGTCAGCGCGGATTTCGACCACCGGTGCCGTTTGCCATCAGCATTGCGGGCGAAGGCCGTGACCGCGCGGCGCTGGCCAGCGCCGCGCAACAGGCCGGGATCGAACACTGGTCGCTACCAGGTTTCAGCGCGCATCCGCAGGCATTTCTGGCCGGTCTGCACTTGTACCTGCAACCTTCACGGATCGAAGGTCTTTGTATCGCCATGCACGAGGCAATGCAGGCTGGGTTGCCGGTGATCGCTTCCGCGGTGGGGCAAATGGCCGACACGCTGGAACCCGGGCGCAGTGGCTGGCTGGTACCGTCGGCGGACCCCTCCGCTTTGGCCGATGCCCTGGCGGCGGCACTGTCCGACCCGGCGCGCTTGGCGAGTTTTGGTCAAGCGGCACGGTCGCGCGTGCTGACGCGCTTCAGCGCGGCGATTTTTCGTCAGTCCGGCAACGCCATTTTGCAGCGCTTGGCGACGCTGCCAAGTCCTTGAAAGTGCCCCGGTGGGCCGCGCTATGCTCGGCGGTTCACGGCTGGCAACCCGCGTCCGCCGCGCTCCAGCAGATCGTCCGTCCCCTTGCCACCCACCCACCGTGCGATGCCCATGCCCAACCCACTCGACCTGCCTGCGTTCACCACCGAGCAATGCGATGCGCTGTTTGCCGCCGTGCTGGTACACGACAACCTGTACCCGGACGCCAAGCTGCCAGCCACCATCGAGCTCGACTACCGCCCGGAGCAACTGGCACAGTGCTATCGCCTTTGTCGGCAAATCTGGCAGCAGGGCGTAGACCGGGAAGCGTTGCTCGCGATCATCGACAAAATCGGCCGCCAGCAGGTGCTCGGTCCGGAAGATCAGCGCGCCTTCAAGGAAGTGCGCGCCAAGTTCAAACACCTGCGTTTTGCCTACGCGGCGTTCGACCAGCGCCACCGCTATCCGCTGACGTTTCACTGGTTGATTGCGTTGATGGGCTCTTTGCAGGATGCCTTCAAGAACCGGCAAGTGGTCGCAGTGCGGCGCTACGCCCGCGTGCTGCGCCTGCTATTGCAGCCGTGGCCTTACGCCGTGCTGACGCGGCGGATCGACCAGTTTCAAGCGAGCACCACCGCGAGCTTTCAGCGCTACGTGCAGCAGCAACTGGCGGGCATCCGTTCCAGCCTCGGCAAAGACGCGGTCACCAGCAAAGCCTTTCATGAGATGCGTAAAGTCATCAGTCGCCAAGTGGCGATCTACGATTGCCTGAAGATTCTCTACCCCACGCCCGAGCACCACGCCATTTCGCAATCGCTCAGCACGATCAATGGCCTGATGGGGAGCCTGCACGACGAGTTGATCGCCAGAAAGTTCAACAAGACGCAGGATTACCACGCCGATAAGTTTGCGATCCCAACGGAAATCCGACGCCGCTTGCTGGCCCTGACCGAAAGTTATCCACCGTCGTAAGGGTGGCCAGCGCCATCGGCGAACGCGTCACCCGTTGCTGCGCGCGAAACCGCGGGCTTCCAAGGTGCGCGCCACCGCCGTCTTGGCGGCCGCCAGTACTTGGTCCAGCGCTTGCGAGCTATCGATCTCGACGATTGGCGCGCCGTTGAATTTCAGTAGCGGCGTCGCCGCTACCTTGTCGCGCAGCAGTTCGCGACGGTGGTCAGGTTTGCGGGCGCAGGCGGTGTCCAGGTCGATGTTCAGGCGGATCACCAGGTCCGGTCGATAGCTGGTCATCCATTCGTACAGCCGCCGTTCGCGCCGCGCCAGCCAGCGCACGAAGCGGCTGCCCGGCGCGTCCGCCGACAAACCGGTGCCGTCGTAGGCACCCGGAAAGTCCAACTGCGGGTAACGGTCGGTGATGATGATCAGTCCCTGACGCCGCATCGCCAGCATGCGTTTGAAGCGACCGAGGCGGCGTAGCGAAAACGCATAGACCACCAGCGCGGTGAAAAAACCGGGAGTCTTTTTCTCGCGTTGGGCGCGGGTCTGATCGGTCTTGCGCACGATCACCCGATCCAGCCGTGGCCCGATCAACGGCCACCGGGCGATGGCGCGGCCGATGTTGCCCGACTGCTTGCCCAGGTGCGCGGCGGCGGCCGGGCCATAGGCTTGCACCCAGTACAGAATTTCCGTACTGACCGTGGATTTGCCCGAGCCATCGCAGCCGATGATGGCGATCAACGGGGCCAAGGTGGCGGATTTTTCGGTCATCTGCAGGATCTCGTTGCGGGCCGGAAGCCGGGGAAAAAGTGCGTTCGTCAGTTGCCGGTTTGGCGTCTTGAGCGGATCGTTTGGGTCAGGCCAGATAGCCACCATCGACGACGATACTGGCGCCGGTCAGGTAACTGGCGGCGGGCGCGGCCAGAAACAAAATGGCCGGTGCAATTTCATTCGGTGCCGCGGCGCGCGCCAGCGGGATCAGCCGCAGCATCTGCTTCATGATGGCTTCGTTGCTGGTGATGGCAGAAGCGAACTTGGTGTCGGTCAATCCCGGCAAGACGGCATTGACGCGAATGTGATCGGGCGCGAGTTCGCGGGCAAAGGCTTCGGTCAGCGAGACGATGGCGGCCTTGGTCATCGAGTAGACGCCTTGCCCGGGGGCGGCGCGTTTGGCATTCACCGAAGCGACGTTGATGATCGCGCCCCCGCCGTGTTCACGCATGATCTTGGCGGCCTGCACGGTGCAATAAAAATAGCCGCGCTGATTGACTTCGACGGTTTTCTCGAACGCGCCCAGGTCCATTTCCAACATCGGCCCGAAATAGGGATTGGCAGCGGCGTTGTTGACCAGGATGTCGAGCCGATCACCGCGGTCGCGGATGCTGGCGAACAGGCGATCCATCGAGGCCACATTACCGATATGCGCGTCGATCGCGCTGGCCTTGCCGCCGGCGGCATGGATCGCCGCGACCACCGCTTCGCAGGCGTCCAATTTGCGGCTCGACACGATCACTTCGGCGCCACAAGCCGCCAGCAGTTGCGCGGTCGCGGCACCGATGCCGCGGCTGCCGCCGGTGACCAAGGCGATTTTGCCACTCAAATCGAACAGTGCTTGCGGAAAGCGGGTAGGCATGGCTTGGGCTCCGGCTTGGCCTCAGGATCTGGCGGGTGGACTTGGGTGGGTAGGCTAGAATCGCCCGGTCAATACCGACCGATGATAAACGGTTCAAACCACCATGAGCGAAAAGCGCGCGTTGATTACCGGTGCCGGCAGCGGCCTTGGCCTGGCGCTGGCGCGGCGTTATTGCCGCGCCGGTTACGTCATTGCCGTCGCCGATGTCAATCTGCAGCGCGCCGAAGCAGCGGTGGCTGAACTCGCGGCGATCCGCCCCGGACACTTCGCCCTGGCCGTGGATGTCGCCGATTGGGAGGCGGTCGCCGCCATGCGCGATGCGGTCAACGCGCGCTGGCCGGAGGGCTTCGAGGTGTTGATCAACAACGCCGGTGTCGCCACCGCCGGCAGTGTCGCCGACAGCTCGATCACCGACTGGCACTGGGTGATCGGCATCAATTTGATGGGCGTGGTCCATGGCATGAAAGCGTTTGCGCCGATGTTTCAACGCCGTCACCGTGGCCAGATTCTGAGCACCGCTTCGTTCGCTGGCATCGCCGGCGCGCCCGGCCTCGCCAGCTACGGCACCACCAAGGCCGCAGTGATTGCCCTGTCCGAAGCACTGCGCGCCGAAATGCAGCCGCACGCGGTGCAGGTAGCGGTGCTGTGTCCGAGCTTTTTCAAGACCAATTTGCTGGAGACCGCACGCGGCCCGGATGATCGTTTTCGGCAGTTTGTCGGCAAGCTGATGGACCAGGCCAAGGTCACCGCCGACGACATCGCCGATTTCACTTTCAAAGCGATGCAGCGCGGCGATTTCATGATTATTCCGACCGCGCCCGAGCGCCGCCAATGGCGGCTCAAGCGCTGGCTGCCGAACGTCTATTTTCGGCAATTGCTCAAAGTGATTGGTCGCAAGACGCGGGCCTAGCGCCGGAGTAGCCGTAGGTCGGATCAAGCCGCTGCCATAGAACATCCGTTGCCTCGCTGCCGGACGGCGGATCCGACACGACGCTGCCGGGGGTCACGGTTGTCGGATCCACCGCGAACCTGCCCTTGGCACTGAACCAGCTCAACGCGCGGTTTGATCCGACCTACGACTGTGCCGTAGGTCGGATCAAGCCGCTGCCATAGAACATCCGTTGCCTCGCTGCCGGACGGCGGATCCGACACGACGCTGCCGGGGGGTCACGGTTGTCGGATCCACCGCGAACCTGCCCTTGGCACTGAACCAGCTCAACGCGCGGTTTGATCCGACCTACGACTGCGGCGCCGCCACAGCCAGTCGGGCATAATCGCGCTCTCAAAGCAATCTGGATGTGACGCAGCATGGGCGCATACGCCTGGCAGGCACTGGATCAGGAAGGCCGCACCCAAACCGGTGTAGTGCAAGCAGAAACGCCACGGGCGGCGCGTGGCCTGCTGCGCGAGCGTGGACTGAGTCCGCTGCAAGTGAGCGCCGTCGCCGAGGCGGCAAAAGTCGGCGCCGGCGCGCCCTGGTTCGGTCGCCGCGGTTTGTCTTCGGTGCAGTTGGTCGTGCTTACCCAGCAGTTGTCGACCTTGATCCGGGCCGGTTTGCCGATCGACGAAGCGCTGGCAGCACTGGCCGACGAAGCCAGCGACCAGCGCCTGCGCGGCATCGTGGCGGCGCTGCGTTCGCGGGTGATGGAGGGCAGCACGCTGGCGGCGAGCATGGCCTTGTTTCCCGAGAGTTTTCCGGAGCTGGTCTCGGCCACCGTCCAGGCCGGAGAACAAAGCGGAGAACTTGCCGAAGCGCTGGAGCGGCTGGCCGAATACGCCGAGGCGCGCGACAACTTGAGCCGTGAACTGATCGCCGCGTTCGCCTATCCGGCACTGCTGTTGTTGGTCGCGCTGGCGGTGGTCACCGGGCTGATGACCAGCGTGGTGCCACGGGTGGTGGAAGTTTTCGTCAACATGGGCGCCGAATTGCCCTGGCTGACCCAGGTATTGATCGCTGTCAGCCATTTTTTGTCGCGCTTTGGTGGCTGGTTGTTGCTGCTGTTGCTGGCCGCCGGTGTGGCCTGGCGGTGGGCGCTGCGCCATCCCGACAACCGCCGCTGGAGCGACGCGCAATGGCTCAAGTTACCCTTGCTCGGGCGCGTGCTGCGCGCCGCCGATACGGCGCGGGTGACGCGCACGCTGGCGGTGCTCACCAGTGCCGGCGTGCCGGTACTCGATGCGCTGCGACTGGCCACGGTGACCTTGCAACGGCTGCCCTTGCAAGACGCCATGCGGCGGGCGGCCGAGCGCGTTCGCGAAGGCACCGCGATCGCCCGGGCGCTGGCCGAGACCGGCGCGTTTCCGCCGGTGGCGCTGCGCCTGATTGCCAGTGGCGAACGCAGCGGTCGACTGGCACAGATGTTCGACGCCGCCGCCATCCAGCAAGGCCGCGAGGTCAAGACCGCGCTGGATATCGTGCGCGCGGTGCTGGCGCCGCTGGTGATCCTGGTGGTGGGCGCCTTGGTGCTGGCGATCGTGTTGGCGATTTTGTTGCCGATCTTTGAGCTGAATACCTTGATTGGCACGCCATGATTCGCTTCGATCAGGTCAGCAAGCGCTTCGCCAATGGTCAGGAAGGCCTGCGCCAGGTGAGTTTCCAGATCGCTGCCGGCGAAATGAGTTTTGTCACCGGCCACAGCGGTGCCGGCAAGACCACGCTGATCAAGTTGTTGGCGGTGCTGGAGCGCCCGACCCAAGGTCAAATCGAGGTGGCTGGCGTGGCGCTCGCTGCGGCGCGGCGGCGCGCCATCGCCGCGCACCGGCGCCGCCTCGGTCTGGTGTTTCAGGACTACCGGCTGTTGGCCGATCTGACGGTGTTTGAGAACGTTGCGCTGCCGCTCCATATTGTTGGCTTTGCCGCCGACGCGGTCGGCAAGCGGGTGCGCGCCGCGCTGCATCAAGTGGGGCTGCACGCGGTTGAAGATCGGTTGCCAGCGACGCTGTCCGGCGGCGAACAACAGCGCGTTGGCATTGCCCGGGCGATCGTCCACAAACCGGCGCTGATCGTTGCCGATGAACCCACCGGCAATCTCGACCCGCAACTGGCCAGCGAGATCATGCAGTTGTTTGTGACGCTGGCCGCGAGCGGCACCACGGTGCTGGTGGCGAGCCACGATCTGCATCTGATCCAACGCATGAAGAAGCGCGTGCTGGTGCTCGACAAAGGTGCCCTGATCGACGATTTTCGACCCGGAGTCGGGCGATGAATCGGCGCCTATTCAAAGCACCGCTGGCGGCCGATGCCCCCGGCAACCCGGCGCCGGCGGGCAGCGCCGGGTCGCGCGATGGTTTTGGCTGGCGCGCCTGGCGTCGCCACCATCGGCAGTCGGCGCTGGCGGCGTGGCGGCGTTTGGCCAGGCACAAAGCCGCCAGCCTGCTCACCATCAGCGTCAGCGGCATTGCCCTCGCCTTGCCGCTGGTGCTGCTCGGCTTGATCGGCAATCTGCAGGGCCTGGCCGGGCAATTGCGCAGCAGTGGCGAAATCGCTGCCTTCCTCACGCCGGCGCTGCCGCTCAGCACGGTGGCGACACTGGCCGATCAACTGCGCGCCGACCCTGGCATCGCCGCGGTCAAATTGCAGAGTCCCGAGCAAGGTCTGGCGGAACTGAAAACCGTTCCCGATTTTGCCGAAGCGATCGCCGCGCTGGATCGCAATCCGTTGCCTTATGTGCTGCTGATTCGGCCACAGGATCAAGCGGTGACAACGGACCTGTTGAAGCGGCTACGCGGCCATCCGGAGATCGAGCAGATCCAGCACGACGCCGATTGGCAGCGGCGATTGCAACGCGTGCTGGCGCTGCTGCAACGACTGGCCGAACTGTTCATGCTGCTGTTTGGCGGTGGTGCGTTGTTGCTGATCGCGCACGGTGTCCGGCTGGAAGTGCAGAGCCGGGCGGCCGAGATCGGCATCGTCAAACTACTCGGCGCCAGCGACGCCTTCGTCCGCCGCCCGTTCCTCTGGTCCGGATTCTGGTTTGGTTTGCACAGCGCGCTGTTCGCCCTGGTCCTGGTCTGGGTGCTGGGCGGTTTGCTGCAAGCACCGGTGGCCGCGCTGGCACAAAGCTACGGCTCCGGCTTCACACTGCAAGCGCCGAGCGCGATAATGGCCGCCGCGACGCTGGCTGCGGGGGTTCTGTTAGGCTCCGTCGGCGCGTTTCTTGCGTGCACCTTGCAACTGATTGCCGACCGGGCCAGATTCTCTTCATGAGCGCCGTACTCACTTCCCACATCAGCAGCGACTGCCCGCGCGTGTTGGTCGTTGATGGCTCCAAGGTGGCGCGCAAGTTGATCGAACAGGTCTTGCGCACCGAGCTGCCGCACGCCGACATCACCCTGTGCGAAACCGGGGCCGAGGCGCAGTCGGCGATGGAAACCGGCATTGTCGATCTGGTCACCACGGCGTTGTCCTTGCCGGATATGGATGGCCTCGATCTGGCGCGCCACGTGCGCGAGTACTCACCGCAAGCCTATATTCCGATCATCGTCGTCTCCGGCGCGGTCAATGATCGGCTGGAACGCCGCGGCTTGAGCGAAGATGTCACCGATTACTTCGACAAGTCGCTCGGGTTCAATGCCTTGGCCTCGTTCATCCACGGCTATGTCAGTGCCCAGGAACGCGCCCACGGCGAGGTGCTGTATGTCGAAGACAGCCGCGTCGTCGCCCTCGCCACCCGCCGCATGTTGGAAAAATACGGCTTCACCGTCACCCATGTCACCAGCGTCGAAGATGCGTTCGCGTTGATCGACACCGCCATCGCCCAGGGTCGCGGCGCCGGCGCCGACATCGTGCTCACCGATGTCTATCTCAAAGGTGGCCTCACCGGCAAAGAGCTACTGGAAACGGTTCGCGGCCACTACGGATTTGGTCGTGGCCAATTGCCGATCCTGGTGATGACCGCCGACGACAACCCAAAGAATCAGACCGCGCTGATTCGGGCCGGCGCCAATGACCTGGTCAACAAGCCGGTGGAAGAAAAAATCCTGATCACCAAGCTGATGTTCCAACTCCGGGTCGCCCTGCACCTGCGCGAAACCCACGGTCGCGCGACCGCTTGACATGAACGCGATGGCGGAGTCCGACGCCACCGCCAGCAAGCGGCCATCCATTGGTCTGCACGACAGTTGGAAGGCTCGCCTGGCGCTGGAGTTGGCCGCGCCCTACATGCAGACCCTGCGGGCGTTTCTGCTGGCGGAAAAAGCCCAGGGCAAGCAGATTTATCCGCCCGGCGGCAAGATTTTTGCGGCGCTCAATGCCACCCCGTTCGATGCGGTCAAGGTGGTGATTCTGGGTCAGGACCCGTACCACGGCCCCGGGCAGGCGCAAGGCTTGAGTTTTTCGGTGCCGCCGGGGGTGCCGATCCCGCCCTCGCTGCGCAATATCTTGATCGAAATCGAGCGGGATCTGGACCTGCCACCGCCAGCGCATGGCTGCCTGCAATCCTGGGCCGATCAGGGCGTGCTGCTGTTGAACGCGGTGTTGACGGTCGAACAGGGCCGACCCGGTTCGCACCAAGGCAAGGGCTGGGAACGCTTCACCGATGCCGTGGTGGACCAACTCAATGAGCGACGCGAAGGCCTGCTGTTTCTGCTCTGGGGCAGCTACGCCCAAGCCAAGGGTCAACGCATCGACCGCCGTCGCCATCAAGTGTTCAAGGCGCCCCATCCGTCGCCGTTGTCGGCGCATCGAGGGTTTATCGGCTGCGGTCACTTCGCCGCCGTCAATCGCGCGCTGGTGGCCGCCGGAGCAGCGCCGATCGACTGGCGGTTACCCCCAGCAGCGGTTGCAACACATTGATTGCAAAGCACTTGAAAGTGGGAACTTGTTACCCAGTTAGCACTCTTACGCCACGACTGCTAATCTGCCCCCCTTGAGGAGAAGCGCTATGACCACCGCCGTGCTGACCAACAACCTGCCCATTCCGAGCGCGCTCGGCTCGCTCGACGCCTATATCAGTGCCGTCAACCAGGTGCCGATGCTGACCCCGGAAGAAGAAATCGCGCTCGGCTGGAAAGTATTGGAGGACAACGACCTGCCATCGGCCAAGCGGCTGATCATGTCGCATCTACGTTTTGTCGTGCACGTGGCCCGCGGCTACCAGGGCTATGGCCTGGGCATGGGCGATCTGATCCAGGAAGGCAACATCGGCCTGATGAAAGCGGTCAAGCGTTTCGACCCGAGCATGGGCGTGCGCCTGGTCAGTTTTGCGGTGCACTGGATCAAGGCCGAAATGCACGAGTTCATTCTGAAGAACTGGCGCATCGTCAAGGTCGCCACCACCAAGGCGCAGCGCAAACTGTTCTTCAACCTGCGCAAAAAGAAAAAGCGGCTGGGCTGGATGAACCACGAAGAAGTGCTGACGGTGGCGCGTGAATTGAAAGTCGATCCCGCCGACGTGCGGGAGATGGAATCGCGACTGAATGGCCGTGATGTGGCGTTTGATGCCCCCACCGACAGCGATGATGACGAACGACCCGCACCGGTGGCGTTTTTGATCGACGACCACATCAGCCCGCTCGATGCGCTGGAAAGCGATGACGACGACCATAACCAGCTCGCTGCCCTACGCGCCGGGCTGGATCAACTCGATCCGCGCTCGCGCGCCATCGTGCAACGGCGCTGGATCGCCGAAAGCAAATCTACCCTGCAAGAACTGGCCGACGAGTACGGCGTATCGGCCGAACGGATTCGCCAGCTCGAAGCCAATGCCTTCAAGAAGATTCGGGCGCTGCTGGTAGCTTGAGCGTTACCGTCCGCTGCAAAAAAACGGCCCGCTTGCGGGTCGTTTTTTTGTGCGGCTACTCGAAACTATTGCCAAAAATGAATTGAGTAGACGCCGGTTCGGTGACCAAGGTCGCCGTGTTGTTGCCCGAAAGCGGGTCGCTGACGCCACCACCAACGACCGCAGTCACGCTATTGGTGAGGGCCCCGGTGGTGCCAACGAGGACCGTGCCGCTAACGCTGTAACTGACTTGGCCGGCCACCGGCAGACTGACGAAATCGGTGATGTTGCCGCTGCCACTGGCGCTGCACGTGGCGCCACCGGTGCCGCTGCAAGTCCAGCCGCTGACGCTGTAAGCCGCCGGAAAAATGTCAACGACGGTGGTACTCGGCGACGCCACTGGCCCGGCATTGTTGATCACGATGGTGTAGGCCAGCGCTTGGCCGGCGCTGTATTGCGTCGGCGTGGCGTTGATCCCGACGCCGACATCGGCCAATTGTGGTCCGACCGCACAATCGACCACGCCGCGAATCACCCAGTCACCGGTCAGCCCCAGACTGGCGGAGTTGAACCAGACAAAATTGCCCGGGCTGATTTCTGCCAGCAGCCCGTTGCGATTGGCCGTTATGCCATCGACATCGCGCACCACGCTGGGATCAACCGAGGGCGTGGGCACGGCCGCAAACTGAAAGGCGACGACGAAGGTTTCGTTTGCGGTGACCGGCACCTGCAACGGAATCACCTGGTTTTCGTCCAGAAAACGCCATTCGTTCAACACCGCATCGGTCATCACCGGACCACCGATGGTCGCTGCCAAGGCGCCTGGGTTCGGAAAACTGCCGCTGCGAAAAATCTCGATGGCATTTTGGATCGATTGCGCGCTGGTGCCGCTGGGCGAACGCCAGAAAATCTGCACGGCGCGCAAGTCGCCATTGCACGGCGAGGTCAACCAGGACGCCACCTTCTCGCCGGCCGCAAAACCCCAGACGATGGCGGCGCTGCTGAAATCCGTGAGCGAGTCGTTTTTGACGACGACTTCGGCGGCGCTGGCGGCAGCGCCGATCAGGCTTGCGGCCAAAGCCGTCAGAATACGCTGCTGCATCTCGATCCCCTGGTTGACTGGCCTGGTTGACTGGCCCGGTTGACTGACCGGGTTGACTGGCATGGCGAGCCTGCCGAACATAGTCCGGATCGAATGGTTAACCTGTGACAGAGTTCACAACATGGGCGGCGACAGGCTGATGTCCACACCGATCGTGATCGCAAGCCTGACGGCGGCTCGGACTACAATGGCCGCCGCTCGGCCTGCGACCAGCGCCAGCGTAGGCCCGATCCGAGCGCGCCGGATTGCAGCAGATCGGGATGCCGTCTTTCGAACAGCGCTTGACCGCGCCGTCGCCAGCGCCATTGGCGGCCGGGCCCGAAGCCCTCACTATTTTATTGATGGAATTGGCTACTTTGACTACACCTGAAATCTCGGCGCCCGCAGATCCGCTCGATCCAGATTGGTTGCAACGCGTGCGCACTGCGGTCGAAGTACTCGACCAGTTTGCGCGCAACGGCAGTTTGCTGGAGCAACTGCCGGTGGCGGATCGGCAACGCCTGCACGAATGTATCGGTCAGATCTACCTTCCCGATCCGCTCGCCCGTCGGCAACACCGCAAAGCAGCGCTACGCCAACAAAGCCGGGCGCGGATCCGGGCCGATGACGCGGTACTCCACCAAACCGGCATCCGTGCCCTGCGGCGGCGCCCGCTGTTCACCACGCCGAACTACTTTTTGCCGGAAGATTTCGTGCCCCAGCCAGCGGTCGGCGACGATTGCGAACACCGCGAGTCAATCGAGCCGCAGCATTGCTATGTGTGCAAGCAGAAGTACTCACTGATCGATCATTTTTACGACCAACTTTGTCCAACCTGCGCAGCGTTCAATTTCAGCAAGCGCACGGAACTGGCCGATCTGCGTGGTCGGGTGGCATTGCTGACCGGCGGCCGCGTGAAAATCGGCTATCAGGCGGGGCTGAAGCTGCTGCGGGCCGGCGCCCATTTGATCGTGACGACACGGTTTCCCTGCGACTCGGCCAAGCGTTACGCCGCCGCGCCGGACTTCGCCGACTGGGCCGATCGACTCGAAATTTTTGGTCTGGATCTGCGCCACACGCCGAGCGTGGAAGCGTTTTGCCAGCACTTGTCCAATAGCCACACGCGGCTCGATTACATCATCAACAATGCCTGTCAAACGGTGCGCCGCCCGCCGGCGTTCTACGCGCACATGATGAACGATGAAACCTCGGCATTGCAGGACGCGCCCGCCGCGGTGCGGCACTTGTTGGGCAGTTACGCCGGCCTGCGCAGTGCGCTGATCTTGCCCGATCAAAGCGCTGCGGCAATCGCCACGGCGGCGCCTTCGTCGGCGGCGCTGTCGCAACTGAAACTATTGCCGGAAGAATTGCTGGCGCAGGCGCATTTGTTTCCCGACGGCAGGCTCGATCAGGACTTGCAGCAGATCGACTTGCGCGGCCGCAACTCGTGGCGGTTGCAACTGGCCGAAGTCGCCGCGGTGGAGTTGCTCGAAGTGCAACTGGTCAACGCCATCGCGCCGTTCATCATCAACGCACGACTCAAAGGACTGATGTTGCGCACGTCGGAACGCGACAAGCACATCGTCAACGTGTCCGCCGTCGAAGGTCAGTTTTATCGTAACTTCAAGACCACCCGGCATCCGCATACCAATATGGCCAAAGCCGCACTCAACATGATGACGCGCACCGCCGCCACCGACTATCACAACGACGGCATCCACATGAACAGCGTCGATACCGGTTGGGTCACCGATGAAGATCCCGCCGAAATCGCTGCCCGCAAAACCATCGAAGAACGCTTCCACCCGCCGCTGGACATCATCGACGGCGCCGCCCGCATCGTCGATCCGATCATCCACGGCCGCAACACCGGCGAGCAGATCTGGGGACAGTTCCTGAAAGATTACCGGCCGACCGATTGGTGAATCGTGCGGGTCGGTTGCGCCAGCGTGCGTGCGGCGCCCAGGCATTACACTCGCCGCCCCCTGTCCTCGATTGCGGAGAACGTCATGTACCAACTGTATTTCGCCCCCGGTGCCGCCAGCATGTGCGTGCATCAAGCCTTGCTGGAAATTGGCGCCAAGCACGAATTGATCGCGCTGGACTTGCACAGTGGCGCGCAGAAAGCGCCCGCCTACCTCAAGCTGAATCCAAATGGCGTGGTACCCACCTTGCTGGTCGATGGCCAGCCGATGTACGAAGCCGCCGCGCTGTTGTTGTTTCTGGCTGACCAGCATCCCGAAGCCGCCCTGGCGCCGGCCATCAGCAGCGCGGCACGGCGACCCTATCTGCAATGGATGCTGCATCTGGCCAATACCCTGCAGCCGGCATTTCGACTCTGGTTTTATCCCGCCGAGATCGCCGGCGAAGCGCAGGCCGAGCTGGTCAAGGCCGAGGCCCAGCGCCGCATCGAAGCGGCGTTTGAGCGGATCGACGCGCACTTGGCCGCTACCGGCAAATGGATGTTGGGCGAGCACTTCAGTGTCCTCGACCTGTACGCCGTGATGCTGATGCGCTGGTCGCGCAACCAACCGCGCCCGGCCAGCGATTGGCCCAATTGCCGAGGTCTGATCGAGCGCGTCAAGGCGCGCCCGAGCTGGCAACAGTTGTACGCCAGCGAAGGCCTGACCGAGTGGGCGTGAGTAGCCCGCTGTAGCCCGGGTGCGGCGCCGCGCGCGCAACCGCGAAGCTGGTCATCCCGGGAGTGCCGGTAGCCAGGAGGCAACGCAGCCTGCGCCAGATGCCAGTGTGCGCGAAGCCGCTGCCATCAGGCCCACGGCTGTTGTAAGATTTGCGACTTTGCGGACGCCGGCTAGCACCGAAGCGGGCGCCGCGCTGACTTTGGAGTTCCCCATGTTGCTTTCGTCCCGGTTCCGGTTTTTGTTATCCCGCGCGTCGTTGGCGCTGATGCTTGGCGCGGTTGTGAGCAATGCCAGTGCCGAGGCCGAAGCCCCGGTCGCCACGCCTTCCGAAGCTGCGGTCGCCGCCGTTGCGCCCGCGCCCGCAATCGACACGCTGTTGAAGACTGCGCAGGCCGAAATGGCCACCAGCCAACCCGGAGACGCCGCTGCCGGTGCCGGCAAAGCTGCCGCCTGTGGCGCTTGTCATGGTCTGGATGGCAACTCGGTGAACCCATTGTTTCCGAAGCTGGCCGGCCAACACGAGACGTTTATTGCGCAGCAACTCTTGCAGTTCAAGGCCGGCGCTCGGGTCAACCCGTTGATGGTGGCCTTCGTCGCCCCCTTGAGTGCCCAGGATATGCGCGACATTGGCGCCTACTTCGCCACCCAAAAAATCCAGCCTGGGCTCGCCGATGACAGCAAAATCAGCAGTCCGCTCAGCCCGTATCTGGACCAGCGCCTGGTCGATGTCGGCCAGAACCTGTTTCGCGGCGGGGTCAGCGCGCGCGCCGTGCCCGCCTGCATGAGTTGCCACGGCCCCACTGGTCGCGGCAATCCAGGGCCGAGCTATCCGTCGATCGCTGGCCAATTCGCCGCCTACGCCGCCACCCGCTTGAACTTTTATCGCTCCACCAAACCCGGCGACGCCGCGCTGACCAATGCCAATTTTGCGGTCATGGCGGCCATCGCTGAACGCCTGACCGATGAGGAAGTGCTGGCGGTTACCAGTTATCTGGAAGGCCTGCACGCCGCCGAACCAGCGGTCGCTAGCGCCACCGCGCCGTAGGGAACTTATCCGTAGCCCAGGTTTTCCAAGGGCACTCGTTTGCATTGCCAACCTTGATTGGAGATGGATCATGTTGAAGCGTTTAGTGTTTGTGCTGGGTGCTACCTTGCTGGCGTTTGCGGCGGCGGCGCAGCCGATGCTTTATCAGGAAGGCAAGCAATACTTCCGCATTGAGCCGACGCAACCCACCAACACGCCCGGCAAGGTAGAAGTCATCGAAGTGTTCAGCTACGCCTGTATTCATTGCGCGAATTTTCAACCGGTGGTCGAGCAGTGGAAGAAGACCATGCCGAAAGACGCCAGCTTCAGCTATATGCCGGCGGTCTTCAATCCCACCTGGGAGACCTTTGCCCGTGCTTACTACGCGGCCGAAGCCATGGGCGTGCTGGATAAAACCCACGGCGCCCTGTTCGATGCCGTGTTCGTTGAAAAACTGCCCTTGCAGACGGTGAATGATGTCGCCAAGTTCTTCGAGCGCTACGGCAAATCCGCCGACGAAGCGCTCAAGGCCATGAACAGTTTTGGGGTCCGCATGAAGATGGATCGGGCCAAGAAGCAAGTCCTCGCCTATCAAGTCGATGGCACGCCGACGGTCGTGGTCAACGGCAAATGGCGCGTTACCGGGGCTTCGGCCGGCAGCCATGAAGCGCTGTTCAAGGTGGTCGACCATCTGGTGCGGATGGAAGCGGCCACGCTGCCCAAGGCACCGGTGGCGCAAAAGCCCAAAGCAGCGGCTCAGAAGCCGTAACTGAGAAAACCACCGTCCACCGCGATCACCGCGCCGGTGATATAGGACGCTGCCGGTAAACACAAAAAGGCGACCGCAGCGGCCACTTCCTCGGGTTCGCCAATGCGGCCCATCGGGGTCGCTTGCAGCACCTCTTCCAGATACGCCGGGTCGGCCAATGCCGGCCCGGTACGCGCCGTGCGGATATACCAGGGCGCCACCGCATTGACCCGAATGCCATCGGCGGCCCATTCGCAGGCCAAATTACGCGTGAGCTGGGTCAGCGCCGCTTTGCAGAGGCCGTAGGGCGCGCCGGTGCGTACGTGGGTCAACCCGGATACCGAGCCAACGTTCACGATCGCCGCCTGGCCGTGTGGCGCCAGCCGCGGATAGGCCAGGCGACAGAGCTCGAACGCCGCCAACACATTGGTTTCGAAAAGGCCGCGCACCTCATCCAGGCTGTAGGCAAGCAGCGGTTTGCGCACATTGGCACCGACGTTGTTGACCAGCACATCCAGGTCACCGCCGAGATCGTTGATCCAGTCGAAGATATCCAAACGCCCGTCATCGCGGGTGACATCGGCGGCAAAGGCGAGCACCCGTTGCAGCGGAAACCGCGCAGCGATTTCGGCGCGGCTGGCTTCCAGCACGTCGTCGTCGCGGGCGACCATCAACAGATCGGCGCCGCGTCCCGCCAGCTCGGCGGCGATCGCCCAGCCGATGCCCTTGCTCGCTCCGGTCACCAGTGCGGTTTTGCCATCGAGTCGCCAACGTGATTGCATGCGCTTTCCTTAGGCGTTGTAAATCATTAAAGGTGGCGGATTGCGAAGGATTTTACCCCGTCTGCAAGGCGCGCAAAGGGGCGCATAGTTCGACTATGAAACCCTTTGCGCAACGAAGCAGACGGGGCAAAAGACCAGCAAGATGGCACCTTTAATGATTTACAACGCCTTAGACCCTCTGCCAGCGCTGCCAGCGCGGCGCCGATACCAGGCACCCGCGGAACCGATCCGGCGCGGCGCGGTGAAGTCGATGATGCCAAAGCGAGCGTATCATCGGCGAACCGCCACGGCGGTGCTTTCGGCCGATCCAAAGGATGCTTAAGACCATGCGTAGCGTTTTGCTTTTGTGGTGCCTGCTCGCGGTTGCCGCGGCCACTGCCAGTGGCCCTGCGGCAGCCGTTCCGGACCCGGCGATCACCCCGGAGATTGCCGTCAGCGATCAAGATCTGCGCACGTTTGTGTCGGTATTCCGCAGCATCCGCGAGGCCTATGTCGAACCGGTCGACGACCAAAAGTTGATGCGAGCGGCGATCCGCGGCTTGTTGAGTTCGCTGGACCCGCATAGCCAATATCTCGACGCCGACGAACTCAAAGCCTGGGACCAGGACATCAGCGGCCGCTATGGCGGCCTCGGCATTGAAGTGATCGCCGCCGGCGGCTTTCTGCGGGTGATTGCACCGCTGGACGACTCACCCGCCAGTCGTGCCGGGGTGCGCGCTGGCGACATCATTCTGGCGATCGATGGCAAAGAAGTGGATGGCAACGACGCCGACGCCGTCGACTTGTTGCGCGGCGCCGCCGGCACCCGCGTCACCCTGACCCTGGATCGCGAGAGTTCGGGCACACCGCTGGAGTTGAGCATGGTGCGCGAAGTGATCCGCACGCGTTCGGTCCGCGCGCGACTGCTGCAACCCGGTTACGGCTATGTGCGCATCAGCCAGTTTCAACTCAACACCAGCGCCGACTTGCGCCAGCACCTGCGGCAACTGGCCAGCGCCAAACAACCGTTGCGTGGATTGATTCTGGACCTGCGCGACAATCCCGGTGGCGTGCTCGACGGTGCCGTCGAAGTGGCCGATCTGTTTCTGCAAGCTGGCCTGATCGTCACCACCCGTGGCCGTACCGAAGGTGCCAACCGCAGCTTCAGCGCTAGCGCCGGCGACCTGCTGGCGGGGGCGCCGTTGGTGGTGTTGGTCGACGCTGGCACGGCTTCGGCCAGCGAGATTGTGGCCGGCGCGTTGCAGGACCAAGGGCGCGCACTGATCCTCGGCCAGCGCACCTTTGGCAAAGGTTCCGTGCAAAACATCCTGCCGCTGCCCGCTGGCGGCGCCATCAAGATCACCACGGCGCGCTACTACACGCCCTCGGGCAGCAGCATTCAGGCGCAAGGCATTGCCCCGGATATCGAACTGGCTGATCGACAGTTGGCGCCGCTCGATCACCCGGCGCAAATGATCAGCAGCGAAGCCAGTCTGCCCGGTCACCTCAATGCCGTGGCGAGCGCGTCCGCCGCGGCTGCCCCGGCAACGGCGGCGACCGCTACCGACGGCGAACTCGCCGATGATTACGTCCTCAGCAGCGCGCTGAACACGCTCAAGGCGATGGTTATCGCCCGCCGCAAACCGACCGTCGGCGACCCTCCCGCTGGCGACGATCAGCCGACGGTGCAACAGCGATAGCGTTGCTCGAGAAACTCGAACATCGCGCGCAGGCCCAAGGCCTCGCCGCCCTGGGGTCGGCCCGGGCGGTCGCCATCGTTCCAGGCGTAAGTATCCAGATGCAGCCAGGGAATCCGCTCCGGAACAAACGCCTGCAAGTACAGCGCTGCGGTGATGCAGCCGGCCTGCCGTGAGGCGCCACTGTTGGCCAGATCGGCCACTTTCGAATTGAGCATGCGGCGATAGGGTTGCCACAACGGCATTGGCCACAGCGGGTCTTGGACCCGCGTGCCGGCGGCCACCGCCAGCTCGCGCAGGTCATCGCGATTGCTGAATATCGGCACCAGGTCGGCGCCCAAAGCGACCCGGGCGGCGCCGGTCAAGGTGGCAAAATCAATCACCAGATCGGGCGCGTGTTCGCTGGCGTAGAACAGCGCATCGCCGAGCACGACGCGGCCTTCGGCATCGGTGTTGTCGATCTCCACGGTCAAGCCCGAGCGTGTGTGGATCACCTCGCCCGGCCGATAGGCATTGGCGGCAATGGCGTTTTCCACCACCGGCAACAACACCAGCAAGCGCAGCGGCAAACCGCGCTGGATGATCAACTGGGCCAGGGCCAAGGCATGGGCGGCGCCACCCATGTCTTTTTTCATGTGGCGCATGCCGTCGCTCGGCTTCAGGTCCAGGCCACCGGTGTCGAAACAAACGCCTTTGCCGACCAGCGCCAGCAGCGGGTGCTTGGGGTCGCCCCAGCTGAGCTCGAGCAGCCGCGGTGCGCGATGGCTGGCGCGGCCGACGGCGTGAATGGCCGGAAAGTTGGCGTCGAGCAAATCCTCGCCCACGGTCGGTTTGAACACCGCACCGTGGCGCCCGGCAAACGCTTCTACCAGCACCGAAAATTGTTCCGGGCCCAAGTCTTCGGTTGGCGTGTTGACCAAGTCCCGCGTCAACGCGGTGGCTTCGGCGAGCGCGGCTAGCCTGGCGGCATCGCCGCCCGCCGGCGACTGCAACCGCGCCGCCAGCCGCTTGGCGGCGCGGTAGCGGGTGAACTGATAACTGCCGAGCGCAAAACCGAGCGCGGCGCACGCCGGATCGAGTGCCAGGCCGAGCCTACTGAGGGCGTACTCGCCCTCCGGCAAGGCCAGCGGCAGGGCCGCCAGCGCATACAAGTCATCGCTTTGGCCAACGCCGACCAACACCGCCGCCAAGCCGCCACGGGCATCTGGCAGCAGGCAGTAACTGCCGGCGGCGGCACTAAAAGCGCTGGCCTGGACCCAGTTGCGGACGCCGGCATCGGCGCTATTGAGATAGCTGCTCAGTGTCGCTGGATCGAGCGCGATCAGCGGGGTGGGCGAGGTCTGGGTGGTCGGGGTCAAGGTCATGCGGGAACCGGTTCCAAGGCAGGGTTGGCAGGGGCAAGATGCTGATCGAGCCAATCGCAAAGCTCGGTCAGTTGCGTCACTTCGAGATCCGGGCGATCCGGCAGATCCCAGGTGCGGCGGTCGCGGTTGAGCCAGATCGAAAACATGCCGGCGGCTTTGGCGCCCTGCACATCGAGCAGTGGATCATCACCGACGTGGGCGATCGCGGCGATCGGCAGATCCAGCGTGCGCGCGGCGTGCTGAAAAAGCTTGGCGTCGGGTTTGGCAATGCCGACGTCGCGGGCCGACAAGCGCGCGGCGAAATGTTGCGCCAGCCCCATGCGCTGCAAATCGGCGTTGCCATTGCTCAGCGAAATCAACGGCAGCAAGGCCGCCAGTCTGGGCAAGGCATGGTCCACTTCGGCGTACAGCGTGACCCGATTGCGGGCCGCCAGAAAAATCTCGAATGCCTGCTCGACCAATTCGGCCTGATCGGCCTGCGGGCCGCCAATCACTTGCGCCAACGACAGTTTGCGCTGGGCGCCAAAATCGTGCGCGAGTTCGGGATGGTCGCTGGCGATCTGGTCGCGCAACGCTCGCATGCTGACCAGCGACCACTGCCCGGCGACATGCGGGCATCGCGCCGAGAGCCAATCGAACACCGCTTGCTCGGCCGCCTGAATGGTCGGCTGGATCGGCCACAGGGTATCGTCCAGATCCAGGCTGAGCGCGCGAATCCGCATCATTGCGCGGTGGCGGCGGTCGGCGCCGCGGTGCTGTCCGGTTTTTTCTTGCCCTTGCCGGTGGCTTTGATGGGCGCGATCGGCACCACTGCCATGATCGGCGTCTCCGCCGCGATCAGCAGCGGCGCTGGATCGGCCAACATCGCCAGCAATTTCTGTTCGCGCACGGCAAACATGTCGTTCAACGCGCCCGCTTGGCTGACCGGCACCACCTTGGCCTGTGCCACCGCGATCTGGGTATAGGCATCGCTTTGCAGAAAATGCAGAAAACGCCGTGCGCCGCTGGTTTCGGCGGCGTCCTTGCGATACACCAAAAACAGCGGTGTCACCAGCAGATATTCGCCAGCCGCGACCATCGCGGTGGTCGCCGTCACCCCTTCGATGCTCAGTCGCTTGAGCTTGGCGTTGCCCTGCACGTTGGACAAGGTGCTGACCGCCAGGCCATTCGGATCGATCATGATGCCGGCTTCCAATTGCGCGGTATTCAGGTACCAGCGTTCCGCCGCCACCGGAATATTGCCGCGTCCAAACAGCGCTTTGCGCAGGCCATACTCAACGCCATCCAGCGGACCGGCAACGGCGTTCAAATGGATCGCTTCGGCACGACCGCCGACTTGCTCCCAGCGGCTGATGCGCCCGGCATAAATGTCACGCACCTGGCGCAGCGACAGGTTGCTGACCGGGTTGGCCGGATGCACGATCACGACGATGGCATCCCAGGCAATGACGTCGAACGCCAGCGTCATCTCCTTGGCATTGGCCGGATGCGCACCGCGACTGACCAGGGCCAGCTCGGCCTTGCCGTCGGCGACCGCTTCGATGGCGCTGATGGTGCTCAATTCACGACTGGCCAGCGCGACCTTTTCCTGCTTGAGAAAGCGCGCGGTGGCATCGTTGCCAAAGGCCCGCAAGCTGACCGCGTCGGCACGCGATTCCATCGGCGTCTGCGCGCCACTCCAGCCGCCGACGCCGAGCAGGCCGATCAGGCTGATCGCTTGCAGGCGGTACAAAGCGTTCATCCGCATGGGCATCGGGTCCGGTAGGACGGCTGAGATTACCACCACGACCCGAGCGCCGTTCGTTCCAGCAGTTGACCACGAACTGGTTCGAGAACGACGGCCCCGGCCTCTGGCAGGTATTCGTTGGCTGCTACTCGTAGTGCGTCCACATGCGCAGCACTTTTACTGTGTGATCGACTGGCACCACCTGATACACCAGCCGATGTTGGATGTTGATGCGCCTTGAACAGGCACCTGCCAGGTCTCCGACCAGCTTCTCGTAGGGCGGTGGTGTTTGAAAAGAATTCTCTGCAAGAACCGACAGCAGGATTTCAGCTTTTTCTTTGTGTCCCGCAGCAGCGAGGTGGCGTGCGTCTTTTTGGGCTTGGGTGGTAAAGACGACTCGCCAGCTCACCAGTCCAGCTCCGTGGCGCACGCGCCAGCGGGCTCAGCCATTCCGGCCTTGATGGACTCACGCATGCCAGGCACCGACAGCAAGAACAGCGTTTCTTGAATGGCCGCCCAGTCCTCCTCTGCGATCAGGACGGCGTTGCTGCGCTTGCCGGAAATGACAATCGGCTCATGCGATTTTGTCGCCTGATCCATCAGGCGATAGAGGTTGGCACGCGCTTCGCTGGCGGAGAGGGTAGTCAAGAGTGGCTCCAAGGTTGCGCATAAACGTACGCTAAAACGTACCATATCGCAAGGTTGTGGTAGGAGCCGAAGCAACCGGAGAAGCAACCGGAAGAAGCAACCAAGAAGCAACCGGACAAGAAGCAACCGGACACCAGAAGCAACCGGACAGAAGCAACCGGACACCCACGCTTCAGAAGCGGAGAAGCAACCGGACACCCACGCTTCAGAAAAAGCAACCGGACACCCACGCTTCAGAAAAAGCAACCGGACACCCAGGAAGGGGTGCACGCCCCAATCGTGACGCGGGCGGTGTGTAGCGTGTGTTTGTTGACGTGACGCGGTTTACGGCTGATAATCTGACAGTGTATCAATACTGTCAGGTAGAAATCTCATGAACACAACACATG
>Ga0210033_1000590_pt1 | contig 34427 bp, 30 predicted proteins | sample CryGeymeta201501_FD_185465 | JGI IMG/M metagenome (GOLD analysis project Ga0210033, IMG submission 185465) | Groundwater microbial communities from Crystal Geyser aquifers in Utah, USA - Crystal Geyser metaG 2015-01 (SPAdes) (version 2) | ecosystem: Environmental > Aquatic > Deep subsurface >... | reverse complement strand
CTATTTTTTTGGTCTCCATGCAAACCCGCCCTTTCGAGCGCGACCTGCATAGAACCGATGAGACGATTCCATCGTCTGCTGTTCGTGTTTCAAAGACCGTTTTGCGTCCCGGCGGCGTCCGTTTGGACGTCATCGTTCGGCGCCCCCGTTTTTAACCGGTCCGGGCCCGCCGTCCACCCTGATTCTACAAATTCCGTGCGCCTTCGATGTCCCGTGCTTCGTTCCTCGCATTTTCGGCGAAGGTGACGCTGTGGCGTTCGGGTACAGGCGCCTAGAGCGCGGCCGACAGGCGCTGTTGAAGGCCGTCGAGCAGGGCGACCGCGTTCCGACCCAGGTGCTCAGCGTGGTACCCGCCCTCTTGCACCGCGACCGTCGGGAGGCCGAGCGCGCCGATGCGCTCGCCGACGTCGCGCAGGTCGTCGGTCGTCAGGGCGAAGTGGCCCACGGGGTCGAGCTCGTAGGTGTCGAGGCCCGCCGAGAGCACCAGGTACTCGGGCGCGAAGGCTCGCAGCGCTGGCAGCGCGTGAAGCTCGAGCAGCTCCATATAGCGACGACCGTCACAGCCCGCGCTCTCGGTGATGTTGAGCGTGGTGCCCACGCCCGGCCCGGCTCCCGTCTCCGTGGGGTAGCCCGCGAAGTAGGGAAAGCAGGTGTCGGGGTGCTCGTGAATGGAGACGACGAGCACGCGCGGGTCGCGCCAGAACATGGACTGCGTGCCGTTGCCGTGGTGTACGTCTATGTCGAGGACGGCGACGCGCGCGTTTCGGCGCAGCGCGCGCACGGCGACAGCGGCGTTGTTCAGGTAGCAGTAGCCACCAAACGACGTGCGCGTGGCGTGATGGCCCGGAGGCCGAGACAAGGCGTAGGTCAGCCGGTGCCCGTCGTGCTTGAGCGCGCGCGCAGCCGCGTGTGCGCAGCTCGCGCTCCAGGCAGCTGCCTCCCAGGTCCTGGAGTTCAGCGGCGTGCCGGCGTCGAAGCAGAACGCACCCGCGTGCGTGATCTTGGTGGGGTCGGCCTGCACCTGGTCGCGCTTCGGAAAGACCGTCGGGTAGAAGGTCTCGCCCTCGGGGAGCGCGCTCGCCGTGTGGTAGAGCGCGAGCAGGTTGCCGCTGTGCAGGGCGGTGAACGTGCCAGGCGGCGCGGGCTGCGGTTGGCGCAGCTCATAGCGCGCGTCCGCCTGTGACAGCGCCTGCACGATGCTCTCGGCGCGGGCGGTGGTCTCGGGGTGCTCTATCCGCTCGCCAAACGCCCACTCGTAGCGCGGCTTAAAGGCCAACTGCGCCGGATGAAAGAAGGCGGGCACTCGGTGAACCCCCCGAAGCGAGGGGTTCACTCGCGCTCCGCTACGGAGGCCTCCGGGGCCGTGTTCCACAGCCAGAGGTGTGAGCCGCGCTCGTGGTAGGGCTCCATCCAGCCGTCGTTCCACTTGCACACGCTGGCGTCGGAGTTCGCGATGCACTCGAACCCAAACTTGCGGGCGGCGCCCACGGCCCACGTCGCGCGCGGATGTACGAGCGCGACGACGCCGAGCTTCCCTTGGCTGCGCGCCTCGGCCGCTGCGTGGTCGACCAGCAGGGATCCCACGCCCTGGCGCACATGCCTGCGGTCCACGAAGACGTGGCCTACATACAAGTAGTCGCCAGCGTCCAGCCAGGAAAGCATGCCGACGACTTCGCCATCCAGCTCTGCCGTCCAGACCTCGCGCTCTTCAAGCAGCTCGTCGGCCCAGTCGAGGTCGACGTCGTGCTGCGACTCCAGCTCGTCCCAGAAGAGGAACGGGCGAAACCAGTCCACGGTGCTTTGCAGGATGTCCACGATCGCCGGAAGATCCTCGTCAACGGCTTGCCGTAGGCACACTGCCGTTTGATTCTCGGCGTTCATCATCCCCCCTGTTTTGGCGTTTGAAACTAGCTCCCCACCAAACTAATCGTACCCAGCGCTTCTGGCGAACAAGCGCCTGCCGCGCCAGACCGCCGAAGACTAGGATGGTCCCGTACGAGCGCGCCAAGTCGCCGCGTCCACAACATCTTGTCGGTAGGTTGCGTGACAGCTCGTACACGCGTCGAGGGTCCGCGCGAGGGCGCGCAGCACCTCGGGGCCGTCGTGAGCGCGCGCGACCTCGGCGATAGCGTCCGCGCGCCGATGAAAGTCCAAGCCGAGCTCAGTGAAGCCCGGCGCGCCGCGCCCGAGCTGGTCGCACTGCATCTGCATCTCCGGCGAGGTCCCGAGCTCGGCGCCCGCTGCGGCCACAGCGTCCCAGTCCTCTGCGGCGAGGGCCTCGGTGATGCGCTGCACGGACACCAAGTGGGCGAGCATGTTGTGCTTCTGGTGCATGGCCATGTGCGACCGCAGCGGCACCGGCGTGCGCTTGTCGAGCGCGTTCAGCTCCTCGAAGGGGGACGAGGCGGTGGGAGTGGGCGCCGCGGGCTGTGGCTCGGACGAGCAGGCCGCGAGCAACGCGACGACGCAAAGCAGAGAAGAGGAGCGCATACCGAGGCCTCCAGCGCCGTTGAACTGTGAGCGAGCGACGCGTGCATGCGTTCCTAGCCCGAGGCGCGATCCGCTCGCCACCGCCGCGCGTAGAATGCCCACCGGAGCTGCTCATGATTCGCGCTACCGTCCTCGTCATCTCTGCCCTCACCGTCGCCTGTGCGACCCGCACGGAGCCCGCACCCGCTCCACCGTCGGACGATGGCCCCGGCGGCTTGAGCGACGTCGAGCTGCTGGAGCCAAAGGGCACCCACGACGTCATCCCGCTGCCCGGAGAGCCGGTGCCCTTCAACGTCAGCGCGCCGACGACCGTCGTGGACCTGTTCATGGCGCTCCCCCAAGCGAACCTGCACGGGCGCATGTTCGGCGACACGCTCTACGCCCGCGAGGCGCTATTGCGGACCGTCGATGAGGACCCTCACCCCGCGGTCTACCGCCCTCACCGCACCGCGCTCGACCTCCCGAACGGCTACCTCGAGTTCTTTCAGGATGGGGACGGCGACAGCGACCGCGTCGCGCTCACCTACTTCAAGCTGCCGGGCGGCGCGCGGCTCTTGGCCCAGGCACACACAGGCGGGCCAATGTGCGGCGAGGTGTCCTCGGTTTGGTTCACCCGCTTGAAGGATGGCGTCTGGACCGATGTGAGCGCCGAGGTCTGGCCGACGATCCCGTGGAGCGCCTTCGTCGACGGCGACACGTCCGACCTCACCGGGACGCCCGACGTGCAGGTCGTGCTCCCGCGCAAGGGGACCGAGGTGCGCGTCCTGTTCTCGGACTGCGCGCTCACCGACGCGCTCGAGGCGCACCCGGACCGCATCAGCCGCCGGGAGCTTCGTTTTCACCTGAAAGATGGCCGTTTCACGCGCTAATCGATGCGCTCACAGCGGCCACAGCCATGGGATGACGGTCAGCGTCACCGCCCCTGTCACCAGGCTGAGCGGGAGCCCGAGCCGCGGGTAATCGAGCGGCTTGTACCCGCCGGCGTTGTAGACCATCAGGTTCGTCTGGTAGCCGATGGGCGACAAGAAGCTGGCCGACGCCGCCATCATCACCGCGATGACGAAGCCCATCGGCTGCGCGTCCAGGCGCTCCGCTAGGGACAGCGCGATGGGGACGGCGAGCACCGCGGCGGCGTTGTTGGTGACGAGCTCAGTCAGGAGCGTGGTCCCGAGGTAGAGCGCGACGAGCGCAGCGAACGCGCTGCCCGCGCCCGCCGAGATGATGAGCTCCGCGAGCGCGCGGTCGAGGCCGGTCGCTTGCATGGCCGCACCCAGCCCAAAGGCCGCGGCGATCGCGACGAGCACCGTCAGATCGAGCGATCGACGGGCCTCATCGACGGTGCAGCTTCGCGTGAGGAGCATCGCCCCCGCCGCCAAAAAGGCCGCGGTCACGGTCGACACCAGCTCGAGCGAGCCCGCCCCCACCAAGAGGATGAGGATGGTCGTGGCCAGCCAAGCGCGCTCAAAGCGAGGCGGCGTGGCGCCGTCGACCGAGCTCACCAGGTAGAAGTCGCTGCGCGAGCGCTGCTCGGAGACGAAGGCCGCGTGCGCCTCCAGCAGGAGTACGTCGCCCGGATGGAGCACGATGTCGCCGATGCGACCCGACAAGCGCCCGCCGGCCCGCGCGACGCCTAGCACCACCGCGCGGTAGCGCTCGCGAAAGGCGCCGTCGCGAATGGTGCGCCCGAGCAGCGGGTTCCGCTCGGAGACCACCGCCTCGACGATGCGACGGTCCTCGCGCCCACCCGTGAGCTGAAAGACTTGGTCTGGAGCGGCGGCGAGGCCGGGGAGCCGCTGCAGGTCGACCATCGCGTCAACGTCGCCGACAAAGACCAAGCGATCGCCGAAGTGGAGGCGCTGATGCCCGTCCACAGCGGCGAGCACCTCTTCACCGCGCATGATCTCCATCAGGAACGCGCCCGGAAGGTGCCGCAGGCCGGCGTCCTCAACGGTGCGGTTCGCGAGCCGGCTGCCCGCGGGCACCAGCACCTCCATGGTGTAGCGGCGCGGATCGTCGGCCTGACTGACGGGCGGGCGACGGTCCCCCAATAACAACGGTGTGAGCATGATTAAGCACAGGCTCCCCGCTGCAGCCACGAGGATCCCTAGCGGCGAGATCTCGAACATCGACAGCTCGTGAAGCCCTGGGGTGGTGGCGACCCGGTCGCTCACCATGCCCGCGACGACGAGGTTGGTGCTGGTGCCGATGAGCGTACACGTGCCCCCGAGGATGGACGCGAAGCTCAGCGGCATGAGCAAGCGCCCAGGCGAGACGCCGATGCGTCGCGACCAGTCGCGCACCGCCGGGAGCATCATCGCGACGATGGTGGTGTTGTTCAGGAAGGCGCTCGCGCCCACGACCGGCAGAACCAAGCGCACCAGCGCCCAGCGCTCGGAGCGCGGCTGCCCGAGCCACCTCGCGGACAAGAGCGTGACGGCCCCCGTCTCGCGCAGCCCTGCGGCGACCACAAAGAGCGCGGCGACCGTGAGCATGCCCGTGTTGCCGAAGCCGCTGAAGGCCTCGCGCGGCGTGACCACCCCCGCGGCGGTCAGCACCACAACGCCGCCGAGCAGCAGCAGGTCGGGCGAGGCCGCGTTCACCATCATGAGCACGAGCACGATCGCGATGACCCCGAGCGTGAGCAGGGCGCCGGCGGTCATGGCGCTTCCTCCCGTCGAAAGCCCCGCCAGTCCACGCCGAGTCGCTTCATGCGAGAGCGAAGGGTGGATGGTGACAAGCCGAGCCGCTCCGCAGCCCCGCTCTGCCCCTCGATGCGGCCCTCGGTCAGGCGCAGCGCCGCTTCGATCGCCGCGCGGTTCACCTGCTCCAGCGACGCGCCGGTGACCTCGACGCGAGCCGCGCTGCCGACGGCGCTGGGCGCCGCGTCGACCTGCACGCCCAGCGCGCCGAACACGTCGAGGCGCTGACCGTCGCCGAGGATGGCCGCGCGCTCGATCACCGCGCCGACCTCGCGCACGTTGCCCGGCCAGCCATACGCCGCGAGCAGCTGGAGATCCTCCAAGGTCGGCACCAGCGCGCGCCCCCGCAGCCGCTCGCCAGCGCTCGCCGCAAAGTGCGCCGCGAGGGCGGGGAGGTCCTCCATACGCTCGCGAAGCGACGGAAGCCGAAGCGGGAAGACCGCGATTCTGTACCAAAGATCCTCGCGAAAGCGCCCCGCCGCCACCATCTCGCGCAGGTCGCGGTGCGTCGCGGCGATCACCCTCACGTCGGCGCTGAGCGGGCGCTGCCCACCCACCCGCTCGAAGGTCCCGTCTTGAAGCACGCGAAGCAAGCGCACCTGCGCCGCCGCCGGGAGTTCGCCGATCTCGTCCAAGAAGAGGGTGCCGCCGTCGGCGCGCTCAAACCAGCCCCGGCGCTCAGCTATCGCTCCGGTGAAGCTCCCCTTTTCGTGCCCAAACAGCTCGCTGTCGATGAGCTCTGGCGGCATCGCGCCGCAGTTCACCTTCAGGAAGGGCCCCTTCCCCCGCAAGGACCGGGCGTGCAGCTCGCGCGCGATGAGCTCCTTGCCCGTGCCCGTCTCGCCGAGCAGAAGCACGGGCGCCTCGGTCTGCGAGACCCGCTGCACGCGCGCCATCACGTCGCGCAGCCCGCCCTCGGCGCCGACGACCGTGCCCGCGATGCCATCGCGCGCCAGCCGCGACAGGAGCGCGCGGTTCTCGGCCTCGACCGCCTCCCGCAGGCGCGCGAGCTCGTGGACGCGGTGGTCATTGCGCAGCGCCACCACCACCGGGGCCAGCAGCGCGCGCAACAGGTCGACGTAGCCCGTCAGCGGCTCGTCGCCCTCGAACACCACGACCCCCACCGGCACGCCCCGGTCCACGAGCCCGCCCACCAACAGCTCGCGGCGGCGACCTTCCCCGTCCACGGGGGCCAGCAGGGCTTCGAGGCGAAGCGAGAGCGGCTCGACGACGCCCCGCAGCACCCAGGTCGTCACCGCCCGCAGCTCCTCGGCGCCTAGGCTTTGGCGAGGGGGCGCCTTCGCGAGCTCAACCGCCCAAGGGGAGACCGCGACCGTCTCGACCAACGCTTGCGCAGCGTCGAAGCGGCGAACCCACAAGCGGCGCAGCGGCAGCTCGTCGCGCAGGCGCTCCCAGAGCTCATCAGCGCTCGCACGAATGTCCACGTGCTCAGACACCTGTCTCCAGGTATCGAGGAGCAGCGGCGTCCACTCAGCGTTGGGCGTGGTGATCGACGAGCGAGTAGTCAGGGGCATAGCGTCTCCGCAGGGGCGCTAAAGCAAGCCCCATGCCACCGCCAACACCCGCGAACCTGGGGTTCGCCCGTTTGCAGGGCGGCTAGCCACCACGACATAACGCGGCGACCCACGATATCTCGTGGCCACCCGTCGCGGCGAGCGCGCTGACGCTACTGCCCGTCGTCCTCGTCGTGCCACGGGATCACCTGCGGTCCTGGCGTGAGGCCGATGAGGTCGGGGTCAACACCGTCATCAACGTCTGGACGGTCGCCGCGCTCAGCGTCGCGGTTGGCCTTTCGAACAGCCTTCGCGAGCTTCTTCTCGTGGACCTTGGTTTCTTTGTTTCGCTTCTGAACACTTGGACGCGCTTTCGCCATGAGGGCTCCGGGTCGTCTTCCCACCCGCGCGGCGGTTCGCATAACCCGGCCTCTCATAGGCCATTAAAGCGCCGAACGCTGGTCCGTATCCAGAAGGTTAGCGAACCATCACATATCAGGCCCATAGCCAGCACCAACAATAACCCGTTGTAAACGCCGACTATTCCCCGCGATCCCGTTGCAAACCTCACCGGCTCCAACTTCTGTCAAGGTGCGGTGCGCTCTCTGAAGTCAATGGACATCCAAGGTGATAGACTGTCGACTCTTCAACCACGCTTCAAAGGACCCGCTCCAATAGCAAACGCGCCCAACACGGGCGCTCGCGGAGGCTCACTCCGCAGGAGGTGCAGATGAAGCGCTCACTCTTCCTCTCGTCGGCGCTGCTCGTGCCGCTGCTCGCGCTCGCGGGCTCGCCAGCGACGGCGACCATCGACAGCGCGTGCACACCGCACAACGCCACCTTGGTCGTGCCCGCCGGGCAGACGGCCAGCGGCTTCTCCGTCGCGGCGCTCACCAACGGCAGCAAGTGCGTCGTCGGCGGCGTGCCGGACAACAAGGGCTGGGGCATCACCAACAGCGCCGGCGCCAAGGTCTACGCGTGGAGCCAGTGGCAGCGCGGAGCGCCGTCCGAGGTCGGCGGCGCGCTCGCTGGGCTCACCCTCGGCGCGGGCACCTACGCGATCTACGTCGACGGGGGCAACGGCGCCGCGGCGACGATCAACTACACGCTCAAGTAGCGTTCAAGCGCCGTGAAGCCGCGGTTTTCCGACGCTTCACGGCCTTCACCGCCATCGTCGGCACCCATCGGGACGCCGGCTGCGCTAGGCTGCGCCCCCTAGGAGCGGCACATGGCCAACACGCGCGTCCTGCTGGTGGAAGACGACTCACGCCTCGCTGAGCTGGTCGCTGAGTACCTCAGCGCGGCGGGGCTCGACGTCCGCATCGAGGCGAACGGCGCGCGCGCCGTCGATCGCATCCTCGCCGAGCGCCCGGACCTCGTCGTGCTCGACGTGATGTTGCCAGGCGAAGACGGGCTGTCCATCTGCCGGCGCATTCGCCCGGCGTTCACCGGCGCCGTGCTCATGCTGACCGCCCGCGGCGAGGAGTTCGACCAGGTGCTCGGCTTGGAGATGGGCGCGGATGACTACGTCGCGAAGCCCGTGTCGCCGAGGCTGCTGCTGGCGCGCATCAAGGCCCTGCTGCGACGCGGCGCCCTCCCCGACGACACGGATCGGGTCGTGGACGGCGACGTCATCGTCGATCGCGGCGCGCGCGAGGTGCGCGTCGGCGGCGAGCTCGTCGACCTCACGACGGCGGAGTTTGACCTGCTGTGGACGCTCATTCAGCACGCTGGCCGCCCGGTGGAGCGCCAGGACCTGCTGCAAGACCTGCGCGGCATCGACTACGACGGCCTTGACCGTTCGATGGACGTGCGCGTGTCGCAGCTCCGCCGCAAGCTGTTCACCGATCTCGGGCGTCGTTCCCGCATTAAGACGGTGCGCGGCGTGGGATACCAGTATGTGAAGCTCGCGGACGCCGAGCGATGACCCAGCTCTTTGTACGCGTCTACCTCTCGCTCGGTCTAGTGCTCGCGCTGTGCCTCGCGCTGGTCGTGATCGCAGGACAACCGCCACGCGAGATGAGCACGTCGTCGCGGCTGCGCCTCGCCGGGGAGACGCCCCGTTGGGTCGCCGAGGCCTTTCAGAACGCCACCACCCCCGAGGCCCGCGCCCGCGCCGAGCAGGCGATCGCGGAGCGTGTGGATGGGCCCGTGAAGACCGTGCCCATCGCGCAGGTGCGCGACGCGCTCGACGGACACGACGCCGAGCTCCTGGACCGCGGCGAGCCCGTCGTCGGCCACCTGGACCCGCTGGCTCCGCCGTCAATCCTCATCCCGGTGCCGAACCAGCCGTGGGTGGTCATCGCGCCGCCGAAGTCGGCCCCACCGTTCCTATTCGGTGGTCGGCCTTCGCTGTTCCTCACTGGAATGCTCGCGCTCTTCGGCATCGCCGGCGTCGTCGCGTGGACGCTTCGCCCCCTGCAACGCCAGCTTGTCGCGCTCTCGGACGCCGCGCGGCGCTTTGGCGCTGGCGAGCTGAAGGTGCGCTCCCCCGTCTACGGAGACGACGACGCGGGCAAGCTCGCCGAGGCCTTCAACGACATGGCGAGCCGCGTGCAGGGGCTGGTGCACGCGCGCCAAGAGCTGCTCATGGCGGTGAGTCACGAGCTGCGCACGCCGGTCGCGCGCCTGCGCTTCGCCATCGAGATGCTCGCGGACATTGACGACAGCGCCCAGCGCGCTCAGCGCATCGAGCGCATCCACGGCGATCTGATCGAGCTGGACGACCTCATCGGCGAGCTGCTCACCTACACCAGCCTCGACGACGGCCGACGTCCGCTCCAAGCGGAGGCGGTGGACGCCGCGAACGAGCTCGCGCTGCTGGTGGAAGACGCCCGGCACCTCAAGCCCGATGTGCACGTCGCCCTCACCCTCGACAGTGTCGGCGGAGCTGTGCTCGATCGGCGCCTATTTCGCCGCGCCGTCTCCAACCTGCTCTCGAACGCGGTCCGCTACGGCGGGGGCGAGGTGAGGCTCAGCGCGCACACCACGGACGGCTGGCTCGAGGTCGCCGTCGACGACGACGGGCCGGGGGTGGCCGAAGCGGATCGCGCCGCCATCTTCGAGCCGCTGGTTCGCTTGGAGAAAGCGCGAAGTCGGCACAGCGGCGGCGTCGGCCTCGGCCTCGCCCTCGCCCTGCGCATCGCGCGCGCCCACCGCGGTACACTCGTCGTCACGAGCTCCGCGATGGGTGGAGCCCGCTTCGTGCTGCGCGTGCCAACCCGTCCCGTGGGCGCGTCCCCAACCGAAGCACACCAGGTCTGACACGTTTCGTCCCGCGAAGGGCTCTTGGCGGCAGACCCACGGGAGGCGGATCATGAAGAAGGTGGTGGTGCTCGGCGGCGGCTTCGCCGGTGTGGAAGCGGCGATTCAGCTGCGCAAGCGCGGCTTCGCGGTCACCCTCGTGTCGGACAGGGACTACCTGTTCATTTACCCCATCTCGATCTGGGTCCCCACCGGCGGCATCTCCTGGGACGACGCCTGCCAGCCCCTCGCCCCGCTCGCCGCGACCCACGGCTTTGAGCTGGTCGTCTCGCCGGTCAAGAGCTTCGACCTCGACGGCAAGAAGGTGCAGCTCGCGGACAGCGAGCTCGCGTACGACACGCTCGTCCTCGCGATCGGCAGCGGCAAGACCAAGCCGCCCGGCGTGGAGCACACCCTCTCACCGTGCGGCGCGCCCGAAGGCTCCATCGCCATTCGCGACCGCTACCAGGAGATCGTCGCCAAGGCCAAGGCCCACAAGGCCTCAGGCGAGACCGAGCCCCTGCGCATCGCGTGCGGATTCGGCGGAAATCCGCTCGACACCTCCGCTGTTCGCGGTGGGCCGATGTTCGAGGTGCTGTTCAACCTGCACCACCACCTCAAGCAGCAGGGCTTATTGGAGCAGGTGAAGCTCGACTTCTTCGCCCCCATGCCCGATCCCGCCAAGAAGATGGCCGACGACGCGCCCGAGAAGCTGCGCAAGTGGATGGGCGAGCTCAACATCGGGTGGAAGGCCGGCGTCAAGATCGAGCGCTTCGACGCCGACGGTGTGCGCTTCGCGGACGGCACCACCCTGCCCGCGGACCTCACGCTGTTCATCGCGGCAGGTACGGGTCACCCGCTCATGAAGACGTCGGGGCTTCCGCTCTCCGAGGCGGGCTTCGTCAAGATCGATCAGCACTGCAAGGTTGAGGGCCGCGACGACGTGTACGCCGCTGGCGACGTCGCCGCGCTGGAGGGCCCGCCGTGGAAGGCCAAGCAGGGGCACCTCGCCGAGGCGATGGGTCGCATCATCGCCCATAACTTGGCGGCGATTGAAGGTGGAAGGCCCGACGCGCAAGAGTCCTACGGCCCGCACATCACCATCCTGTGCGTCATGGACACGGGCAACGGCGCCACCTTCGTCTACCGCGACGCCAAGCGCTCCTTCATGCTGCCCGCGCCCATCGTCGGCCATTGGGCCAAGCAGGCGTGGGGCACCTACTGGAAGAAGTCGAAGGCCGGCAAGATGCCGCGCATCCCAGGCATGTAGCGGCTCAGCGCACCCACTCGTCAACCGCCGCCGCCGTGCGCTGGTTGACGATGGCGCCGCAGGACCGGAGCGCCTCGCGGTCGCCGAGCAAGGTGGGCGTGGCGTAGCCCGAGCCGAGCGGCGCGCTGGCCACCGCCTCTTGCACCCGCTTGGCGATGACGACGCCCGCCGGCTCACTGCGCGCGATGACGACGACCGGCGCTGGCTGGCTACCCTCGATCTGCGCGCGGCTGTGGCCGATGACGATGTCGCGACCGAGCGCCGCGCTGTGCAGCACGCGGGCGACGAGCGCCGGCGGCAACAGGCGCGCGTCGGGCAGCAGCCACACGGCGTCCGTGGTGGGGTAGAGGTGCTCCAGCGCGTTCGGCACCTCGGCGTCGCTGGCGACGTCCGACGGCACCAGCTCCAAGCCTTCGCGGCGAAACGCGGCGGCAGCGTCGTCCCACCAGGGGTCGCGGTCGGTCGGCTGGCGGAGCGCCCCAACCCGGCGCGCTGTGGGCAGCAGCACGTGCAAGCGCGCCGCGACCACCTGCGGGTCTGGCAGCGGCGCCACCCGGACCAGCGCCGGCCCGTTGGCGACAGGCCGCTTGACCAAGGTGTAGATGAGCGGCGCGCTCGCAAAGCTCGCGCGCGCCTGGATGAGCGCGGCGTCACCGACGGCGACGACGGCGTCGGGCGGCCCCCCGAGGAGCGCTGTCTGCCCCGCGAGGCTCGGGTTCGTCGACAGGTCCACGGTCACGCGCGAGAGGCCTGGCAGCTGGGCGCTCACCTGCGCCGCGAGCTCACGCGACGCGACGCTGTGGTCGCTCTGGAGGACGAGGACGGTGCCCGCGTGCGCGTCCGAGGAGATCATCGCCCCGAGCACGAGCGTAGCGAGGGCGGTGCGCAGCGGCATCAGAAGCCCGCCGAGAGCTCAAGGTGGCCGCCGCCCTTGGTATAAAAGGGCTCCGGCGCGCCGACGACGGGGCGGTACTGCTCGCTGAGCACGTCCACCTGGAACTTGACCGCTGCGTGCAGCGCGAGGTCCCAGCGCAGGCCGAGCGAGCCCTTGCCCTCGAAGCGCGCCCGGTCGAACAAGGCGGCCACGGGGTCGGACGGACGGCTGTCGATATACTCGGCCCGGACATAGGGCATCACGGAGCGCGCGCGCCACCCCGCCTGCAGATAACCGCCCGAGTCAAGGGTGGTTTGACCCGACGCGGTGTGCCAGATGGCGTAGCCTTCGCCGAGCAGCTCAAGGTGCGGCGCCTGGCTCACCAGCGTGAGGGAGAGGATCTGCTCGTCCACGATGGTGTCGAGCGCGAGCCCGAGGTCGACGGGCGTGCCCTCCTCGACCTGCGTGGCGGCGGCGATGCGATCGACATAGCCGCCCACGCTCACGGTGACCCCGTCCGGAGAGCGCAGCCACACGCGCGTGAGCACCGCCTTGAACCAGCCCGTGTCACCGCCTTGCGGAATGGAGCTAAGCCACGAGCTTCTTCCGTTCGTTACCGCGATATCTGCGCCAGTGCTCCAAAAGCCGAGGTCCTTGCGCGCGGCGCCCCACACACCGACCAAATGAATCGGCAGCAGCCCGCCCTGGTGCTCCACTGTCAGGATCTCAGGCGGCGCGAGCGCGGTGTAGCGGTAGCTCCCGTGGAGTCCAAGCTCAGACCACGGCGTCATGGGGTTGCGAAACCGGCCGACGTGAATCGCGACGTTTGGGTTTGGGCGCACGGCGATGTCGAGCACCTCGACGTCCATGGGCATCGAGTTCTGCTCGCGCAGCTCGTAGGAGATCTCACCCTGGAAGGTGGCGTAGCCGTCCAAGTTGGCGTCGTAGGCCATGATGAGGTCGCCCAGCGAAAAGCCAAGCGGCGCAGAGCCGTAGATGGAGGCGCCCGCTGCGGCGTAGCCATGCAGGTGCGCGTCGAGGTCGAGCGGGAGAGTCGCGGGCTCCACCGGCTCGGGGTCGACCACGTGCACGGGGTCGACCACCGACTCCGGCTCGACCACAGGCTCCAAGGCGACCGCGGCGGCGACCTGCTCGTCTGGGAGCGCGGCTGGCAGCGCCACTTCTTGGGCGAGCGCCAGCCCCGCGAGCGCGACGGACCACATGGACTACTCGACCTCCATGGTGAGTATAAACCCTTGGTCGTCACGCGTGACGTCTTGAGGTGTCGCGCGCAGCCCCACGAGCGAGAAGCGTACGCCAGCGTCGTCGGCGACCCAACGCAGCGCCGAGAGGCCGCTGTCCCGCGTTGGAAGCGTGGGGGAAGGTAGCGCAGCGCTCGCCCCGGGCACGAACACGACGTACTCGGGGGGCCCTCCGGGGGGCTCGCGAAGGAAGTGCAGCGGTGCCGCCGAGAGCCCGGCAGCTCGGACGTCAAACACGAGCTTTGACCCAACCTTTGAGGCGGCCGCGCTCACAACCTGCCCGAGCACGGGCGCGCGCCTGGGGCGCGGGGCATCGGGTGGCACGACCGCTGCGACGTCGGTGCCCTCGACCGCAGCAACAGCGCCGTGTTCGCCCGGAACCGCGAGCGCAGCGTCGGCGACCGGCTCCAACTCAGAGCCGGTCGCCGGCGGTACAAGCGCCGGCTCATCGGTGCCCGGCGGAGGCTCCACCGGGGTCGTGACGGGAGACGTGACCGGCGCGGTGACAGCAGGTACGCCGGCGGGGTCCGTGGGCGCGGCGCTGCGGTTCGGCGCGAAGAACCACGCGCCCGAGCCACCGAGCGCGACCCCCGCGAGGACCGCGAAGAAGGTGGGGAGCACCCAGGCCGGTGTCCGCGCTCCAGTGGTCGAGATGGGCTCGTCACCGGGGAGCGTCGAGACGTTCAGTGGATCCAGAGACGAGGTCGGGTGGCCCGCGTCCCCTCCCACCGGACCCGCCAACATCTCAAAGGTGCCGTTTGCTTGCGGCTGCTCGTCCGTGGCGAGCTCGCCGACCCGGGCGTCAAAGCCCTCAAGCGCCAACGGCGGCGCATCCGACGGCATGTTCGGGAGGTCGTCGTAGATCGCCGCGAGCGCAGCGCGCATCTCGTCGGCCGATTGAAAGCGGTCTTCAGGACGATAGGCGGTCGCGCGCGTGAGGAGCGCGGCGATCGGCGCGATGAACCGCGAACCAAAGCGCTCTTGGTGAAGCGGCATAAACAGATCGATGGGCTCTTCGCCGGTGAGCACGGCGTAGAGCGTGCAGCCCACCGCGTACACGTCCGCCGGCGGCTCAGCCTCGTTCGCGCGCGTGCGCTGCTCGGGCGCCATATACGCGAAGGTGCCCATCATCGCGCCGGTGCGGGTGAGCGCCTTCTCCGCGTGCACTAGGCGCGCGATGCCGAAGTCGGTCACCTTGGGCGTGCCGGCCTTGTCGAGCAGGATGTTGTGCGGCTTGACGTCGCGGTGAACGATGCCCAAGCGGTGAGCCTCGGAGAGCGCCGCGAGCACCTGATCGAACACGTCCGCGGCCTGCCGCGGCGGCAGCGGCCCCAGCAGCTCCACGCGATCGAGGAGGGTGCCGCCCTGAAGCACCTCCATCACCATGAAGTCCTGATCGCCGTCGATGCCGATGTCGTACAGACGCACGATGTTGGGATGCTCCAGCATCGCCATCACCTTGGCCTCGTTGATGAAGCGCTCGCGCACCTGACGCCTGCGGGTGAGCTCCGGCGCGATCACCTTGATCGCACGCTGCACATCGAGGACGTTGTCCCGCGCCAAGTAGACGGTGGCCATCCCCCCGCTACCCAACCTGCCGAGCAACTCATAGCGTCCCGCGATCACGCCCGGCGTAGCCAAGGCACCTCCGTCACTCGCACTCATACCCTACATGAGCCTCCGCCGCCGCGTCACGCGGCACAATGCCCGTGCGCACGCCGCTCCAAACGGACGCGAATGGTGATCCCACTCTCAACTTTCCGTCTAAACGGAGCGAAATATCTGGTGACTCGCCGACGGGCCGGCGCCGTCACTACCAAACGGAGGGCCGAGATGGCCAAACAAAACTGTTGGGAACACAAGAAGTGTGGGCGAAATCCGGGCGGCGCCAAGGTCGCGGAGCTCGGCGTCTGCCCCGCCGCCACCGAGACGCGCACCTCGGGCGTCAACGGCGGCAAGAACGGCGGGCGCGCGTGCTGGGCGCTCAGGGGCACCTTCTGTGGAGGCGTCGCGCAGGGCTCGTTCGCCTCGAAGCTCGCGAGCTGCACCGCGTGCTCCTTTTACCAGCAGGTCAAGACCGAGGAAGGAAAGACCTATGTGATGGCGAGGGAGATCCTGACGCGCGTCGCGTGAGTCGGCGGGCGAGCGGCCGCCTGTGACAACTCTGATCTTCTGCTAAACTTAAGGGCTCAACGGATCGAACTGTCTTGTGATGCAAGGCCACAGCCGACACATCCCAAACACAGCGAGGTGCGAAGATGAGCAAGCAGAACTGTTGGGAGCACTTGAAGTGTGGGCGCCACCCCGGGGGCGCGAAGGTCCGTGAGCTCGGCGTGTGCCCAGCCGCGACCGAACACCGCACGGCGGGCATAAACGGCGGCACGCACGGCGGGCGCGCCTGTTGGGCTATCAAGGGGACCTTCTGCGGCGGCGCGGTGCAAGGCTCCTTCGCGACCAAGCTCGCAGGCTGCACCAGCTGCAACTTCTACCAGCAGGTGAAGTTGGACGAAGGGCGCAACCTCGTCATGTCCAAGGACATCCTCGCTCGCATCAGCTGAGTCGCCTCCTCGCTCGCTCCCCGAACGCGCACGCGCTACGCTTGAACCATGCAGATCAACGACGCGTGGCTGGATGGTGTTCGAGTCAACCTCACCGTGGAGCGCGGGGTCATCACCGCGCTCACGACGGGGCCCGCCCCCACCTCTGGTCGCCCGCCGGACGCGCTCGAGGGTGGCGTGCTCTGCCCGCCGCTCGCCGAGCCGCACTGTCACCTCGACGCCGCCCTCCTCGGCCGGCGCGCGCCCAACCGCTCGGGCACGCTGGTCGAGGGCATCCGCAACTGGTCGGCGCTACGCGAGGGGCTCACGCACGATGACGTCCGCGAGCGCGCGCTCGAGACGCTCCGCTGGTACGCGAGCTGGGGCTGCACCCGCGTCCGCACCCACGTCGACACCGGCAGCCTCGTCGCCGCGGAGGCCCTGATCGCCCTGCGGGACGAGGTCGCGCGCGGCCTGCCCGGGCTCACCCGCGTCGACCCGCTCACCGGCGAGGCGATGCCCGTGCCCATCGAGCTGCAGATCGTCGCCTTCCCGCAAGAGGGCATCCTGCGCGCGCCCGGCCGCCGCGAGGCCTGGGAGACCATCGCCAGCCTCGGCTGCGACGCCGTTGGCGCGATCCCGCACTTCGAGCGCACCACGGAGGAGGGCTGGCGCTCGGTCCGCCTCGCCTTCGACCTCGCCGAGCGCTTGGGCGCCGCGGTCGATCTGCACTGCGACGAGACCGACGACCCCGGCTCGCGCAACCTAGAGGTCGTCTGCGCCGAGGCCATCGACCGCGACATGGGCGAGCACGTCATCGCGGGGCACTGCACGGCGATGCACAGCTACCCCGACCCCTACGCCGCCAAGGTCGCGGCGCTCGTCGCCGAAGCGCGGGTTCAAGTCGTCGCGAACCCCCTCGACAACATCGTGCTTCAAGGCCGCTACTCGGGCTATCCGCGCCGCCGCGGCCTCACCCGCGTCGACGAGCTCTGGGCGGCGGGCGCCACCGTCGGCATCGGCCACGACTCGGTCATGGACCCGTGGTACCCGCTCGGCACCGCCAACCTGGTGGACGCCGCCTCCATGCTGGTGCACGCCGGCCACCTCACCGGCCTCGACCAGATGGACCGCGTGTTTCGCACGCTCTCGCGCGAGAACCACCGCGCGTTCGGGAGCACGCCAGAGCTGGCTGTGGGGCAGCCCGCCGACCTCTGCTGGTACCCCGCCCACGACGCGCTCGACGTGCTGCGAACCCGCCCGCGCCCACGGGTGTTCGTGGGGGGGCTGGAGCTCAAGCGCGCCTAGTGCTTCGCCTTGAAGCCGTCGTGGCAGCTCTTGCAGGAGTCTCCGACGGTCTCAAGCTGGGCGGCCAGCGCCTTCATGTCGCCGCCCTTCGCGAGCTCGGCGAGCTTGGTGGTGGCCTCGGCGAACTTCTTGGCCTCGGCCGCAAAGTCGGCGGACTTGGACCAGATCTCGGCCTTCGCGTCCGTCTTGAGGCCGGAGTCGACGCCCGTGCCCGACGGGTAGAGCGAGACCATGTCGCGGGCGCCAGCGGCGAGCGCGTCCGCGTGCGCGGCCACATCGCCGGGGCGAACGATCTCTCCCGAGGCGAGCATCTTGAGCGACTTCATGTGCTTGGAGGTCGCGGACATCGCCGCCTTTCGGTACTTCACCATCGCATCTGGGCTCGCGTCGCCGGACCATGCAGGCACCGCCAACATGCTCGTGACCAACGCCACCGCTACCATCGCTCGCTTCATGCTGCTCCTCCGTAGGCTTTCGCTGGGTGCTGCGCGAACGCTTCCGCCGCGCGTGCGCCATCGTAGTCACGCCAACGGAGCGGGTCGAGGGCGTTTGGCTTCACGAATTGTTGGGAGCGTCTGGCGACGCGCCAGCGCCGCACGAATCTCCATCCCTCGACCGTGATAGGTGGGCACCATCACCACCTGAGGTCCACATGATCCGCATCATCGCTCGCTTTGCTTCCCTGCTCCTCCCGCTCGCCCTGACCGCCTGCACCGTGGAGACGCGGGAGGAGCACACGTTCGGCGAGTGCCAGCCGATCAGCAACGCCCCCGAGCTCGCCTACACCGAGCTCTCGATCGGCGGGGACTTCGTCAGCCAGCAGGTGAACGCCGTGCTCACCAGCCAAGCCGACCTCGACGCCTTCACCACCGCGCACGACGTCACCCTCTCCGGGAGCTTCGACTTCGCGACGGACCAGATCCTCGTGGCGAGCACGGGCGCTCTCGGTACCTGTGGCCTCAGCACCCCCGTGGTGAGCGTCGTCGACCTCAACGGCGTCGCGCACTTGGAGCTCGAGGTCACGGATCCGAGCGGCGCGTGCAACGAGGTGTGCGATATGGCGGCCTCGGTCACCGTCGCGGTCGCCGTGAGCAAGGGCACAGACGCCTCGGTTTGTACCCGGCTTATCGCCACCTGCGAGTAGGGCAACCTCGCCCGCCCAACACACCGACACCGCCCGCTCACACAGCCTTACATTCGCTTGCGACAAGCCAACGGACCTGGGGGCCTCGCCGACCTACTGTAGGTATGGAACCGAACAGGAGGTCCGATGGACACGCTCAACAACCTGGCGATCAGCCCGACCGGCTTCGTCTTTGACCCCACCACTGGCGCCACCTACTCGGTGAACGCCACCGGACGCGCTGTCCTCGAGGGCATCCGCGACGGGCTCGGGCTGGAGGCGCTCGTAGCGCAGCTTAGCGAGCGCTTCGCGGTGGGCGAGGCCGATCTTCGCCGCGACGTGCTGGAGTACGCCCGCGTGCTCCGCGAGCAGCAGCTCGTGCCGAACACCTTCGAGCTGGAGTCCTGATGGCGCCCTTCACCGGGACGGTCGGCGTGACCGGGCTCAACGCCACCGACAACCCCGGCCCCGGCGTCGCGGTCGCCACCGCGCTTCGCCATCACCCGGACTTTCAGGGCCGCATCGTCGGGCTCGCGTATGACAGCCTCGATCCTGGGCTCTATCTGCCCGGCTTGTTCGACGCCGCCTTCCTCATCCCCTACCCCTCCACGGGCCGGGCCGCGCTGCTCGGGCGCCTGGAGTACATCCGCGAGACCGAGGGCCTCGACGTGCTCATCCCGACGCTCGACTCCGAGCTGCCCGCGCTCCTCGGACAAGAGCCGACGCTGGAGGAGATGGGCATCCGCACCTTCTTGCCGACCCGCGCGCAGCACGACGAGCGCGCCAAGGCCAACCTCGACCTGCTGCGGTCGCGCCACGACATCCCAGTGCCCCAGTGCGAGACCCTCGTGAGCGTGGACGACCTGTACACGCTGCACGAGCGCATGGACTTCCCCGTCGTCGTGAAGAGCCTGTTCTACGGCGCTAAAGTGGCGCAGACCCTCGATGAGGCCGTCGCTGCCTTCCACATGGCGGCGGCCAAGTGGGGCCTGCCCATCATCGTGCAGCGCTTCGTAGCTGGCGAGGAGTACAACGTCGCTGCCATCGGCGACGGGCGCGGCGGGGTCGTGGGCGCGGTGCCCATGAAGAAGCTGATGCTCACCGACAGCGGCAAGGGCTGGGCGGGCGTCACCATCGCCGACCGACCGCTGCTCGCCCTCACCGAGCGCATCATGGCGGCGCTCAAGTGGCGCGGACCCTGCGAGATTGAGGTGATGCGCGACCGCGACGGCGGCCTGCACCTCATGGAGATCAACCCGCGCTTCCCCGCTTGGATCGACCTCACCGCGGGGGCCGGTCAGAACCTGCCCTTCGCTTATGTGCAGCTCGCGATGGGCGAAGCGGTCACCCTCCCCCCCTTCAAGGTCGGCGCCGCCTTCGTGCGCGCCTCGACCAACACCCTCATCGACATCTCCGCCCTTGACGCCATCTCTACCGCTGGAGAGATGCTCTCCACCAGGAGCTCCTCATGAGCACGACGCTTCCCGCTTACGAGCGCCCCTCCCTCACCCGCCACCGCGCTGGCACCATGAACAAGATGGGCGGCATCCCAGCGCTGCAGCCCATCGGCGCCATCGACGGCGTACCGGTCGAGGACCTGATCAAAGCCTACGGCTCCCCGCTGTACGTCTACAGCCAGCGCACCATCGAGGACCGCTACACCGAGCTCTACGACCAGCTCTCCCGCCGCTGGCCCCGCGTGCAGCTCGCGTGGTCCTACAAGACCAACTACCTGGAGGCGATCTGCAAGACCTTGCACAACAAGGGCTCGTGGGCCGAGGTCGTCTCCGAGATGGAGCTGCACAAGGCGCTTCGCAACGGCATCCCGATGAACCACATCGTCTACAACGGCCCGCACAAGACCGAGGCATCCTTGGAAGAAGCCCTCGGCGGCGGCGCCCTCGTGAACCTCGACCACTTCGACGAGCTCGCCATGGCCGAGCGGGTCGCGGACCGCCTGCCCAACACCCCCACCGTCGGCCTGCGCCTCAACCTGGCGGCGGGGCTCGTGCCGCGCTGGGACCGCTTCGGCTTCGACCTGGACTCGGGCCAAGCGCGCGACGCGGTGCGGCGCTTGCTCGGCGGCGGCAAGCTCAAGCTCAACGGCTTGCACTGTCACCTCGGCACCTTCTTGCTCGACGCAGACTCCTACCGCAAAGCTGCGTTTAAACTTGTGGACTTCGCGCGATGGCTGCGAACGGAGCACGGCGTCGTGCTCGACTATATCGACCTCGGCGGCGGCTTCGCGTCGAGCGCGCGCCTCAAGTCGCAGTACCTGCCTGGCGAGCAAGTGTCGCCCTCCCTCGCCCAGTATGCAGAGGCCATCACCGACGGCCTGCAGCAGCTCGACCTGCCCGGCAAGCCCCCGCGCCTCATCCTGGAGACCGGGCGCGGCATGGTGGACGAAGCGGGCTCGCTCGTCGCCACGGTCGTCGCCAACAAGCGCCTCGCGGACGGGCGTCGGGCGATGGTCATCGACGCCGGCGTGAACCTGCTGTTCACCTCGTTCTGGTACCGCCACGACGTGGTGCCGACCAAGCCGCAGCCCGGCTCGCTCGAGCCGACCGTCGTCTACGGCAACCTGTGCATGAACATCGACGTGGTCGCTGAGAACCTGATGCTGCCTCCGCTTCCGGTGGGGTCGCAGGTCGTCATTCGCACCGTCGGCGCGTACAACCTCACCCAGTCGATGCAGTTCATTCACCTGCGCCCCGCCGTGGCGATGGTGGGCCGCGATGGGCAGCACGGCGTCATCCGGACCGCCGAGACCTTGGACGACCTCTGCCGCGGCGAGGAGCTCCCCGCCTGGATGAAGGACGCATGACCTCAAACACCGCCAGCTCCCCCTGGGAGGCCCGCCGCGCCTCCCTCGGGCTCGCCGTCGAAGCGGTGCTGCGCAGCTACGCGCGCGTGCTCTTCGCCCGCTCGCCCGCCGTCGGCCTCGTGCTCCTCGCCGCCACGTTCACCGTGCCGCGCGTGGGGGCCCTCGGGCTGCTGGGGGTGGTGCTGGCGGCGGGGATCTCCGCCCTGCTGCAGCTCGACCGCGAGGCGCTCCGCGAGGGGCTCCTCGGGTACAACGCGCTGCTCGTCTTCCTCGCCCTCGGGGCGACCTTGGAGCTCTCACCGGCTTTTTGGGTCGTCGCCGGCGCGGCGGCGCTGCTGGTGGTGCTCGTGCACGTCGCGCTCTCGGGGGCGATGGCCTACCACCTGCGGCTGCCCGTGCTCTCGCTGCCCTTCGTGTTCGTGACCTGGCTGCTCATGGCCGCCACCCCGCACGTTCGCGGCATGGGCTTCCAGCCGCGCCCCGCCGCCCTCGACCTCGGCGTCTTCCCCGGCCCCGAGCTGGTCGACACCTTCTTGCGCTCGCTCGGCGCCATCTTCTTCTTGCCGTATTGGGTCCCCGGCGCGCTGGTGCTGGTCGCGCTCGTCGTGTACAGCCGCATCGCCACCGTGCACGCGCTCATCGGCTTCGGCATCGCGGTGCTCGCCGACCGCTACTTGTTCGCCTTCCCAAAGGACTTTGTCCATCAGTACGTCGGCTTCAACTTCTTGCTGACGGCCGTGGCCCTCGGCGGCATCTACTACGTGCCCGGCCCCGCCTCGCTGCTGCTCGCGAGCGCCTCCACCGTCGCGTGCGGCCTGGTGTCCGTCGGCCTCGTGACCTGGCTTCAGCCCGTGGGCGCCTCGGTCCTCGCGCTCCCGCTCAACCTCACGGTGCTCACCGTCGTCTACGCGCTCAACCAGCGCCAGCGCGACGCCTCCCCCCGCTCGGTGGAGGTGCCCGCCGGCTCCCCCGAGGAGCACCTCGACCACTACCGGACCCGCGTCGAGCGCTTTCGCACCTCGCTTCCGATCTGGTTGCAGCTACCTTTTCGCGGCGCGTGGGTCTGCACGCAAGGCAACGACGGCGCCCACACCCACCAGGGCCTGTGGCGCCACGGCCTCGACTTCGAGGTGGCCGACGCCGAGGGCAAGCGCTTTAAGGGCGACGGCTCCCAGACCGAGGACTGGCTCTGCTGGCGGCTCCCCGTCCTCGCCCCCGCCCCCGGGACGGTGGTGCGCGTGGTCTCCAACGTGGTCGACAACGCCGTGGGCAAGGTGGACACCGAGCAAGCGTGGGGCAACGTCGTCGTGATTCAGCACGCCCCGGAGGTCTTCTCCATCCTCGCGCATATGGCGCAGGACTCGGCGCGCGTGACGCTGGGCGACGTGGTCTCGGCCGGGCAGGTCGTGGGGTTGTGCGGCGCCTCCGGGCGCTCTCCCGTACCCCACCTGCATGTTCAGCTCCAAGCGACCTCGCACCTGGGCGCCCCCACGCGGCCCATCGCCTTCCACGGCGCCATCACCGCTCGCGTCGAGGCCAACAGCCTCGCCATCGAGCGCTGCCCCGCCGAGGGCGAGCGCGTCCGCAACATCGCCCGCGACGACGCCCTCGCCGCCGCCTTCGCGTGGACGCCCGGTCAGCGCTACCTGCTGCGCACCACCATCGACGGCAAGAGCCGCGAGGACGAGGTCTTTTCCGAGCTCGATCTGCTCGGCAACCGCAGCCTGTGGTGCCCGAGCCGCCGCGCCCGCTTGTGGTTTGAGAGCCACGGAGACGCCTTCGTCGCGTACGCCCACGTCGGCCCCGGCGATGACCCGCTGCTGCCGCTCTACTGTGCCCTGTCCAAGGTGCCTTATGACGAGGCCGACGGCCTGACGTGGGACGACTACCTCGACCCGCGCCGCCTGGGCAGCAGCGCCATCGCCTGGCTCGCCGACGCCGTGCGCGCCTTCGTGCCCACGCCCCACTTGCGCACCACCTACAGCGTCCGCCGCCGGGGCGGGCTCGTGACCATCACCGGCGAGGGTGGGCAGGGGCAGCGCTTCGTGCCCGAGGTGCGCACCGAGGCGATCGTGCGGCTCGGGATCGGCGTGGAGCGCGTCATCGCGAAGATCGGTAAGCGAACGATGGAAGTCACCTGGTTGGAGATCGCATGAGCCTCGCTCGCATGAGCCTCGCTCGCATCGCGCTCATCGCGCTCGCGCTTGTCAGCACGCCTGCCCTCGCAGGGCGCGGCTTGAGCTGGACCGCGAAGGGCGAGCCCCCAGCCGAGGTGAAGGCCCTCCTGGCCGAGGTGAGCGCCTTCCCGCAGGACTACGGCGCGCACGCCCGCCTCGCCGCTGCCGCCACCGACGCCGGCGATCCCGCCCTCGCCCTCGCGGCCTGGCAGGTCGCTGAGGCGCTCTCCGACGGCAACATCGAGAGCACGGCCGCGCAGGTGCCGCTCTGGCTGCAGCTCGGCGAGGGACCGCGCGCGCGCTCGTCCGCTCGAGACGCCATCGCCGCCGACCCGAGCTCGGCGATCGGCCCGCTGTGGCTCGCGGTCGCGTGGAACACCGACGCGGGGCCTTGGGCGCCGGCGGTGGGCTTCGACAAGGCCAAGACCGCCGCAACACACGCCGTGTCGCTCGATCCCGCGAGCTCAAGCGCCCGGTGCGCCCTCGCCTACGCCCGCTGGGGTCTTGGCGACGAGCGCGGCGCCCGGCGGGCCTTCGCTGACGCCTACGCGAACGACGATCGCTCGCCGACGAGCTGCAGGGCAGAGGTGCCCGACGCCACCGCCCCGCTCATCGCCAGCACCTACGTGAGCGGCGTCGCCCATAAGCAGTACCGACCCGGAGCGACGATGGGCCCCGGCCCCGGCCCCACCCTGGACTGGCGAGGAGGCGGCGTGCTCATCGCCGACGTCGAGGGCGGGTACAACGAGGACCTCAGCTTCGGCGCCACCGCCAAGCTCGCGTGGGTCGCGCCGCGCATCCCCGACGCGAACGGCAAGCTCATGCAGCAGGACGAGCTGTGGGGCCGCGTGATCGCCACGAGCGGAGGCACCGGCGCCCTCGGCACCGCCGCCCTCATCTACGGCGGAAACCAGACCTCGCCGGGGCTCGTGGCCGGCGCCCGCGGCTGGGCGACGAAGATCGCCACCCTGCGCGCGGACGTCGCGCTCTCCCGCATGAGCGACGCGAACACCACCCAAGCGGGCCTCGGTCTTCGCTTGCCCGCCCTGCCCTGGCTCGACCTCGACGGGGGCGTCGCGTGGTCGTCCCAGACCGTCTCCACCGCGAGCGCCGGCGCGACGCCCCAGATGCAGGTGGGCACCACCACCGGCCACGGCAGCACCGGCGAGGTGCGCTTTCACCAAGGAACCACCTCGCTCTCAGTAGGAGGAACCCTCGGCACGCAGCTCCGCCCCATTCACCTCGACTCGTCGACCTTCTGGAACCTGGAGGAGCCGGTCATCGGCTCCGGGCATGTCCAGCTCTCCCTCCAGCCGAAGGGCTGGGACACAAGTCTGTTCGCCGGCTACGAGGTGCTGCACCTCGAGTCGGACGTCGCGTGGACCCACGCGCTCACCATCGGTGTTCACTCAGCCCGAGGAGGCCAATAATGACCCGTCTGCTGCTCGCCCTCTCCCTCACCCTCCTCGCGCCCGTCGCGCACGCGTCCGACGCGAACCCCTTCGTCGACTCCTACGCGCTGGAGGCGAACTACCGCTACGATCTAGCGCTGGAGAAGCTCAGCGCGGTGCCGAGCACGGGGGACACCGCCTACTTCGTGCAGCTCCGCCGCGGCTGGCTCTTGTACCTGCTCGGCCGCTACGCCGACTCGGTGCAGACCTACGAGAAGGCCCTCGCCCTCAACCCCACCGCCGAGGCGCGCTTGGGCCTCACGCTCCCCCTCATGGCGCTCCGCCGCTGGAGCGAAGCCGAGCAGGCCTGTCGCGGCGTGCTCGAGGTCGCGCCGGGCAACTACCTCGCGCAGAGCCGCCTCGCGTACGTGCTCTACAGCGCCGGCCGCTACGCCGACGCCGAGGCCGCCTACCAGACCGTCGTCACGCTCTTCCCCTCGGACACGGAGATGCGCGCCGGCCTCGGCTGGGCCCAGCTCAAGCAGGGCAAGAGCGCCGCCGCCCGCAAGGCCTTTCAGCTCGTGCTGCTCATCTCCCCGGACCACGCCTCGGCGACCGAGGGGCTGGCGGCGACTGGGGGATAGGATGTGGAACGCAGGCTATCATCGCCTACTTCGCCCACAGCGAGCCATCTCGGTTCCACCCCTCACCGACCACGTAGCAGCCGTAGCCCTCGGGAGCACCACCCGCCGCCGCGTAGTCGGTGTGTCCCACCGGGCAGGTGGCGAAGTCCGAGAACACATAGCCGGCTCGATCGCCACCGCACTCGTACACCAGGTCTAGGCCCCGGTCGATCGACCACTGAAGCGGGTTGACCTTGGCGGAGGTCCAGGTGTTCTCGACGTTCTTGACGTAGGCGTCGTAGCCTGTCCCGCAGTGGTAGCGCCAGTAGCCGACGGTGTTCAGCGCGTTGATGTCGGCGTCGGAGAGCTTGGCGACCTTGGTGGGGTCGGCCCAGCTGTTGAGCGCGCCGGTTTGACCGGCGTGGGCCACCGAGCTGCCCAGGATGCGCACCACCTGAGTCCAGCCGCCGTTGGTCATGTCGCAGCTGCCCTGGAAGGCGTCCTCTCCGGTCCAGCCGGTGAGGTCCAGCCAGTAGAGGCCATCGCCCGTGCTAAAGCCGCCGTCAAAGATGTCTTTGCAGGAGAATGCAGCGTCGATGGAGGAGGTTCCAGCTCGATCGCAGGTCGGGTTCTGAACGCCGGGGCTACCTAGGTCGCCGACGCCCGCCACGAGGCCGTTGGGAATCGGGGCCGACGAGGCGCACCACGCGGCGGGGTCATCGTTGAGGTCAGCGTCGATGAGGTCGGGGGAGAGGCTGAAGCTGACCCCGGTGAGACTTGTCTTGCTCCACTGGGTGAAGTCCACCGTGTCGAGCACCTGAACGCCGTTGCCGATGGTGACGAGGTCGCCGGTGTTGTTGAGCCCAAAGTCAAAGGTGCCATCGAGGCCGACGCCGTTGCAGTCCGCGCTTCGCCCGATGACCGCGTAGCCACCCGCAGCGAGCACAACGCCGCCCGGATGCGCCGTCGGTGCGGCGCCGCCGTCTTCGATGGTGAGGCCCTTTAGAGCGATGTCGAGGCTCGTGTTGTTGTAGATCTCGACGTACTCGCCCTTTGCGTCGGTGCACGCCAGGCCCGCGGGGTCGAAGGCGGGGTCAGCGTGAACCTCGGTGAGGACGAGATCACCTGGGACAAGCGCTGTTACGCCGAGGTAGCAGGCGCCAAGCTCCTCTACGAAGTCCGTATCGCAGGACCACGGACACTCAGCGGGCGCCGTCCAGCCCCCCGCGTCGGTGTAGGTGACCTCGACGTCCGCCACGACGGAGGTGCCGTCAGTGGGCGCGACGTCGGCGCAGGGGACCAGCTTGTCCTGGATGCAGGCGCCGCCCTCGTCCGCAAAGTCCGCGTTACAGGACCAGACGCACTCGGCGGGCGCTGCCCAGCCCCCCGCCGTGGTGTAGGCGATCTCCACGTCCGCGACGACGGAGCTACCATTGGTGGGCGCCGCGTCCGCACAGGTGACCACCTTGGTCTGGATGCAGGCGCCGCCCTCGTCCACGAAGTCCGCGTCGCAGGACCAAGCGCACTCGGCCGGGGCCGTCCAGCCGCCCGCGTCGGTGTAGGTGATCTCGGTGTCCGCTACGACGGAGCTGCCGTTGGTGGGCGCCGCGTCCGTGCACGCCACCTGCTTGCTCTGGATGCAGGCGCCGCCCTCGTCCACGAAGTCCGCGTCGCAGGACCAAGCGCACTCGGCCGGAGCCGTCCAGCCCCCCGCGTCGGTGTAGGTGATCTCCACGTCCGCTACGACGGAGCTGCCGTTGGTGGGCGCCGCGTCCGTGCAGGACGCCGTCTTGGTGTGCACACAAGCGGCGTCTTCTTGGGCGTAGTCGGCATCGCAGGACCAGGCGCAGTCAGCGGGCGTGCCCCAGCCGTCGGCCTCGGTGAACGCGATCTCCACGTCCACGAGCTCGGAGCTCGCCCCTTCGGGGGCCGCGTCCACGCAGGAGACCGACTGGGCCACCACGCAGGCCTCGCCGTCGCAGATGCCCGAGCTACAGTCGGCTGGCGTCTCGCAGGTTCCCTCGGGGAGGGTTCGGTTGCACGCGGACAAGCAGAGCGCCAAGATGGGAATAATCGGTTTCAATGCGACCTCCGTCGTCTTGCATAGCACTGTTGGCCCACGCGCGGCCAACTCAATCGACGTGCTCGTTGGAGAGCGTGGCGGAGGGAGCGTCGGAGAGGCAACCTCCTGCGGCTGCGCACCGCCGCAAACGCGGCGATGCCTCCGTCACCGCCAAAGCCCGGATAGGCCGTCGCACCCCGGAGGTCCTATGAAGAAGATCCTACTCGCCCTTGGCGGACTCGCCGCTGTCGTCGTCCTCGGCTTTGGCGCGCTCGTCGCCATGCAGCCCGCCCACACCCACGTCGAGCGCAGCCGCGTCATGGCGGCCACGCCCGCGGACGTGTTCCCCTTCGCGAACGACCTGCGCCTCTTCGTGTCGTGGAATCCTTGGGCCCGTCTGGACCCCTCCGCCAAGATCGCCTTCTCAAGCGAACAAGCGACCGGGCCGGGCGCTTGGTACACCTGGGACGGCAACGACCAGATGGGCAGCGGCAAGATGACCATCGACGCCACGACGCCGAACGCGCTCGTGACCTCCACGCTCCACTTCGCCACGCCCTTCGAGGCGACCGCGCAGGCCTCGTTCAAGCTCGCGGCCGTGGACGGTGGCACCCAGGTGACCTGGGGCTTCGACTCCGACACCACGCTCATGGGCAAGGTGATGGGCGTCTTCATCTCCATGGACGACATGCTCGGCCCCGACTACGAGCGAGGCCTCGCGAACCTGGAGCCGATGGCGGTGCAAGCCGCCCAAGCGCGACTCGCCGCCGAGCAGGCCCCCCCGGTCGAGGGTGACGGCGCGGCGGCGGAGTAGCGCTCCGTCGCTCGCTTAGGGCGCTGGCGACGGCTCGGGTGCGGGCGCGACGACGGGCTCTTGCGCTCGCCGCCCCCGACGGCCACGAGCCGCGCCGGATCGACGCCGCCGTTCGTCACCAAGTAGGCGACGACCGACTCCACCCGTTGCTGCGAGCGCTTTAGGTTAGAAGCGTCGTCTCCGCGGTCGCCGGTGTGTCCTTGCCCGTGTCGAAGTTCACCTGCTCGAGGGTCTCCGCGCCGTCGTCGCCCAAGCGCGTGGTGATCGACGCCGACGGCGCGCACCGTGAGCGAGGCCGGTGACCACGGGAGCGACACCGCGTCGCCGCTGAGCGCGGACTCGGGCATCCGACCCGACAAGCGCACGTCGCCGCTCGCGTCGGTGAAGAGGTCGCACTCCGTCGGCGCATGAGCGAGACGGGGACCGACAGGCGCGCGTCGGCGAAGGTGGGGGCGGGCACGGAGCTACAGGCGCCGGGGCCAGCGGCGTAGCCCGCGGCGCCGTTGCAGTGCGTGCAGTCGACGAGGGCTACGAGGGCGGCGAGGACCAAAGGGCGCATGAGTTCTCGAAGGGAAGGCGGGTAGACCCGGCGTGCCGAGCCCCTATTCCCGTCGCGGGTTCGCGCGAGCGCTCGGCGTTCACGCGCTCCGTCCACCTGGGTTTCACACCCGATTCAAACCGAGCGCGCGCGGCACACGATACGCTTCGGACGAACCTTGGAGCGCGCGTGGAAGACTTCTTCATCAGCTTGTTTGTCGCCTTCATCGGCGCAGGCGGCGGCTTCCTCGCGGGCCTATTGCTGGGGCTCGTCGGCCTCGCCTTGGTCGCGCAGCAGGCGAGCGCGCTCCGGCGCCAGCTCATCGCGCACGCTCGCATGCTCGAGGTGCGCGTCACCGCGCTGGAAGCGACCGCCGAGGCGCCACCTACGGGAGACGCCCCCGCTGAGACGCAGGCGGAGAGCGCCTCAGCGCCGGAGGCCTCGGAGCCCGACGAGCCCGTTCAGGCCGAAGAGCCCGTTCAGGCCGAGCAGGCCGAGCAGGCCGAGCAGGCCGAGCAGGCCGAGCAGCCCGTCGCCCCCAAGGCCGCCCCACCCCCGGCCTGGACGATGCCCTCCCCCGAGAAGGTGGTCGTGTGGGTCGCGGCGTCCATCGGCGCCGTCATGCTGCTCATCGGCGCGCTCTTCGCCCTCGTCGCCGTCGCGCAGACCGGCTGGTTCGGCCCCGCGGTGCGCATCAGCGGCGCGCTCGTCCTCGGCACCACCGTCTGGGCGCTCGGCGCGGTGCTGCGCGGACGCTCGGACGTGGTCGGCTCGGCCCTCTCCGGGCTCGGTATGGGGACGCTCTTCGGCACCGTCTTCGCCGCGCGCAGCTACTACGAGCTCATCGGCCCCACCCCCGCGCTGCTGCTGCTGGTCGCCATCGCCGCCACCGCCACCCTGCGCGCCACCGTCTACGACGACCGCTTCATGGCCCACCTCGGGCTGCTCGGCGCGCTGCTCGCGCCGGTCATGGTGTCCACCGGTGAGAACAACCCCGTCGGGCTGTTCAGCTACTTGTTCCTGGTGCTCCTCGGCAACCTCGCCGCCGCATCGCGCAGGCGGTGGTTCGACGTCGTGCTCGTCTCGGCGGCGGGCTCGAGCCTGCTCTACGTCGGCTGGACCGCGAGCTGGTACGAGCCGCAGTCGGCGCCCGCGGCGCTCGTTGGCGCCCTCGCCCTCGCCCTGCCCTTCGCTGTCGTGCTCGGCGTGAACCGCGCCAAGGAGTCGAACGCGAGCCGCTTCGCGATGACCGCGAGCGCCGCGGTCGGCGCGCTGATCTTCGCCCTCGCCGCCAGCCCGTGGGTGCTGCCGATCGACCCCTTCTTCTACGACCCGCGCACTGGGCTGCGCGTCATGAACGTGCAAGACGACCTCTTCCTCTGGGCCACCGCCGCGCTGGCGCTGTTGGCGCTTCCGGCGCTCATCGCGGCGCGCGCGAGAGAGAGCGCCGTGCTCACAGCGCTCGCCGTTCTGGCTGGGCTGCCCGCCCTCTTCGGCTGGTTCACGGGCTGGGCCGCCACGGGCCAAGCGCTCACGCCCGGGCTTCTGCTGGGCGCCCTCGCCCCCCTCGCCCTCGCGGTGCTCGTGTTCGTCGGCGACCGCAAGAGCGGCGAGGCCCTCGCCCTGCACGTCCCCGTGCTCGGCTTGCTCTTCGCGGCAGCCAGCTACCTCGACGTGAGCGGCGCCGTCTACGCCGGCGTGGTGCTCGCGTGGGTCGGGCTGAGCGCCGTCGGCAGCCTGACGTCCAGCACTGGGCTCCTCAGCGTCGTGAGCTTGTGGACGATCGCCGGCGCCCTCGCCGCAGCGAGCGTGCGCGTGGAGGACATCGGCGCCGCCTACCTCGCCGGGCCCATCCTCGCCGCGCTCGCGCTCCTCGGCCTGCCCGCGCTCTTCGCGCCGCTCAAGGCCGACCGCCTGCCGTGGGTCGCGCGCATGGGCGCCGTGGTGGCGGTGCTGCTCGCCTTCCCCACGCTCTACCGCAGCTGGGAGAGCGCGTTCGGCACGTCGTTCATCGGCTTGCTGCCCGTCCTGCTCGGCCTCTGGGGCCTCATCGCCGCCTTCGCTTTGGTGCGCGTCCACGGCGTCGGCCCGCGCCACCCGGCCCTCGCCGCGGCGGTCGGGGTCGCGCTGCTCGGCGTCACCTTCGCGCTGCCGATTCAGTGGGAGAGCGCCGCGCTCACCGTCGGCTGGTCGCTGGAGGCCGTCGCCCTCGCCTGGCTCGGCACGCGCCTGCGGCAGCCGCTCCCGCGCTGGACCGCCGTCGTCCTCGGCCTCGCGATCGGCGTGCGCTTGCTGTTCAACCCGTGGGCCCTCGCCTACGGCGACGCCTCGGGCTGGCCGATCTTCAACTGGACGCTCTACACCTGGGGCCTGCCGACGCTCTGCCTGCTCGCCGCGGCCCATGGCGTGGAGCGCAGCCGCCCGGAGCAGGGCACGGACTGGCTCGCCCCCGCCCCCACGCTGCTGCGCATCATCGCGATGTTCACAGGCTTCGCCCTCGTTAACGTCGAGGTCTCCCAGTTCTTCCAGGCCAGCGGCCCGATCGAGCTCGGCGGCAGCACCACCCTGCAGGGCATGGTGCGCAGCATCGCTTGGGGCGGCTGGGGCATGTCCTTGCTGATCCTAGGCCTCACCGTAAACAGCCGCTACACCCGATTCTTTGGCTTCTCCTTCGTGCTGCTCGCGGCGGTGAAGGTGATGGTCTTCGACATCCTCACGCTGCCCGGCTTCATCCGCGTCGGCTCGCTGGTAGGCCTCGGCCTGCTGCTCATCGTCGCCGCGGTGCTGTTCGAGCGCCTCGTCGTCCGCGAAGCCAAGCTCCCCTCTGACGAAAAGGAAGACTAATATGTGGCTACTCCTCAGCGCCCTCGCGCTCGCCGGCGACATCGACGCCTTCCCCTACCGCGCCGACGTGACGCTCCCGAGCACCGGCGTCTCGCGTATCGCCGTGCCCGTCGCCCTGCGCTCCGCCGGGGATCCTGCAGACGGCAGCGACCTCATGCTGGTGAACGCCGCTGGGGACCGCGTCCCCTTCGCGGTCCGCCGTGGCAATGACGCGCCCAGGCTCATCGCAGGGCATCGGGGCTCCGCCTTTGGCTCGGACGACCTCGCCTGGAGCCCCACGGGCGACGCCGCGACCTTTCGGGTCGAGGTGACGGGGCGGCCGGTCGACGGCCTGGAGATCACGCTCCCTCACCAGCCGCTCGCCGCCACCGCGACCGTGCGACAAGACGGGCGCATCGTCGCTGAGCGGCTGATCTACAACGTCGCGTCGGGCTCCAACACCGTCGTGCCGCTGCCCCCCACGGTCGGCACCTTCGAGCTCACGCTCACCTACCACGGCGCCGGCGCCACCCGACCGCAGCGCGTCGACGGCCTCCGCTACCCCGGCCCCTACCTGCCCGACGAGCGGGTCGACGTGCCCGTCGAGGGCTGGCGCACGCTGGAGGACGGCTGGGCCCGCTACGACATCCTCCTCCCCGAGCCCTACCCGGTGAAGCAGCTCGATCTGCACCCGACGGAGGTGCTCTTCGAGCGCTCGTGGTCGCTCATCGCGCCGCTCAGCGCCGACGGCCTCGTCGACCGCCCCTACGGGTACGAAGCGCCGATTCGGCGGCTCGCGGTGGGCGGGGCGAGCATCGACCAGACCACGGTGCAGGTGCCGGGCGACGTGCAGCGGCGGCTCGCGCTGTTCATCGACGGCGACGACGGCCGCTACCTGACGATCCCGAGCGTGACCGCCACCTTCCCCGCCGAGGAGCTCGTGGTACGCGACCCCGGCGCCGGGCCCTTCACCCTCTACGCCGGCGCTCCCGCCGGGACCACGCCCCCCTCGGACCTGCAGTTCGCGCTTCCGGAGCTGGTGCGCGTCGCTGAGGCGCAGGTGTTGCCTGGCGATCGGCAGCCGAACCCCGCCTATGTGGCGCCCGAGCAGCGCAGCGGCGCCGGCCTGCCTGGGTCCGAGCTTCAGCGCAGCGACTTCGACTGGAGCGCGCCGGTCGAAGGCGTCACCGGCCTCGCGCGCGTCCCGCTCACCCCGGCGGTGCTGAGCACAGCGCGCGCAGACCTCGGCGACCTGCGGCTGGTCAACAGCTCCAACCGCCAGATCCCCTACCTGCTGCGGCACCAGGGCCTGCGCCAGAGCTGGGGCGAGCTGCCGATGACCCGCCGCGAGGACGGCTCGGTCTCCTACATCGAGGTCACGCTCCCCGACCGCAACATGCTGGTCGCCGACGTGACGCTCCGCACGAGCGCCACTCACTTCGACCGCTCCATCGCCGTGATGCGCCCGCGCGGCAAGACGCTGCAGACCGTGCGCGCCTTCCAGTGGACCGGCGGCCCCACCACCGCGCCCCTCAACCTCGACCTGCAAGAGCGCTTCGGCGACAAGCTCGTCGTGCGCATCGACAACGGCGACAACCCGCCGCTGCCCATCGGCGCGATCGAGGCCTCGTGGCCGCGCTGGGAGCTCGTCGCCCTCATCCCATCCGACGGCGCAGAGCTGCTCTACGGCGCAGGGCGCCTGAACCGCCCCTCCTACGACCTGCACCTGCTGGAGCAGCAGCTTCGCCAGCGCGTCGAGGCCGAGGCCACCCTCGGCGCGCCCCAAGTCATCGCCCCCGCCGCCCTGCCGCTCCTCGACCGCGGCATCCTCGGCGCCGGCGTCGCCGTCATGGGCCTCGGCCTGCTCGGCCTCATCCTCGGCATGCTGCGGCACCTGCTGCCCAAGGACGAGCCCGAAGCAGCGAAGGAGGAGGCCGAGATCGACGACCCGCCGACGCCGGGCGTGTGAGATCGGCGATGGATGTGCGCGACCCGGCCGCCAGCTAGGGTCCGGGCTCACTGGAGGTCTTATGCGCGCGCTTGTTTCCATCGCTCTCATCACCCTGGCTGCCTGCGGCGACGGGGACGACACGGACACCGGCTCCGACACCGCGACCGGCTCCGACACGGGCTCGGACTCCGCGACCGGCTCGGACACCGGCTCCGACTCGAGCTCGGACACCGGCTCCGACACGGGGACGGACACCTGGTCGGGGGTCGACGTGTTCGGCGGCGCGGCGCCGGGTGAAGGGCAGTTCGCCTGGGTGAGCGCGCCGCACTTCACCGTCGACACCTGCGGGATCAACGGGCCGATCTCCGGGAACGGCTACGTCGTGAGCGACGTGAACCCGGTCGCCCTCACCTTCACGCTCCAGCCCGACTCCGGCGGGGCGATGGCCTCGACCGAGTGCAGCTACGACCTGAGCGGCGCGTTCACCTGCGGCCCCGAGTCGACGGTCTACGACATGGCGACCTACGGCATGGTCGGCCTCGTCACGCAGATCTACCAGCACAGCGGCACCTTCATCGAGCGCACCCGCACGATCAGCGGCGCCGACCACACCTTCTCCGCGTCGTGGTCCTTCGACATCTCCAGCACCTACACCTTCGAGTGCACCGGTGACGCGCAGTCCTGCCAGGCCGCCGCCACCAACGGCTGGGGCTTCAACGGCCTGCCGTGCTCGGCGCACATCGACGCGAGCACCATGAGCTTCGACGACCCGAGCTTCCCCATCTAGGAGCCTGTCGGGCGTAGCGCGCAAAGCGCGCACGCCCGCAGGCTCCTCCCAGCTCGCGGAGCGAGCGGTGCCTCTGCCCCTGCCCCTGCCCCTGCCCGTTCGCCTCCGGGCGGAAAT
>Ga0210033_1000587_pt1 | contig 34479 bp, 30 predicted proteins | sample CryGeymeta201501_FD_185465 | JGI IMG/M metagenome (GOLD analysis project Ga0210033, IMG submission 185465) | Groundwater microbial communities from Crystal Geyser aquifers in Utah, USA - Crystal Geyser metaG 2015-01 (SPAdes) (version 2) | ecosystem: Environmental > Aquatic > Deep subsurface >... | reverse complement strand
GCCTGCGGTCCGGCGATGGCGAATTGTGCCCAGGCCTCGGTGACCGAGATCAGCCGCAGGTCCCAACCGGCGCAGAATGCCTGGCTCACGAAATCGAGGTGGCGCATCACCAGACCGGCGGCGGCGGTGGTGGTGGTCATCAGGTAGTGGTTTGCGCTCAGCCTTGCGGTGGTGCCGTCGTCCAGCACAAAGCCGTCCTCGCGCAGCATGATACCGTAACGCACCCGCCCGACCGGCAGGGTGGAAAAGGTGTTGGCATAGACCAGATCAAGAAACCGCGCCGCGTCCGCGCCCTGAATGTCGATCTTGCCCAGGGTCGAGACATCGACCACCCCGACCGATGTGCGCACCATCGCCACTTCGCGGTCGCAGGTTTCGCGCCAGGTGGTCTCACCCGCGCGGGGGAAGTAACTGGGGCGATACCAGAACCCGGCCTCGATCATCGGGGCGGCGCGCTCAAGTGACGCCGCGTGCGAGGTCATGAAGCGCTGCGGCGCAAAGCCGGTGCCGCGCCCCCCCGCCCCCATGGCGGCGATCGACACCGGGCTGTAGGGCGGGCGGAACGTGGTGGTGCCGGTTTCCGGAATACCGCGCCCGGTGGCGTCGGCCAGCACCGCGAGGGCGCCGATATTCGAGTTCTTGCCCTGATCGGGGGCCATGCCCTGGGTGGTGTAGCGCTTCATGTGCTCGACCGAGGCATAGTTTTCGCGCGCCGCCAGTTGCACGTCCTTGACCGTCACATCATTGGCAAAATCAAGCCAGGCGCGGCGCTTTCCGGGCACTGCCCACAGGGCGCGGATGGCATAGGCGTCGTCGTCGGCCTTGGGCAGCGACGCGGCGGTGGCGGTTCGGTCCAGTGTTTGCAGGGCAGCAAGCGCGGCGGCCTGACCCTGCGCCAGACATTCAGCGGTGGCAAAAGCACCGTTGGCGGCCCCGGCGGCGGCAAGGTTGGGCACTGCGCCGGAGCGCGGCACGAAAGCCGCGATGGCCTCATTCCAGACCGGGCGGCCGTTCATGTGGCAGCTCAGGTGCAGCGCCGGGTTCCAGCCGCCCGACACCGCCAGACAATCGGTTTGCAGCCGCAATTCGCCCGCGCTGTGGGCCACGATGACCTCGCGCAGGGCGCGGCGGCCAACCGTGCCGGTGACGGTGGCACCCAGATAGACCGGGCAATCCTCGGCGGCGCGGGCGTCTTCGCGGCTGTCAAGGATGGCGGCCACGTTCACCCCGGCGGCGATCAGATCGCGGGCGGTGCGGCGGGCGTCGTCGTTGTTGGCGAAGATCGTGACGCGCTGGCCGGGGGCCACGCCGTAACGGTTGAGATAGCTGCGCACCGCGCCCGCCGTCATGATGCCGGGGCGGTCATTGTCGGCAAAGGCAATGGTGCGTTCCAGCGCGCCCGAGGCCAGGATTGCCTGCCGCGCAACAATCCGCCAGAAGCATTCGCGCGGCAGATCGGGCGTGGCGGCAAGGTGCAGCCCGACCCGTTCAAGCGCGCCATAAGTGCCGCCGTCATAGGCCCCGGTCACGGTGGTGCGCGGCATCAGCCGCACGTTGGGCAGGGCGGCCAGTTCGGCCAGCACCGCCTCGGCCCATTCAACGCCCGGCAGGGCGTCGAGCGTCACGGTCTCGGCCAGCAGCCGCCCGCCCATGCGCGCGTCTTCGTCGGCCAGAATCACGTCGGCCCCGGCCCGCGCCGCCGTAAGCGCCGCCATCAGCCCGGTCGGCCCCGCGCCGATCACCAGCAGATCGCAAAAGGCCCAGGCCTTTTCGTAAACCGCTTCGTCATGGCGGCGCGACAGGCTGCCAAGCCCTGCGGCGCGGCGGATGATCGGCTCGTAAAGCTTGTCCCAAAGGGCATGCGGCCACATGAAGGTCTTGTAGTAGAACCCCGCGCTGAAGAACGGCGACGCCAGATCGTTCACCGCCAGCAGATCATGCGCCAGCGACGGCCAGCGGTTCTGACTGCGCGCGACCAAGCCGGGATAGATTTCCTGCATCGTTGCGCGCACATTGGGGGTCTGCTGGCCGGGGTCAAGGATCTCGACCAGCGCGTTCGGCTCTTCCGACCCGGCAGTCAACACACCACGCGGGCGGTGATACTTGAAGCTGCGCCCGACCAGTTTCACGTCATGGGCCAGCAGCGCCGAGGCTAACGTATCGCCCGCAAAGCCGCCGTATTCAACCCCGTCGAAGGTAAAGCGCAGCGGGGAAAGGCGGTCGATCAGGCCTTTGCCGGGGATCCTCATTTAGCGCCCCCTTTCCGGTCGGCCACCAGTTCAGCCGCCAGCACCTCGTGCGTCACGGTGTTGCGCGTCACCACCAGCCACGCGCTGCAACCGCTTTCGTGATACCACAGATCGCGCGTCACCCCGGCCGGGTTGTCGCGCAGATGCAGGTAGTCGTCCCAGGCGGCAGGCGGGGCATCGGGGACGGGGCGGTTCAGATAGTCTTCGGCACCGTAGTAGAAGAATTCGCGCCGGTCGCGGGGGCCACAAAGCGGGCAGGGGATGCGCATGATCTGGCCTAATGCAGGTTATGTTGGCTGCCGGTGCCTTCTTCGTCAAGAAGGTGGCCGGTGGCAAAGCGGTCAAGGCGGAAACGGCGGGCGACCTCGTGGCTCTCATTGGTGGCCATCAGATGGGCCATGCACCAGCCACTGGCCGGCACCGCCTTGAAGCCGCCGTAGTTCCAGCCGGTGTCGATATAAAGCCCCTCGACCGGGGTGCGGTCGATGATCGGGCTGCCGTCGGGGGTCATGTCCATGATCCCGCCCCAACTGCGCAGCACCTTGGCGCGCCCGATCATCGGCATCAGGGTCATCCCGGCCTCCATCACATGCTCGGTCATCGGCAGGTTGCCGCGGCTGGCGTAGCTGGCGTAGAAATCGAGATCACCCCCGAACACCAGCCCGCCCTTGTCGGACTGGCTGATGTAGAAATGCCCCATGCCAAAGCTGATGACATGGTCGATCACCGGCTTCAGCCCTTCGGTGACGTAGGCTTGCAGGATGTGACTTTCGACCGGCAGGCGCATCCCGGCCATGGCCGCCACCTGACCCGAGCGCCCGGCCACCACCATGCCGACCTTGGCCGCGCGGATCGCGCCGCGGGTGGTCTGCACGCCGGTGACCTTGCCGTTTTCAATATCAATTCCAGTGACTTCGCAGTTCTGGATCAGATCGACCCCACGGCGGTCGGCCCCGCGCGCATAGCCCCAGGCCACCGCGTCGTGTCGTGCCGTGCCGCCGCGTGGGTGCAGCAGTCCACCGTAGATCGGAAAGCGGGTCTGCTCGAAATCGAGGTAAGGCAGGTGCTTGCGCACCCCGTCACGGTCGAGCAGCACGGCATCGTCGCCTTGATTGATCATGGCGTTGCCGCGCCGGGCAAAGGCGTCGCGCTGGCCGTCGGAATGGAACAGGTTGATCAGCCCGCGCTGGCTGTGCATGACGTTGAAGTTGAGGTCGGCCGACAGCCCTTCCCACAGCTTCAGCGAGTGGCTGTAGAATTCCGAATTGCCCGGCAGAAAGTAGTTGGCCCGCACGATGGTGGTATTGCGCCCGACGTTGCCGCCGCCAAGATAGCCCTTTTCCAGCACTGCGATGTTGGTCAGGCCGTGATTTTTCGCCAGATAATAGGCGGTGGCCAGCCCATGCCCGCCGCCGCCGATGATGATCGCGTCATAGGCGGGCTTAGGCTCGGGGTCGCGCCAGGCGGGTTTCCAGCCGTGGTTGCCGAACAGGCCCTCGGTGATGACTTTCAGCCCGGAATAGTGCATCTGCCCGCCCCATGCAGCCCCCAGCCATTGAACCGGGTTCAGGCGCACATTTCAATGTTTCGCAGGCGAAACCTTGCCTGCCCGCGACAATTGGCGTCGCTCATCCACCCTGGCGGGTGTCTTCGCTGCGATTGTTCAGCGAAGACACCCGCCAGGGTGGATGAGCGCGCGGGTTACAGCCCCTTCGAGCGATAGGTCGCGGCGACCCGGCTGATCGAGACGATATAGGCCGCCAGCCGCAGGTCCTCGACATCGCTGCGGCCATGCCAGACCTCGCGCATCGACTGGTAGGCGGTGCGCATGGTGTCATCCAGCCCCGAGCGCACCAGCGCCAGCTCGTCCGAGCCCGGCAGGAACTTGTCCTTGAAGCCGGGGGCCAGCTCCCAGCCCAGATGCTGATCGTTCGACAGCCGCTCGAGTTCCTCGACCAGCACGCGCGAGCGCGCTTCCTCGGCCCGGCGCTGCATCCGACCAAAGCGGATGTGCGACAGGTTCTTGACCCATTCAAAGTAGGAAACCGTCACCCCCCCGGCATTGGCATACATGTCGGGAATGATCACCGTGCCCTTCTGGCGCAGAATCTCGTCGCCGCCGAAGGTGGTCGGGCCGTTGGCGGCCTCAAGGATCAGCGGGGCCTTGATGCGACCGGCATTGCCCTTGTGGATCACCCCTTCCATCGCCGCCGGGATCAGGATGTCGCAGTCCTGCTCCAGCACGGCGGCCCCATCGGCCACATAGGTCGCCCCCGGATAGCCCTTGATGGTGCCTTGCTTGGCGATCCACTGGCGCACCTCCTCGACCGCCAGCCCCTTGTCGTCGAGCAGTGCGCCGTCACGCTCGATGATCGCGATGATCTTCGCACCGTCTTCTTCCGACAGGAACTTGGCAGCGTGATAGCCGACGTTGCCAAGGCCCTGAATGATCACCCGCTTGCCGTCCAGCCCGCCCGACAGATGCGCCAGTGCCACGTCTTCCTTGTGGCGGAAGAATTCGCGCAAGGCGTATTGCACGCCGCGCCCGGTGGCCTCGACCCGGCCCTGGATGCCGCCGCTCGACAAGGGTTTGCCGGTGACGCAGGCCTTGGCGTTGATGTCGGTGGTGTTCATCCGCGAATACTGATCGGCGATCCACGCCATCTCGCGCTCGCCGGTGCCCATGTCGGGGGCGGGCACGTTCTGGGCCGGGTTGATCAGGTCGCGCTTGATCAGCTCGAAGGCATAGCGCCGGGTGATCTGTTCCATCTCGTGTTCGTCCCAGGCGCGCGGGTCGATGCACAACCCGCCCTTGGCACCGCCGAACGGGGTTTCCACCAGCGCGCATTTGTAGGTCATCAGCGCCGCCAGCGCCTCGACCTCGTTCTGGTTCACCGACAGCGCATAGCGGATGCCGCCCTTGACCGGCTCCATGTGTTCCGAATGCACCGAGCGGTAGCCGGTGAAGGTTTCGATCTTGCCGCGCAAGCGCACCCCGAAGCGCACCGTGTAGGTCGAGTTGCATACCCGGATTTTCTGCTCGAGGCCCGGGCTGAGGTCCATCAGCGCCACCGCGCGGTTGAACATCAGATCGACGGATTCACGAAAACTCGGCTCGCCAGAGACGTGCATGGTATCCCTTTCCATTGCCTTGCGCGCCGCCCTGGGCGCGCGGGTCTGTGGCCGCAGCCTAGACCCGGCGGCCCGTCATTTCACCCCCCTATTTCGCGGTCGCTTCAGGGCGCGATTCATTTGCTCGTGGTCAGAGCGCCGGGGGTCGGCAGGCAGGCATTGTTGCCGTCCGGACGACAGTCTTGCGGCACAGGCCACACTGTTGCGAGCCTGCGATCGGCTCCACAATCTGAACCGCATCGCGCCACATTTCTGCCTCAGCCCACCCGTTAACTAAGCGCTGAAATCCAGGTTCGCAGGTCGCCTGATGCCTGCGAGGGAGCGCGCGCGATGATCAAGTGGAATACTGTTCGGCCCCTGTCTGCCCGGGCGCTGCTGCGCCGTTTCGGGCAGCGGGAAGATGGTGCGCTTTATCCCTTCGGGCTGTCGCTCCTGATGCTGATGCTGATGCTGGGTGGCCTTGCGGTCGATCTGATGCGGTTCGAGGAACGCCGCACCGTGATGCAACAGACCCTTGATCGTTCGGTGCTGGCCGCCGCCAACATGAACCAGACCCTCAACCCCGAGGCGGTGGTGCGCGATTATTTTGCCAAGGTCGATCTGACGGAATCCCTGAAAAGCGTGACCGTCAGCGAGGTCGCGGGCAACCGTTCGGTCAGCGCCGACGTGGTTTCCGACACGGCGCCGTTCTTCATGCATCTGCTCGGCATCGACAGCCTTGATGTCAACGCCGCTGCCACCGCCGCGCAGACCATCTCAAACGTCGAGGTCTCGCTGGTACTTGATGTTTCGGGCTCGATGGCGGGCGAACGGATCAACAACCTGCGCCCGGCGGCGCGCGAATTCATCGACGCCGTGCTGGCGTCATCCAATGCCGGCAGTGCCACGATCTCGATCGTGCCCTACAACTCGCAGGTCAACCTTGGCGAGCCGCTGTTCGCGCAGTTCAACGTTTCGCCGCTGCACAGCTATTCCTATTGCATCGAGCTGCCCGACATTGAATTCAACTCGATCTCGTTGTCGCGCACCACGTCCTTCGTGCACAACGGCCATTTCGATGCCGTCAAGGCCGGCCCGGCCCCATCGTGGTTCAACTGCCCGCCGCAGCCCGGCAATATCGTGACCCCGCTCAGTGACGACGCCGCTTACCTGAAAGGTCGCATCGATGCGCTGGTGGCGGGCGGCTACACCTCGGTCGATATCGGCATGAAATGGGGCGCGCTGCTGCTTGATCCCGACGCCCAGCCGGTGGTGGCCGGGTTGATCGACCGCGGCGTCGTCAAGGCCGATTATTCCGATCGTCCGCAGGCCGCAGGCGCGGTGCTGAAGGTGCTGGTACTGATGAGCGATGGCGAGAACACCGTCGAATGGAAGGTGAACCCGCCCTACCGCGATGGCTTGTCGCCGATCTACCGGCGCAACGAAGACATCAGCCAGTTTTCGGTTTACCGCGACGTCACCGGCAGCAACGACTATTACTGGACCAGCGACCGGGGCTGGCACAGCGCCCCGCATGGCGGCACCACCGGCAGCACCCAACTGACCTGGCAGCAGGTCTGGGCCAGCCTGAGCGTGCCCTATGTCGCCGCCAACCTTTACAGCCCGGCGATGGGGGGCGCTGCCAGCGCCTGGAAAAGCGCGTTCGTGGCCACGATCAGCGCGGTCAAGAACAGCCGCTTGCAGAAAGTCTGCACCGCCGCCAAAGATGCCGGAATCACGGTCTTCACCATCGGTTTCGAAGGCTCGGCCAGCGGTCGAAGCCAGTTGCGCAGCTGCGCCAGCAACTCGGCCAATTACTTCGAGGCCGAAGGCGCGTCGATCAGCGAAGCCTTCCGCTCGGTTTCGGGCCAGCTTAGCCATCTGAGGTTGACCCAATGAAAAATCTGGCAAAACACCTGCGCACCCTGTGGCGGCGCGAGGATGGCACCGCCACGATGGAATTCACCCTGATGATTCCGGCCTTCATGCTGATCTTCATGGCATCGTTCGAATCGGGCCTGCTGATGGTGCGTCACACCATGCTGGAACGCGCCGTCGATCTGACCATGCGCGAGCTGCGGCTGGGTCACTTCGTCAACCCCGACCATGCCATGCTCAAGGCCGAGATCTGCGCGCGCACGCTGATCATCGCGAACTGCGCCGAGGTGCTCAAGGTCAGCCTCGAGCCGATCGATACCGCCACCTGGGTGCTGCCCGACAGCACGCCGACCTGTGTTGACCGCGCCGCCGCGATCCAGCCGGTGACCGAAGTGAACCCCGGCGGGGCCGAAGAGATCATGCTGGTGCGGGTCTGCGCGATCGCCGACGCGCTGTTTCCGACCACCGGCATCGGGCTTGATCTCGCGATCGACGGGCAGGGTGGCTACGGCATCTACACCGAGTCGGCTTTTGTCAACGAACCGGCATGACAGGGGACAAGACCATGAAGCGACTGAAAACCCTGCTGCATTCATTCAACCGTGATCAGGACGGCACGGTGATCATCGAGGCGGTGCTGATGCTGCCGCTGATGATCTGGGTCGGGCTCGGGATGTATGCCTACTGGGATGGCTACCAGACCACCAACACCAGCCAGAAGGGGGCCTACGTCATTGCCGATCTGGTTTCGCGCCAGAACGAGCCGATGTCGCGAAGCGATCTCGAAGGGCTGAACCAGGTGATGAACTTCATGCTCAGCACCGGCGAAACCGCCAAGCTGCGCGTCACCAGCATCGGCCGCAAGATCTCGCACGACGATGGCGACCACGAGGGCGAGAATGATGACGAGCACGAGCACGCCCCGGCCCCGGCCCCGGTGGCTGATGATGCCGAATTTGAAGTGCTGTGGTCAAAGTCGCCCTATCTGGCCATGCCCGCGCTGACAACCGCCGATCTGGCCGCTTACAGCAACCGCATTCCGATGATGGCCGAGGGCGACACCGTGATCATGGTCGAAACCGAAGTCGGCTTTACGCCGGTGTTCGATGTCGGGCTTGACCCGCTGACCATCAAGGACCTGATCGTCACCCGGCCGCGCTTCCTGCCGCAAGTGTGCTATCACGATTGCGACGAGCACAACGGCCACGAGCACGACGACGACTGACACTGGCCACAAGCCGTCAGCGCGGCAGCGCCAGCAGCGCCGTCAGGGTGTCGGCCAGGGCGCGCGCATCGTGGCGCGCCGTGGCACCCCCGACGCCCAGATGATGCCCGAGCCGCCACCACAGCCCCGGCGCAAAGCCGCGCGGGGCGGGGGTGGCAAGGGTGATCACAAAGCCACTTGATGGCTTGAAGGCAAACACCCCGTTCCCCACCGCGCGCATGTCGGCCACCAGCGCCAGGCACCGCCCGTCGCGCTCGCGCAGGGCGTGCCCGGTCAGCTCGAGCGTGGCGGCGGTGGCGCGCCAGAACCGCCAGCCCAGCCAGGCCGCCCCCGCCCCCAGCGCCAGCACGAACAGTTGCAGGATCAGCGCGGCAGGCGGATGCGCCAGCCCGAGGTCAAGCAGCATTGCCGCAAGCGCTGCCAGCATACCGGCCCCCGCCACACGGCGCAGCGGCGAGGGCGTCAGCACCGCCAGCACCTCGTCGCGCTCAAAGGATGGGATCGCGGTCATGATGTCTCCAATGGCGGGTGCTGCCGTCTGTTTTCTGGCGCACACTGGCTCTGCACCGGGGGCGCGTTGCCGCGGGCCGCCGGGCACCCTATCTTTCCATGGCCGGGAATGCAGCGCAACCGCCCCTTACCCGGCGCGAAAGGAAACCGCATGTCGATCCGCCCTGTCAGCTATCAGGCCGAGGCTCAGCCCACCATGGAAGGGGCGGGGGTGCATCTGCACCGCGCCTTCGGCTTTGCCAACCCCGACCAGATGGACCCGTTCCTGCTGTTCGACGATTTTCGCAACGAGCGCCCCGAGGATTATCTGCGCGGCTTTCCCTGGCACCCGCATCGCGGCATCGAGACCATTACCTACGTTCTGGCGGGCACGGTGGAACATGGCGATAGCCTGGGCAACAGCGGCAGGCTGGGCGCGGGCGATGTGCAGTGGATGACCGCCGGGTCGGGGATCATGCACCAGGAAATGCCGCAGGGCAACGCGCGCGGCCAGATGCACGGCTTTCAGCTTTGGGCCAACCTGCCGTCGGCGCTGAAGATGACGGCGCCGCGTTATCAGGACGTGGGGCACGGCGACATCCCCGAAGTGGTCGAGGATGACGGCACCCGCATCAAGGTGATCGTCGGCAGCTTTGCCGGGCAGCGCGGCCCGGTCGATGGCATCGCCGCCGACCCGCAGTATCTTGACATTTCGGTGCCCGCCGGGCGGCGCAAAAGCTTTCGCGTCGATACCTGGCGGCGCGCCTTCGCCTATGTGTTCGAGGGCGCGGGGCAGTTTCGCGACGCCAGTGCGCCGCGCGGGGTGCTGTTGGAAAAGGCGGTGCGGGGGCGCGATGTCAACATCCGCGATCTGTCGGGCAACCGCACCCTGGTGCAGTTCGGCAGCGGCGACGAGGTGACGGTGACGGCCGGGCCGCAGGGGGTGCGCTTTTTGCTGATCTCGGGCGCGCCGATCGCCGAGCCGATCGCCTGGCACGGCCCGATCGTGATGAATACCCAAGCCGAACTCAGGCAGGCGATGGCCGATCTGCGCAACGGCACCTTCATCCGCCCGGCGCACTGAAGGGGAAGGTGCGGTCAAGTGGAACGGCCAACCTTTCTTGCCCGATTTTCAACCGACAGCCCTTGCTCAACTGCTGTTGTTCAACGGCCTTCGGCCTTATGAACATTGGGCCGGAAAACTCTCCCCCGGAGAGTTTTCTTGCGGCCCAAAAGCCTGCCCCGACCGCCGCGACGATGGCGATGGCGTTCCTGACAAACCGCATCGAGTTCTACTGCGGCTTGCGTTCATCCTGAATCACAAACCGCCGTTGCCCCAAGCCAAGGCAATTTGGCACCCCGGTCAGTCGGTGCTGGCGGGGGCACCCCCTTCAAAGCGGTTGCCGTTGCGGTAGTCGCAGGGCGCTTCCTGCATTTGCAGGTGCAACGCGCTGCCGGTGTAGGGGTGGGCGCGCGCCAGATCCTCGTCAAAGTCGATGCCAAGTCCGGGGCCCTCGGGCGGCAGGATGTAGCCGTCTTCCCACTTGATCGAGTTGCGGATCAGGCGCTGGTGGAAGGCCCCGCCGGTCTCGATGGTTTCCGCCATCAAGAGGTTGGGGATCGAGGCGGCAAGGTGGATGTTGGCCGCCCATTCAACCGGGCCAGCGTAAAGATGCGGGGCCATTTCGGCGTTATAGACCTCGGCCAGGGCGGCAATCTTCTTGGCCTCCCAGATGCCGCCGACCCGACCAAGGGCGGGTTGCAGGATCTTCACCCCGCCATGGCGCAGCAGCGCGCCGAATTCGGCCTTGGTGGTCATGCGCTCGCCGGTGGCCAGCGGCACGCCCACCGATCTTGCGACTTCGGCGAATTCCAGCAGGTTGTCGGGCGGCACCGGCTCTTCATACCACAGCGGGTTCCAGGGCTCGAGCGCGCGCCCCAGCCGGATCGCACCCGGCGTGGTGAACTGGCCGTGGGTGCCGAACAACAGATCGGCGCGATCACCGATGGCGGCACGGATCGCCTTGCAGAACGCCACCGAGCGGGTGATGTCGGACATTGCCGGTTCGTGCCCGCCGCGGATGGTGTAGGGCCCGGCGGGGTCGAACTTGACCGCCGTGAAACCCATGTCCACAAAGCGCAGCGCGGCCTCGGCGGCCATGTCGGGCGAGACCCAGAAATCGGCGCTGATCTTCTGGCCCGGGGCCGGGTAGAGGTAGGTATAGCTGCGGATGCGGTCGTTCATCCGGCCCCCGAGCAGCGCCCAGACCGGGCGACCGCGGGCCTTGCCGAGAATATCCCAGCAGGCGATCTCCAGCCCGGAAAAGGCCCCCATCACCGTCAGATCGGGGCGTTGGGTGAAGCCTGACGAATAGGCGCGGCGAAACATCAGCTCGATGTTCTCGGCGGATTCACCCTGCATGTGGCGGGTGAACACATCTTCGATTACCGCCTTCATCGCTTTCGGTCCGATCGACGAGGCGTAGCATTCGCCGTAGCCCACGATGCCGCTGCTGGTGGTGATCCTGGGGATGATCCAGTAGCGCCCGCCCCAGCCGGGGGCAGGCGGGGCGATGATGAAAATCTCGAGGTCTTGCAGACGCATGGCAGGGGCTTTCGCAATTTGGCAGGCGCCGGGGGTTTTGCACCCCCGGACCCCCGCAGAGTATTTGTGCAAAGGTGAAGGTCAGGGGCAGGCTAGGAGGTGGGAGGGGAGGAGTGCTTGGGGATTTGCGACATCAATCCGGCGCAAACGACCATCATGGCGGCGGCCAGCAGGAAGGGGGCACCGGGGGCGAAGATCGGGGCGGCGGCGGCGGTGAAGGCGGCAAAGGTGGTGGTCATCAGCGGTGGGGCGGTAATCATGGCGAGGGCGCTGAGCGACGACAGCACGCCCTGCAATTCGCCCTGGGCGTTTTCGGGGGTGTCGCGCGACAAAATCGCCTGCAGCGCGGGGGTGGTGACGCCGCTCAGCGCGGTGATCGGGGTCAGCACCAGCGCCAGCGGACCCGAGGTGACAAGGCCGAGCGCGGTCAGGCTGGCGATATCGACGGTCATGCCCCAGAACGCGGCGCGATGCTCGCCGAAGCGCCGGATCAGCGGGCCGACCAGCAGCGCCTGCCCCAGGGCATAGCTGACGCCATAGATCGCCAGCGAGACCCCGACCATGGTGGTATTCCAGCCGAACCGGGCCTGGCCGTAATAGGCCCAGATCGCGGGATAGACGTTCATCGCGACCGCCAGGATCAGGAACACCAGCAGCGGGCGGCGCGCCTGTGCCAGACGGGTGACGGCGCGCAGCGCGCCAGCCGGGTTGGCACGGGCAAGGGTGAAACGGCGGCGGCTGTGAGCGGTCACGGTCTCGGGCAGGACAAGCAGGCCAAGGATCAGGTTGGCGCTGGCCATGGCTGCTGCGGCGTAGAACGGGGCGCGGGTATCGATCCCTGCCAGCACCCCGCCGATCAGCGGACCCAGCACGAAACCCACCCCGAAGCCCGCGCCGATCAGCCCGAAGCGGCGACCGCGATCCGCGGCTGGGGTGATGTCGGCGATGAAGGCGGTGGCGGTGGAATAGGTCGCCGCAGTGATGCCCGCGACGATCCGCGCGGCCAGCAGCAGCCAGATGCTGGCCGCAGTTGCCAGCACCAGGTAATCGGCGGCCATCACCGCCAGCGAGACCAGCAGCACCGGGCGGCGTCCAAAGCTGTCGGACAGGCTGCCGACCGCCGGGCCGAACAGGAACTGCATCACTGCAAACGCGGCGGCAAGCACCCCGCCCCACAGCGCCGCCTGGCTAAGGTTGCCGCCGGTGACCGCCCTGATCAGGTCGGGCATGACCGGAAAGATCAGGCCGATGCCGATGGCATCAAGCGCCACCGTGATCAGGATGAAGGTCAGGGCAAGACGGGGGGCGGGATGGGTCATGACTGCCCGGCAATCGCGATCAGGCGGCGGGCGAGGGCCTCGGGTGCTGCGAAGAAGGGCGAGTGCGAGGTGGCCAGGGTGGTGACGCAGGCGGCGGGCCAAGCGGCGGTCATGGCGGCCTGATACTCTGGCGGTATGGCGCGGTCTTCGGTGCAGCGGATGTAGTGGCGCGGCAGGCTGGCCGAGCGGAAGGTCAGGGCAAGCGCGGTTTCCTGTGGTGCGATCGGCTCGGGGCAAAGGTTGCGGCGGGCCATTGCCACCGCCTCGGGCGGGCAGTCGTGGTAAAGCGCATCCGCCACCAGGGCTGGATCAAAGCTGAAGCTCAGGCGGTCGGGGGCGATGCTGATCGCGGCGCGCAGCGGCTGGCGCGGCCCGGCCCGGCGCAGGTCGGCCAGCGAGTGGCCCGGGCGCGGAACGTAGGCGCACAGATAGACCAGCGCCGCGATCCGATCGGGGGCCAGCTCGGCTGCGGCGGTGATGGCATAGCCGGCCGCCGAATGGCCGACCACAATGGTTGGTCCATCAAGGCCGGCAACAATCGCTTGGGCGTAGAGATCAAGGGTTACCGCCGCGACCGGGGTGCGGTCGGTGCCGTGGGCGGGCAGGTCGATGGCACGGGCCTGATGCGGGCCGTGGTTGAGAAAGGGCAACACGCGATCCCAGCACCAGGCACCGTGGCACGAGCCATGGATCAACAGAAATCGGGCCATCGGGATTTGCTCCGGCAGGTTACGACGGAAAGCTGAGGTTGTGTCTAAGCAAGGTGATGAATGTGGCAATGGTTCGAATTTGGCGCGGTGGCCGGGATCACACCGGAAAGCGCGCCAGCGCCAGAGCGAACACCTCGGCATCGACATTGCCGCCGGTGGCGACGGCGATCACGGCATCACCGCTGATCTGCTCGGGGACGAACAGCGCGGCGGCCAGCGCCACTGCACCGCCCGGCTCGAGCACCAGTTTGAGGCGCGAAAACGCCAGCGCCACCGCGTGCAGGGCCTGATCGTCGCTGACCACCAGACCGGGGCCGCACAGGCGCGCCATGATCGGAAAGGTGATTGCGCCCGGTGCGGGGGTGACGATGGCGTCGCAGACCGAGCCCGAGAGAGTGGGGTTGGAGACGATGCGCCCGGCGGCAAGGCTGCGGGCGGTATCGTCGAACCCCACGGGCTCGCAGGGGCGGGCGCGCAGGCCGGGGGCACGCGCCTTCAGCGCCAGGGCGACACCGGCGGTCAGCCCACCACCGCCGCAGCACACCAGCACATCCGCCACGCCAATGCCCTCGGCGGCGGCCTGCCCGGCGATCTCAAGCCCGACGCTGCCTTGCCCGGCGATCACCTCGGGGTCATCATAAGGCCGGATCAGGGTCAGGCCGCGCGCCTGCGCCAGATGCGCGCCGATGGCGTCGCGATCCTCGGTCTGGCGGTCGTAAAGCACCACCTCGGCTTTGAGCGCGCGGGTGTTCGCGATCTTGATCCGGGGCGCGTCGGCGGGCATCACGATCACCGCCGGGGCATGGTGGCGGGCGGCGGCCAGCGCCACGCCCTGGGCGTGATTGCCGCTGGAACAGGCGATCACGCCGCGCGCCCTCGCCTCGGGCGACAGCGCCGACACCGCCGCCCAACCGCCGCGGAACTTGAAAGAGCCGGTGTGTTGCAGGCACTCGGCCTTGACCCACACCCGCCGCCCGGCGATGTCGTCGAGAAAGGGCGAGGACAGCAGCGGGGTGCGCCGGGCGTGGCCAGCAAGGCGCGCGGCGGCGGCGTCGATGCGGGCGATATCGGTCATGCCACGGCTTTCAGAAAGGCGGTGATCACCGCCAGCGCAACGGGTTCGTCGAGAAACGGGATATGGGCGCGGTCGGGCACCAGGCCAAAGATCATGTCGGGGCGGCGGCGGCGCATCTCGGCGGCATCCGCGGCTGACAGCAGATCCGAGTTGGCGGCACGGATCAGCGCCAGCGGCAGGCCGGCGCAGGCATCGAACAGCGGCCAGAGGTCGGGGGCCGGACCTTCGACAGCCGCCAGAAAGGCCTCGCGCAGGGCGGGATCATAGGTGATCTTCAGCCCGCCGTTGGCCTCGGTATAGTGCAGCCGCGCCTCGGCCAGCCAGCGCTCGGGCGGGACGTGCTGAAAGCCTGGCAGGTTGGCGGGCAGGCTGGCCGCCAGCGCCGCGTGGGTCTTGGCAGCCGGGTTGCGCCCGACGTAATCGAAGATGCGCTCTAGCCCGGCGCGTTGCAGCGCGGGGCCGACATCGTTGAAGCACAGCCCCAGCAAGCGCTCGCGGGCGCGGGCGGCCAGCATCATGCCGATCATCCCGCCGCGCGAGCTGCCAAGCACGGCGGCCTGCGCCACCCCGAGGTGATCAAGCAGCGCTACCGCATCGCGCGCCTCTTGCGGCACGGTGTAGCTGGCAGCCCCGGTCCACTGCGACGCGCCGCGGCCGCGATAATCCATCCGGATCAGGCGGCAGGGCGGCAGGTGCGGCACCATGTAGTCGAAATCGCCCATGGTGCGCGTGAGGCCGGCAAGGCACAGCAGCGGCGTGCCCTGACCTTCGTCGCGGTAAGCGAGGCGCGCCCCGTCGGGGGTGGTGAAGAATTGGGTCATCGCGGTGCCCCTGTGTGCGGGTTGGCAAGCGCCGGGAGTGCGGCAAGATCGGGCAGGATATGGCTTGGCCTGCCCGGCAGGCGATCGACCGGCGCACCGGCGCGGTTGACCCAGGCGGTGACAAAGCCGAAATGCGCCGCCCCTGCCACATCCCAGCCGTTCGACGAGACGAACAGCACCTGGTCCGGCGGGCAGGCAAAATGCGCGGTCGCAAGGGCGTAAACCCGCGCGTCCGGCTTGTAGGTGGCGATGGTTTCGACCGACAGCACGGCGTCAAGCACAGCCGCGATCCCGGCCGAGCGGGTGGCGGCAGCCAGCATCATGGGGGTGCCGTTCGACAGGATCGCCAGCCGGTGCCCCTGCGCCTTCAGCGCGGCCAGGGTGGCGGGCACTTCGGGGTAGGCGGGCAGGGCATCGTAAAGCGCCAGCAGCCGGGCGCGCAGCGTGGCATCCGCCAGCCCCTGCGCCGCCAGCGCCCAATCCAGCGCATCGCCGGTGAGTTGGGCGAAATCGGCGTGGTCGGCCATGATGGTGCGCAGCCAGGTGTATTCCAGTTGCTTGCGCCGCCAGTCTTCGGCCAGCCGGGGCCAGAGCGCCGCCAACCGCTCGCCGCCCGGTGCGGCAGCGGCCAGCCGCGCGGCTGCCGAGACGTCAAACAGGGTGCCATAGGCATCGAACACGATTGCGGTGATGGGCATGGTGGCCTCCTTGGGCGGCAGGGTGACACATCAATGCTGCCGGGAAAAGGGCCAGATCGCGCGTGCAGCCCTTGCAGGAAGCGGGTGCAGCCCCTAAACCGCTGCGGCAAGCAGGAGAGCGGAACCATGGCCAGAGGCACCACGATACTCGAAGATCGCGCGCGGTCGAAAAAGGTTGGCGCGCTGCGCGGGCTGGTGCCGTTTCTGGCCCCCTACCGCGGTATGGTGGTGCTGGCGCTGCTGGCGCTGATCCTGACGGCGACCATCAGCCTGATCCTGCCGCTGGCGGTGCGCCGGGTGGTGGATGGCTTTGCCGCCGACAACGCGGCGCTGCTCGACCAGTATTTCGCGGCGGCGCTGGTGATTGCCGGGGCCTTGGCGCTGGGCACGGGCTTGCGCTACTACCTTGTCACCCGGCTGGGCGAGCGGGTGGTGGCCGATATCCGCCGCGCCCTGTTCGACCGGGTAATGGGGATGAGCCCGGCGTTCTTCGAGCGCATCCTGACCGGCGAGGTGCTGTCGCGCCTGACCACCGATACCACCCTGATCCTGTCGGTGATCGGATCGTCGGTGTCGGTGGCGCTGCGCAATGTGCTGATCCTGTTCGGCGGCATGGCGTTTCTGCTGATCACCTCGGCCAAGCTGACCGGGCTGGTGCTGCTGATTGTGCCCGCCGTGGTGGTGCCGATCATCGTGCTGGGGCGGCGGTTGCGCAACCTGAGCCGCGAGAACCAGGACTGGATCGCGGCTTCGGCGGGCAATGCTTCCGAGGCGCTGCTGTCGGTGCAGGCGGTGCAGGCCTTTACCCACGAGGATTTGTCGCGCGCGACCTTCGGCGAGGTCACCGAAAAGTCCTTCACCTCGGCGCAGCAGCGCATCACCACCCGCGCCGTGATGACGGTGATCGTGATCTTTCTGGTGTTCACCGGCATTGTCGGGGTGCTGTGGATCGGTGCGCGCGACGTGCAGTCGGGGGTGATGAGCCCCGGCGAGCTGGTGCAGTTTCTGATCTATGCGGTGCTGGTGGCGGGTTCGGTCGGGGCCTTGTCGGAAATCTGGGGCGAGTTGCAGCGCGCCGCCGGGGCGACCGAGCGCCTGGTCGAGTTGCTGGGGGCGGTCGATCCGGTGCAGGATCCGGTAGCCCCCAAGGCGCTGCCGCGCCCGGTGCGCGGCGAGATCAGTTTCGAGGGCGTGCATTTCCAGTATCCCGCGCGGCCCGGGGTTTCGGCGCTGGACGGGGTCGATCTGCGCGTCAGCCCCGGCGAGACGGTGGCGCTGGTCGGGCCTTCGGGCGCGGGCAAGACCACCATCCTGCAACTGTTGCAGCGCTTTTACGACCCGCAGCAAGGCGCGGTGCGGCTGGACGGGGTTGATCTGCGCGACATGGCGCGGGGTGATTTCCGGCGCTGCATGGCGCTGGTGCCGCAGGACCCGGTGATCTTTGCCACTTCGGCGCGCGAGAACATCCGCTTTGGTCGCCCCGACGCAACCGATGCCGAAGTCGAGGCCGCCGCAAGCGCCGCTGCCGCGCATGACTTTCTGGCCGCCCTGCCGCAGGGCTATGACACCTACGTGGGCGAGCGCGGGGTGATGCTGTCAGGCGGGCAAAAGCAACGCATCGCCATTGCGCGGGCGATTTTGCGCGATGCGCGGGTGCTGCTGCTGGACGAAGCCACCTCGGCGCTGGATGCCGAAAGCGAGCGGCTGGTGCAGGTGGCGGTGGAACGGCTGGCGGAAGGGCGCACGACCCTGGTGGTGGCGCACCGGCTGGCCACGGTCAAGCGTGCCGACCGGATCGTGGTGTTCGATCAGGGCCGGATCGTGGCCGTGGGCGGCCATGATGCGCTGGTGGCCGAGGATGGGCTTTACGCGCGGCTCGCGCGGTTGCAATTCACCGACGGGCAGCTTTGACGGCGCTGCGCGCGGCGAGTATTTGGGCAAAGAAGAAGCGAGCCGCTGGTGCGGTGGTCTGACGTTGCGTAGCGCGCGCGGTTTTCCTTGCTTGCGCGGCCAATCCCTCGCATCCTTCGGGCAATCACAATCCCCGCCGAAGGGGAAGCCGGGGAGGAGACTACCGTGGGAACATTTGCATCATTGGCGGATATCAAGGCGATCGAGGCTGAAGCGGCGCACTGGAGCGATCGCGATGTGCCGCGCACCATATATCAGTTCATCACCGCCGCCAAAGAGCGCTTCGGGGCGCGGCCCGCGGTCTCGTTTCAGCTTTTGTCGGGGCCGAACGACCCGGCGCAGACCCTGACCTGGGGTGTTCTGCATGGTCGGGTGACACAGGCGGCCAATCTGTTTCGCAGTCTCGGCGTCGGCGACAAGGACGTGGTGGCGTTCGTGCTGCCCAACAGCCTCGAGACGGCGATCACCCTGCTGGCCGGGGCGGTGGCAGGGATTGTGAACCCGATCAACCCGCTGCTCGAACCCGAACAGATCAGCGCCATCCTGCGCGAAACCGGGGCCAAGGTGGTGGTGACGCTGAAGTCGTTCCCGAAGACCGAACTGGCGCAACGGGTGGGCGAGGCGGTGAAACACGCGCCGGGTGTCAGGACCGTGCTCGAGGTCGATCTGGTGCGCTATCTGACTCCGCCGAAAAGCTGGATCGTGCCCCTGATCCGGCCCAGGAACCCGGTCGAGCACGTGGCAAACGTCAAGAATTTCAACGCCGAGGCGCGCCGGATGCGGGCCGACAAGCTGACCTTCACCGACGATCCGACCGACCGGGTGGCGGCCTATTTCCACACCGGCGGCACCACCGGCATGCCCAAGGTGGCGCAGCACATGGCCTCGGGAATGATCTACAACGGCTGGCTCGGGGCCACCTTGATGTTCCGCGAAACCGATGTGGTGATGTGCCCCTTGCCGATGTTTCACGTTTTCGCCGCTTATCCGGTGCTGATGTCGATGATCGCCTCGGGCGCGCATGTGGTGTTTCCGACCCCGGCGGGCTATCGCGGCGAGGGGGTGTTCGACAATCTCTGGAAGCTGATCGCGCGCTGGAAGGCGACCTACATGATCACCGTGCCGACCGCGCTGGCGGCGCTGATGCAGCGCCCGGTCAATGCCGATGTCAGCACCCTGCGCGGCGCGTTTTCGGGCTCGGCCCCGTTGCCGATCGAGCTTTACAACCGCTTCGAGAAGGCCACCGGGGTGCAGATCATCGAGGGCTACGGGCTGACCGAGAGCACCTGCCTGGTGTCGATCAACCCGCCCGACGGCATCAAGAAGACCGGCTCGGTCGGGCTGCCGTTTCCCTATACCACGGTGCGGATCCTGCAGACCGATGGGGATGGCAAGGTGTTGCGCGAATGCGGGGTCGATGAGGTCGGCGAGATCTGCATCTCGAACCCCGGCGTGTTTGCCGGCTCGACCTATACCCAGGTTGACAAGAACCATGGTCTGTTTGCCGAGGGTCGTTTCCTGCGCACCGGCGATCTCGGGCGGCTGGACAGCGACGGCTATCTGTTCATCACCGGTCGCGCCAAGGATCTGATCATCCGCGGCGGGCACAATATCGACCCGGCTGAAATCGAGGAAGGCCTGATGGGCCATCCTGATGTGTCGTTTGTCGGCGCGATCGGCCAGCCCGATGCCTTTGCCGGCGAGTTGCCCTGCGCCTATGTCGAGTTGGTCAAGGGTGCGACCGTGACCGAGGCTGATCTGATGGACTACGCCCGCACTCACATCCGCGAACGCGCGGCCATCCCCAAGCATATCGAGGTGTTGGCGGAAATGCCGAAAACCGCGGTCGGCAAGGTGTTCAAGCCGGACTTGCGGCGGCGCGCGATTACCCGGGTTTACGATTCGGCGCTGGCCGAGGCGGGGCTTGCGGTGCGGGTGGCGGCGGTGGTGGAAGACAAGAAGCGCGGTCTGGTGGCCAAGCTGGCGCGGGCACCGGGGGTTGACGACGCGGCGGTGGCGGCGGTGCTGGGCAGTTTTGCCCGGCCGTGGGACTGGGCCTGAGCGCAGGTCCGGGGGGCTGGCTTCCCCCCGAGGATATTTCGGCAAAGGTGAATGGCGGGGTCAGGTATCAAGCCAGATCGTGACCGGCCCGTCGTTGATCAGGGCAAGCTGCATGTCGGCACCAAAAATGCCATTGGCGCAGGTGATGCCTTCGGCGCGCATCCGGGCGGTGAAGTGGTCATAAAGGCGCTTGCCCTCGGCCGGGGGGGCGGCGGTGGAAAAGCCGGGGCGGTTGCCGCGCGAGGTATCGGCGGCAAGGGTGAACTGGCTGACGATCAGGGCCGCCCCGCCGGTATCGCGCAGGCTGAGGTTCATCTTGCCCGCGCTGTCGCGGAAGATGCGCAGTTTGGCGATGCGGGCGGCAAGGGCGCGGGCCTGGGCATCGCTGTCGCCCTGCATGGCGCAGATCAGAATCACCAGGCCGGCCTCGATCTGGCCCACGATTTGCGCTTCGACCGTGACCGATGCGCGGCTGACCCGCTGGATCAGGGCGCGCATGTCACAACTCGTCGGCCCAGGGTGGGTTGGCCCCGGCGCGGCTGACGGTCACGGCGGCGGCGCGGGTGCCAAGGGTCAGGGCGGCGTCAAGGGTGGCGTCGGGCAGGGTGGCCAGCGCGGGCTTGTGCAGCGCTTTGGCGCGGTGCAGGGCGGCAAGGACGCCCGCGTTGAAGGTATCCCCCGCGCCCACGGTATCGGCCACCGTCACCTTTTGGGCGGCGACAAAGCGATCCTGGGTCGCGGTCACGGCGCGCGCGCCATTGGCACCTTCGGTCAGGAACACCAGGCTTGGCCCGGTGGCGATGATCTGGCGCGCGAGGCGGGTCAGATCGCCTGCGCCCATCAGCCAGTGCAGGTCTTCATCCGACAGCTTGACGATATCGGCGCGGGCCATCATGCGGGTGATGCGGGCGCGGTAGGGCGCTGGATCTGTGATGAAGCCGGGGCGGATGTTGGGGTCGATCATGGTCACGCGGGTGCCGGACTCGCGCGCCTGAAGCGCCTCGTAGGTGGCGGCGGCGGGGTCGTTCACCAGGCTGATGCCGCCGAAGAACAGGGTGTTGACGCGGGCGGGCAGGGTCGGCAGGTCGGCGGGCGACAGCAGGCGCCCGGCGGTGTTCTCGTCATAGAAGGCGTAAGTCGCCTGACCGTTGACCAGTTTCACGAAGGCGAGCGTGGTGGGGCGGTTTGAGCGGGCGGCCAGGCTGGTATCGACCTTTGATGCCGTCAGGGTGGTGGTCAGAATCTCGCCCATCAGATCGGTCGAGAGGCCGGAGAAAAAGCCGGTCGGCGCGCCGAGGCGGCCAAGGGCGATGGCAGTGTTGAACACCGCCCCGCCGGCATGGGGGGCAAAGGCGGGCTCGCCCAGGGTCGTGGTGCGGGGCAGCATGTCGATCAGGGCTTCGCCACAGCAGAGAATCATCGCAAGGGTCCTGTCCAGAACGGTTGCCGCGTTCTAGCGGAGGACGGGCCGTGGGCGCAATCACGGCCAGCGGACCCGGTTATTTTGTTCGCCATCCGGGCGATCTTGATACAGGTCATGGCGCGTGTTGCTGCCATGCAGCAGAATCGTGGCGTTCGGAAATCAGGGCAAAAGGAGGTGCATGATGATCGAGAAATTCCCGACAAGCGGCTTCTGGCCATCGCTCTACGAGCCCTTGCGGCAGGCCGGAACGCGGCTGACCGATTGGCTGGCCCCGGCGTCCGAGGCTTCGGTGGTGGACAACGCCTACCGCATCGCGGTCGAGCTGCCGGGGGTGGCCGAGGGCGATATTCAGGTGACTGCCGATGACGGGGTGGTCACCGTGCGGGGCGAGAAGAAGTCCAGCCGCGAGGAAAGCGGCGAGGACTGGTATTTCAGCGAACGTCAGTTCGGCAGTTTCAGCCGCAGTTTCCGGCTGCCCGCAGATGCCGATGAGGCTGCGGTGAAGGCCGAACTCAAGGACGGCGTGCTGACGGTTGTGGTGCCGCAAAAAGCCCCCGCGGCGGCACCAAAGCCTACCTCGGTTCCGATTTCGCGCGGCTGACGCGCGTCAGCGGTTGAACCAGGGTGTCAAGTTGGCACGCACCCGCGCCAGCGGGGTTTCTCCGCTGGTGTCGGGCACAAAGGTCTGGCCGGTGATGGCCTCGAAGGCGCTGATATAGACTTGCGAGGTGGCCTCGATCATCGCGGCGGGAATTTCCGGGATCGGGTCGTGGTAGGGGTCGCAACGTGCCGCCACCCAGGATCGGATCACATCCTTGTCAAAGCTGGGCGGACGGGTGCCGTCGGCGAAGGCGCGATGGTATCCGGCGGCGATCCAGTAGCGCGAGCTGTCGGGGGTGTGAATCTCGTCGGCCAGGATGATGTTGCCTGCGGCATCAGTGCCGAATTCGTATTTGGTATCGACCAGGATCAGGCCGCGCGTGGCGGCGATCTGCTGGCCACGGGCGAACAGCGCCAGCGACCGTGCGGCAATCTCGTCCCATTGGGTCTGGCTCAGCAGGCCACGCGCCACGATCCCGGTCGCCGTCAGCGGCTCGTCATGGCCACCGTCAAAGGCTTTCGAGGTGGGGGTGATGATCGGCGCGGGCAGGGCCTGATTGTCGGCCAGCCCGTCGGGCAGGGTGTGGCCATACATCTGGCGCAGGCCCTGCTTGTAAAGCGTCAGCACCGAGGTGCCGGTGGTGCCCGCCAGATAGCCGCGCACCACGATCTCGACCGGCAGGATGGTCAGGCGCTGGCCGATCACCACGTTGGGGTCGGGATAGCTGATCACGTGGTTGGGGCAGAGGTCGGCGGTGTGATCAAACCAGAACCGGGCGGTCTGGGTCAGCACCTGGCCTTTCCACGGGATGGTGGCAAGGATGCGATCAAACGCCGAGATGCGATCCGAGGCGATCAGGATGCGGCTGCCGTCGGGCAGATCGTAGCAGTCACGGACCTTGCCGTAGTAGGGGTTCGGCAGTTCGGGGATATGGGCTTGGTCAAGGATGCGCATCGGGGCCTCGGGGTTGGGATGGCGCTCTATCGGGCGGGTGGGCGCCCAAGTCAACCGGCGCGCTCATCAAGCCCTTGCGGGCTTTCTTCGCTGGCGACCGGGGGCACGGCAAGCGAAGACGCCCGCCAAGGGCGGATGAGCGGCGCTATTGCTGGGTCTGGATGAAATAGACCACCACCGCCACCACCACAGCCACCACCACCACCGTGACCGCGATCTTCCATTTCGACCACGGGCGTTCGCCTTTCACCTTGCCGGTCTGGCCGTTGACGACGAAGCGATAGCTTTTGCCGCCGTATTTGTAGGCCGCCAGCCACACCGGCAGCAGCACATGCTTGAAGGTTTCCGCCGAATACGCCGTGTTGACCTGATCGACCTGCTGTTCGTCGCCGCCGATATCGGCGCGCACGTCGCGCTCGATCCGCGCCGCCATTTCCTCGCGTGCGATGGTCTGGCCGTCGGCGAGGCCAACGGTGTAACCCTCGGCGCTGAAACCGGCCAGGAAATCGGGGTTGTAGGCGGTCAGCGCCGACAGATCCCAAGGCGCCAGCGCGTCGGTATGGCTGCGCGGCAGCGACTGGCTGGCCAGCACCAGCACATCGTCGAACACCCGGCTGACCCAGCCCGTTACCGGGGTCCAGCGGGTGTGACGCACCCGTTCTTCGCGCTGCTCGGACTTGCCGTTGACGTTGACCGTCACCGTCCGGGTCTCGTAGTAATAGTCGCCGCGCTGGCCGTGGTAGCGCGAGCGGGTGGCGGCATCAAAAGTCCAGTAGGGCACATAGATGCCGCTCATGGCGCGGCCCTTGCGGGCGTATTCGACCAGCCCGCCGGGGGCGAACCACAGCTTGCCCAGCCATTTGGTCATGGCGCTTCGGGCGGTCTCTTCGTCCAGCGCGAACGGGATCAGCGCTTGTGGTTTGATCTGGCGGTGGCTGCCGGTGCCGATCGCCACCGGGGTGCCACAGAACGGGCATTCGGTGGCATGGGTCGCCCCAGAAAACTCCACCAGCGCGCCGCAGGACGGGCAGGGGGTCGAACGGGTTTCCTCGATATTGGCGGCGGGCAGATCATGGCGCAGCGCCTGGTCGAGATCCAGTTCGCCCAAGGCGCGGGTGCGCGCTTGCGGCGCTTCGGGGATGGCCTGGACGTGGCCGCAATGGTCGCACCTAAGCTCGGTCTGGCCGGGCACGTAGCGCAGATCGGCTCCGCATTCCTCGCACGGCCAGCGCTGTTGGGCGTCTTCGGCCATGGCTCAGGCTCCGGGCGGCGGGGGCGGCGGGACCGCTGCGAACAGGTTGGCAAGCTCGGTGTCGGCGGCGGGTTTCCAGCCGTCCTGCCCGGCGGCCCAGACCTGGGTGGCGCGGGTCAGGCTGCCTGCGGCCACCATCTGCGCCAACTCGGCGGTGCTGAACGGCCCCTTGGTCGCCCCATTGTCGGCCACATGCCACGCGCGGGCAGCAGGTGGCGGCGGGGGTGGCGCGGCAGCGGTCGCGCCCCACGGCCCCGGCTGCATCTGCTGCGCCAGCCCCAGCCCCATCGCGGCCCCCATGCCTGCGCTCATCGCCGCCCCCGCGCCCGAGGCCGGATTGGCCAGCGCTTCGGCGGCGTTGAACTGGGTATATTTGCCCAGATCCCCTGCCAGTCCGACCGAGGTGCGCTTGTCGAGCACCTTTTCCACCTCTTCCGGCAGCGAGATGTTCTCGATGTAGAATTCCGGCAGGGTCAGGCCGTATTCGCCGATCTTGGGGCTGATCGCGGTGATCACCAGCTTGCCGAGGTCGGCGGTATTGGCGGCCATGTCGAGCACCGGAATGCCGGATCCGGCCAGCACCCGGCTCATTTCCTGCAAAATGACGTTGCGGATCTGGTCGCTGATCTCGTCGGCGGTGAATTCGCCATCGGTGCCGACGATTTCACGCATGAACACCGCTGGATCGGCAACCCGCATCGCGTAGGTGCCGAAGGCGCGCAACCTGACCGGGCCGAACTCGGGGTCGCGGCACATGATCGGGTTCTTGGTGCCCCATTTCAGATCGTTGAAACGGGTGGTGTTGATGAAGTAGATTTCCGATTTGAACGGCGACTGAAAGCCGTGATCCCAGTGTTGCAGGCTGGTCATGATCGGCAGGTTGTTGGTTTCCAACTGGTAAAGGCCGGGGCCGAACACGTCGGCCAGTTGCCCCTCGTGCACGAACACTGCCGACTGGCCTTCGCGCACCGTCAGCTTGGCACCATACTTGATCTCGTGGCCCTGACGCTCGAACCGCCAGACCATGGTGTCGCGGGTGTCATCGACCCAGTGAATGACATCGATGAATTGACCTTTGAGAAAATCGAACAGTGCCATGGCCCGAGTCCTTTGTGCAATCTGACCTTAACTTGCCCCGCCGTGCAGGGCGCTGGCAAGGGTGAAGATGATCGGGCGGGCCTCGGCCTCGGTCATGCCGGGACGCAGGGCGGGGTTGTAGAGCATCCTAAGCATCAGCTCGTCCTGCACTGTCAGCAGGGCGTATTCCTCGTCGTCGTTGAAGATCGAGGGCCGCGCGGTCGGGCTGTCGTTGGCCAGCCCCAGCCCTTGCGCGATTTCCTCGTGGATGCATGACAGGCGCAGCAGGTCGGGGTGCTCGGCCCGGATCACCGCAAAGGCGCGGGTGTAGGTGCTGGAGTTGCCCTGCGACAGGGCGAAGACGATGCAGTAGGTCGAGCGTGGCAGATTGGTCAGGCCGGCCACATCGCCAGGCCCAAGATCGGGCAGGGTAGCCGAGATCACCGGGCCAAGGGCGCGGCGCTCGTCTTCGTTCACGATGTGGACGTGAAAGTTGGGGGCGGTGTCGGACAGCGCGATCGGGTGGCCGGTGATCTGCGCCAGCCGCGCCAGATACGAGGCCACCCGGGCGGTGTCGGTAGCCTGCTGTGCCGGCGGCACCGAGGCCCCGAAATGCAGGCCGACCCGCACCGGCTGCTGCCAGCGCCGCAGGCGGCTGATGGTCTCGCGCTGCACCAGACCGCCCGCGAGGCCGCGCTGATATTCGTCGAACAGGGCGATGCGGATAAAGTTTTCCGCCAGCATCCGGTCGCTGAACGGGGCATCCGCCCCGCCGCCATCGGTGCGCATCAGGCCCTGCGCCAGCAGATCGGCCTGCACCTTGGCAAAATAGACCCGGATCGCTTCGCTGTCGGCCGAAGGCAGCGGCGGCACGGCGGGCAGCGCCACGGCACCGGGTGGCGGGCGTAGCGTCACCGGGGTTGGCGTGCATCCCGCCAGTGCCGCCAGCACCAGCGCGGCCACAATGCCGGTCGGTGTGCATCGGCAGCGCTGGCGGTCGGGCATCTGCACCTCAGGCCGGGGCCGCGGTGCCGAGGCTGGCCCCAAGCGCTGTCGGCCGGGCCTTGGCGGCGGCCAGGGTGTCGCGCAGCTCGGTTTCCATCTTCTGCAATTCGACCTCGGCACTGGCGCGCCGGGCCTTGCCTTCGTCGGCGATGGCAAGGCTTTCGTTGATGGTGGCCACCAGCGTGGCGTTGGCCTTTTTCACCGCCTCGATGTCGAACACGCCGCGCTCCATTTCCTGGCGCACCACGCGGTTGGTCTGTTGCAGGTTTTCGGCGTTGGCGGTCAGCAGTTCGTTGGTCAGATCATTGGCGGCGCGCACCGCCTCGGCGGCCTCGCGCGAGCGCTGGATGGTGACGGCCTGCGCCAGTTGGGTTTCCCACAGCGGCACCGTGTTGACCAGGGTCGAGTTGATCTTGGTCACCAGCGACTTGTCGTTTTCCTGCACCAGCCGGATCGAGGGCAGCGACTGCATGGTAACCTGCCGTGTCAGTTTCAGATCATGCACCCGGCGTTCAAGATCGTCGCGCGCCGATCGCAGATCGCGCAGTTCCTGCGCCTTCATCACCTGATCCGCTTCGGGTGCTGCCGCCACGGCCGCCTCTTTGGCCGGAATGTCGGTGGCATCGACCTCGGCCAGCCGGGCCTCGCCCGCGGCGATGTAGAGTGCCAGTTCATTGTAGAATTCAAGGGTCTTGCCATAAAGCCCGTCGAGCGCCTTGATGTCGATCAGCAACTTGTGCTGGTGCATGTCGAGATCGCCTGTCACCTTGTCGATCTGGGTCTGCACCTCTTCAAAGCGGGCGACGAAATTGGCAAACGGGGCGGCGCGACCCAGCAGCTTTTCCCACCAGCTTTGGCTGCGGCGCACGTCAAGCTCGCTGACCGAAAAGCCGCGGATGGTGGTGACGATGCGGCGCAGGCTGTCGCCCGCCGGGCCGACATCCTTGTTCTTCACATCGGCCAACATCGCTGCGCTGATCACCTGCAACTCGGCCTGCGCCGATGACCCGAACGAGATGATCGACTGGGTGTTGGTCAGATCAATCTCGGCCATGCGCTTGCGGATGTCGGCGGCAAGCGGGGCGGGGGCGGTGGCCAGCGGCACGATTTCGCGCCCCGGCTCGGGCAGGATGGTGGCGGTGACCTTTGCAATCTCGGCCAAAGCGGCGGCGGCGGCGGTGCGGGTGGTCTCGGTCATGGCGGTTACTCTTTCATCGGCTGTGGGGTCACGGGGGTCGGGGTCTCGAACTGAAGCCGCTCACGCAGCACCTGGATTTCGACGTCGAGATCGACGTGGTTGTCGCTGAGCAGGGCCTGGGTGCGGGCGGCGAAGTTGGTTTCCAGATCGGCCAGCAGCGCCTCATAGTCGGCGCGGGTGGCGGGGCTGCGGGTCTGGGCGTAGAGGTCGGCAAACTTGATCGTCGCGTCGCGCGCCCCCATCAGGTAAACCGACAGATACTTGCGCGCCGCGGTCAGATCGCGTGGGTCACCCTCGACGGTGCGAAACAGGCTGCGGGCGGTGGCGGCAAAACGCGCAACCCGGCCTTCAAGGCCAGGGTCCCCGGCGCGACTGATCGCGTCGGCCATGGCGGCCAGAAATTTCTCGGCCTCAATCACCGCGCGCGCCACGCGCTCGGTCTGAAAGGGGTCAACCCCGGCCATGCCCTTGTCGGCCAGCGGATCGGGGCCAAAGGCGAAAAGGTGCAGCCCCGCGCCGATCACGCCGAACAGGATCGGGTAGATCAGGCCGACCCCGGCCATCATGCCGCCAAGGGCAAGCGCGGCCCCGGTCAGCACCGACCCGGCGATCTTGCGCGGCAGGGCGGGGCGGCGGGCGACGGCGCGGGCGGCGTAAGCTTGCTGCGCCAGAATGCCCTCGCGCGTCAGCCAGGCGGCCAGCACCATCACGGCGGTGGCGACCAGGCCCAGCACCAGATCGGACGGATCGCCGCGAAAGGCGCGGGCGGCAAACGGCAGGGCGGCGAGGAACATGAGGTTCGAGCGCAGCCCGGCGCGCTTAGGGTGCTTGCCGTCGGTCGCCGGTGCCGCAGCGGGGTGGTCTTTGCCGACCGAGCCATCCGGGCTGAATTTGCCTCCAAATCGCTCGGCCATCATGCCCCCCCGAGGGTGCTGACGTAGACGACCAGCGCCAGCAGCAGAACAAAGGCCAGGTTTTGCAGGGTGGGTCCGGACATGCGCGCGCCTTGGGAATGCCATTTCTGGCGCAGACTATAGGCGAGGTCGGGCTTTCTTGCCAGTGCCCGCGGCAACGCCAATGTCGCAGCTATTGCCCTTTGCCACCGCCCTTGCCATCACCCCGTGGCGGGCGCGGGGTGGGTCTGCCGACGCTTGGAGTGGATCGCGGGGCGGACGGGCGGGGGCTTGCCTTGGCCCAGCCGGCCGCTGGTTTGGTGGGGCGCGGTCTGGTGGGGCCCGGTTTGGTGGGGCCGGGTGCATCCGGGGTGGCGTCAGCGTTGCGGGCAGGTTTGGGCCTGAGCCGCCGGGTGCCTGGGCGGGTGGCTGCGGGCGGTTCGTCGTCGCTGGCGGGATCGAACCCCAACTGATCGCGCAACACGCGGCCCTTGACCTCGGACACCTCGCCGGGTTGCAGATCACCCAGCCGGAACGGGCCGTAAGAGATGCGGATCAGCCGGTTCACGGTCAGGCCAAGCGCGAACATCGCGCGCCTGATCTCGCGGTTCTTGCCCTCGCGCAGGCCGACCGTCAGCCAGGCATTGGCGCCCTGGATGCGGTCGAGCACCACCACCATCGGCTGAAAACGGTCGCCCTCGACGGTCAGCCCGGCGCGCAGCGGTTCAAGATCGGCGTCGGTCGGGTTGCCCTTGATGCGCACCCGGTATTTGCGCATCCAGCCGGTGGCGGGCAGTTCCAGCCGCCGTTTCAGCGCGCCGTCGTTGGTCAGCAGCAACAGGCCCTCGGAGTTGAGGTCAAGCCGCCCGATCGACATCACCCGCGGCAGCTCGGGCGGCAACTGGTCGAACACCGTGGGGCGGCCCTTTTCATCCGAGGCCGAAGTCACCAGCCCTTCGGGCTTGTAGTAAAGCCACAGCCGGGCCGGTTCGGGGGCGGCGACCGGCTTGCCATCGACCGTGATACGGTCGGTGGGCAGCACATTCAGCGCCGGGCTGTCGATCACCTTGCCATTGACCGCGACCTGACCAAGCTCGATCATCCGCTCGGCCTCGCGCCGCGAAGCGACGCCGGCGCGCGACAGGACTTTGGCAATGCGTTCGCCGGGCTTGGGGGGTTCGGTCATGGCTATTCCTGCGCGCTGAGGGGTTGGCGCGGGGGCGGCAACCGCCGGGGGTTTTGCACCCCCGGACCCCCGCAGGATATTTGAGCAAAGGAGAAGGGGCAAGCGGGCTTGTCATGGCCGGGGTGGCAGGGCATCAGGGGGTGATGAGCGGTTTTCGCAGCTTCATGGATGTGGCGCTGGACGAGGCGCGGGCGGCGGGCTTGCGCGGCGAGGTTCCGGTGGGCGCGGTCGTCGTGTCGCCGGACGGTGTCGTGGTGGCGGTGGCGGGCAACCGGGTGCGGGAGATGTTCGACCCGACCGCGCACGCCGAGCTGCTGGCGATAAGAGAGGCCTGCGCGGGGCTGTGCAGCGAGCGGCTGGCCGGGCATGACCTTTACGTGACGCTGGAGCCCTGCCCGATGTGCGCGGCGGCGATTGCGGCGGCACGGATCGCGCGGCTTTACTATGGCGCGGCGGACCCCAAGTCGGGCGGGGTGGCGCAGGGGGCGCGGGTGTTCTCGCACCGCCAGTGCCACCATGTGCCCGAGGTTTATGACGGTATCAGCGCGATCGAGTCGGCGGCGCTGTTGCAGGCGTTCTTTGCCGAGCGGCGTTAGAAGCCGCATCCCGGAAGGCGCTGGGGCGGGTTCCTCGCCAACTGCGGCCTCGTCCTGTATCGCGCGGCCTAACGCCCTCGCCCGATCCAGCCACCGCCAAACACCCGACTGCCGTCGGGCGCGTAGAACACGCAGGCCTGGCCCGCCGAGACCCCGTCTTCGGGGGCCAGCAGTTCGACTTCGGCGGTGCTCGACGTCAGCGGGCGCACCAGCGCCGGGCGCGGTGGCCGGGTGGAGCGGACCTTGACATCAAGGTGCCACTCGGAGCGCGATGCAAACGGCGCATCGCCAAGCCAGTTGATCTCGGCCAGCGGAATGACCCGGGTGGAAAGGGCGGCCTTCGGCCCCACCACCACGCGGCGCAAGCCGGGGTCGAGGCGGACCACATAAATCGGGTCATTCAGACCGCCGATCCCCAGCCCCCGGCGCTGGCCGATGGTATAGTGGATGACGCCGCGATGCTGGCCCAGCACCCGCCCGGCCAGATCGACGATCTCGCCCGGCGCGGCTGACCCCGGTCGCAGCTTTTCGATCACTGCGGCATAGTCGCCGTTGGGCACAAAGCAGATGTCCTGACTGTCGGGCTTGTCAGCCACCGCCAGGCCATAACGCGCCGCCAGCGCCCGGGTTTCCGCCTTGGAGGCCAGATGCCCCAGCGGAAACCGCAGGTAGGCAAGCTGATCATGGGTGGTGGCAAACAGGAAATAGCTTTGATCGCGGGCCGGGTCGGTGGCGCGGTGCAGCTCGGGCCCAAGGGGCCCCAACTTGCGCTGGATGTAGTGGCCGGTCGCCATGCAGTCGGCGTCAAGATCGCGGGCGGTGGCCAGCAGATCCTTGAACTTGACGCGCTGGTTGCAGCGGATGCAGGGCACCGGGGTGGCACCGGCCAGATAGGCGTCGACGAATTCCTCGATCACCGCGTCGCGGAAGGTGTTTTCATAGTCGAGCACGTAATGCGGAAAACCCATCGTCTCGGCCACCCGGCGGGCATCGTGAATGTCGCGCCCGGCACAGCAGGCCCCCTTTTTGGCCAGCGCCGCGCCGTGATCGTAAAGCTGAAGGGTGACGCCGACCACATCATAGCCTTGCTCGGCCAGTTGCGCCGCCACCACCGACGAATCGACCCCGCCCGACATCGCCACCACCACCCGCGTCTCATGCGGGGGTTTGGCGAGGCCAAGCGAGTTAAGCGGCTGATCAAGGGGCATCGGGTAACCTGTCGGGGAAGATACCTGCGCAATATAGGAAAATGCTGCGCACTCTCAACCCCGCGTTTCACGGATGCTTAAGGCTGATCGGTCAGGCTGGCGGCAAGGTATGAGGGTGGTGTGATGTATCTCAAACGCGTTGACGGGCCGCGACAGGTGACTTTGCCGGATGGCAGTATCCTCAGCCGGGCCGATCTGCCCGACAAGGACACCAGGCGCTGGGTCGCCAGCCGCAAGGCGGTGGTGGTCAAGGCCGTGATCTACGGCCTGATCAGCGAAAAGGACGCGCTCGAACGCTATGCGCTTTCCGACGAGGAATTTGCGCTGTGGCGCAAGGCGGTCGAGCAGCATGGCGAAAAGGCGTTGAAAGTGACCGCCATCCAGAAATATAGACAACTTTAGATTGTATTTTCTTGCGCCTCTGTCAAGGTAACCGACGATTAACCATTGCACCGCAGTATCGTTAACGAACAAGAGACTGATGCGGAGGATGGAAGATGCGGATCCTGCTGGTCGAGGACGACCCGACAACCTCGCGCAGCATCGAGTTGATGCTGACGCATGCCAATCTGAATGTCTATTGCACCGACCTGGGCGAGGATGGGATCGATCTTGCCAAGCTCTACGATTACGATCTGATCCTGCTCGACCTCAACCTGCCCGACATGAGCGGGCACGAGGTGCTGCGTCAGTTGCGCCTGGCGCGGATCGACACGCCGATCCTGATCCTGTCGGGTGCCGACGATACCGACAACAAGATCAAGGGCTTCGGCTTCGGGGCTGACGACTACATGACCAAGCCGTTCCACCGCGAGGAACTGGTGGCGCGGATTCACGCGATCATCCGGCGCTCCAAGGGGCACGCGCAGTCGATGATCCGCACCGGCAAGGTGGCGGTCAACCTCGATGCCAAGACCGTCGAGGTCGAGGGCAAGACGGTGCATCTGACCGGCAAGGAATACCAGATGCTGGAACTGCTCAGCCTGCGCAAGGGCACCACCCTGACCAAGGAGATGTTTCTCAACCATCTTTACGGCGGCATGGACGAGCCGGAACTCAAGATCATCGATGTCTTCATCTGCAAGTTGCGCAAGAAGCTGGCCGAGGCGACGGGCGGGCAGAACTACATCGAAACCGTCTGGGGTCGCGGCTATGTGCTGCGCGACCCGGCCCCGGCCGAGCTGGAACGGCGGCTGGCAATCGGGGCCTGAAACCCGACGCGACGCTGCACGCACTGGACCTGACGGGAGCGGTCTCTTAAACCGGAGCGACGGCAACCGGGGATGGGTCGATGCAGGACCGCAAGGCGATTGAAGGGCTGACCAGCGCCGAGGTGGTGGCCGAATGGCACGAGTTGGCGCGCGCCATCGAAGCTGCCAATATCGCCTATCACCGCGACGACGCGCCGCAGATCACGGATGCCGACTATGACGCGCTCAAGCGCCGCCTGATCGCCCTCGAGGCGCGGTTTCCCGACCTCGCGGTGGCCGACAGCCCGACCCGCAAGGTTGGCGGCGCGCTGGCCGAGGGCTTTGCCAAGCTGCGCCACGCGGTTCCGATGTTCAGCCTCGAGAATGCGTTCGAGGATGGCGATGTGGTCGATTTCCTTGAGCGCATCCGCAAGTATCTGGGCTATGAGCGGGCGCTGGAATTCACTGCCGAGCCCAAGATCGACGGGCTGTCACTGGCGCTGCGCTATGAAGCCGGGCGGCTGGTGCAGGCGGCGACGCGCGGCGACGGCGAGGTCGGCGAGAATGTCACCGCCAACGCCCGCACCATCGCCGACATTCCGCGGCACCTTTCCGGCGCGCCCGAAGTGCTGGAAGTGCGCGGCGAGGTTTACATGAGCCACGCCGATTTTGCCGCGCTGAATACGCGGCAGGCGGCCTCCGGCGAAAAAACCTTTGCCAACCCGCGCAATGCCGCCGCCGGGTCGCTGCGCCAGCTTGATGCCGACATCACCGCCGCCCGGCCGCTGCGCTTTTTCGCCTATTCCTGGGGGCAGGTCACGGCACCCCTGGCCGGAACCCAGATCGGCGCGATGGACCGCCTGCGCGCGCTTGGCTTTCAGGTCAACCCGCTGACCGTGCTCTGCACCGGGCCAGACGCGTTGCTGGCACACTACCGCAGGATCGAGGCGCAGCGCGCCAGCCTTGGCTACGATATCGACGGCGTGGTTTACAAGGTCAACGATCTGGCGCTGCAACGCCGCCTCGGGTTTCGCGCCGCCACCCCGCGCTGGGCTCTGGCGCACAAGTTTCCCGCCGAGCTGGCCTGGACCCGGCTGCTGGCGATCGACATCCAGGTCGGCCGCACCGGCGCGCTGTCTCCGGTGGCGCGGCTGGCCCCGCTCACCGTGGGGGGCGTCGTCGTTTCGAACGCGACGCTGCATAACGAGGATTACATCGCCGGGCGCAACAGCAAGGGTGAACCGATCCGCGACGGTGCGGATATCAGGGTGGGTGACTGGGTGCAGGTTTACCGCGCGGGTGACGTGATCCCTAAAGTTGCCGCGGTCGATCTGACCCGGCGCCCGGCGACCGCCGTGCCTTTCGCCTTTCCCCAGACTTGCCCCGACTGTGGCTCGGACGCGGTGCGCGAGCCGGGCGATGCGGTGCGCCGCTGCACCGGCGGGCTGATCTGCCCGGCGCAGGCGGTGGAACGGCTGAAACATTTTGTTGCGCGCGGGGCGTTCGACATCGAGGGTCTGGGGGCAAAACAGATCGAGGCGTTTTTCAACGACCCCGACCTGCCGGTGAAAACCCCCGCCGACATCTTCACCCTGGCCGCCCGTGATGCGAGCGCACCACGCAAGCTGAAAGACCGCGATGGCTGGGGCGAGAAATCGGCGCAGAACCTGTTCGCCGCAATCGAGGCCCGACGCCGCATCCCGCTGGCCCGGCTGATCTTCGCTCTGGGTATCCGGCACGTCGG
>Ga0210033_1000580_pt1 | contig 34641 bp, 35 predicted proteins | sample CryGeymeta201501_FD_185465 | JGI IMG/M metagenome (GOLD analysis project Ga0210033, IMG submission 185465) | Groundwater microbial communities from Crystal Geyser aquifers in Utah, USA - Crystal Geyser metaG 2015-01 (SPAdes) (version 2) | ecosystem: Environmental > Aquatic > Deep subsurface >... | reverse complement strand
TCCTTCACCGGCGCGGCTGCCTTCACGGGGGTCGGCGCAGGCTCGCCGTGATCGTGGCTGTGGCCGTGATCGTGGCTGTGCCCGTGGTCCTGCTCCCCGTCGCCGTAGGGATCGGGAACCGCGTGCACGGCCTCGGCGGGGCGCTTCAGGCCGCCGCTGGCCGGCGTGTAGTGCAGCGGCCCGGTGGACTTCTGCTCGGGCCGGACCAGGCGCTTGAGCGTACGTGCGACGCGCATGGGGAGCTTCAGCAGCTTGCCGATCATGGAGACTCCAGCGGGACAGAGGTGGCACGTCGCTAACCCGGCGCCGCGGGCTGGGCCGGGAGGCCCCGGTGGCGCTCGGCCGCAGGTCCTGGAGCCGGCCCGCCGAGGCGCCTGGCGACCGGCCTTCCGTGGGCGGCTGTGTGTGAGGAGGGCGCGTGGGCGGGACTGGACGGGGCATGGGGGCGAGTGGGGCACACGGGGTGAGGAACCACGAAGGGGCCCGCCGAGGCGCCTGGCGACCGGCCTTCCGTGGGCGGCTGTGTGTGAGGAGGGCGCGTGGGCGGGAGTGGACGGGGCATGGGGGCGAGTGGGGCACACGGGGTGAGGAACCACGAAAGACTCGAAGGCACGAAGGGCAGGTGGCAGGTCGCGGGGTTGGGGCGAGGCGAGCACGAAGGGGTGGCTCGGTCACGTCGCCGCACAGGCGCGCCCCCGCCCCGGGGCCTTCGTGACCCCGACCTGCCGAGGCGCCCCGCGGCCGGCCCCTCGAAGCGGTCATTGCTGAGGGAGACCGGCGGTCTGGTCGCGTAATGGCCGGTCTGGGCCCCTCGAAGAGGTCATTACTCGCGGAGACCGGCGGTCTGGTCGCGTAATGGCCGCTCTGGGCCCCTCGAAGCGGTCATTGCTGAGGGAGACCGGCGGTCTGGACGCGTAGTGGCCGGTTGCCTCGCGGGTCAGGGCGCTGGATCTGCCGGCTGGCCGCGGAGAGGTCCAGCGCCTGGACCACGTCCATGACGAGGTACGCGAGACGCTCCGGTGCAGACCCCTCGTCCAGCCGCCGCGCAAGGGGTGGGCCGCGGTTCGCGCGGTCCCGCACCTTGGCGCACGGATCGCCCGGCGGTCGGCCATCGCACCCCGGTCCTTGCCGCCGGAGCACAAGGACTGCCCCACGGTCCGCCACCGCACCTCCGTTCATGCGAAGCCGCCCGGAAGGCCCGGAGCGGGTCCAAGCACAACCGGGACAGAGCAGGGGCGGCGGGCGCTATGGACTTCGGGCTAGGACCCTGCCGTGACGACGCCCTCACGCGACCCGATCCTGCTCCTCGACGGCCCGATGGGCACCCAGCTCGGCCGGCGCGGCGTCCCTACGCCCCCGCCGGGCTGGTCGGCCTACGCCCTGCGCGACGCCCCCCACCTGGTCGCTGACATCCACCGCGCCTACGCCGCCGCCGGCGCCCAGGTGCACACGGCCAACACCTTCCGCACCCAGCGGCGGCACTTCCCCCTGGACTGGCGGGATCGCCTGGAGACGGCCCTGGGCCTGGCCCGGCAGGCCGTGGGGCCCGGGCGCACGGTGGCTGGCAGCATCGCCCCCCTGGAGGACTGCTACCGCCCCGACCTGTCCCCGGCCGACGCGCGGCCCGAGCATCGCGAGCTGGCCCGGGCCCTGGTCGAGGCGGGGGCCGACCTGCTGCTGGTCGAGACCTTCCCCCACGTGGGAGAGGGCCTGGTCGCCGTCGAGGAGGCCGTGGCCACGGGCCGGCCCACCTGGGCATCGTTCACGCCGGGGCCCCAAGGCGAGCTGCTCAGCCCGACCCAGCTCGCGCACGCCGCCCGCGAGGCCGCCGCTCGCGGCGCCGCGGCCGTGTTGGTGAACTGCCTGCCGGCCTCTCGGGCCCACGCCTGGCTGCTGCCCTTGCTGGACCTGGGCCTGTCCATCCCCGTGGGCATCTACGCCAACGCCGGCCACGCCGACGAGGGCCTGGGCTGGGAGGCCGAGGTTCACGGGGCCGCCGAGCGCTACGCCGACCTGGCCCAGGGCTGGGTCGAGGCCGGGGCGGGCATCGTCGGGAGCTGCTGCGGAACCGGCCCCGAGACCATCGCCGCCCTGGCCCGCCGGCTGGCCCCACCGCTCAGCGGACCCGCACCCGACCGGGACCGGGACCGCTGATCCGGCCGATCACGGTGCCCACGGGCACCGGCAGGCCCGGCGGCAGGGCCAGCAGCAGGCCCCCCGAGGTCTGGGCGTCGGCCAGCACCGCCCGAAGGGCCGGCGACACGGCCGGGTCCCAGTCGATCCAGGGGGCGACGTGGGCCGCGTTGGCCTCGCTGCCGCCGGGCACAGCACCCTGGCGGGCCAGCTCCAGCACCTGGGGCAGCAGGGGCACGGCGGCGGAGTCCAGCTCGGCGTCGACCCCGCTGGCGGCCAGCAGCTCGCGCAGGTGGCCCAGCAGGCCGAAGCCCGTGACGTCGGTGCCGGCGGTGGGGCCCAGGGGCAGCAGGGCCTGGGCGGCGGGGCCGTTGAGGGCCAGCATTGTGTCGATGGCGACCTGCAGGGCGGCGGGCGAGGCCTGCCCCCGCTTGGCTGCGGTGGTCAGGATGCCGGTTCCCAGCGGCTTGGTCAGGACCAGCCGGTCCCCGGGGCGGGCGCCCTGGTTGCGCAGGATCCGCTCGGGGTGGACGACGCCGACGACGACCATGCCGTAGCGGGGCTCGGTGTCCTCGACCGAGTGGCCGCCGAGCACGGGCACGCCGGCCTCGGCGGCCTTGTCGCTGCCGCCGCGCAGGATCTGGTGCAGGGCCTCCAGGGGCAGCCGCCCCGGCGGAAAGCCGACGATGTTCAGGGCGAAGAGGGGCCGGCCGCCCATGGCGTAGACGTCGGACAGGGCGTTGGCGGCGGCGATGGCCCCGAAGGTCCAGGGGTCGTCCACCACGGGGGGGAACAGGTCGACCGTGGCGACGATGGCCCGCTCGGCGTCCAGCCGCCAGACCGCCGCGTCGTCCCGGGTCTCGGCGCCGACCAGGGCCTCGGCGCAGGCCAGGACGGGCAGCCGGGACAGCACCGCCTCCAGCACCTGGGGCCGCAGCTTGCAGGCGCAGCCCAGGCTGTGGGTGGTGCGGGTGAGCCGGATCGGGCCCGAGCCGGGGTCCTCCTCCACCGGGCCCTCGCCCCGCAGGCCCTGCACGGCGGCGCCGATGGCCGCTGCGGCCCGGTCCACCTCGTCGGGGCGCGTCTCTCGACCCACGCTCAGCCGCACCGTGCCCAGGGCGGCCGCCTGGTCCAGGCCCATGGCCGCCAGGACCGGCGAGACCTGGACCCGGTCGCCGTCGTGGCAGGCGGCGCCCGCCGAGGCGGCGACCTGGTCGGCCAGCTCGGCCAGCAGGGCATCGGCCCGCACCCCGGGGAAGGACAGGGACAGGGTGTTGGGCAGGCGCTCCTCGGGGTGGCCGTTCAGCCGCGCATCGGGCACCCGGTCGAGGATCCCGTGGTGCAGGCGGTCGCGCAGGGCGCGCAGGGTCTGGACCCGTCCGGGCAACTCGGCCTGTGCCAGGGCGCAGGCTGCCCCCAGGCCGACGATGCCCAGCACGTTCTCGGTGCCGGCCCGCAGGCCGCCCTCGTGGCCGGCGCCGTGGACCAGGTTGGCCAGCTTCCGCCCGCGCCGCACGAAGAGCGCGCCCACCCCCTTGGGGGCAGACAGCTTGTGGCCGGCCACCGTGTACAGGTCCACACCCAGGGCGCGCAGGTCGACGGGGATCTTGCCCACGGCCTGGGCCCCGTCGGCGTGCAGCAGCACGCCCCGCTCCTGGCAGATCCGCCCCAGCTCGTTGATGGGCTGCAAGGTGCCGACCTCGTTGTTGGCGTGCATGACGCTGACCAGCACCGTGTCGGCTCGGATGGCCTGGGCGACCGCCTGGGCGTCGACCCGCCCGGTCGGGTCGACGGGCACCACCGTCAGCGTCCAGCCCAGCTCCACCAGCCAGCGGCAGACCGCCAGCACGGCGGGGTGCTCCACGGCGCTGGTCACCAGGTGCCGGCCCTTGTCCAGGTGGGCCCAGGCCACGCCCTTGATCGCCAGGTTGTCGGCCTCGCTGCCCCCGCCGGTGAAGACGATCTCGTCGGGATCGCAGCCCAGCAGGGCCGCGACCTGGGCCCGGGCGCCTTCGACCGCGGCCTTGGCCGCGACGCCGTAGGGGTGGCCCGAGGAGGGATTGCCGAAGCCCCCTTCCAGGAAGGGGCGCATGGCGGCCGCGACCTCGGGGGCGATGGGGGTGGATGCGTTGTGATCCAGGTAGACCGGCGCGGGCATGGCAGCTCCCAGGTGGGCTCCCTAGCTCGGGCCGGCATGCAGCGCGCCAGCCGGCTAGATCGCCGCCATGCCCTCCTTCCGCACCTCCCTCGCTGTCGCCCTCTCCCTCCTCCCGCTGCTGGGCTGCTCCGGAACGCCCGCGCCTGTGGCCTCGGACAGCCCGCCCGGCCCGACGCCCACGACCTGGGTCACGACCAGCGAGGAGCACATGACGACGCGGATCGACGTGCGCCTGCCCGCCGAGCAGGTCGCCGAGGCGGCGACGGTCTTCGCGGTCTTCCAGCACGTCGAGGAGACGGCCAACGAGTGGAAGGAGGGCTCACCCCTGGCCGCCGTGAACCTCGCAGCTGGCGGGGCCCCCGTCGCCGTGCCGCCGGACCTGATGGCCCTGCTGCAGCGCGGTGTCCAGGAGGGCCAGGAGACCGAGGGCGCCTTCGACATCACCTGGGGCGCCCTGTGGGGGGCCTGGGACTTCCGCGCCGATGCCCCCCGGGTGCCGACCGACGCCGAGCTGGCGCCGCGCCTGGCCCACATCGACTACCGCAAGCTGGTCCTGGATCCGGCGGCCGGCACGGCCTTCCTGCCCGATGCGGGCATGGTGTTGGGCCTGGGGGGCATCGCCAAGGGCTGGGCCTTGGACCGGGCGGCCGACACCCTGCACCAGGACGGCGTCAGCGACTTCATCCTCAGCGCCGGTGGCCAGGTGCTGCTGTCGGGCACCAAGGACGGCCAGCCCTGGCGGGTCGGGATCCGTGACCCACGGGGTGCGGCCGACGACTTCTTCGCTTCGGTCGCGGCCAGCGACCTCTCGGTCTCGACCAGCGGCGACTACGAGCGCTACTTCGTGCTCGACGGCGTGCGCTACCACCACATCCTGGATCCGCGCACCGGTCGCCCGGCCCGCGGCCTGCGCAGCGCCACGGTCCTGTGCGCCCAGGCCACCCGGGCCGACGCCCTCTCCACGGCGCTCATGGTGCTGGGCCCCGAGCGCGGCCTGGCCCTGGCCGAGCGCCTGCCCGGCGTCGAGGCGGTCCTGGTCGACGATCAGGGCAAGGTGCTGCAGACCCGCGGCGTCCAGCTCGACCGGGCCCACGATCCGCGCTGATGCAGCGTCTGTTGCTGCGTCTCAGCTCTTCTGGCAGGTGTTGACCACGCCACAGCTTCCACAGCTGCCGCTGCTGCAACCCTCGCCGTCGCCACCTTCGACACCGGGCTGGCCGGGGTCGTGCTTCGCCACGTAGCGCTGCACCCACACCCACACACCGCAGGCCACGCTCAGCCCTACGATCGCGATCACCTGGGACATCTCCGCCTCCTCAGGACGTCTGCCTGAACAGGCCGGCGAAGCCCATGAAGGCCATGGACAGGATGCCAGCCATCAGCAGGCTCATCGCCGTGCCCCGCACCACCTTCGGCAGGGTCATCAGCTCGGTCTCTTCGCGCATCCCCGCCATCAGGACGATGGCCAGGGTGAAGCCACCGCCGCCGCCAAGAGCGAAAGCGACGCCCTCCCAGCGATTGTAGTCACGCAGGGTCGCGAAGATGGCCAGGCCCAGGATCCCGCAGTTGGTCGTGATGAGCGGCAGGAAGATGCCGAGCGCCCGGAACAGGCCGGGGGACACCTTCTTGATGAACATCTCGACGAACTGGACGGTGCTGGCGATGTGATGGCGGAGTTGGTGACGGCCAGGGTCGGGCACATGCCCAGGACCTGGACGAAGACCGGGTTCTCCTTCCACAGACCCTTGACGCACTCGGCCGTGGCCTGTCCCGGCTCAGGGCTTGCCATCGGAACCTCCCGCGGCCGTCGCCGGCCCCTGCCCCGCGGGGGGCAGCTCCGACAGCCAGGTCCCGGTGCTGGTGTTCAGGATCTTGACCACGGACTTCGACGAGATGGTCGCGCCCGTGATGCAGTCGATCTCGTTGGGCGCCGCCTTGGCGCCCTTCTTGACCCCGATGATGGTGGGCTCGACGGCCAGCTCGTGGAAGTTCGCCAGGAAGTCGACGTCCTTGTTGATCTTGTCGCCCAGGCTGGGGGTCTCGCGGCTCTCCAGGACCGAGAAGCCGATGATGTGCCGCGAGGCGGGGTCGAGGCCGTAGATGAGCGAGATGGTGTCCTGGAAGCCCGATCCCTCGGCGGGCACGGCGTAGCCCTTGAAGGCGCCCTGGGCGTCGTAGGCGGCGTAGATGGCCTTGCCCTTGCCCTTGCCCTTGCCCTTGCCCTCGCCCTCGCCCTTGCCCTCGGGAGCGGGCACCAGGGTGCCCCGCCCTGCGCTTCGAGGCGGAGCATCTGCGAGGAGCCGGGCACCACCTGGTACACGGCCTGCCGCAGGGCCTCGGCCTTGTTCGCCGTAATGATCGGCAGGGTCACCTGGTAGATGCCCACCAGGCACAAGCCGGAGATCAGGCCGGCCAGGCCCAGGGTGAGGATCAGCTTGAAGGAGCCGGCCTCTTCACTCTCGGGGATGGCAGGGGGCGGGCTCACGCGGCACCCCGGTTCCGGCGCCCGAAGGGCTTGGGCTGGCTCACCCGGTTGATGAGCGGGGTGACCGCGTTCATGAGCAGGATGGCGTACATCACGCCCTCGGGCAGGCCCCCGAACAGGCGGATCAGCACCACCAGGCAGCCCGTGCCGGCGCCGAAGATCCAGGCGCCGCGCGGGGTGATGGGGGAGGTGACCGGGTCGGTGGCCATGAAGACGGAGCCGTAGAGCAGGCCGCCGGAGAGCACCATGAAGGGCGCGGTGGGGAAGCGGCCGGGATCAGAGAGGTGCAGGGCCGCCGACAGCAGGGCGACCGTGCCCACGATGGCGATGGGGATGCGCCAGTCGAAGGCCTTGCGGATGACCAGGAAGGCGCAGCCCACCAGGGTGAGCAGGCCGCTGGTCTCGCCCAGCGAGCCGCCGGTGGTGCCCATGAACAGCGACAGCAGCGGCGTCGCGGTGTGCTCGAACTTCATCAGGCCCAGCGGCGTGGCGTTGGTGATGACGTCGACCGAGGGGTGCATCATCGACAGGGCCAGGGTCCCGCCGGGCAGGTGGAAGAAGCCCGTGGGGCCCTGGTTCACGGCCCAGGTCGTGATGGCCGTGGGGAAGGCGGCCTGCAAGAAGGCGCGGCCGCCCAGGGCGGGGTTGAACAGGTTCTGGCCCAGGCCACCCCAGATCAGCTTGCCCATGCCGATGGCGACCACGCTGCCCAGGAAGACCATCCACAGGGGCAGGCCGGGGGCAGGGTGAGGGCGAAGACGACGCCGGTCAGGGCGGCGCTCCAGTCTCCCAGCCGGCCACCCTTGGTGCGCGTGAAGAACCACTCGGTCAGCAGCGTGCCGGCGGTGGCGGTGACGAGCACCAGGATGGCGGCCAGGCCGAAGTACCAGATAGCCGCGGCCGTCACCGGCAGCAGGGACAGGATGACGTCGCGCATCAGGCGCGGCGTGCCCACGCTCGGCCCCAGGAAGGGCGAGGTGTGGACCAGGAGCGGGGAACGCTTGGAGCTCATGTCTTCTTTGCCAGCTTGCGGATCTCCCGCTTGCCCACGCGGATCAGCTGGACGAGCGGAATCCCGCTGGGGCACGAGTAGGAGCAGGCGCCGCACTCCATGCAGTCCATGGCGTACAGCTTCGCCATGTCGTCCCACCGGGTGGCCCGGCTCATCAGGGCGAGGCGGGAGGGGTTGAGGAAGTAGGGGCAGGCCTCGAGGCAGCGGCCGCAGCGGATGCAGGCGTGCTCCTCGGGCATCCAGGCTTCTGTGTCCGTGAAGGCGCAAAGCCCGCTGGTGCCCTTGATGACCGGCACGTCCAGGTTGGACAGGGCCATGCCCATCATCGGGCCGCCCATGACGACGGTGCGGGTGTCGTCGGTCCGCCCGTCATGCTCTCAGCCCTCGCCCGGCTTCTGGGGGAAGCCGCTCATGGCCAGCAGGCGGCTGCGCAGGCGCGCCGCGACCTCGCCCTCGACGTCGGCCCGCAGGCCGGCCAGCCGCTCCTCCAGCTCGGCGCGGACGGCGGCGACCTCGACCTCGGCCGCGGCCTTGGCCTCTTGCCGCGCCTCGGCCCGGATGCGCTCGTCGAAGGGGTTCACGATGCCGGCCAGCTCCTGCAAGGTGCGCCAGGTGTGGGCCCGCGCGTCGGCGAAGGTCGCCAGGTTGCTGTGGGGGAGGGCGGCCATGCCCGTGCCGTTGGCCTGGAGCTGGGTGGCGAGCGCTCCTGGGGCGCGGCCCAGCCGATGACGTCCAGGACCGCCCCGGCATCGTCGTGGGGCCAGGTGGCGGCCGGCTCGCGGTTGCCTTCCAGGGACAGGCGCGTGCCGAAGACGCCGGCCTGGTGCGGGTCGTAGCGCAGCAGCGGGAAGACCCGCCGGTCCACGGCCCGGCCCGACATCGCCAAGGCGGCGTCGCGGCCAAAGCCGTGGGCGTCGGGGCGCAGGGTCGGCATGCGGATGACGGCGGGGCCGTGGTGGCGCAGGGCCGCCTGCACCGCCGGGACCATGTGCTCGGGGTGCGAGGGGCTGGTCTGGACCAGGAAGGCGCGGTCGCTGGCCATGGACAGCAGCTCGAGCTCCCGGGCGCAGTCGGCGGCGGGGTCCAGGTTGTCGAGGATGACGATGCGGATCGGCAGGTCGGCGGCGAGCAGCGCGGCCAGCTCGCCCAGGGCTTCGCCCTCGAGCGCGGCGGCCTCTCCTACCAGCAGGACCGGTGGGCACAGGCGGCGCTCGGCGGCGTCCAGGTCGGCCCAGTGCAGCGGGCGGGCGGCGACGTCGGCGGCCTCGCGCGGGCTGTCGACCAGGGCCTTGGCCCAGCGGACCAGGCGGGCGACCTGCACGGCGCGGTCGCACCAGGCCAGGGCCAGGCCGCGCGCGACCTGGGCCACGTGGGCCCCCGGCACGATCTGCACGGGCACGGTGAAGGGGTTGTCGGGGAAGGCGGCGGCCCAGCGCAGGGCGGCGGACTGGGCCACCACGACGCCGTAGCGGGAGCGGCCCAGGCCCTGGGGACCGGACCGCAGGCGCTCGACCAGGCTCTCGATGCGGTGACCGGCCTGGGCCACGTCGCGCAGGCGGTCGGCGTCGACCAGGCCCTGGCCGAAGCCGGGGCGCACGCGCTCGGCCAGCGCGGCCAGGTCGACCTTGGCGGGGCTGCCGGACAGGCCGGCGGCGACGGCGCCGAGGTCGGCGGGCTGGGCGCCGCCCATGGCCTGGTGCAGGGCCTCCTTGACGGAGCTGACCTGGTCCTTCAGGGCCTTGGCGGAGCTGAGGACCTGGGGCTGCAGCGTGGCCTCGACCACGCCCAGCAGAATCCGCAGGGAGAGGCGATCCCCCGGCGCCGCCCGGTGCGGCGTCGCCGCCGGCCATGGCCTGGGCACAGGCGCGGGACAGCAGCAGCGCAGCCTGGGGGCTGACCTGCGCCGAGGCGCGCTCGACGGTGGTGCCGCGGGTGTCGGGCAGGGTCTCCCAGCGGTTCCAGGCCGTCCGGGCCTGGTTCAGCCGGGCCGCGTCCTGGTCGACCATGGTGATGGCGGCCGGCGCACAGACCGCCGCGCAGGCGCCGCAGTCCTTGCAGCCCGCGGGGTCCACGGCCAGGAAGAGCAGCTCGCCGCTGCCGGGCGCCCGGGCCTCGAGCTGGGAGAAGAAGGTCTCGGTGCGGGCGAAGGACAACTCGCCCAGCTGCGCGACGACGGCGTCCCAGGCGGTCTGCAGGTTGGCCCGCCGATCCGAGGCCGGGTTCATGCGGTCCAGCAGGTCGGCGAAGGGCGCCTCCATGCGCTCGCCCAGGCGGGCCGGCACGGGGCCCTCCTTGAGGGCGGCGCCGAGCTTGGGCGCCAGCTTGGAGAGCAGGGGCTTGAGGGCGTCGGCCCGCTTGCCCGCCTGGCCGGCGGCGGCCATGCCGCCCTCGATGAGGTCGTCCAAACGCAGGGCGGTGACGCCGATGGCGCTGTCGGGGCAGGCCACCCAGCACTGGCCGCAGCCGGTGCAGGCGGCGTGGTCGATGGCGGGGAGCTGGCGGCGGGTGGCGGTGGGGTCGCGAAAGCTGGCCGACAGGGCCGGCACGGCGCCGGTCGCCAGGTAGGGATCAGGCGAGAGCTGGTCGGAGTTGCCGTCGCGCTACAGGACGCCGACCTGGCTCCAGAAGCGGGGCAGGCTGTAGACGTCGTCGGGCACGTGCTCCATGGCGCGCACGGTCAGGGGCACGTGGTCGGCCCGGGGCGGGGCGGCCGCGGGGGCATCGCCCAGGGGGGCCGCGCGCAGGGCGGCGGCGCCGGTGGCGAAGGCCGCCAGCAAGGCTTCGAGCTCGATGCGGGGGGTGCCGGCCAGCAGCTCGCTGCGCAGGCGCTGGAGCTTCTTGAGGTCGGCCTTGCTCAGGCCCTGGCCGACCAGCAGCGTGGCCAGCGCGCCGAGCAGGGCCTCGGGCTCGCTGACGTCGGCCGTCCACAGGGTGGCGCACCCAGGCTGGCCATGCGGCGGCGGGTCTCGCCGGGCAGGTGGGCGGCCGCCTGGTCGGGCGGCAGGGCGGTCCGCACCAGGACGGCGCCACCCTCGGCCAGGTGGCGCAGGGCCGCGGGGCCGAGCACCGCCGGATCGGCGGCCACCAGGAGCTGGGCCCGGGGCGCGGGGGCGAACAGGCGCTCGGCGGCCTGGGTGACCAGCTCGATCTGCTCCTCGCCCAGGCGCTCCCAGGCGCGGCCGCTGCGGACGCTGCCGCCGTTGGCAGCGTGCAGCAGGGCGACGACGCGGGCGGCCATGCCCTCCAGCAGGGGCTCCTCGCGGCGCAGGATGGCTACGCTGTTGGCCTCGGCCAGACCGGCTTCGAGATCGCGGTCGGCGCGCAGGCCGCTGGCCAGGGCCTCGGGGTACTCGCGGTGCAGGGTGTCGAGCAGGGCCTGGCGCCGCGGGTAGGGCGACAGCGAGGTGCCGAAGTCGACGCCCAGGATGGTGCGCTGGCGCCCGCCGAGCTGGACCTCGCCGCACAGGGCGGACAGGTCCTGGGGGCGCAGGGTGCCGCTGCCCAGGCCGTACAGGGCCGAGTGCAGGCGGGGCAGCTCGGACAGCGCCAGGCTGGGGCTGTCGGGATCGTTGTGGAAGCGGCCGGTCTCCAGTGCACGGGCCAGGGCCGAGCGGAGCTCGTGCAGCAGCGGGGGATCGCGGTCCAGGGGGCTGTCGACCCGCTCCAGCACCACGACGGCCTTGCGGCCGCTCAGGGTGGTCACCAGGGCGCGCTCGTCCAGGGGCTCGCAGCACAGCAGGGCGGCGGCCTCGACGCGGTCCAGGCCGGCGGCCACGGCGACGGCCAGCTCGGCGGCGGCGCCCTGGGTCAGGACCAGGATCCCACCGCCGGCCCGGGGGGGCCATGACCGGCTGCAAGGCACGGCCGGAGCGGGCGCTCCAGTCGGCGAAGGACTCGGCGATCACCGTGGGGACCGGCGTGGCCAGGTAGGTCCGCCGCGCGGCGGCACCGGCCGACCAGGCCTGGGGATCCTGCACGCCCCCCTGGGCCAGGGGGCGGTCGGGATCGAACCAGCGGGGCACGCGGGCGCGCTCCTCGCCGAAGAGCATGCGCTGGGCATCGGTCTGGGAGGCCAGGGCTGCGTCGACGGCGCCCAGGTAGGCGGCGACCAGGCCGGCACCGGGCAGGACCAGGTCCTGGACGGACTCCCAGGTCTCGGGCGCGTCGCAGGCGATGACCACGGGCACCATGGCCCGCTCGGCGATGCGGCGACCGATGAGGGTCAGGTCGACCAGGTCCTGGACGTTGCGGGCGAAGAGGCGCACCCAGCCCGTACCGGCCAGGCTCTGCCAGACCTCGTGCCCGCCGCCCAGGGAGGCGGCGTGGCTGGCGTGGGCCCGCAGGGGCAGGTGGGCCCGCAGGGGCGCGGCCCGGCCAGCGGCCGAGGCGAGCAGGGCCGGGTCGATGGCGCTGCCGTCGAGCACCCCGGTGGTCCGCTCGCCGGCCAGGGCGCGGCCGATGGCGACGCCCAGCTGGGGCGAGGGCGTGGCCCCGACCAGGGCCTCGGCCAGGCCAACGGCGGTGGCGCCGTCCAGGGCAGCCGGGACGCCGGCCTCGATGGTGGGGCTGGCCGCGCGGCCGCGCAGGCGTTGCAGCAGGTCGCCCAGGCGGGTGCCAAGTTCAGACAGCATTCTGCCTCCCAGGGGGCGGGGCGCTGAGCGCCCAGAACTGCCCGCCGGTCAGGTGCTGGATGGCGCCGGTCGGACAGCGCCGCGTGGCCTCGGGCAGATGCTCGCGGTCCGCAGGCGACAGGTCGGCGCCGTAGTCGATGACGGGGAGGTTGTTGACCATGGTGATGAGCCCCTTCGGGGCGTCCAGCGCGCAGCGCCCGCAGGCGTCGCAGGCCACGGTACAGACGGCCATGGCCTCGTCCCCCGCCAGGGGGGCCGAGCACTGGACCAGCAGGGGCTGGGCCAGGGGCAGGAGCTGGAAGAGGTCACGGGGGCAGGCGTCCACGCAGTCGCCGCAGGCCGTGCACTTGACGATGTCCACGACCGGCAGGGCGTTCTCGTTCATCTCGATGGCGTGGAAGGTGCAGGACACATCGCAGTCGCCCAGGCCCAGGCAGCCCCAGGAGCAGCCCTTGGCGTCGCCGGCGACCGTGGCGGCGGCGCGGCAGCTGGTGTGACCGGCGTAGCGGGCCGCGAAGGGGGCCTGGGCCTTGCCACCGGCGCAGCGCAGGCGCGCCACGCGGCGGTCGGCCTCGCCGGCCTCGACCCCCAGGAAGCTCGCCACCGCCTCGACCGCCGTGGGGGAGGAGACGGTGCACTGGGCGGGGCTGGTGTCGCCGCCCACGAGCTTCTCGGCGAAGGCGCGGCAGCCGGGCTGGCCGCAGGCGCCGCAGTTGCTGCCCGGCAGCAGGCCCTCGACCACGTCGATGCGCGGATCCTCCTCGACCTTGAGGAAGCGGTAGGCGACGGCGAGGACGGCGACCAGGGATCCCGTCAGGATGCGTGAGCAGCGTGATGTTGTTGGGATCGTTCTGCAGGTCCGCGAAGACCTTGTCCGTGTAGGTCGGGCAGCGCTGCAGGATGCGCACGAAGCCCAGGCCCTTGTGCTTCCACGCGGCGCGGAGCACGTCGTAGAGCATGACCGGGTTCCAGTCCACGACCTGCGCCACGAAGGACACGTTGGTCATGCCCAGGGTGGTGGCCAGGGGGTTGAGCGGCGGCAGCCACGCCCCGCGGGGGTGGGTGTTCGTCTTCAGACCCGTGGGGCTGGTGGGCGAGGTCTGCTTCTTGGTCAGGCCGTAGATGTGGTTGTCGAACAGCATCGCGACCATGTTCATGTTGTAGCGGACGGCGTGGACCCAGTGGCCGGCGCCGATGCTGAAGCAGTCACCGTCACCGGTGGACAGCCACACATCCAGGTCGGGCCGGCGGGCCTTGACGCCCATGGCCACCGGGAAGGCGCGACCGAGCTGGCTGGGGTGGCCGGCGGCCGGCCCCAGGGTCAGCCCCAGGTCCAGGGGGAGCTCCAGGCGCAGCGTGCGGTGGGCCTGGGCGCTCAGGCTCACGGCCGCTGGACCCACCGCGTGCGGGGGGGCAGCTCCACCGTCGCCAGGCGCTCCAGCAGGGACGCGGCGTCGGGGGCGCTGACCAGCATGTCCCGGTGCGCGGGCTGGATGAAGCCCAGCTCGACGGCCTGCTCCACGAACTGGATGATGGGCTGGTAGTAGCCGTGCACGTCCAGCAGGCCGACCGGCTTGTCGTGGAAGCCCAGCTGGGTCCAGGTCGTGGCCTCGAAGATCTCCTCCAGGGTGCCGAAGCCCCCGGGCAGGGCGATGAAGGCGTCGGAGAGCTGGGCCATCATCATCTTGCGGGCGTGCATGCTGTCGGTGACGAAGAGCTCGGTCAGCCCCTCGTGGGCCAGCTCCAGGGCCTGCAGCCGCTCGGGGATGACCCCGAAGACCTCGCCCCCGGCGGCCAGGGCGGCGTCGGCCAGCTCGCCCATCAGGCCCACGTTGCCGCCGCCGTAGACGACGCCGATCCCGGCGCCGGCCAGCAGGCCGCCCAGCTCCCGGGCGGCTTCGCGCCAGCGCTCGTGGACCACGTCGGAGGAGGCACAGAAGACGCAGACCCGACGAAACGTGCGCACATGACCTCCGGGGACACGGGACCCTGACGCGGGGCCCTAACGCCAGGCGGCCGCGGTGTTGGTGCCCCGGGGGCCCTGTGGTGCGGCGCCCCGTACCTTTCGCACGTTTGCCACCGACGGTGCCGCCTGGGGGGCGCTACCCTGCGCGCCCCTCGCGGAGGCTGCCATGCGCCGGTCCCTGGTCATCCTGCTCCCCCTCCTCGCCTGCACCGACCTCGCCTGCGGGACAAAGGGCGGCGGCGTCACGCCCACGGACAGCGGTGACACTGGGATCGGGGACGGCGGCGGTGGCGACGGCGGGGGGGGCGACGGCGGGGGGGGCGACGGCGGGGGGGGCGAGGGGGGCGGCGACGGTGGCTCGGTCACCCCCGGCGAGCTGGACTGGACGGCAGGCCCGGCCCTGCCCGACTGCAGCCCCTCGACCGCCAGCGGCAGCCTGGTGGCGCTGTCGGGCGTGGTCCTGGGCCCCGACGGCCCGGTGGCTGGCAGCGTCGTCTACGACCGCGGCACGGGACTCATCTCCTGCGTCGGCGAGAGCTGCGACACCGCCGGCGCCACGGTCGTCTGCACCGAGGGCGTCATCAGCGCGGGCCTCATCGATACCCACGACCACATGCAGTACAACGTGACCCCGCCCTGGCAGCACGACCAGCTGTTCACGGACCGCTACGACTGGCGCAGCTCCAACGACTACTGGGACTACCGGACCGCCTTCGACGAGATCTCGAACACCTACAAGTGCGAGATCATGCGGTGGGCCGAGCTGCGTGAGCTCGTCGGCGGGGCGACCTCGGGCGTGGGCTCCTCGGGCGGCAGCTGCATCGACGGGCTGATCCGCAACCTGGACGAGACCAGCGCCGCCAGCGACCTGTCCAACTACGACCTGTACTACTCCTCCTCGACCGTGACCGATGTCTACTCCGACGGCGACGGCGACTACTACGCCGGCCGCATCGCCAGCGGGGACATCTCGGCCGACCTCAACCACGTCGCAGAGGGCGTGGACGGCGCGGGCACCAGCGAGATCAGCTGGATGTTGAAGACCGGCATGTCCGGACCTGGCTTCGCCTATGTGCACGCCACCGACGCCACGACCCAGCAGCTCGCCGAGCTGGCGGTGGACGGCACGGCCATCATCTGGTCGCCGCGCTCCAACCTGGACCTCTACGCCCAGACCACGCCGGCCGACATCGCCATGCGGCTGGGCGTGCCCGTGGCCCTGGGGCCGGACTGGACCTGGTCGGGCTCGCTCAACCCGGCCCACGAGGCGCAGTGCGCCGTGCAGTACCTCGGCGCCCGGGGCAACCCCCTGACCGATGTGCAGCTGCACGGCATGATCACCTCGGAGGCGGCGCGGATCCTGGGCCTGGACGGCGTGCTCGGCAGCCTGCAGGCGGGCCTGAAGGCCGACCTGGCCGTCTTCACCTGGTCCGACCAGCCCTACCGCTCGGTGCTGGAGAGCCAGGCCGAGGACACCCGCCTGGTCGTCGTCGGGGGAGACGCCCTCTACGGCGTCACCGACCTGCTGGGCCCGGCCCGGGGCGACACGACGGACTGCGAGACCATCGACGCCTGCACGGCGACCCGCACGGTCTGCGCGGTCTCCGGCAGCTCGGGGGCCGAGGGCATGACGGCGGCGGAGCTGGCCAGCACCCTGACGGCGGCCCTGGCCACGACCACCATGCCTGCCGGCCTGGAGTACGCCGGTGAGCTGCACGGCCTGTGGGACTGTGACGACAGCTACGCCAGCTGCGCGCCGGGCGAGACCTCGGGCGCGGACGCGGACGGGGACGGAGTGGCCGACAGCACCGATCTGTGCCCCGGCTGGTTCGACCCCCGCCAGGACGACGCCGACGGCGACGGGGTGGGCGACGCTTGTGACCCCTGCCCCCTGGCGCCGGACATCACGGACTGCCCGGTGGACACCACCGACATCGACAGCGACGGCATCGCCAACGAGTCCGACGACTGCGCCTTCCTGTACGACCCGGGCCAGGCCGACCGCGACGCCGACGGCAAGGGCGACGCCTGCGACCCCTGCCCCGACGCCCCCAACCCCGGGGACGAGGCCTGCGGCAGCTCCATCGAGGCGGTGCGCAACCCCGACAGCCCCGACCACGTGGCCGAGGGCACGGCCGTGACCCTGTCCGGCCTGGTGGCGACCTCGGTCCGCACCAACGGCTTCACGGCCCAGGACCCGAGCCTGTCGGCCTGGGGCGGCATCTTCGTCTACACCGGCAGCGCCCCCAGCACGGTGGCCGGTGACGTGGTGACCGTGACCGGCACGGTCTCCGAGTACTACGGCCTGACCGAGCTGACCTCGCCGACCATCGAGATCACGGGCTCCGCCGCCGTGCCGGCTCACATCGAGCTGGCCAGCGCCTGCGACGTCGCGACGGGCAGCAGCGCGGGCGAGGAGCTGGAGAGCATGCTGGTCGCCATGGGCTCGGTGACGGTCACCGACAGCAACCCCGACAGCCCCTCGGACTTCGGCGAGTTCCAGGTCGACGACTGCCTGCGCATCGACGACAGCATCTACGACTTCGGCACCCAGCCGGCCGAGGACACGGTCTACTCGCGCATCCAGGGCGTGCTGACCTTCGCCTACGACAACACCAAGGTCCAGCCGCTGCAGGCCTCGGACATGGTGCTGGCGCCCTGAGGCCGGGGCTGGCGCCCTGAAGCCGGGGCTGGCGCCCTGAAGCCGGGGCTGGCGCCCTGAAGCAGGTCTCAAGGAAGAAGGTCGCTGCCGCGCCTTCTCACGCGCGGTGGCGGGGGTAGCCTGGGCCCATGCGGTCCCTGCCCCTCCTCCTGCTCTTCGCCTGCACCTCCCAGCACGGCGGCTCTTCCCTGGACAGCGCTTCGGGCGACGGCGCCGCGAGTGATGGCGGCTTGGCCGACGGGGGCGCCACCGACGGCGGGCTCACCGACGGCGGCGGCATCGACACCGGCACCCAGGCCAAGCTGCACGGCAGCGTGCCGGCCAAGGCCCTGGCGGCGCCCGAGTTCGCCGCGCTGAACCGCGACGGCGCACCCCGGTCTCGCGAAGACCTGCTGGGCCACCCGACGGTCATCTGGTTCTACCCGCTGGCCGCATCCTCCGGTTGAACGATCGAGGGTTGCGGGTACCGCGACCTCCAGGACCAGTTCGACAAGCTCGGCGTGCAGATCGTCGGCATCGGCTTCGACGAGCCCTCGGCCAACCAGGCCTGGGCCGCGACCGAGGGCTTCGACTTCGAGCTGTGGAGCGACACCGACAAGACGCTGGCGCTGTACTACGGCGCCGCCGCGTCCTCGAGCACCACCTACCCCTCGCGCGTGACCAAGGTCCTCGACGCCGACGGCAAGCTGGTGCTCGAGTACCAGGTCTCCTTCATCGCGACGCACCCCCAGGACGTGCGGGACGACTGCACGCTGCTGTTCGGCGGCTGAGGACCGAGCGCCAGGCACCCCCACAGTCCGGCCGTGATGCGCTACCTTGCGCGCGTCTCTGGAGGCTCCATGTCCGCGCCCTGGCTCCTGCTCCTCGGTACCTCCCTGCTGGGCTGCAAGCACGACAAGCCGGGGGACGACACCTCGGGCGGTGACGACACGGCCACGGCCTGGCGCCCCGACCTGGTCTGCCCCGGCGACGCCGGCTGCCTGAGCAATGACGGCGAGCTGCAGGCCGGGGCGGCGGCCCTGACCATCACGCCGACCTGCTTCGAGAGCTGGAGCGACGCCGACGGCGACGCCACCTACCAGGCGAGCACGGACAGCTTCCTGGACTGCGGCTGCGACCAGCTCTGCCCCGGGGACGCGGGCTACACCGCCGCGGACGAGGGGGAGGGCGACGGCGTCTTCCAGGCCGTCTGGATGGCCGGCTTCGGCCAGGGCCGGGCGGCCTCGGGCGTACACGACGACCTGTGGGCCCGCGCCGTGGTGATGCGCCAGGGCGACGTCAGCGTGGCCATCGTGACCCTGGACGTTGTGGGCTGGTTCTACGACGAGACCGAGAAGGTCCGGGCGGGCGTGGACGCGGCCGGGCTGGACGTGGACCACGTCATCGTCCACGCCTCGCACGTGCACGAGGGCCCCGACACCCTGGGCCAGTGGGGCCCCAACCTGACCCACACCGGCGCGGACGGCGCCTACATGGACCAGATCGTGGCCACGGCCATCCAGGCGGTGACCCAGGCCTCGGCCGATGTCCAGACCGTGACGCTGACCACGGGCTCCATCGACACCGCCGCTCCCTTCGGCGACAAGGGTGCCGCCAACACGGTGCGCGACAGCCGGGACCCGCGGATCATCGACGAGATGATGGGCGTGGCGCGGCTTGCGGCGGCCGACGGCAGCACCGTCGCGACCCTGGTCAACTGGAGCAACCACCCCGAGACCGTCGGCAGCGACAACCTGCTGATCACCAGCGACTACGTGCACTACCTGCGCCAGTACGTCGAGCAGGGCGTGGGCGGGCACCCCGGCCTGGGCGGGACCTGCATCTTCATCAACGGCACCGTGGGCGGCCTGATGACGCCCCTGGGCGTCACCGTCACCGACCCCGACGGCACGGACTGGTCGGGGGACACCTTCGAGAAGGCCGACGCCCTGGGTCGGGTCACGGCGACCCTGGCCTTGCAGGCCGTGGCCGAGGGCAGCCCGGAGAGCACCCCGGCCCTGTCGGTGCGGGCGACGGCCTTCTACGTGCCCGTCGAGAACTACGCTTTTCAGGCGCTGTTCCTGCTGGGCATCTTCGAGCGCGAGCTGTTCAACTACGATCCCGAGCAGGCCATCGACGAGCACAACACCCCGGAGATCCGCACCGGCATGAGCCTGGTCCGGGTGGGCAGCCTGGGCATGCTCTCGGTGCCCGGCGAGCTGCTGCCCGAGGTGGCCATCGGCGGCTACGACGGCTCGCACGTCAACTCGACCCAGTACGAGTTCATCAGCTCGAGCAACGACAACCCGCCCGACGTCAGCCTGGCGCCCGCCGGTCCCTACTTCAAGGACCTCATCGGCGGTGAGCACGCATGGATCATCGGCCTGGGCAACGACGAGATCGGCTACCTGGTGCCGAGCTACGACTACAAGCTGGACGCCAGCTCGCCCTACCTGGTCGATGCCTCGGGGGACCACTACGAGGAGACCAACTCCATCGGACCCTCGGCCGAGCCGCTGGTCGAGGAGTGGGGGGATCGCCTGCTGACCTGGACGCCCTGAGCCCGCCCGGCCCCACCGGGACAGGCGCCCTGGGTCGCGTTGCGGACCGGGCCAGCGTGACTAGCCTTGGCTCGACGGAGGACTCTCATGCGCGATCCCTATGCCGTGCTCGGTGTCTCCAAGGGCGCCAGCGCGGTCGACATCCGGAAGGCCTACAAGAAGCTGGCCCGCAAGCACCACCCGGACGTGGCCAAGACCGAGGAGGACGCCGAGGCCTTCAAGGAGATCAACGCCGCCTACGACATCCTGGGTGATGACGAGAAGCGCAAGCTCTTCGACGAGTTCGGCGAGGTCTCGGTCCGGCCCGGCTTCGACGCCGAGCAGGCCCGCGCCTGGTCGCGCCAGGGCATGGGCGGGCGGGGTGGCGGCATGGGCGGCGGGCCCGGTGGCTTCCGCTGGTCCAGCGAGGGCCCGGATCTGTCGGGTGGTTTTGGCGGGGGCGGCTTCGGGGGCGGCTTCGGCGGCGATCCCGACGACATCCTGGGCTCGCTCTTCGGCGGCGGCCGCGTGCGACGTGGGCCCCGACCCGGCCAGGACATCAAGGCCGACGTCGCCGTGAGCCTGCTGGACGTGGCGCGGGACCTGCCCATCGAGATCGAGCTGCGGCGCCCGGTGGCGGGGCCGCCGGGTCCGGGGGGACAGGCGACCATGAGCCTGCAGTCGGAGAAGATCAAGCTGCGCCTGCCGCCTGGCGTCGAGGACGGGCGCACGATCCGGCTGCGCGGCAAGGGCGGGGACTCGCCCAGCGGCGGGCCCGCCGGCGACCTGCTCATCACGGTGAAGGTCAACGAGGTGCCGGGCCTGCGCCGCGAAGGGGACGCCCTGGAGCTGGAGGTGCCGATCAGCTTCGCAGAGGCCCTGGGCGGGGGGCGGATCACGGTCCCCACCCTGGACGGCGAGGTCAAGGTGACCGTGCCGGCCGGCGTCCAGTCCGGCCAGAAGCTGCGCCTGCGAGGCAAGGGCATGAGCCTGGCCCAGGGCCGAGGCGACCTGATCCTGGTGCTGCGACCCACCTCGCCGCCCGAGGGCGGGCCGCCCGACCCCGAGCTGGTAGCGAAGCTGGAGGCCCTGTACACGGCCGACCTGCGCGCGAACCTGCCGCTGTGAGGGCCCCGGCCCGGGCCGATCCCGGGTCGCGCAGGAAGCCTGCACCGACGCTATGCTGCGGCGGGAGTGGGCCCGTGCGCCCCGTCCTGCCCCTGGCCGGTCCGTGGTACACAGCCCCGGCACGCGGTCCTTCCGACCGCCCTCGACCCCGTCTGCGGGCCGGCTTGCCGGCCATCTCTGGAGGAGACATGAGCACCACCGCGATCCTGGCCATCCTGCTCGCCGCGTGCGGCACCAAGAACACGGACGACACCGGTGGTAGCGGCGATGGCGGCAGCGGCGACGGCGGCGGCACCGGTGTGGTCTTCGAGGACTACATCAACGTCACCGTGCAGCCCACGGGGGACATCGACTCCTGCTTCGACGGCGTGAACTGGTTCCAGCAGGAGGTCGACCCCAACCTGCAGGACGACATCGCCATGGAGGGCCTGGTCGCCGACTTCGAGACGGGCGACGCGGTCGCCGACGCGACCTTGGACCTGTGGTTCGGCAACGACCCGACCGTCGGCGCTCCCGACTACTCCGTGGTCTCCGGCGCGGATGGCTACGCGGCCTCGACCTTCAAGGTCTGCACGCCCATCGCCTACCGGACGACCACCGACCCGGCGCTCGAGGCCACGGTCGACACCTACGAGCTGAACCAGGTCGAGCCCTACGCCAAGGGCACCATCTACCCCGAGTTCAACTCGGTCTCCTCGACCACCTACGCCATCATCCCCTCGCTGCTGGGCGTCAGCCCCGACGGCGACAAGGGCGTCATCGCGGGCACGGCCTACGACTGCGGCGGCGATCCCATCGAGGGCGCCCAGGTGGTCGTGCGTGACCACGACACCGGCGCCATCCCCGACTCGCTGGTGGTGAAGTACTTCGTCGACTCCTTCCCCAACCGCAACCAGCCCTACACCTCGCCCGACGGGCTGTGGGTCGCGGTCAACGTCCCCCAGGGCAGCTGGGACGTGGAGATGTACGTCTACGACGGCGCGGGCGGCTACACGCTGCTGGGCAAGAGCACGGCCATGATCTTCCCCGGGAGCATCATGATCGCCAACGCCTACACGGGCTTCGAGGACGGGATCCGCTACCCGGACAACTGCACGCTCTAGGGTCCGGTCTCGCCAGCGTCCGCCGCGCATGCGGTAGATTCCCGGCCACTCGGGCGCGCTCCGCGACAGGGGGGCGCGCCCTGGTTGATCCCGCACTGCCCTGCTGCCCCCGGGGGTCTTCCCCCGGTCGGAAGGTCCCATGCTGCTGTCCGCTGCGCTCCTGCTCCTCGCGGGCGCCTCCACCGCGCACGCTGTCCCCGACGACTTCAAGTTCGACCTCGAGGGCTACTACCGCACCCGGGCGTACCTCTTCGCGGACGGGCTGCTGGGCAGCAAGAAGGTCGGCTTCTACGCGAACCAGGACGGCGACGCGCGGATGATGACGCAGCGGCTACGGCTGCAGCCGGAGCTGAACTTCGAGGACCGTGCCAAGTTCTTCATGATGGCCGACGTGCTCGACGACGTGGTCTGGGGCGACAACGAGAACCTGGCCAGCACCGCGCTCTTCGCGGGCGACCCCTCCAGCACCGGCATGGACGGCACGCACCAGGACACCTTCCGCATCAAGCGGGCCTGGATGGAGTTCAAGGTGCCGGTGGGCCTGGTGCGGGTCGGGCGCCAGCCCAGCACCTGGGGCATGGGCCTGCTGGCCAATGCGGGTGACGGCTTCGACGACAGCTTCGGCGAGAACCACTACGGTTCGACCTACGACCGGGCGATCTTCGCGACCAAGCCCATTGCCATCGCCCAGACCATCGCCGGCAAGGAGCCGGCGGACATCCCGCTGTTCCTGGCCATCGGCGTGGACCGCCTGGTCGAGGATCCGCTGATCCAGTACTACGGCTACAACTGCACCACCAGCAACGCCGATGGCACGCCCATCGTAGAGGGTGACGCCAACTACGATCCGCGCTGCGACCCGGGCAGCGTCGGCTACCAGACCATCCAGCACGACTACACGGCGGACCGCACGGGTGACCAGCGCGCCGCGAGCTGGGCCGCCGACCAGAAGGACGACGTCTGGGAGATGGTCTACGCCCTCATCTACAAGGGCGAGGGCATCGAGCTCGGCGGCAGCAAGGCCGACCTCACCGCGGGCACCTACTTCGTCAATCGCAAGCAGAAGGAGACGGCGAGCAACATCCTCATCGCCGACGCCTACCTGAAGTTCCTCTGGCGCGGCATCTACCTGGAGGCCGAGGGCCTGACGATCCAGGGGCCGACCTACGCCATCTCCCTGCCCGGGGCGCTCAACGCCGACGAGAGCGGGGTGCTCGACCCGGTCACGAACCTGGACAAGGCGCTGTACAAGCAGGCCAACATCTGGGGCTACGTCGCCCGTGCCGGCTACAAGCGCGAGTCCTACAGCCTGATCATGGAGCACGGCTACGCCAGCGGCGACGACAACCCGGCCGACGCCAAGTTCACGGGTCGCCCGCTGCACCCCGACTACAACGTCGGCCTGCTCATCTACGAGGAGGTCCTGGCCTACGTCACCGCCGCGACCTGGACGGACTCGGCCAGCGGCTTGTGGAGCCAGGGCGGCGTCTACAACAGCCGCTACATCTTCCCCCAGGCGACGTGGAAGCCCATGGACAACTGGGAGCTGACCGGCGCCTGGCTCATGGCCTGGCCGGACAAGCCCGACGGCAGCCGCATCCTGTGCGCCAAGGGCGACAAGGTGCAGTGTGCCAGCTACAGCGCCACGGCCAAGAGCCTGGGCTGGGAGGCCGACCTGGCGCTGAAGCACCGCTTCCACGAGCACGTGCTGTTCAGCCTGGAGAGCGGCTACGCCCACACGACCGACCGGCTGCCCTACGAAAGCGTCGGCCTGGCCCACTCGACCAACAAGGACGGGCGACCGGTGGGGAACTTCTATACGCTGCAGTCCCGCATCGCGTACGAGTTCTGATGACCCACGGTCTGCTCCTGGCCCTGCAGCTCTACCTGGTCGTCGTGGCCGTGGACCTGCTGCTGGCCTGGGTGCAGCCCGACCCCCGGCGGCTGCCGCGGCGACTCACCCACCTCCTCACGGAGCCTCCGCAGCGCCTGCTGCGCCCGCTCGGCACGTGGGGTGGTTGGGACCTGAGCCCCCTGGTCGTGATCGCCCTGCTCGGCGCCGTGCGCGTCGCCCTGGTGAGTGCATGAGCTTCCTCCTCTGCCTGCTGGCGCTGGCCCTGCCGGTCCGGGCCGCCCCCGCCGACGACCTCAACCTGGCGGCGGCGGCCGACGTCCCCACCGTGGCTCGCCAGGAGGCCTTCGACCGCCTGGTGATCCTGGGCTCCACCGACACGGGCCTGGTGACCCGGGTCGCCCAGACCGAGGACGACGACACCCGCAAGCGCTGGGTGGCCGTCCGCGTGTTGGGCCATGTCGGCGGCGACGGCGCCCAGGCGACGCTGCTCGGCCTGCTGAAGGACCCGCAGCCGGCCATCCGGGCTGCCGCCGTGGGCGCCCTGGGTGAGCTGGGCAAGTGGGGCAACACCGCGACCCTGACCGCCATGCTCGACGACCCGGCCATCATCGTGCGGGCCGAGGCGGCCTCGGCCCTGGCCCAGCTCGGTGACCCCACGGCGGTGCCGGCCCTGTCCAAGGCCCTGGCCTCGCCGGGCAACTACCACCGCGACACCAGCCTGTGGGTCCGCAAGCACTACGTCGTGGCCCTGGGTGAGATCGGGACCAAGGACGCCGTGCCGGCCCTGCTGCGGGCCCTCGACGACGCCGACCCCGACGTGGCGGCGGCGGCGATCCCGGCCTTCGAGCACGTGGGCGGCTTCAGCATGGGAGAGGGCCGGAACCTCGACCAGCAGAAGGAGGCCTGGCGCCGCTGGGCGGCCGCGCAGGTCCGCTGAGCGCGCGGGCGGCTCCTACAGGCGGGGCCGCCGGGCCTGCGGGCCTGCCTACTTGTTGATGCGCAGCTTCAGCACGCTGCGGCCGACGCCGATGGTGTCCCCGTCCTGCAGGCGGCTGGTGTGGACCTGCCGGCCGTTGTGGAAGGTGCCGTTGGTGCTGCCCAGGTCGCGCAGGAAGATCATCTCGCGGCCGAAGACCTCGATGACCGAGTGGCGGCGGCTGGCTTCCAGGTCGGACAGGGGGATCTCACCCGTGCGGCGACCGATGGTGATGTTGCCGCGGGTGAAGCGGTAGACCTTGCCGGCGTCGCTGCCGGCCACGACCTCGACCACCGCGTTGAGGCCCGGCGGCAGGCGCAGGTCCTGGTCGATGACATCGGCCGGGCTGCGGGTGCGGTCGGCCGTAGAGCGCAGCTCGACCAGCTCCTCGTCGAGCAGCCAGGCGATCTCGAGCTGGTTGCGGGCCGTGCGCTTGCGAGGGGCCGGGTCGGGCATGGACTGCTCGGCCAGGCCGATGAACAGGACCAGGCGGCTGCTTCCGATGCTGATCTCGGCGCCGGGCCGCAGAGGGGCCTCCCGCACCAGGCGCCCGTCGACCAGGGTGCCGTTGGTGCTGCCCAGGTCCTGGATCACCCAGCCGTCGTCCCGGGGCAGGATCTGGGCGTGGCTGCCGCTGACCAGCGGGTCGTCCAGCAGCAGGTCGCCCCGCTTGCGGCCGATGATGAGCGGCTCGGTCTCGGACAGGGGGACGTTGAGCCCCTGTCGCGCCCCCGACACGACCTTGAGGAAGGCGGTCGGCATCAGGCGGTGCGGCTTCTTGCCGCCTGCGTCCGGGCCCCCAGCCAGTAGCGGTGGAAGCGGCCCGACAGCTCGCGGCCGAGCTGCTCGGACAGGTCGGCCCCGGTGGCGGCGGCACGCTCCAGGTCGATGCCCGTGTCGATGCCCATGGCCTGGAACATGTGGACCATGTCTTCGGTCGCGGCGTTGCCCGAGGCGCCGGGCGCGTAGGGGCAGCCGCCCACGCCGGCGATGCTGCCGTCGAAGGTGCGGATGCCGACCTGGTAGCCGGCCAGCACATTGGCCAGGGCGGTGCCCCGGGTGTCGTGCATGTGCAGGGCCAGGCGCTCCAGGGGGATGCCAGCGGCGACCATGGCCGCCAGGACGCGCTGGACCAGGGCGGGGTCACCCATGCCGGTGGTGTCACCCAGGGCGATGGTGTCGGCGCCGGCCTCCAGCAGGGCCAGGGCCAGGTCGACGGCGTCGCGGACCGGGACCGCGCCCTCGTAAGGGCAGCCGAAGACCGTGGAGAGGTAGCTGCGGACGGCCACGCCCTCGTCGTTGGCGATGGAGATGACCTCTCGCAGGCCCGCCAGGCTCTCGGTCCGGGTGCGGTTCACGTTCTTGCGGTTGTGGGTCTCGCTGGCGCTCATGAAGGTCGCCACGTGCCGCAGGCCCGTCTCCAGGGCCCGCTCCAGGCCGCGGGGGTTGGGCACCAGGGCCCAGTAGCGGACGCCGGGGACCCGGGGCAGCCGCCGCACGACCTCTGCCGCGTCGGCGAGCTGGGGGATCCACGAGGGCCGCACGAAGCTGGTCGCCTCGATGTCGGTGAAGCCCGCCGACACCAGGCCCTCGATCAGGTGGATCTTGGCGTCAGTGCTCAGGACCTCGGGCTCGTTCTGCAGCCCGTCCCGGGGCGAGACCTCGTAGAGGTGCACGGTGGGCGCGGCGCTCGGGTCACTGGTGTGGCTGGGACGCAGAGGACCTCCAGGACCCAAAGGTAGCACGCTGGCCGCGAGGGGAGAGGGGCGGGCCCGCGCCGAGGGTGTGACGCTTCGTCATGGCCCTCGCAGCGGCCGGCGCCCCCTCTACCAGCGGCTGCCCATCAGCTTGACCATGACGGCCTTCTGGACGTGCAGGCGGTTCTCGGCCTGGTCGAAGACCACCGACTGGGGGCCGTCGATGACCTCGGCCGCGACCTCCTCGCCGCGGTGCGCCGGCAGGCAGTGCAGGAAGATGGCCGAGGGGCGAGCCCGCGACATCAGGGCCTGGTCGACCTGGAAGCCGGCGAAGCGCTTGAGCCGCTCATCGTGCTCCTCCTCCTGGCCCATGCTGGCCCAGACGTCAGTGTAGATGACGTCGGCGTCGGCGACGGCCTCGGCCGGATCCTCGGTGACCTGGACGGCGCCCCCGGTGCGGGCGGCGATGTCCCGGGCCCGCATGGCCACGTCGGGGTCGGGCGTGTAGCCGCGGGGGTGGGCCACCGCGACGGTCATGCCGCACAGGGCCCCGCCGTAGAGCAGGCTGTGGGCCATGTTGTTGCCGTCACCGACGTAGGTCAGCTTGCGGCCGGCCAGGCTGCCCAGCTTCTCTTCTATGGTCAGCAGGTCGGCGAGGACCTGGCAGGGGTGCAGCAGGTCGGACAGGCCGTTGATCACCGGCACGTCGGCGTGGGCCGCCAGGTCGACGATGTCCTGGTGCGAGAAGACCCGCGCCATGATCCCGTCGACGTAGCGGGACAGCACACGGGCGGTGTCGGCGATGGTCTCGCCGCGGTGGAGCTGGATGTCCTTGGGCCCCAGGTACAGGCCCTGGCCGCCCAGCTGGAAGATGCCCGTCTGGAAGCTCACCCGGGTGCGCAGCGAGGGCTTCTGGAAGATCATCGCCAGGGTCTTGCCCTTGCACGAGTCCCGGAAGGCGGCGGGGTTCAGCTTGAGCTGGCGCGCCAGGTCGAGGTAGCTGCGGATCTGCTCGGGGCTGTGGTCGGAGAGGGCCAGGAAGTCGCGGGGCATGGGAGCTCCAGGGCGGGGCGGTGATGTATCCAGCCGGCGAGGGGGCGGCCCGTGGCCCCCGCTGTGCAGGAACCGTGCAAGCCGCCCGCTGATCCCCGGGCCTGGAGCGCGGGCCGGGGGCGCCGCGATAGGCACGGCCGTCTGCCGGGTACCGCGTGCCTGGCCAGGAGGACTGCATGATCCGCAGGATCGGGAACGGGGTCGCCGGCGCCGTCGTCGCTGGCACCCTCATCGGCCTCGCTGAGGCCATCATCGTCTTGAAGACCAGCGCCTCGGGCGACATGGTGGTGCTGCCCTACGCCGCCGTGCTGTACGCGCTCATTGGCCTGGCACTGGGCGTCGGCCTGGGCATCGGGACCGGGATCCTGGGCCTGGTCTTCAAGAAGCTGCGGTCCGGGCACGCCTGGGCCCTGGGATTTTCGGGGGTGGCCGGCACCCTGGGCGTCGCCATCGCGCTGTATGTCGCCAACAAGAACCTCTACGCCGAGGAAGGCGTGCCCATGCAGGGCAAGCTGGTCATCCTCGGCGCGGTGGTGGTGCTGGCCCTGGTCATGCTGACCCTGGGCGCGAAGCTGCTGGACGGGCCCCTGTCCATCCTAACGAAGCCCGCCGGCGTGGTGGGCCTGTGGGCGCTCCTCGCGGCGGGCTCCTGGGGCGTGTCGAAGACCGTCGACGCCTCCTCCCTCGACGGCGTGCGCGTGCCGGCCAAGAAGGCGACCGCCGCCCTGGCCGACCGGCCCAACGTCATCGTCATCGTCATCGACACCCTGCGTGCCGACTACCTGGGCTCCTACGGCAGCACCGACGGCAGCTCGCCCAACATGGACGCCCTGGCCAAGGACGGCCTGGTCTTCGACGAACTCGTCACCAGCGCGTCCTGGACCCGGGCCAGCTTCGCCAGCCTGTACACCAGCATGCTGCCCAGCGCGCACACCTGCTCGACCAAGGTCAGCACCCTGCCCGACGACGTCGACACGGTGGCCGAGGTCATGAGCCAGGACGGCTACGCCACCGGTGGCCTGCCCGACAACATCAACGTCACGCGGTCCTTCAATTTCCAGCAGGGCTTCGACTGGTTCTCCTACCAGGCGCCCAGCTACATCGCCGGGGCCACCGAGAGCGCCAGCCAGCTGTCGATGTACAACGTCGTGCGCAAGCTGCGGGACATCGCCCAGGGCGACAAGAAGACGGTCACCGACTACTACCAGCCCGCCGATGTGGTGCTTGGAAACAGCCTCTCCTGGTTCAAGGAGAACACGGCCGCCGGCAACAAGACCTTTATGGTGGCCCACCTGATGGAGGTCCACGATCCCTACTTCCGGCACCCCTACGACGGCTACGCCGTGGGCCGTGCCTGGCACCCCGAGCCTGACGCCAGCGAGGCCGCCGAGCTCAAGGACCTGTACCGGGGCGAGATCAAGTACGCCGACGAGCAGATCGGCAGCTTCGTCCAGGGGCTGAAGGACGCCGGCCTGTACGACAACACGCTGATCATCGTGACCGCCGACCACGGCGAGGAGTTCAACGAGCACGGCGGCTGGTGGCACGGCGTCACGCTCTACGACGAGATGATCCACGTGCCCCTCATCATGAAGCTCCCCAACTCCGAGCGGGCCGGGCAGCGCATGCCCTGGCAGGTCCGGCAGATCGACATCGCGCCGACCATCGCGGCCATGGCGGGCGCGACGCCCTCTCCCCGGTGGGAGGGCAAGAGCATGCTGGACGCCCCCAGCCTGGCCGCGCTGGACGCGCTCTACGCCCCGCCCGCACCGGTGGACCAGGTCGGCACCGAGGGTGAAGCGGCGGTACAGGCTCCGGTCGCCCCCGACACCTCCACCCTGGCCCGCGCCGCGGTCAGCGAGGAGGACTTCGAGGGCAATGTGCTCTCCTCGATCCGGGCCCAGGGCTGGAAGTACATCCGGGCCAACCAGGGCAACCCCCACGGGCTGCCCACCCAGGCGGTCTACGACCTGGGGCAGGACCCCGGCGAGCAGAAGAACCTGGCCGAGAGCGAGGCCGGCCGGCGGGACCAGCTCCAGAGCGACCTCGACGCGACCATCGCGGCCGCCGGCAAGGGCGGCGTGACGGCCGAGACCGAGGAGCTGTCCTGCGAGGACTGCAACCGCCTGATGATGCTCGGCTACATGAGCGACTGCACGCAGGCCTGCGGCAAGTAGGCGGGGGCGTCCCGGGGCGTCCCGGGGCGTCCCGGGGCGTCCCGGGGCGTCACGGACTGTACCGTAGCTGTGAAAATGGGCGCTTCGGCGTGCCCTCCCCGGCGTGCACCTGCTACCCCTGCTCATCACCCTGGAGTGTCGGTGGTGCTGGTCACCCTGTCCCTGCTGCTTGGCTGCTCGCGCACCGTCGAGGTGCCGACCCCCCTGCCCGAGCTGTTGGAGGTAGGGGACAACCAGGACGGCGGGAACATCGTGGGCGTGCAGACGTGGATGGAGCCGGCCTCCTACGCCACGACCCAGACGCTGCACGACACCCTGGCCCTGTGGCTGGACGGCGCTGATGCCCAGGAGTGGATGCGCCCGGACACCATCGTGGTCCTGCCGGAGTCCATCGGGACCTGGCTGCTGCTGGTGGACGAGGGCTCGGGCGTGATCGAGGCGGAGACCGCCGAGGACGCGCTCAAGAACCTCATCGTCGCGCACATGACCGGCTTCCTGGCCGCGCGGACCGACGCCCCCGCCGAGGACGCCAACCAGTACGCCATCTACTCGATGAAGGCCGACAAGGTCGCCGCCGCCTACGAAGAGGTCATGGGCGGCCTGGCAGCCGAGTACGGCGTGACCCTGGTCGCCGGCTCGGTGATCCTGCCCGAGCCAGAGGTGGTGGACGGCCACATCGTGCCGACCCCCGGCGGTGAGCTGCGCAACGCGGCCTTTGTCTTCGACCGCGACGGCCGCGTGTTGGCCGGCGCCTCGGCCGAGGCCTTCCCGACCAGCGCCGAGCAGGTCTCCATCGCCCCCAGCGCCCTGGGGCGCCTGCCGATCATCGACACCCCGGCCGGCAAGCTCGGCGTCCTGGTCGGCAACGACGCGTGGTACCCCGACGCCTGGGACGCCCTGGTCGCCGGTGGCGCCGAGCGCGTGGTCGCCCCCAGCCTGACCTCGCCTCGCGGGGCCTGGCTGGACGCCTGGAAGGGCTACGACGGCTGGCCGGCCCCCGACGATGTCGATCCCCAGGACTTCCACACCCTGACCCTGGCCGAGGCCTCCGCGGTCTACGGCATGCCCGCCCGCGCCCCCGAGCACGGCATCGCTGCCGCCATGGCCGTGCCCTTGCGCGGCCACATGTGGGACCAGGGCACCGACGGCATCATCCAGGTCGTGAGCCGCCGCGGCGACACCGATGGCCCGCTGGTCGACGGGGCCGTCGTGTCGAACCTGTGGCTGCCGCCGCGCACGGACCGCAACCGATAGCAGTCTGTTCTCCACGGCGCGCCCGCCGACCTGCCCTCATCGGTATTGCTCTGGACCCGCTGCGGGCCTTCCGGGCTGTCGCCTCGGGGCTCCCTCAGCTCCGCCGCAGGCGACCCAGCAGGCCGCCCAAGCGGCCGCCGTGGCCACCCTCGGCGCGGCCGCTGGATGAGGCGGCCTCGGCCTCGGCCACCGCGGTCATGTGGGCCTGGACCCGCGTGAGCAGGGCGGCGCGGTCGACCTCGGGATCGACCACCAGCACCTCGTCGCCGGGCAGCAGGGCCACGGCGACGCCGTCGGCCGGGCACACATCCAGGCAGCCCGTCGACAGCACGCGGCAGTCGGCTGCCGCCCCACCACCCTCGCGGGCCGCCTCCTTGAGCCAGCGCTTGAGCTCCTCGCCCCGGGCCCGGCCGCAGGAGGGCTTGGCCGCGCCGGGCGCGCGCTCATTGGTGCAGACGAGCACGACGCCGTGCTTCCAGGGGGTGGGGGTCTGCCGCATGGGGCCTCCGATGGCCGCAGCCTACCCGGTCCCGGGCCGGGCGCAGGCGCCGCCTTGCCCGCGAGGGTACGGGAGCCGCGATCCCCGGAGGCCGCCGTGACCCGCCTCGTGCTCATCATGGGCGTCCAGCGCTCGGGCACCAACGCGCTGTTCAAGTCGCTGACCAGCGATCCCGGCGTGCTGGGCGTCAACGAGGCCCCCGACGGCCCCTTCTTCCAGGACGTGCTGCTGCGGCCCGAGCCGGAGCTGCGCCCCCACCTGCAGGCCGCGACGGGGCCCGTGGTGCTCAAGCCGATCAGCGAGACCAACCACCGCGGCGTCGATGACGTGCTCGTGGAGCTGGCGGCCTACGATCCGCGCGTGCCCTGGATCTACCGCGACCCCGTGAACTGCTTCCACTCCCACATCGTGCGCTGGCAGGGCTTCCGCGACCGGCCCGAGGCCTTCGCCGCCCACTGGTCCGAGCGCAACCAGCGGGCGCTCGACGCCCTGGGCAGCCACGGCGAGCGCATCGCGGTGGTGCGCTACGAGGACCTGGTGACCGACCCGCAGGTCTTCGTCGACCTGGGCGCCTGGCTGCAGCTGCCTGGCGCCTACCTGTTTCGGGCGGATCGGGGGGAGGGGAGGGCCGAGCAGCCCCAGGAGGTGCAAGCCCTCATCGACGCCGGCACCGCCGAGGTCCGGGCCGCCCTGGACGCGGCGCGGCGCTTTCGGGCCGGCGAGGCGGGCACGCTGTCTCGAGCTGGGCATCGCCTGGTGGGCCGCGTCCGCCGGGCCTGGACCCGCACTCGGAGCTGAGGTGCCGGTCCGGGCCGCGCAATTGCGGCCCGCCTGACAGGGATCTTGCGCTGGTGGGCCGCTCCTCGACTACGGTGCCGCCGTGCCCCTCCCTGCCCAGCCTGCCTTCGCCTCGCTCCTGCTGCGCACGATCGCCACCGTGGCCTGTGTGGGGCTCCTCAGCGCCTGCAGCAGCGGGCCGCCGACTCCCCACCGGGTCGTGATGGTGGGCATCGACGGCGGGGACTGGCGCGTGCTGGATCCCTTCATCGAGGCGGGCGTCACGCCCAACCTGGCCCGCATGCGCCACGAGGGCGCCAGCGCCTCGCTGGAGATCGACAGCGCCCAGTCGCCCGAGAGCTGGACCAGCATCGCCAGCGGCCGCCACCCGGCGGAGCACGGCGTGATCCAGCACAACAACGGCCAGCTCGGCGGCGCCTTCGGGGCCTCGAACAACGAGGTCCGGGTCCACCGGGTCTGGGACATGGCCACCCGCCAGGACCGCAGCTCCTTCGTCCTGGACTTCTGGGCCACGGCCCCGGCCTACCCCATCCTGGGGGTGCTCATCCCGCGCGAGCGGGGCAGCTCCTGGCCGCCGGGCCTGAGCGGCGGGGCCCCCGACGTGGTCCCCCGCCACCACGCCGAGCTCATCGAGTCACTGGGCCTGGGCTCTCTGGACAGTGGCCGGGCCCGGGAGATCCTGGCCAGGCAGCGCTTCGACCTCACGATCCTCCCCTACTACGGCCTCGATCAGTCCCAACACATCTTCTTCAACGAGTACACCACCGCCCGGGACCCGGCGGCCATGGCCGCCCTGGCGCCCGCGGACGCCGCCCGCATGCAGCTCGGCTACGAGGTGGTGCAGGAGACCGCCCGCCTGGCCGACGACTGGGTGGGCCTGGCGCTGCAGACGGCCGGGCTGGACGGCTACGTCGTACTGTTCAGCGACCACGGCCACTCCGCCGCGACGCCGCCGACCCGCCGCATCGCCCTGGGTCGCGCGGCCCTGGACGGTGGCGCGGGCAGCATCGAGCACGGTCCCCTGGACCTGTCCGTGTTGGGACTGGGCACGGCCCACGCCACCATCGAGGACACACCCCGCCGCGAGGGCACGCTGGAGCTGCGGGTGCCGACGGTGCGCCTGGAGGGGGACGGCGCCGTAGCCGTGCGCGCGCTGTTGCTCAGCCGGCGGACCCTGGCCGGCGAGCCTGTCTTCGCCACGGCCCCGGGTGGCGCGCTGGTGGCCTCGCCCGCGCTGGCACAGGCCTGTCGCAGCACCATCGGCAAGCACGAGGAGCCCGCCTACTCCTGCTTCGTCAACACCGGGGGCCACGGCCTGAAGGACCTGGGCATCTTCGCCGTGTTGGGCCCCGACGTGGTCCCGGGCATTCGGCCCGGGCCCGTGCCGAGCGTGGACATCACACCCACCGTGCTGTGGCTCATGGGTCTGCCCACCGGCGAGGACCTGGCCGGTCACCCCCAGACCGGGATCCTCTCCGTGAAGCGCCCGGTGCTCAGCATCCCGACCTACGAGGACGGCAACATGCCCTGGCGACATGGCGCCCAGAACGCGCCCACCGACCCGATCCAGCTCCAGGAGTGGCTCAAGAGCATGGGGTACGTGGAGTAGGGGAGGTAGGGATCGGTCTACGTGCTTTCAGTCACTTGCGGTGGGGATGGAGGGCTGTGCCCGGCCTGAGGCAGCCTGTGCCCGCCGGAAGTGGGCACTGTGCCCAGAGGGCGCCTCGCCGACTTGGACCTTGAAGCAGGGGATGGGAAGCATGAAGCGGGTCGAGGGTACCGCAGCCCGGCTGGAGGCTGGCAGGTCGAGTACACGCGCCAGGCCGGATTCGACGAGCTGCAGCGAGAGCAGTTGGTGAGGGGCTACGTGAAGCAGCACGGCAGCATCCGTTGCGCCGACGCAATGGACCTGTGCCGTCTTGGACGGAATCAGGCCTCGCGCATGCTGCGGAGGCTGGCCCAGGAGGGCGTCCTCGAGGCCCACGGCGACCTCAGGCGGCGGACCTGCACGGCCCGGCCCGAAGCGGACGGGGGATCGATGAGCCGGGTCTGTGCGCGCCGCTATGAGCCCGAAACACCCCCCGCGCATCGAGGTCTGTGTCGAGGTTCCACGGCGCGGACGCTCACCTCTCCCCCTTCAACACTCTCGTCACCACGCGCGGATCCACCCCGCACGCCCGCGCCAATTCCCTCCTCGACCGGTGCCTCCCCTCCGCCAGCCAGCGGCTCCACGTCTCCCGCCGGTCCGTCCGATCGACCGCTTCCGAAGGTTCAACGGTCCGAGCCGCCCACCTCGACCGGACGGTGACTTCCCGGCGAATACCGCGCCCCCCCGTCCCCCTGCCATCACCATCACGTTTCGGCGCTATCCCGCGGGGCGCCGTTGCCGACCCCGAACGGGATTCGAACGGGTGCAGCTCGTTTGCGACGACGGTCATGCAGCGGCATTCCGGGTCCAGTGGATGTCGTTGTTCGCGTAGTGTTGGAGGTGGTTGCGTTGGGCCTCCTGGTCGCGGTGAAAGGCGAAGGAGTCGG
>Ga0210033_1000577_pt1 | contig 34671 bp, 24 predicted proteins | sample CryGeymeta201501_FD_185465 | JGI IMG/M metagenome (GOLD analysis project Ga0210033, IMG submission 185465) | Groundwater microbial communities from Crystal Geyser aquifers in Utah, USA - Crystal Geyser metaG 2015-01 (SPAdes) (version 2) | ecosystem: Environmental > Aquatic > Deep subsurface >... | reverse complement strand
TGACCAGCTGCACATGGTCGGGGAGGAGCCCCACCAGCGGCAGGAAGGAGTTGTCCAGGGCCAGGCCGCCGTCGCTCGTCATGTACACCGCAGCGACCGTGCCCGCGGGGTAGGCACCCAGCTCCGCGGCCATCTGCTTCGGGCTCAGCGTGAACTCGTCGGCGCCGTCGATCCCGCGCCACTGGCGCGGCCGGAAGACCACGACGCTGCCGTCCAGCACCTGGTAGTACTGGTCATCGGGCCAGTCGGGGAAGGCGTCGACCAGGTAGGGCACGTTGACCGGGATGATGCCCTGGATGACGCCCGCGCCGGCGTACTTGGGCAGGAAGCTGCTCGTCGCCTGGTCCCAGGTGTCCAACCAGTCCCAGTGTACGGTGCTGTGGGTGTCCAGGATCTGTGCGTCCTTCTCGGTCGCAGAGACGAAGCGGTCCTGGTCCTGGGCATTCAGGGAGGTCGGGTAGGCGTAGAGGTGCCCGCTGGGCGGAAGCGCGAAGTAGTCCTTGCCCGTCTGCTTGCTCGACGTGTAATACCACTCCAGCACATCGGGCGCGAGCTCGGGCAGGTGGGGAGAGATCGTCCAGGTGATGGGCGCGCAGGTCTCCGGCGTCTTCGCACAGCTGTCCAGGCGCTGCTGGAACCAGACATTCCGCTTGGAGAGGATGTAGGACACGTTGTCGCCGTCTCCGACGACGAAGGCCACGTAGGTCATGCTCGGATCGTAGGTGATATCCTCCGGCGCGTTCTGCACCACCTCTCCCGGCTCCTGGATCGGCGCCCGGCGCGAAGAGAAGAAGGACAGGTTGCCCACCTTCGTGGGGATGGCGCCCATGTTGCGCGACTCCAGGCAGCGCGTCTGCGCCTCATACAGAAAGCCGCCCACCAGCCAGGAGTCATTGTAGCCGTAGACCCCCAGGGGCGTCGGCCAGTTTCCCGCGTTGACGATCTCGTCGAGGAGCGTGTTCTCGGGGTCGCCGGGAACGCACCCGTTGACCAGGAAGAGCGCGAACAGCCGCTGGGAGAAGACGAAGTCCACCGTGTCCCGCGACATGTCCTGGGTCAGCGCGGGGTTGGCGTGGTCGTCGGCGTTGATGTCGAAGCCGGGGTTGAGCATCGCCAGCCCGGTGGTCTGGTCGGCGTAGTGGTCGAAGACGTAGCGGGTGGCCAGCTCGGGGGTGTTGGCGTCCGCCAGCTCGACCGTCGCATCGAGCGCCACATCCGTACAGTCGACCGGGACGCTTGGGTCGAGGGGTACGGCGCCGAGCACGGCCGCGGCGGTGAGAATGGCGGGCAGCACCGCATGCTGACTCGCATAGTCGTAGCGTACGCACGCGGGGAAGTCGCCCGCGCAGCGGTCCAGGAAGTCCTGGGCCGAGACGGTCTCTGCCGGGCTGAGAGCGAGCTCCGCCAGCCAGTCCTGGTCGTTGGTGTCGGTCTGGATGTAGACGGACCCGCCCAGCTGGCGGTTCTCCAGGCCGGCGCAGGCCTCGACCGCCAGCTGGAGCGGGGCGGGCTCGTCCGATGCGAGGGTGACGGCGGTGAACTCGGTGGCGTAGTGATGGCTGTCGCCCGAGTCCGGCTGTGCGCTGTCGTCTGGCGGCGCCTTGTCCTTGTGCTTTCAGGCGACGAGGACGGTGGCGAGCACCACGGTGATGGGGACGAGGCGAGGAGAGGGCATCGGGGCGGTCCGGTCTGGGGTGCGCGCAGTGTACCGGTGGAGGCCGTCACCGTGGGCCGGCCCAGCAGCGGACACGGGGCTTGCCAGCAGGCCGGGCCCGGTCATCCCCCTCAGGGCCGGATGGGGCCCGTGTGCGGAGGGTGCGGGAGATGGCGTCTTTCGCCGAGTGTCCCTGGCCACCTCGCCTGGCGGCCGGTCGCGCGTCCTAGAAGGTGATCCCGAGCTGGAAGCCGGTCGGCGTGCTCAGCCGCATCAGGAACGCATTGCGGGGGCTGAAGTGGTACCGGGCACCAAAGCCGAACTCCGGCGCCAGGTAGAAGCCGGCGCCATGATGCAGGTAGTGCGCGTCACCCACGTACATCGCCAGGCCGGCCTCGGGGAAGATGGACCAGTCCGGGCCCAGGTAGAAGTTCCACTGCACCACGACGCCGGGGATCAGGTACGGACCCCCGTCGTAGTAGTCGTGGTACATGTTCCAGATGAACACGTCCAGGCCGGGGCTGATGGCCAGCTCGTCGTCGACCGAGGCGATGAGTCCCTTGCGCACGATGGGGATGTCGACCCGGAACCCGGCGCCCCACGAGGCGTAGCCGCCGAAGTCGGCGTGGACATCCAGGCGCACCCCCCCCGATGTGGTTGTCGGAGGTCGGGTGGCCGCCCTCGTCCGCGAAGGCGAGGCCGGGCGACAGCAGCGCGCCGGTGAGGAGCAGAGCAGCAGGAGTGTGTGACATGATCTTCCTCCTGTGGGAGGGGCTGTGGGAGGGGCTGTGGGAGGACCGGCCGCCCCGGACGACCGGTGGCGACGTGGGCGCAGGCGGCGCGTCGGCCCTGGATGACGCGCACCAGGATCACGATCACGGCCACGACCAGGAGGAGGTGGATGAAGCCACCCATGGTGTTGGAGGTGACGAGGCCGAGCGGCCACAGGATGACGAGGACGACGGCGATGGTCCAGAGCATGGACTCTTCCGGGCTTGTAGACGCACCCAGGCCCGCCCGACCGGGAATGGCCGGATGGGCTGGCATGCGGCACCTCGGGCTGCACGCCCCGTGATGCAGGTGGGATGTCGCTGTCTTCCACAAAGCAAGTTGTGGGCCAGGGCTCAGCGAGCGCAATGGTAGACTTGGTGAACGCTTTCGCCCTCTTTGCTCGCCGAAGGCTGCCCTGTCGATGGAGCGCTCGCTCTTGCTCCCACCCCGTGCTCCAGCTCACCGCATCCCCACTGGTTTCCACACCCGCCACGACCGGGACACGGAGGCGAAGCGGTCTGTGCCTTCTGGCCCAGTCCGTGAATGTGTGTGCCGTCCTCCGCAGCGTGGGGACGCCCTTTCCTGCGGCAAATGGGCTACACCCGACAGACACACCATGCCTTCCCCCTCGACCGACTTCGACCTCCGCGCGCACACGGTGCTGCTGACCGTGGGCGGCAGCCGGGTCTACGGCCTGGCGAGCCCGGACTCCGACGTCGACCTCAAGGGCGTCGCCATCCCGCCGGCCCGGTACTTCCACGGCCTGTTGCACAGCTTCGAGCAGGCGGACCAGCCGGGTGACATGGACGTCTTTTCGGGGGACCTGGCGCCCGGGGAGCAGCAGGCCGCGCAGGTGCTGGGCCTGGAGGGCACCGTCTACGAGCTGCGCAAGTTCCTGCGGCTGGCCAGCGAGTCCAACCCCAACATCCTCGACCTGCTGTTCTGCCGGGACCAGGATGTGCGGCTGCAGACCTCGGCGGGCCGCCAGCTGCGTGCGCAGCGGGACCTGTTCGTCAGCCGCCGGGCCCGGCACGCCTACGCCGGCTACGCGAAGAGCCAGCTCTCCCGCATTCGCCTGCACTGGCAGTGGATCCACCATGGGCTCGAGCGGCAGCCGAGCCGGGCCGACTTCGGGCTGCCCGAGTCCTCGCTGCTGCCGGGCGACCAGCTGGGTGCGCTGCAGGCCGCGATCAGCAAGAAGCTGGACTCCTGGGGGGTGGACTGGAGCGTGCTGCCGCCGCCCGAGCGCATCGCGCTGCAGGAGCGGCTGTCGGCCATGCTCGCCGAGCTGGAGCTGGCCAGCGACGACGCCCGGTGGACCGCCGCCGCTCGGATCATGGGCGTCGACGACAACCTCATGGAGATCGCCCGCCGCGAGCGCGGCTTCGCGTCGGCCCAGGGCGAGTGGAAGCGCTACCAGCGCTGGAAGCGGGAGCGCAACCCGGAGCGGGCCGCCCTGGAGGCGCAGCACGGCTACGACACCAAGCACGCCGCCCACCTGGTGCGCTTGCTGCGCATGGGCGTGGAGATCATGACCGAGGGTCGGGTCCACGTGTGGCGAGGCGACCGCGACGCCGACGAGCTGCGGGCCATCCGGTCCGGCGCCTGGAGCTACGAGCGGCTGCTGGCCTGGGTCGAAGACCAGGAGGGTCGGCTGGCCGAGCTGGACCGGACCGGGGGCGCCGACCTGCCCGCCCGACCCGACATGGGGGCCGTGGACGCCCTGTGTGTGGAGCTGGTGGAGCGAGCGCTGGAGCAGCGGCTGGAGGCACCGTGAGCCTGCCCGACCTGGACCTCGCCCGGCGCTTCCTGCGCGCAAACCCGCCAGGGGGCCAGGTGCTGCTGTGCGCCATCACGGGCAGCCACCACTACGGCTTCCCCTCGCCAGACAGTGATCTGGACATGAAGGGGATCCACCTGGCGCCGACCGCCGACCTGCTGGGTCTGTCCGTGCCACCTGCGAGTCACGACTGCCTGGAGTTCTTCGAGGGCATCGAGTGCGACCTGACCACTAACGAGGCGGCCCAGGCGCTCTCCAACCTGCTGCGCGGCAACGGAAACATGTTGGAGCGGATCTCCTCTCCCTTCCAGCTGGTGCAAGGGCCCGACCTGGACGCGCTGCAGGGGCTGGCCCGCGGGTGCATCAGCCAGGCCTTTTACGGCCACTACCGTGGGTACTTCGCGGGCATGTGCCGCGAGCACGACCTGCGGCACCGGGCCAAGACCGCGCTGTACGTCTACCGGGTGGCGCTGACGGGGGTGCACCTGCTGGAGACCGGAGAGGTGGTGGCCGACCTGACGCGGCTCGCGCCACTGTACGGCTTCGACCTGGCGCTCGGCCTGGTGGAGCGCAAGCGGGCCGGCGATGAGAAGCAGACCCTGTCACCCCAGGAAGAGGCGCCCCACCTGGCCCGCTGGCCTGAGCTTGCGGCTCGGCTGGACCTGGCGCTGCAGCGCAGCCCCCTGCCGCAGCAGGCCGACCCCGCACCGGTCGAAGCGTGGCTGGTGCAGCGCCGCCTGGCTTCGCTCGGCGGCCGCGCAGCCGGTGCGGTCCGCGCCGGCTAGACCGGGCACGACAGGACCGCGCGGCGCTCGGCCCCAAGAGCATCGACCGCAGCCGGCTCGCTGGTACAGTGCTGCGAGATCGGCACCAGGCTCCGCCGGGCCGTGCCCTCGCACCGGAGCCGTCCTGATGACCGCAGTCGCCCTCCTCGCCCTCCTCGCCCCCCTCGCCTGCCACAAGCCGGCGACCAGCCCCAGCGAGACGGGCGCCGACACCAGCGCGGTCCCCGACGGCGTCTACGACTTCGAGGTGGCGGATCCCTTCGCGGCGCCGGTCGACCCGCTGGCGGGCAGCGACGTGGAGTCGTGCAGCGTCTACCAGGACGAGGACTGCACAGGTGGCGCCCGCCGGGTCTGCGAGGTGTACGACCCTGGCACGGGCCAGTGGGTGACGGAGGTCGATCCGCTGTACAAGCGCGCCCTGCTCTTCGACCGGTGGCTGGACAAGTACGACCTGCCCGATGGCGTGGTCGGCGACCGCATCACGACCGTGGCCTTCCCCCCGGGCACGCCCGAGGCGCAGTGGGCGCACCCATCGGTCTTCTACGCCTACAACGGCAACGGCGACGGCGCGATCTGGACCGGTGCGGCCACCAACGCCGCCGTCATGCGCTACCTGGAGACCGGCACCGAGGCGGACCGGGCCCGCGTCGAGCGCATGGCGCGCACGCTCGTCACCGACTTCGACGTGACCGGGGTCCCCGGGTACCTCGCGCGCAGCCCCTGGCTGCTCGTTGGCGCCGACACGCCCGCCGACGAGGACCACCTCCTCTACACCACGTCGGGCGACACGGACTACGCCATGGAAGACCCTGCGGCGGCCCCCGATCTCCCCGCCGCCTACACCGAGGGCTGGACGGACATCAACGGGGAGCACCGCACGGGAACACCCATGTGGAGCGGGCACCCCTCCATCGACCAGTACACCGGCCCCCTGATCGCCCTGCCCGAGGCCTACCCCTTCCTGCATGATGACGCGCTCAAGGCGCGCATCGTCACCCACCTGAGCTGCTACCTCAACCGCCTGCAGCGCATCGAGATCGTCCACCTGCAGGACAACCCCGACGCCCAGGCCATGGTCCAGGGCCTGCTCACCCAGGGGCAGCTCGACCTGGATCCCGGCGACCTGGACTTCAGCACGCTGGATCGCCTGGTGGGCTACGGCCTGCTCAACTTCGGGGACGGCACCCGGGACAGCTACGACCGCACCTGCCCCGCCGCCCCGGCGACCCAGGCGACGCGGGTCATCGACGCCACGGACAGTGACTTCGTGGCACAGCTGCTCCAGCTGGCCCTGGACCTGTCCGGCACGAACGGGGCGACCTGCATCGACCACCTGTACATGGTGTCCCTGCGCGGTGGAGACGCCATCCACCTGATGCACCTGGGGGCCATCGCCTACTACCTGACGGGCGACGAGGCCTACAAGAGCTTCGTGCTCGACGTGCTGGAGGGCGAGCTCGGCGCCGTGGCCGTCGCCAACACCACTGGCGCCTTCCTGGTGCCCGACTGGTGCCGCAGCTACTACGGCGACCACATCACGTTCTCCCCCCTGTGGGCCTTCATCGAGCTGCTGCAGCCTTCGCCGCTGCGGACCGAGATGGAGAAGGTGATGCACACCGAGCTGCAGGCCCGCGACGTCGGCCGGCTGGGCAATACCAAGTTCCAGCTCATGTACGCCGGCGCGGTCTCGTCGGACATCGCCCTTCAGGCCGACCAGGCCCGGTCCGAGGCCCTGGCCTCCATCGAGCAGCTCGGCGGCAACGGCGGCATCCTCGACGATCCCCGGCGCGGCTACGACGCGAGCTTCGAAGAGGTCGCGGCACAGCTGCCCGAGGGCACCGACCTGGTCTGCCCCACCGAGCAGCAGCGGGCACAGTGCGAGGACGGCTTCCAGGTGATGGGCCTGAGCATCCCCGGGACCGACATCACCGGCGAGTGTACGGGCGCTGCGAGCGACTGCCCGGTGGGTGATGGCTGCGCCACGGCCATCGCGTCGGAGCCCCTGCCGCCGCCCCTGCGGCACTTCACGGACTTCATGTGGCAGCGCGACCCCTTCGAGGTGGGCGGCACCAGCTACCTGGCCAACTGGCAGTCCTCGGGCATCGACGTGACCGAGCCCTACTGGTTGGCGCGGCACTACGGCTTGCTGAAGGGAGGCGAGGGCCAGGTGCTGGCCTGGCACGAGGTCGGCAGCTGCAAGTAGGGTGCGGCCCGCTTCGGCGCACAGCCTGCTCCGGCGCAGCGAGCAGGCGTTGACCGAGCCCAGCCAGTGGCAGGGCGCCTCGGCGTCCAGACCACGCATGCGGAAGCTCATGAAGTCGAAGGTCTCGATCCTGGCGCTGCCAGCGTCCTCCATGCGCGCGGTCAGCCACTCGATGTCCTTGAACCGGGAGACCCACTCCGTGCCCTGTTCCGGCCAGGTCGCCGCATCGAAACGGCCTGGAGCGTCTCCTCGATCTCCACGAATACATTCTTGGTGGTGCCTCCCCGAACGGTTCGGCGTGGCTCTCCGCTCGAGACATCCTCGCGGAGCCCGCCGGGACTGCCCCATCTGCCGCGCAGGTCGTCGGACGCCGGCATGAACCTCCCAGGGCCTGCGCGACGCCCTGCACCTGGCCGCCCGTCACGCTCGTTGCGAACCAACGGCCTCTGGCGGCGGCTGCACAGACCTCTGGTCTCGCCACCGGTCTGGTGAACCCTGCAAGGTAGGGAGCACCAGGCGGAGAACCGCACGTTCCGGAATCCGGCAGCAACTCCTGAGGTGACCGCGCGCACCCGCCCCGAGCGCGCCGCTGACTGGGGTGCGCTGCGGACACGCTCGGGGCCGGACTGGCCAGCGCCTCGGGGTGCCCTCCGGCACACTCCAGCGGTGGACGGCGGCCCGCCTCACGTCTTTGAACGCACCTCGGGCCCGCGGCGTCTCTCGCCCGGAGCCGGGACGGCTGCAGATCAAGGTACTGGCGAGCCAGGTGCTCACGGACGGTAGCCATCCTCCAGCTGGCGTGCCCCAGGTAGAGAACGAGAATTCGCGCGGTGGCCTGGGTCTTGTCGCCGCTGTCGAGCGTCGGTAGGTGTGCGCGCAGGCGCGGAGTGCGCCGACGCCACCCAAGTGCTGGAAGGAACCCCCATGTCGAATGTGTGTGTGCGCAGCTTTGCGGTGTCCGTGGACGGCTACAGCGCGGGGCCGAACCAGTCGCTGGAGAACCCGCTGGGCGTCGGCGGCCCCCGCATGATGGAGTGGTTCTTTCCGACCCAGGTCTTTCAGTCGATGCACGGCGGCGGGGGCGGCGGCGGGGACGGCGGCGGCGAGACGGGCGTCGACAACGACCAGGCAAAGCGTGGCTTCGAGCGCATCGGTGCCTGGATCCTGGGGCGCAACATGTTCGGTCCGGTGCGCGGGCCGTGGCCGGATGAGAGCTGGAAGGGCTGGTGGGGCGACGAGCCGCCATACCACGTGCCGACCTTCGTGCTGACCCACCACCCGCGGCCGCCGCTGGTGATGCAGGGCGGCACGACCTTCTTCTTCGTGACCGAGGGCATCCACGCAGCGTTGGAGCAGGCGAAGGCGGCGGCCGGCGACAAAGACGTGCGCATCGGCGGCGGCGTGGCGACGGTCCGCCAGTACCTGGAGGCGGGGCTGATCGGCGAGCTGCACCTGGCGGTTGGCCCCGTGCTTCTCGGCAGCGGCGAGGCGCTGCTGCACGGGCTCGACCTGCCTGCGCGGGGCTACGAGGTGGCGAAGTCAGTGGCCGGTGAGCGCGCCACCCACGTCTTCCTGCGCAAGCGCGCCTGACCCACCTGGGCCAAGTGGGCGGTACTGTCCTAATCTGACGAGTCAGATTAGGACAGTACCGCACGGACGGGTACCAGTACGGCTGGGCGCGGGCCGGCGAGTGCCTCGCGGTCGGTGACTGAGCTGTTCACCCCCCCAGCGCCGCCTGCCAGGTCGCCAGCGCCGGCTTCGCCGTTCCATCGGCCTCGTACAGTCCTGAGCCAGCCCACGTGTTGAAGAGGTTGTACATGGTCGGATCCGTGACCCCGTCACTCACGACCCAGCCGCCGAGGGGGGCATAGTCGTAGAGGAAGCCATTGTTCACAAAGACGAAGCCATCGGCGGGGGAGGTGATCGCGGACAACCAGCCCACCTGGCCCGCGTCCTCGCCCGGGAGCTCGATCCAGGCACGGGTGGCGCCGTCGTCGAACCAGCTCCACGTGGGGCAGCTGCGGGCCGAGGTCTCGGCCAGGGCGACGGGCCCCTGCCAGCCCAGGCGGTCCAGGGTCGCGAGGGGGTCGACCCAGCCAGGCAGCCGCGCCTGGGCGTCGCAGGCGCCGCTGGGATCCGTGCCCTCCATCCAGATGCGGATCCGCGCGTCGTCTACGCCGGGCAGGGCCATCTCCAGGCCCTCCGGGTAGAAGGACAGGGCGAGGATGTCCATGCGACCGCCCTCTGCCAGCTCGTCCAGGGCGGTGGGGTCGCCGGGGAAGCAGGCGTCGGGATCGAGGGCCGCCGGGGCGGGCGGCTCGGTGTCGCAGCTCGTGAAGGCCAGGTCTGCGCGGCAGCCGCTGTCGTAGCCGAGCAGCGGCGGCAGGGAGAGGGTCGCGAAGAGCTGGACCTGGTCTCCCACCTGGGGGCGGACCTGGTCGTAGGTGGAGTGGTAGAGCTGGACCAGCGAAGGCCAGCTGCTGGGGCAGGCGCCCTGGACCAGGTTGGCTTCGACCGCCAGGCCGAGTTGGTCCGGGTGCAGCTCGGCGGCCATGAACCCGACCCAGCGGACCCAGGCATCACCCAGGACGAAGTCGGTGCCGTCGGCGGCCTGGAAGGTGGCCCCGGGACCGAGGTCGGGACAGGCGCCGGCGAGGGCCTGCAGGCTGCCGTCGGCCAGCAGCTCGGGGGCCAGGCCCTGCCGGGTGCCGTCGAGCACCGACAGGGCGAGGTAGCCGCGCCCGGCCTGGGTGAACCAGGCGCCGTAGGCCTGGATCCAGGCCCGCAGCTCGGGGTCCAGGCGTGCCTCGTAGAAGGCCACAGGGTCCTGGCCCTCGGGTGCGGGCACGGCGAAGGCCGACCAGGGCACTCCGCGGTCCCAGTGCAGCACCGGCGCGTTGGCGTTGGCGTCGAGCTGCGTGATCCAGCCGGCGACGTCCTGGGTCTCCTCCTGGTCCAGGAAGCAGTCGCCGCGGGACACGCAGCTGTCGTCGTCCAGGTTGTGGACCAGGTGGAACTGGAGCAGGCCCAGGCGGGGCCCGGAGGCCGCCGCAGTGCCGTCGCCGCCTGCGGTGTCGTCGCCGCCTGCGGTGTCGTCGCCGCCTGCGGTGTCGTCGCCGCCTGCGGTGTCGTCGCCGCCCGGGGGAGCGCCGGGCTTGCCTGGGTGACAGGACAGCGTGAGCAGCAGCGGCAACATCGGCAGACCCCCTGGGAGGGAGCATCGTAGCGGAGGGGCTTGGGAACCTCGACCCCGCCGGCGCTCAGCCGCCGACCGGCCGCGCCTCGATGACGTAGTCAGCGCCGACCCGCAGGCCGCCCAGCCGGTCGTGCACGGCGTGGGCGCGGCCCCGCAGCGCCTCGATGGCCTGCCCCATGGCGGCTGCGACGCCGGGATCGCGAAACCGGGGCAGCTTGCGTCGGGCCACGTCGAGCTGGCCGTCGATGAAGCGGCGGCTGTAGACGATGGGCACGACCTCGGTGTTCACGACCTGAAAGCCCGCCTGGCGGAGCTGCCGCAGCACCCAGGTGTGGGGGTACTCGCGGTAGCAGCGGTCGCCGGCCAGCAGGATGGCGGCGTCGCGCAGGCGGGCGAGCTCGACGATGATGGCGCCGGCCTCGTCGGGGGCGGGGTCGGCATACGGCTCCAGGCCGACCAGGTACAGGCGCCCGGCCACGTGGGGCCGCAGGCGCGAGAGGAGCCGGTCCTGGAAGTAGGGGGCGAAGCCGTCCAGCGCCCCCAGCAGGTAGTCGGCCAGCACCACGTCGAAGACCTCGCCGCGCAACAGGCCCGGGTCGGCCCAGTCGCCATCGACGACGCGGTCGACCGGCCGCATGCGGGTCGAGAAGGCGGTGCGCAGGCTTTGCTGCCGGGTGGGGTCGCCGGTGACGGCGGTCCAGGCGCGCGTGGGCCGGCCGACCAACCAGCCCAGGCTGTGCTCCCCGGTGCCGGCGTCGAGGACCCGACCCCAGGGCGCCTCGCCCTGCCAGGTCTCGATGGCCCGGAACAGCAGGTCGCCAGCGGTCGCGGGGGCAGGGGGCTTGCGGAACCAGGACATGCGGCGTGTCGGGGAGTTCGGGGAGGCCGGGGGCACGGGCGCGAGGGCGAGGGCGAGCCAAGCTACCCCGCGGGCGCGCGAGCAGGCCTGCGCGGGAGGAGCACGCGGGAGGAGCACGCGGCGGCGAGGGCCGCGCGATAGGCCGCCCCGGTGAAGCGCCTGCTCCCGGTGCTGTTGCTGCTCCTGGCCGCGCTCTACGGCGTGGTGGCGCTGCGTCCGGCCTGGCAGGCCGTGGTCTCGGCTCCCCACGGCCGCGACTACGCGACCTACCACTACGCCACCTTGCAGGCCCTGGGCGACGGCTCCGGCACGCGCGGCGATCCCTACGACACCGCGGCGTTGGGGCGCCTGGCGCGGGCCGAGCACACCCGTGGAACGGTCCACCCCTACTTCTACCCGCCGCCCTTCCTGCTCGGGATGTTGTGGATCGCCCCGCCCTGGCGGGCGCCCCTGTCCCTGGCCGAGGGCTACCGGGCCTGGTTCTGGATCCAGAACGCCTGCCTGCTGGGCGTGCTCATCGGCCTGTGGCGCTGGTTCCGGGCCCACCCGCTGCTGCTGGGCCTGCTGGCCGTGACCTTTACGCCCATCCCCGACAACCTGAAGATGGGCCAGGCCAACCTGCCGGTCCTGCTGCTGGTGGTCTGGGGCCTGGCCGGGCGCAGCGGCGCCCTGGTCGGGGCGGCCGCCATGGCCAAGATGTCACCCGCCCTGTACCTGGTGGGCTGGGCGGCCCAGCGTCGGTGGCGACCGGTGCTCGTGGCCGTGGCGACGGCGGTGGTCCTGAGCCTGCTGACCCTGCCCCTGGTGCCGCTGGCCACGCAGCTGTCCTTCTACCGGGACATCCTGCCGGGCTTCTCGACCGGCGACTACCACGGCCTCACCGTGCCGATCTCGCTGCCGGCCAACCACTCGATCCCCGACCTCTTCAACCAGCTCTGGCCGGGTCCCGACGCCCACACCCTCGACCCGCGCGCCCAGCGGGCCGGCGAGGGCCTGAGCCTGGGCCTGCTGGCGCTGCTGGGCCTGCTCGCCCGGCGCCGCACCGACGCCGTGGGCGAAGCCAACCTGATGGGCGCCTTCACGGTGCTGCTGCTGGCCTCGCCGGTCTACACCTACGAGCACCACCTGGCGCTGATGTTGCTGCCCTGCGCGGCGGTGGGCCAGGCCCTGCTGTCCCGGCGCCTGCGCTGGGGCTGGGCCCTGCTGGTGCTGCCGGCCTACTTCCTGGTGGCCTGGCCCCTGTACTGGCTGCGGGCCGCCCAGCAGGCCTTGCCGGCCCTGTCGTGGTGGATCCAGGAGAGCAAGCCGCTGGGCATGGTGGGGATCACGATCGGCTGCGTGGCGGCGGTGTTGAGCAGCGAAAAACAGGCGTAGAAAGCCGAATATGCGCGCCAGTTCCCCGTGGAACATTTGAGAGCCCGGTCCCGGCGTGTTCCACGCCCTCTGAGCGTCGAGGATCAGCACCGCGACCGCCCGATCGAGGGTGTGGAACGACGCAACGGAGCCGCCGGCAGCGCAATGGTGAGGGAGCTGGGAGGGAGCTGGGAGGGACCTGGGAGCGACCCGGGATAGGCGCAGGCTTCCACCCCTGGAGGTCTTGTGGACGCCCCCTTCCCCGAGCTGGAGCCGGTCTTCGACGCCGTGAGCGCCGGTCACCTGGCCCAGGCCCTGTCCCTGGCGCGTCAGCTCGCCGATCGCTCCGAGGGACCGCTGGCCATCGAGGCCCGCCGTCACCAGGGCCTGTGTAGCTTCCACCTGGGGGACTACGCGGCGGCTGTGCCCGCCTTCGAGCAGGTCGCCCGGGCCACGGGCGAGCGCCAGGCCTGGTTCGTGTTGGCGCTGGCCCGCACCCTCGCGGCCGATGCAGAGGGCGGGGCGCGTGACTTCGAGCGTGCCGTGGCCAGCCCCGAGCCGCCGGCGGGTCCCGAGGGGCGGCAGCTCACCGAGGCCTTCATGCGCTTCGACTACATGCACACCCTCACCGACGCCTGGCAGTGGCAGCGGGCACGCGCCGAGCTGGACCGGCTGGTGGCGTCCATGTCCGGCCTCGCCCGCCACGACAACGAGTTCCTCTTCGACCGCGGCTTCCCCTTGCTGGGCGACCTGCTGGACGCCGGCCTGCGGGTGATGTCCATCGTCCCGGACAGCGACCCGGTGGCCTGGCTCCAGGGCATACGCAAGGACCTGTCCCCGATCGGCCGGCAGATGGTCGACCAGGCCCTGCAGGCCCTCCAGCTGCAGCTGGGCTCTTGAGCGGGGCGCCCGCGCCGAGTGTTCCACGCGGAACCGCTCAGGCTGCCTTGAAGCCTCGGTATTGACGAGTCAACCCTTATCGGTCGCCGCTCCGCCCCGCAGGGTCAACCCCGGCCCAGGGCCGCCCGGGCGGAGACGCCGTCCAGCTCGCGCTGGGCGAGCTTCCACTCGACCATGGCGTCGGGGTCCCGCAGGTCCAGCCAGGCCGGCAGGGCCTGGGCGCCGGCCAGCAGGGCCTGGGCCTCCAGGCGGCGGACCTCCAGCTCGCGGCGACGGAGGTTCCACGTCAGCAGCAGCCCCAGGGCGGCCAGCACGGCGGTCACCGGGAGGCCAAAGAGGATGAAGACGACGGCGATGGCGGTGATGTCCACGGAGCACCCGGGAGGCGACGAGAGAGGGGGCGAGGGGCCGGCGCGCGGGGCGTTGCGGGGCGTTGCGGGGCGTTGCGGCGCGTCTGCGCGCCGGAGCTACGGAGGCCTGGGCCGGCTTGTTTCATCGGGCCGGGACCTCGCCCTCGCGACCCGTCAGGCCGGGGTTACCTGCCAGACGGCCTTGTCCGGGAGACCCGATGGCCTCGTTCCGCCTCGACCTGCCCTTCCCCCCCTCGGGTGACCAGCCCCAGGCCATCGCCGAGCTGTGCGCGGGGCTGGACCAGGGCCTGAAGCACCAGGTGCTGCTGGGGGCCACGGGCACGGGCAAGACCTTCACGATGGCCAACGTGATCCAGCACGCCGGCATGCCGACCCTGGTGCTCTCCCACAACAAGACGCTGGCCGCGCAGCTCTACGGTGAGTTCAAGCGCCTGTTCCCCGACAACGCCGTCGAGTACTTCGTCAGCTACTACGACTACTACCAGCCGGAAGCCTACGTCCCGGCGAGCGACACCTACATCCAGAAGGACTCGCTCATCAACGAGCACATCGACCGGCTGCGCCACCGCGCGACCCGGGCCCTGCTCGAGCGCAACGACGTCATCATCGTGTCCTCGGTGAGCTGCATCTACGGCCTGGGCAGCCGCGAAGCCTACGACGACATGCTGCTGCACCTGCACAAGGGCGACGTCGTGCCCCGCAAGCAGATCCTCGCCAAGCTCGTCGACATCCTCTACGACCGCAACGACCAGGATTTCCACCGTGGAACCTTCCGGGCGCGCGGCGACACCATCGAGGTGTTCCCCGCCCACGAAGAGGACCGGGCGATCCGCATCGAGCTGTTCGGCGACGAGGTCGAGCGGATCAGCGTCATCGACCCCCTGCGGGGCACGCGCATCGAGGAGCTGGACAAGGTCGCGATCTACCCGGCCAGCCACTACGTCACGCCCCAGGATCAGCTTCGGAAGGCCGTCGACAGCATCCGGACCGAGCTGGGGCCGCGGCTCGAAGAGCTGCGGGAGCGGGACTGGCTGCTGGAGGCCCAGCGGCTGGAGGAGCGCACCCTCTTCGACCTGGAGATGATCGAGGAGACCGGCCGCTGCAACGGCATCGAGAACTACAGCCGGCACCTGTCCGGTCGGGCGCCGGGCGAGCCGCCGCCGACCCTCATCGAGTACTTCCCCAAGGACTGGCTGCTGGTGGTGGACGAGAGCCACGTCTCGATCCCCCAGGTCGGCGGCATGTTCCACGGCGACCGCTCCCGCAAGGAGACCCTGGTCCGCCACGGCTTCCGCCTTCCCAGCGCCTTGGACAACCGCCCGCTGCGCTTCGAGGAGTTCGAGGCCCTGCTGCACCAGGTGGTGCACGTCTCGGCCACGCCGGGCCACTACGAGCTGGACCAGACCGGCGGCGTCTTCGTCGAGCAGGTGATCCGCCCGACGGGCCTGCTGGACCCCATGGTCGAGGTCCGCCCGGCGGCAGGCCAGGTCGACGACCTGCTGGACGAGGTGCGTAAGGCCGCGGCCGCGGGCCAGCGGGTGCTGGTGACCGTGCTCACCAAGCGCATGGCCCAGGAGCTGACCGACTACTACCAGGAGCTGGGCGTCCGCTGCCGCTACCTGCACAGCGACATCGACACGCTGGAGCGCATGGAGATCCTGCGGGACCTGCGCAACGGCGAGTTTGACGTGCTCGTCGGCATCAACCTGCTGCGCGAGGGCCTGGACCTGCCCGAGGTGGCCCTGGTCGCCATCCTGGACGCCGACAAGGAGGGCTTCCTCCGCAACCAGACCAGCCTGATCCAGACCATCGGCCGCGCGGCCCGCAACGTCGACGGGCGGGCGCTGCTCTACGCCGACCGGATCACGCCCAGCATGTCGGCGTCGATCGAGGAGACCGAGCGCCGCCGGGCCCGCCAGGAGGCCTACAACCTGGAGCACGGCATCACGCCGGAGACCATCCGGCGGGCCGTGGACAGCCCCCTGGCCGCCCTGCTGGACGGCGAGCGGATCATCGTGCCCAAGCAGGCCGCGCGGGGCGAGGGGGATCGCCTGAACCTGGAGGGCCTGCCGGGCACCATCAAGCGGCTGCGCAAGCAGATGCAGGACGCCGCGAAGCGCCTGGAGTTCGAGAAGGCCGCCGAGCTGCGCGACCGGATCAAGGAGCTGGAGCAGTGGGCGCTGGAGGTGTCGGGCGATCCCGACGCCCCGGTCGGGGGAGGCGCGTGAGCACACGGCGCCCCTATGCCTTTCGCGGGCGGCACCTGACGGCCGTCGACCTGGCCGTGGAGGTCGAGCGGCAGCCGAGCCTGCGAGCCCTGCGGGTGGCGCTGGCCGAGCGGCTGGGCGCCGACGCCGGGCAGGAGGAGGCCGAGCAGACCCTGGCCCAGGTCCTCGACGAGGTGGGGGAGGAGCTGCTCGAGGAGCTGTGCCGCGACGTCGACGCGATCCTGCGGACCTGGAGCCGCCTGGCCGACACCTACCGGACCGCCGGTGACCGGGCGGAGATGGGGCGCATCGCCCTGGAGCTGGGCGAGCTGCCCGGGCGGCTGCAGGAGCGGCTGCGCATGTTGCCCAACGCCGGGGGCCTCATCGACGCCGTGATGCCGACCGGCCTGGTGGCACGCCTGCGCTACCCCCTGGCGGCGGGCCGGGTGGCGCCCGACCAGCTCGCGAGCCTGGGCCAGCAGCTCAAGGTGGCCCTGCCCGGGGCGGTGGCGCGGGAGCTGGTGCGGGTCGAGGCCCTGGACGCGCTGGTGCAGCGGGCGGTCCAGCCGCTGCTGGGCGGCTTGTCCAGCCAGGCCCTGGGCGAGGCCGCCGAGCGAGGCGTGGCCGAGCCGACGGGGGTGGGCTGGGAGGGCCTGGACGCCGAGGCGGTGGCGACGCGTCTGTCCGTGGGGCCGCTGCGCTTGGTGCGCCGGTGGACCCCCCGGGCAGCGCCGACCGACGAACACCTGCCCCAGGGGGTCGAGGCCATCGCCCTGGCCGCCGATGGCAGCCGGGCGGTCTGGGGTCCCTGGGAGCCCTGGGTCCAGCCCCTGGGCCCCGACGAGGGCGAGCGTCGCTTGGGCGGCCTGGACGGGCGGGCCTGGTGGCGGCACTGCCTGGCCGCGGCGGTGTCGGCCGATGGTCGGCTGGCTGCCGCGGGTGGGGCCAGCATCACCGTCTGGGACCTCGGCGCCGGCCGGGTGCTCGTCGACCTCGCCGAGACCGAGACCCACGAGCTGCACGCCCTGGCCTTCAGCCCGGACGGCCGTCGGCTGGTCGCCGCCGGGGCCAGCCCGGTGCTGCGCTCCTACGAGGTCGGCACCGGCGAGCCTGCCTGGGAGATCGAGCTCCCCGAGCCGGTCCAGAGCCTGGTCTACGGGGCCGACGGCCGCCGGATCTACGCCGGCGGCTGGGATGGCCGGCTGCGGGTCCACGCCAGCGACACCGGCGCCTGCTTGTCGACCTTCGACGACATCGGCGGCTGCATCAACGGCGTCGGCATCGACCCCGCCGGGCGGTGGGTGGCCACGGCGGGCGGCTCGGGCTGCATCCCCGGGGAGCGGCTCAGCACGGGGGAGGTCGGGCTGCGCCTGTGGGACGCGGCGACGGGCGCCGTGCTGCGGGACATGGCGGGGCACGACCAGCCGGTCATCCAGGTGGCCTTCGCGGGCGACCGCCTGTTGTCGATCTCCGAGGATGGGACGCTGCGGGCCTGGCAGCTCCCCGAGGGCCGCTGCGTCGCGACCATCGACCTGTCCTCGCTGGATGACCAGCCCTGCGCCCTGGCGGCCAGCGCGACGGGCCTGGTCCTGGTGGGGACCGTGGCCGGCCACGTCCTGGCGTGGCAGGTGGAGCCCACCTGAGATGCGCGTCGTCCTGATCACCGGCTGCAGTCGCGGCATCGGGCACGCCCTGGCCCGGGGCCTGGCGGCGCGCGGCTGGACCGTGGCCGCGACGCTGCGGGCGGAGGAGGGGCGCGCCGAGCTGGAGGCGGCCGGCGTCGAGGTCCACACCCTCGACGTCACCGACGAGACCGCCACACAGGCCGTGGTCGCGGCGGTGTTGGCCCGCCACGGGGGCCTGGACGCCGTGGTGGCCAACGCCGGAGCGGGCCTCTTCGGCACCGTCGAGGACCTGGACCTCGCCCAGGTGCGGTCCCTCTTCGAGCTCAACGTGCTGGGCGCCATGGCCACCGTGCGGGCGGCGCTGCCGGCGCTGCGGGCCCGCCAGGGGCGGGTGGTCCTGGTCTCCTCGATCGCCGGTCGCCGTGGCGCTCCGGGCAGCGGGGCCTACAACGCGAGCAAGTTCGCCCTGGAGGGCCTGGCCGAGGCCCTGGCCTTTGAGCTGGAGCCCTTTGGGGTCCGGGTGACCGTGGTCGAGCCGGGGGCCACCGATACGGGCTTCTTCGCCGCCCGGGCCGAGGGAGCCCGCAGCGGCACCGGGCCCTACGCGGCCATCTCGGCCCGCTTGCGCACCGTGGGAGAGCAGACCCGGGGCTCCATCGAGCCGGTGGGGGTCGTGGTGGGGCCCTTGATCCAGGCCCTGGAGGCTGCGCGGCCGCCCTTCCGCCTGCCGGTCGGCCGGGGAACGCGTGGCCAGCTCCTTGCGTACCGGCTGCTGCCATGGACCGCGTGGTCCTGGCTGGTTCGCCGCCGACTTCGCTTGCCGCGAGGGTGAGCGCCTCTTCGGCGTCGCCACCTGAGGTCGCAGCCTGTCGTGATCCAGTCGCGCGCCGTCGTCCACTCCGTGCAGTGCCCGTGGTCCGCGCTACGCTCTGCCCGGGTCTCTCTGGAGCGTCATCATGATCGCCACCCTCACCCTCCTCCTCGCTGCAGCGCCGGTCCAAGCAGCGCCGGTCCAAGCAGCGCCGGTCCAAGCAGCGCCGGACACCGTGGCCGCCTCGCCCAAGGGCCTGGTGCGGCCCCTGGCCTCGCACACCTGGGTCACCGTGGACGACGACACCCTGATGTGCGCTGACCCCCAGGGCCATGGGACCTGCGTGCGCTTCCGGACCCCCGGCGTCCAGCCGGCGAGCGGGGCCGGCCCGCGGGTCTTCCGCCTGGTGGGGCGCACGGGGGACATGGTGCAGGTCCAGGCCCAGTTCGACCCGGACCGGATCGACTGCGGCGTCATGCCGGCCGCCATCACCCCGCTGACCGTGCGCTTCTTCGTCTCTGCTGCCGCCGTGCACACGCTGGCCCCGGACGCGGCCTGTGTGGATCCCTTCGCCCACCTGGAGCCCGGTCCGGGCCCCGACCCTGACCTGATGGCCAGCCGGGTGGCCGTCGTCCACGACGGGGCACGCGTCTCCTGGCCCGAGGGCGGCCTGGCCGGCGTGGTCCGCGGCGAGCTGTCGCTGTCCGAGGACGCCGGCCTCTTCCAGGACTCCGGGCGCGTCTGCGCCAGCTTCTCCATCGGCCCCGACGACGGCGGCCCTGCCTCTGACCGAAGCTTTGACGTGTGCTTCGCACCGAGCGATGTCGAGATGATCCGCTGAGCCCCTCCCTGCTGATCGGGCATGGTGTGCCCACCCTGACAACGGGATCCGGTGCTCGGATCCGCGGCGTCGGTTGTGGGTCCCTGGAGCGCCGAGCTACCCTGGAAGCATCCAGTCTCGCGTGTCTGGAATATTCAACCGGATCGAGGAAATTGCCATGAACTCCACCCGTATGCTCTCCATCCTTGGGCTCGTCGGCATGGTGCTGCCTGCTTGCACCGCCGACGCTCCGCTCGGGCACGCGCCCCAGCTCGACCAGGCCTGGCCGGGAATGAACGACCCCGACGCCGATCCTGCGGACTTCACGGGCCGGATCGACGTGGAGGTCTGCGACGGAGTGGACAACAACGGCGACGGCGTCATCGACGAGGGCTGCACCGGCACCTGCGACGCATTCACGACCCGGACCTACGACTTCTGGGCCACGGCGACCTGCACGCTGGATGGGACCGCGACGGGCTTCAGCCCCTTCCCGATCACCCTGGGAAGCACCGAGACCTACGCCGATGCGGCCGCGGTCGAGGCGGTGCTGGCCCTTGCGCCCGGCGGCGACTCGCACCTCAAGCTTCGTCGCCAGCTGCTGACCATGAAGCTCAACGTCGCCTACTTCGGGATTGGCGGCATCGACGTGGTGGACTGGAACGCCGACGGCACCGTCGACAACGTGGACTGGATCGTCGCCAAGGCCGACGAAAACTACGACGCGGGCGCGCTGTGGTACCAGAAGTCGCTGGCGTCCCAGCTCGGCGAGATGAACGCCCTGGGCAGCGCCCTGCCCCTGTGGTTCGACGACACCTGCGTGGCGGCCGCCGAGTACTGCGACGGCGTGGACAACGACGGGGACGGCTTGGTCGACGAGAACTGCGGCTGCGTCGAGAAGTGCGGCGACAGCTACGACAACGACTTCGACGGCGCGGTGGACGAGGGCTGCACGGCCTGCGGCAAGTACGTCAGCCGCGATCCCTCCTACTGGTTGCCTGCGACCTGCGTCATCGACGGGACCCTGGGCTTCGACATGCTGCCCATTACCCTGGGCACCTCAGAGACCTACACCACCGCCGCAGAGGTCCAGGCGGCCCTGGCCGTCGATCCGGGCGGCGACTCGCTCAAGCGCCTGCGTCGCCAGCTCCTGACCGCCAAGCTCAACGCCCGCGCCTTCAACAGCGGGACCTTCCTGGTCTACGACTGGAACGGCGACGGGACCAACGAGAGCATGGACTGGATGTTGGCCAAGGCCGACACCTTCTTCGACTCCGGCTACTTCTGGCAGCGCACCAAGATGGCGGACGCCCTGCGCACCGTGAACGCCGCGGGTGGCACGGTCCCGACTTGGTTCCGCACCGATTGCGCCACAAGCGCCGAGTTCTGCGACGGCATCGACAACGACGGTGACGGCGTCGTGGACGAGGACTGCGGCTGCGTCGAGGCCTGTGACGGCTACGACAACGACTTCGACGGCAGCGTGGACGAGGACTTCCCCGCCGGCTGCCCGACCGCCGAGATCTGCGACGGCATCGACAACGACGGCGACGGGCTCATCGACGAGCCGGACGCCATCGACGCCGGCACCTGGTACGCCGACGACGACAGCGACACCTTCGGCAACCCCGGCATCGCGACCACCGCCTGCACCGTGCCTGCCGGCTACGTCGCGGACGGCACCGACTGCGACGACACGGACGCCACGATCTACCCCGGCGCCACCGACGTCTGCGACGGGCACGACAACAACTGCAACGGCACCATCGATGAGGACGCGCCGGTCTACTACGCCGATACCGACGGCGACACCTACGGCGACGCGGCCAGCCACAAGCAGTCATGCTCGGTGCTCACCGGCTACGTCAGCGACTCCACGGACTGCGACGACACCGACGCCACCGTGCATCCCGGCGGCGTGGACTACTGCGGGGACGGCATCGACAGCGACTGCAGCGGCTCCGAGATCCCCTGCTACACGCCGCCCGCGGCGGGCAACGCAAGCTTCCGCGGTGAGAGCGCCGGGGATGACGCCGGCGTGTCCACCGCCCGTGTCGGTGACGTGGACGGGGACGGCGTCGACGACGTCGTGATCGGCGCCCGGAACAACGACCTGGGCGGCACCGATGCCGGCGCGGCCTACCTGTTCTACGGGCCGGTCACCTACTCGGGTGAGGTCTCCCTCGCGAACGCCGACCTGACCCTGTACGGCAACGCGGCGGGCGACAAGGCGGGCCGCACGGTCATCGGCGGCGCGGACATCGACGGCGATGGCCGGCCCGACGTGACCATCGGCGCCCCCAACGAGGACTCCGGTGGCAGCAATGCCGGCGCGGCCTACGTGTTCTTCGGCACCAGCCTGTCGGCGGTGACGGATCCCACGGCGGCGATGTCTACCGCGGACGCGATCTTCACGGGCCGGACCACGAACGACTACCTGGGCACCCGCACCAGCTACAGCGAGCTGACGGGCGACAGCACCGTCGACCTGCTGCTGAGCGTGACGGGTGACAGCGTGGGTGGTGCGGATGCTGGCGGCATCTACATCTACGCCGGACCCATCACGGCGGGCACGACCTCCGTCAGCAGCGGCACCTGGGCCGCCCGCATCACGGGTGAAGCCTCCAACGACCAGGTCGGCTTGTTCGTCGGTACCGGCGGTGACTTCAACGGCGACGGCGTCGGCGACCTCATCGTCGGTGTGCCCCGGCAGGACTCGGCCGGAACGGACGCCGGCGCGACCTACCTGGTGACGGGCCCCCTCACCGGCACCTTCGGCTTGGCTTCTGCCGCGGCGAAGATCTCGGGCGAGGTGGCCGGAGACAAGCTGGGCTCGGCCGTGAGCTTCGCGGGTGATCAGGACGGCGACGGCTACGACGAGTTCTTCACGACGGCGCCCTTCAGCGACGTCGTCGACCACGACGCCGGCGTTGTGTACATGGTCAACGGCAAGGCCGACGTCACGACCATGAGCGGCGGCAGCATCTCGGCGCTGGCCTCCTCCACCATCCTGGGCAAGGAGTACAGCGGGCAGTTCGGGTCTTCGGTCGAAGCCAGCGGCGATCACAACGGTGACGGTGTGAACGACATGGTCACGGGCGCCAACAACGACGGGCCCGACGCCCAGGGCGCGACCTACCTGTTCCTGGGGCCGGTCGCGGGCTCCATGACCTGGGCCGACGCCGAGTGGAGCTTGCTGGGTGAGTCGGCCTTCGACCACGCAGGGTCCTTCGTCAGCTACGGCGGCGACCTGCGCGGCCTGGGCGGCGACACCATCATCATCGGCGCACGTGAGGCCGATGCGGCGGGCGCCGTCGACGCGGGCAAGGTCTACCTGATCTTCCAGGCCCTCTGAGCTACGCCAGCGGCCCCGGCGTCGGGTGACCGGCGCCGGGGCTTCTGCGTCCGGCCCCGGGGCTTCTGCGTCCGGCCGTAGGAGCGCTCAGGCCGGTGGCCGCCAGCCGTCCAGGCAGGTGCCGACCATGTCGAGCCGGTCCTGGCCCCAGATGAGCACCGAGGGCAGGGCCGCACCATCGGGGCCCTCGCCCTGCACGTGAAAGGTCGGAGCGCCGCAGGCACCCAGGGCCAGCGCCTCGTCGGTGTTGGCCCGCAGGGCCGCCTTGACCTCGGGCGCCCCGGCACGGTCGACCAACTCGGCGTCCAGGCCCGCGTCGGCCAGGACGGCCCGCAGAACGGTCGGGTCGCCGATGTCGCGGCCCCGGGCCCACAGCGCCGGGTACAGGATCTCGGCCGCCCGGGGCTCCAGCAGGGACACCCGCAGGGCCGTGACGGTGCGGATCGGGAAGACGGCCGGCCACGAGAAGGGCACGCCCCACCAGGCCGCCCAGTCGTGCAGATCCTGCAGGTAGTAGCGGGCCTTGACCGGGGGCAAGGCGGCCATGGGCACGTTGGGGGTGCCGATGGCGCGGAAGACGGCGCCGAGCAGCATGGGCCGCAGGCGAAGGCTCGCCCCGTGGGCCTGGGCGACGCGGCGGGCCTGGGTGAAGCCCAGGTAGCTGAAGGGGCTGGAGAAGTCGTGGAAGAGGTCCAGGCGGGCCGCGCCCCCCGGGGCGGCGGGGCGCCCGGCGGCGCCATCGAGGGCCAGCTCGGGTGGCGCCTCGGCCCGGCTGCGAAGGCCGAGCAGGGCGGCCTGCACCAGGTGCAACCGATCGGCGCCCCACCACAGGTGGTCCTGCTCGGGCTCGGGCTGGGCCGCGGTCTGGGGGGGGGCTGCCTGGGGCAGCCAGAAGCTGGGCACGCCGAAGATGCCGCGGGCGACGGCCTGGTCGGTGCGGTCGCGGAGCTCGGCCTTGACCGCGGGCGCGTCGATGCGGGCCGGGTCGAGGTCGAAGTCCCGGGCGATGCGGGCCAGCTCCTCGCGGCGGGCCAGGTCGCGGCCCTGGACGTGGATGGCCGCGAAGAGGGCCAGGCTCAGGGCTGGGCGGAGGTGCTCGGGGGCCGACACGATCAGCCGCATGGCGTTCAGGCTGCGCACGGGCGGCCGGCGATTGGGCGACAGGGGCGCACCGCGGAGGGCGGCCTGGCGGGCCAGGTCCTGGTCGAGCATGCGGACGCGGGCGGGAGCCCAGGCCTCGGCCGGCAGGTCGGGGCTGCCGGCCGCGCGCAGCAGGCCGCCCAGCAGCACCGGCTTCCAGACCACGGTCGCGCCGGTGCGGACGGCCAGCGCGTCCACCTCTCGGGCCGCCAGCCAGGCATGGGGACAAGCCACGTCGTAGTGGAAGTGCAGCTCCATGGGACCCTCCGCCACTCCTCTAGCGCAGGGCCCGGGTCGGTGGTCCGGCGACCCGTGTCACGAGGTTAGGGCGCAGGCATGCCTCCCCTCGACCCGGACCCCGCTCCCGCGCCAGCTGGCAGCGTGCGCGTGGACAAGTGGCTGTGGGCCGCCCGCTGCTTCAAGACGCGCAGCCAGGCCACCACCGCCTGCGCCGCCGGCCACTGCCGGGTGGATGAGCGCGTGGCCCGCCCGGCCCAGCCCGTCCGGCCCGGCTGCCGCGTCGTCGTGCGCACCCCGGGCGGCGAGCGGATCCTGGAGGTCGTGGCCCTGGGCGACAAGCGCGGCTCTGCCGAGGAGGCCGCCGCCCTGTTCATCGACCACACCCCACCGCCCGAGCCGCGGGATCCCTTGGAGCGCCTGCTCGCCCAGGCGCCCGTCTTCCGCCGGGAGCCCGGCGCGGGGCGGCCGACCAAGCGTGATCGGCGCCGGCTGAGCCGGGAGCGCAACGATCGCTGAGGCCCTCGCCGCGTATGCTGCCCCTCGCCCGGAGTCCCATGATCCCCGCCTCGCTCACCGTGCTGGCCTTGGTCCTCGCCCACACCGCGCGGGCCGATGACCCCCTGTTTCCGGATGAGCCGCCCAAGCAGTCCTCGGTCCGGACCATGGGCAGCTTCGGCCTGGGCCTGGGCGCCGGCACCAGCACGGCGGGCCTGTCCATGAAGTACTTCGCGCGCGAGACCCTGGCGCTCCAGGGCGTCGTGGGCGCGGGCTACGACAGCACCACCCAGGGAAGCTGGAGCACCGGCCTGGGGGCAGGCGCCGACCTGCTCTTCGAGATGCCCTCCTTCGCCAGCCTGGACGACGTGGAGTTCGGCTGGAGCGCGGGTCCGGGCATCGGCGTCTCGGTCACGGACAACGGCCCCTCGCTGGCGGTCGCGGGCGTGGTCGGCCTGGAGCTGGGCTTGCTCCAGGTGCCCATGGACATCGTCCTGGAGTACCGACCCCGGATGCTGCTGGCCCCCGAGCTGGGCTGGGACTGGTTCAGCCTGTCGGGTCACATCCGCTGGTACTTCAAGCGCAAGCACGCCTGAGCCCACCCCCGCAGGAGATCGCAATGTCTCGCCGTCCCGTCTGGACCCTCGCCCCCCTGGCCCTGGCCTCGACCCTGCTGTTGGGAGGGTCCGGCGCCGCCCACGCCGCCCCCGGGCCCTTCCGGGAGGCGCACCGCTTCGGCCTGGGCCTGGGCGCGGGCACCAGCACCGCCGGCCTGTCGGCCAAGTACTTCCTGAGCGACCGCCTGGCGCTGCAAGGGGTCATCGGGGCGGGCTACGACGCCCACCACGACTACTACGCCGGCGCCGGGGGCGGCTGGGACTCGGGCGCGGCCCTGAGCGCCGACCTGCTCTTCGAGATGCCCGCCTTCTTCGAGGACCCCGACGTGAACCTGGCCTGGGCCATCGGGCCCGGCATGGGGATCTGGGTGGGCAACCACAGCTTCGCACTGGCGGCCTCAGGCGCCCTGGGCTTCGAGGTGAACATCACCGCCGTGCCGCTGGACATCGTCATCGAGTACCGGCCGCGCCTGCTCATCGTGCCGCCGGCCAGCTACGCGGGCGACGGCCTGGCCTTCGACTTCGTCAACTTCTCGGGCCACATCCGCTACTACTTCTGAGCTGCGTTCCTGGCTGTGGTCCCCTGGGTCGCGTTGCGGCGCTGCCGGCCTCGGGTAGGGTCGGGGGGCGCGGTCCGGACCTGTCGCGCCCTGCCCTCGACGGAGTCCACCGTGCGCGTCCTGCTCGTCAATCCCTCGATGAACATGCGGAAGCTGGGACGCTTCGCGGGCCTGCTCGAGCCCATGCCCTGCATCGGCCTGGCCTACATCGCCGGGGCGCTGGAGGCCCACGGCGTGCACGTGCGCGTCATCGACATGTTCGCCGAGAAGCTGTCGGGCGAGGAGGTCGTGGACCGCGCCGTGCGCTTCGCGCCGGACATGGTGGGCTTCACCGTGCTCACCCCCTCAGCCCCGATCTGCAGCGAGCTGTCGGCCAGCATGCGGAGTCGGATCCCCGGCGTGAAGATCGTCTGGGGCGCCATCCACGCCGACGTCTTCGGCACGGACCTGGTGCGGGACGGCGACGCCGACTTCGCCATTCACGGCGACGGGGAAGAGACCATCGTCGAGCTGGTCGACGCCCTGGCCCGCGACCCCCAGGACCTGGGCCACGTGGCCGGAATGACCTGGAAGAGCGCCGACGGGCAGGTCGTGCGCAACGCAGACCGCACGCTCAACCGGGCGCTCGACGACCTGGCCTACCCGGCCTGGCACCTCTTCCCCTACCACCGCTACGGGCTGCTCCCCTTCGCCGACTTCGCCAAGCCGGTGCTCACCATGGCCGGCAGCCGGGGCTGCCCCTACCGCTGCGACTACTGCTCGCTCATCAACACCGGCGGCAAGGTCTTCCGGCGGCGCGACCCCATCAAGGTGGTCGACGAGTACGAGTACATGGTCGAGCGCTATGGCGTGAAGCAGATCGGCTTCATCGACCCCATCTTCCCGCTCGTAAAGAAGGACCTGAACGTCTTCTGCGACGAGCTGGTACGCCGCGGCCTGCACGAGCGCTGCCAGTGGCTGTCCGAGACCCGCGCGGACCGCCTGGATCGCGAGACCTGCGATCTCATGTACGCGGGCGGCTGCCGCCGCGTGCTGATCGGCATCGAGAGCGGCAGCGACCTGCTGCTGGGCAACGTCAACAAGAACATCACGACCTCGAAGGTGCGAGAGGGCGTGGCCAACGCCAAGGCCGCCGGCATCCAGACCGTCGGGTTGTTCATGATCGGCATGCCCGGCGAGACCCCCGAGCTGACGCGAGAGACGGTCGAGTTCGCCGTCGATCTGGACGTGGACTTCGCCAAGTTCGCCATCACGGTGCCCTTCCCCGGCAGCAAGCTCTTCGAGGACCGGTGGCAGAAGGACCTCTTCCGGGACGACTGGGAGAACTACACCACCTTCAACCCCGATCCCGACCGGCTGGTCTACCACCCGCCCGGCTACGACCCGGCCGAGTTGATCCGCATGCAGAGCTGGGCCCTGCGCCGCTTCTACATGCGGCCGCGCCAGATCCGCCGGCAGATGGTCGAGCTGCGGACGATCTCTCCGAAGATGCTGCTGTACGGCCTGTACGGCATGGCGATCTAGGGCCCGGCGATCCTGGGTCGCACTTGACGCGGGTGTCCTCACGGGGCATATGCCGCGCCGGGTCCATGGCGCGTCTTGCGTCCGACCTCTTCACCGGCCACGGCGGCCATGCGGGCGGTGCGCTCCCAGCGAGCTCACCAACGCCTCCCCGCTCACCTGCCCGGCCCGGCCTACCTGGAGCATGACCATGGCGATGACCGAAGAGCGCAAGGCAGAGATCATCCAGACCTTCAAGAAGCACGAGTCCGACACGGGCTCGCCTGAGGTCCAGATCGCCCTGCTCACCGAGCGCATCAACTACCTGACCGAGCACTTCCGGACGCACCACAAGGACCACCACTCCCGGCGCGGCCTGCTGAAGCTGGTCGGCCGTCGGCGGCGCCTGCTGGCGTACCTGAAGTCGAATCATCACGATCGTTATACGGCGACGATCCAGGCCCTCGGCCTGCGTCGCTGAGCGGTCGGAGCGGGGCGGCGGGGTGACCCGCCGCCCTCGCTGCATCTGACCCTCCCTTCTTCCTTCCCCCTCTTTTCCAGACCTCGAGAAGTCGCTCCGCGGGACGCGCGGTCGACGTCGAGCCGACGCTCCGCAGGTCGGTGCAGTGCGAGCGCAGTGCTGTTGGCAGGTCCCTCGGGATCCCGTCCACCAGGCTGTGCGTTCGCCCTCCACAGATCTACGGGGTGCAGGTCGACGACGACGGCACGGTCCACTTCCGCAAGTACCGAGCCTTTCCGAGGATCACAGCACCAGCCGCACGATGCGCGTGGACCGCGATCGTGACGGCCGCGGGCTCTCAGCCCGCGAGGAGATCCCATGAAGACCCATACCGTTTCCGTCGAGATCGGCGGCCGCCCCATGACCCTCGAGACCGGCTGGATGGCCAAGCAGGCCGGCGGCGCCGTCATCGTCCGCCAGGACGAGAGCAGCGTCCTCGTCACGGCCACGGGCGACACCAAGCCCGTGCCCTACGACTTCCTGCCGCTCACCGTCGAGTACCAGGACCGCAACGGTGCCTACGGCACCATCCCCGGCGGCTTCATGAAGCGCGAGGGCCGCGCCAACGAGCGTGAGACCCTGGTCAGCCGCCTCATCGACCGGCCCATCCGGCCCCAGTTCCCCAAGTACTACCGCTGCGAGACCCAGGTCATCGCCACGGTGCTCTCCTACGACCTGGCCAGCGACACCGACGTGCTGGCCATCTGCGGGGCCGCCGCGTCGCTGCACATCAGCGACCTGCCGCTGAAGCAGCCGGTCGCCGCGGTCCGCATCGCCAAGATCGACGGCGCCTGGTCCATCAACCCCGGCCGCCTGGAGCTCGTGCAGAGCACCCTGCGCCTGGTGGTGGCCGGCACCGTCGACGCGGTCTGCATGGTCGAAGGCGGGGCCAACCAGGCCTCCGAGAACGAGATGATGGAGGCCATGGACCTGGCCCACGCCGCCATCAAGCGGATCATCGCCGCCATCCACAACCTGCGTGAGATCGCCGGCCAGCCCAAGCGCACCGTCATCGAGCCCGTCGAGCTGGACGCCGACGTCTTGGCCTACGTCTTCGAGAACGGCGAGAAGCCCCTGCGCGCCGCCCTGGCCATCCCGGGCAAGCACGAGCGCAAGGACGGCATCAAGGACGCCCGCAACGGCGTCATCGAGGCCATGCTCGCCGCCCGCGGCATCCACGACAGCGCCGCGGTCGAGGCCGCCACCATCGACGCCAAGAACGCCTGGGACAAGCTCACCCGCGCGGTGATGCGCAAGGACGTCATCGAGCGCGGCATCCGCCTGGATGGTCGGGCCACCGACGAGATCCGGACCATCACCTGCCAGGTCGGCCTGGCCCCGCGGGCCCACGGCTCGGCCCTGTTCACCCGCGGTGAGACCCAGGTCTTCGCCACGGCGACCCTGGGCATCGAGCAGGACGCCCAGCGCATCGACTTCGCGGGCGCCCAGGAGCGCTGGCGCAAGTGGATGCTGACCTACAACTTCCCCCCCTTCTGCACCGGTGAGGCCCGCATGATGCGCGGCCCCAAGCGGCGCGAGATCGGGCACGGCGCCCTGGCCCACCGGGCCGTCGCGGCGGTCATCCCCGACCAGGCGGACTTCCCCTACGTCCTGCGCTGCTGCGCCGACGTGCTGGAGTCCAACGGCTCCTCGTCGATGGGCACCGTCTGCGCCTCGACCATGGCGCTGATGGACGCCGGCGTGCCGCTGAAGGCGTCGGTGGCCGGCATCGCCATGGGCCTGATCAAGGAGGGCGACGACTTTGCCGTCCTCAGCGACATCCTGGGCGATGAGGACCACCTGGGCGACATGGACTTCAAGGTGACCGGCACCCTGGAGGGCATCACCGCCTTCCAGATGGACACCAAGATCTCCGGCGTCCCCCGCGAGGTCATGCTCCGCGCCCTGAACCAGGCGCGCGATGGCCGGAACCACATCCTGGAAGAGATGAGCAAGGCCATCCAGGCTCCCCGGGCCGAGCTGTCCAAGTACGCCCCGCGCATCAGCACCATCAAGATCAACACCGAGAAGATCCGCGACCTCATCGGTCCCGGCGGCCGCACCATCCGCGGCATCCAGGAGCAGACGGGCGTCAAGATCAACGTCGAGAACGACGGCACGGTCATGATCGCCAGCAGTGACGGCGAGGCCGCCGCCAAGTGCCTGGCGCTGATCCGCGAGATCACCCAGGAGGCCGAGATCGGCAAGCTGTACCTGGGCGTGGTCAAGCGGACCGTGGACTTCGGCGCCTTTGTCGAGATCTTCCCCGGCACCGAGGGCCTGGTCCACATCAGCCACCTGGCCAACGAGCGGGTCGACAAGACCACCGACATCGTCCACGAGGGCGACGAGGTGCTGGTCCGCGTGATCGACATCGATCGCAGCGGCAAGATCCGCCTGTCCCGCAAGGAGGCGCTCGAGGCCGCCGGGGCCTGAGCGCTTCGGTGCCTGCGCGCCCAGGAGCCACGTCGCCGTGAGCACCCTCCTGTCGCTGCCTGTCGAGGTCCTGCCGCATGCGCAGGGCCTCGACCTGCCCGCCTACGAGACCGCGGGGGCAGCCGGGATGGACTTGCGCGCGGCCTTGGCCGTGGACGCGCCCCTGGTGCTGGGTTCGCTGGAGCGGGCCCTGGTGCCGACCGGCCTGCGCATCGCGGTGCCGGCAGGCTTCGAGGCCCAGGTGCGCGGCCGCTCCGGCAACGCCGCGCGCCTGGGGCTGGGCTTGGTCAACGCCCCGGGGACCATCGACAGCGACTACCGGGGTGAGGTCAAGGTGATCCTGGTGAACCTCAGCCGGGAGCCCATCACCATCGAGCGGGGCATGCGCGTCGCCCAGCTCGTGTTGTGCCCGGTCGCGCGGGCCGAGGTGCTGCCGGTGGCCTCTCTGGACACGACGGCGCGCGGTGAGGGTGGCTTCGGATCGACCGGCCAGGGATGATGAGCGGGCCTGCCTGAAGTGGCGGCACGAAGGCGATCAGGAGGCGATAGGATGGCCTTCATGGCCCCTACCCCCCTGCTCCTGCTCTCCCTCCTCGCCTGCAAGGGCAAGGACGTCCCCGACGCCGACAGCGGCGCCACGCACCCGGTGGACCTGGTCTCTCCGGTCCCCTCGGGCCAGGCCCGGGCGGGCGTGATCACCGATCCAGCCGCCCTGTTCGGCGGCATCAGCGCTGAGGGGCAGCCCGGCGACCTGATGCTGAAGAACGACCGGGTCCACTTCGTGATCCAGAGCGTGCGGGACGGCAGCTACTACATGTCCCAGGGCGGCGGCGTCATCGACGCCGACATCGTGCGACCCGACGGGACCCCCGGCCGCGACCTGCTCGACGAGCACGCACCCATGGCCGACCTCGGCCGGATCCCCGACCCGACCTCGGTCACGGTCATCGCGACGGGAGAGGACGGCGGCCCCGCCATCGTTCGGGCCGAGGGTCCCGCCGTGCCCCTGGCGCTCATCACCGGGGCGGCCGAGAGCGACGCGCTGCTGCCCACCGCCGACATGGTGATGGTCACGGACTACACCCTGGAGCCGGACAGCTGGCTGCTGAAGATGGAGACCACCATCCAGTGGCACGACACCGCGGCCACGGTGCAGCCCGGCGACCTGATGCTGGTCTCCTTCGAGGTGAGCAGCGTCTGGCGGCCCGAGTCGGGGCTGGACACCAACGGCGACCAAGGTCAGGGCTTCATGGCGGTCGTGGGGGACCACGACGAGATCGCCCTGGGCTTGTTCCCCGACGCCGACGCCTTCACGCCCAGCCCGCTGCAGGGGCTGCTCACGGGCATCGGCCAGATCGTGGTCGGCATGTACCAGAGCCTGGACGTGGAGGACGGGCAGGAGCAGACCTTCACCCGCTACCTGGGGGTCGGGCCCGACCTGTCGACCCTGACCGGCGCCTGGTACCAGGCCCGCGGCGCGCAGACCGAGGCCGTGTCCGGCACCGTCGTCGACGACACGGGCGCGGGTGTCGCCGGCGCCCGGGTGCACCTGCTGGACGCTGACGGGGCGCCCCTGACCGTGGCCACCACCGACGCCGCGGGCGCCTGGCAGGCCCAGGTGCTGCCCGGCACCGTGAGCCAGGCCGTGGCCAGCGGTCGCAGCCCGGGCCGCTACTGGGACGTGGCCGCCGGCTGGGCCCAGAGCGGCCCCTACGCCGACGACGTCCTCAACACCCTGGCCCGCCAGAGCCTGCTGGACGGCGACCCGAGCATCTCCATGGCCGAGGGCCGCGGGGTCTCGGCGCCGGTCGCGGTGAGCGCTGGCAGCTCGGCCACGCTCGAGCTGGGCCGCCCCGGCTTCATCGACGTGCGGGCCTCCGACGACGGCCCGGCCAAGGTGGTCATCTCCTTCCTGGACGGCGATTCGGTGAGCGCCGACCGAGGGCTCGTTCCCGACCGTCCGGACGGTCACATGGCCGAGGGCTTCATCACCCAGGGCGATCTGCGTATCCCCGTCGAGCCTGGCCACTACTCGGTGTTGGTCCACCGCGGCCTGCGCTGGGAGTACGACCTGCAGGATGTCGAGGTCGCCGCGGGCGAGGAGGTCTCGGTCACGGCCGACCTGGTCTCGTCCTACCAGGTGCCCGGCGTGTTGGCCGGCGACCCCCACATGCACGCGGCCCCGAGCAACGACGCCTCGGCCACCATGGAGGGGCGGCTCATGTCCGTCGCCGCCCACGGCGTCGACCTGCACTTCGGCACGGACCACGATCACGTCGTCGACTACCGGCCGATGATCGCGCCCCTGGGGCTGGACGGCGTCATGGCCAGCGTCGTGGCGGACGAGGTCAGCCCGCCCCTGCGTGGCCACTTCAACGTCTACCCCCTGGAGCAGATGCCGGCCGAGGCCAACGGCGGCAGCGTGCGCTGGTGGGACGAGTGGCGGGACTTCGGCAGCACCCAGGGCTTGTTCGACATGCTGCGGGCCCAGCTCGGCAGCCCGGGCGGCATCATCCAGGTCAACCACCCGATCGGCGGGACCTCGGGCATGGTCGACGCCGCCAACTACGACATCGCGACGGGTCGGGTCGGCAACAGCAACCGCTGGTCCCCCGACTTCGACGCCATCGAGGTCATCAACTCGGGCGACGTCCAGGACTACGCCCCCATCTACATGGACATGGTGGCCCGGGGCCTGGATCCCACGCCGGTCGCGGTCAGCGACGCCCACGGCCCCGACAGCCACGTGGGTGAGCAGGTGACCTTCCTGCACCTGGGCATCGACGACGTGGCCTCTTTCAGCAACGACGCCCTGCGCCAGGCCATGGCCGACCACGCGACGGTCGCCAGCATGGGCCCCTACATCGACGCGAGCATCGACGGGCAGTGGGCCCCGGGCCGCGACGTGACTGGGCCGGTGCAGCTCGACGTGCGGGTGCTGGCGCCCAGCTGGGTCAAGGTCGACCAGATCGACCTGCTGCGCGACGGCGAGGTCGTGCAGAGCGTGGCCATCGACGGCGTGGCCCCCGAGCAGGGCAGCACCAGCTTCAGCCTGGATCCCGATGCCGACGCCTCCTACGAGGTGGTGGCCTGGGGCGCACAGCCCATGAGCCCGGTCTACAACCACGCGCCCTGGGCCATGACCGCGGCCATCCGGGTCGACGCGGACGGCAACGGGACCTGGACCCCGCCCAAGCCCAGCATCGTGGCCGACTAGCCGCAGCGCTGGGCCGCTGAGCCTCACTGCCCGGTTGTGTCTTGGGCCCGCTTCGGGCCTCCCGGGCTGTGCCTCGGGGCTCCCTGCCTGCGCACCTGTCGTCGCGCTGGCGCGCTCGTCCCGAATGTGCGCTGGCATGGACCCCTCGGCTGCGCCCGGAAGGCCCTTCGCTACCGGGATCGCTTGAAGTGGGCTGCGGCGTTGGAGCGCGACGAGCGATGAGCGGCCATTCCTCGCTCAGACCTCCGGTCTCCCTGCGTAATGGCCGCTTCGAGGGGCCGGCCGCGCGGCGTGTCGGGGGGCCGGAGAACCACGAAGCCACGAAGCGGTTTCGACTCTCGTTTCGGCCACTTGGCCGAGTCGCGGGCAGCGGGCGCGATGAATCGCGCCCCGGCCTCGACCCTCGTTTCGGCCATCCGGCCGAAACGACAGTCGATGCGCTTTGTTGGCGGGGGGAGGATGCCTCCCCCCCGCATGCGCTAGCGCTCCCCCTCCCCGCGCCTTATGGGCGCGCGCGCCTCCGGCGCGATTCTCACCTCGATGCCATGCTGGTTCTCGACCGATTGGCCGAGTCCTGGGTCAAGTCCGCGCCGTGACCCGCGAGGCGAGCGGCCATTACGCGACCAGACCTCCGGTCTCCGCGAGCAATGACCGCTTTTTGGGGTTGTGAGCGGCAATTACTCGACCAGACCTTTGGTCTCCGCGAGCAATGACCGCTTTTTGGGGTTGTGAGCGGCCATTACTCGACCAGACCTGCGGTCTCCCTGAGCAATGACCGCTTTTGGGGGTTGTGGGCGGCCATTACTCGACCAGACCTCCGGTCTCCCCGAGCAGTGACCGCTTCGAGAGGCCGGCCGCGAGGCATCTCGGCGGGTCGGTGAAGCACGAAGCCACAAAGGACGAAGAGCTCGGTGGGAGCGCGGTCGCGGGGGGCAGGTCGGGTCACGAAGGGCTTGGAGGCGGGGCCTGCCTTGAGGGCCACGTGATCGAGCCTCCTCTTCGTGCCCGCCCCGCCCCGACTCTGCGACCTGCCACCAACCCTTCGTGTCTTCGAGTCTTCCATGAGGCGGCCGCCCCGTCAAGGCAGATCCTTGGCCGGGTAGGGGTTTGTATTTACGTTGAATTCAGGCCGATGGAGGCACTCCTTCGGCCGCGAAGCGGCCTCGCTTGCTGCTGGGCCCGGCGCGTGAGGCGGAGGCAAGATCTGCCGGGCCCCCTGCACAAGCCGGCGTAGCCGGCGCGGAAGGGGTGGCAGA
>Ga0210033_1000571_pt1 | contig 34804 bp, 24 predicted proteins | sample CryGeymeta201501_FD_185465 | JGI IMG/M metagenome (GOLD analysis project Ga0210033, IMG submission 185465) | Groundwater microbial communities from Crystal Geyser aquifers in Utah, USA - Crystal Geyser metaG 2015-01 (SPAdes) (version 2) | ecosystem: Environmental > Aquatic > Deep subsurface >... | reverse complement strand
GTTCGCGCGTCTGTTCGGGATCGGGTTCAGGCCGCGTCAGTTCGGGCTCAAGTAGGGTCGGGCGGGCGTGTGCCGGGCGAGGTGTCCGTGGGGCTGTCGGGGACGGTGGCTTCCCAGTGGACGCCGCGGTTGCGGAGCTCGGCGGCCTTGGCCTCGTAGATCTTGCGCAGGCGGCGCTCGTGCACGAGGCGTCGGATGACCAGGGCGAGGATGACGAGCGTCAACAGGCCCAGCGGCAGGTAGATGCGCAGCAGGCGGCGGTCGGGGGCGACCGGGGAGAGGTCCCACGCGCCGGCCGCGGGGCCTTCGGCCACGACGAGCCAGCGCGGGTTGGGGTGATCCTCGAGGTCGATCAGGACGGGCTTTGTCTCGTCGTAGCCGTCGACGATGGCGTAGCGGTTGAGCTCGCTGGCGCCCTTGAACCAGAGCACATCGACCCCGTCGTCGCGCTCGCCGATCCAGGCGGTGCGGCGGGCGGTGCCGGTGGCGCCGAGCCCCACGAAGTCAAAGTAGCCCGAGTCGAGGAAGGCCTTGCCCCAGGACGGCCCGATGAATCGGGTCATCTCATGGCGCGTGGGGTGCTGGACGAACAGCCAGAGCAGCTCGTCGGGGTCGGGGGCCTGCACGAGGTGGTGGGCGAGGCCAGGGCGGACGAAGTGGACCTCCATCCGCTGGTCCTCGAGGTGGCCGCGGGCGACGTGGGGCCCACCGCCGTGCTCGGTGTCCTCGGCGCGCGCGGCGAGTTGGGCGTCGAGGTTGGCGTAGGCGGCGTCTTTGCCGTGGGGGTAGAAGAGGAAGGCGACCTGGCCGCTCTCGCTGATGAGCAGGTCTTCGACCGCGACGGGGGCGGGACCGGCGACGTACATGAAGCGGGGGGTGAAGGTCAGGTATTGCCAGGAGCGCCCGCCGTCGAGGCTCTCCATGGCGCCGGCGCCCGCGGTGATGGCGACGAGGCGCTCCTTGACCGGGAAGATGCGGACGACGGCGTTGTCCGCGACGTCCTCGAGGCCGCGGGGCCGCCAGGCGTAGACGGGCTCGGGGCTGATCTCGAGCAGGTTCGGGGAGGGGCTGAAGGCGAGCTCGCGCTTGCCGGCCTCGAGGACGCCGACGCGGCCGTCGTCGGTGGCGACGACGAGCCAGGGACGGTCTGCGGAGGCGGGCAGGACGGCGGTGACCGAGGCGTGGAGCCAGGTCTCGAAGCGGCCGTCAACCAGGACGCGCACCTCGTCGTGGCAGGCCACCAGCGGGGGGGTGACGGCGGCCACGAGGCGGACATCACCGGTGTCGCATCGGGTGGAGGCCAGGGCGAGGGGGCGGTCGTTGAGGGCGTCCTCAAGGGGGCTGCAACCCGAGGCGGCGAGCAGCCCGACCACGAGCGCGGCCGCGGCGCGAGGGCCTCGACGGGGCGAGGTCACCGCGGTGGCGGGAGCTCGGCGCATGGGGAGGGGCAGGAGCATGGCGCTCTCGGGGCGGCGAAGCCAGCGCGAAAGGGGGGCGCTCCGGCGCGCCCGCAAGGGCGCGCCGAAGGCGGCACGGGGCGCGGGATCAGGTGGTCGGCACGGTGCGTGCGATGCGGATGCCGAGCTCTTCGAGCTGGGCGAACGCGACGTCGCTGGGGGCCTTCGTCATCATGCAGCCCGACTTCTGGGTCTTGGGGAAGGCGACGACGTCACGGATGGAGTCCGCGCCTGTGAGCAGCATGATGAGGCGGTCCATGCCGAAGGCGATACCGCCGTGGGGCGGGGCGCCGAAGCTGAACGCCTCGAGCAGGAAGCCAAACTTGAGCTGGGCCTCCTCCTCGTTGATGCCGAGCAGGCTGAAGACCTTGCTCTGGACATCGCCGCGATGGATTCGGATGGAGCCGCCGCCGATCTCGCTGCCGTTGAGCACGAGGTCGTAGGCGGCAGCCCGAGCCGCCCCCGGATCGGTGTCGAGGAGGTGGAGATCCTCGGCGAGCGGGGAGGTGAACGGGTGGTGGACGGCGGAGAAGCGGTTGCCGGCCTCGTCCCACTCGAACATGGGGAACTCGGTGACCCAGGTGAACCCGTAGACGCTGTCGTCCACGAGGCCTCGCTCGCGCGCGATGACCTTGCGGAGCTGGCCGAGGGAGTCGTTGACGATCTTGGCGGCGTCGGCCACGAAGATAGCGAGGTCACCGACCTCGAGGTCGAGCTCGGCGGTCAGGGCCGCGCGGACGTCGTCGTTGAGGAACTTGGCGATGGGGGACTGCCAGTCCCCGGCGTTGATCTTGATCCAGGCGACGCCCTTGGCGCCGTAGGTCGAGGCGAACTTGCCGAGGTCGTCGAGCTGCTTGCGCGACAGTTCGGAGCCGCCCTTGACGTTGATGGCCTTGACGATCTTGCCGGCGGCGACGGTGTCCTGGAAGACCTTGAAGTCGCTGGAGGCGACGATGGTGGAGACGTCGTGGAGCTCGAGGCCGTAGCGCACATCGGGGTTGTCGAGGCCGTAGCGCGCGATGGCGTCGGCGTAGGTGATGCGCGGGAAGGGGAGCTGGACCTCGTGCCCGATGGCCTCCTTGAAGATGCGCTGGATCAGCCCCTCGCAGATCGTGTGGATCTCGTCGGGGGTGATGAAGGACATCTCCATGTCGATCTGGGTGAACTCGGGCTGCCGGTCGGCGCGCAGGTCCTCGTCGCGGAAGCAGCGGCAGATCTGGAAGTATCGATCGTAGCCGGCCACCATGAAGAGCTGCTTGAAGAGCTGGGGGGACTGTGGCAGGGCGAAGAACTGTCCCTGGTAGACGCGGCTCGGCACGAGGTAGTCGCGGGCGCCCTCGGGCGTGGACTTGGTGAGGATGGGCGTCTCGAGTTCAAGGAACCCGTTGTCATACAGGTAGTTGCGCGTCAGCATGTTGACCTTGCTGCGCAGGATGAACTTCTGCTGCAGGACCGGTCGGCGCAGGTCGAGGTAGCGGTACTCGAGGCGGACGTTCTCGTTGGTGTCGAGGTCGTCCTGGATGAGGAAGGGAGGGGTGCGGGCCTCGCTGAAGACGGTGAGCTCCTCGGCGATGACCTCGATCTCGCCGGTGGCGAGGTTGGGGTTGCGGTTCTCGCCGCGGCTGACGACGCGGCCGCGCACGCCGATGACCCACTCGGAGCGGAGGCGGTTGGCCTCGTCGTGGATGTCCGCGGCGAGCTCGGCGTCGAAGCGGACCTGGGTGAGGCCGTAGCGGTCACGGAGGTCGACAAAGATGGTGCCGCCGTGATCGCGTCGCTTCTGGACCCAGCCCATAAGGACGACGGTCTCGTCGGCGTTTTCGGCGCGCAGGGCGCCGTTGTTGTGAGTACGCTTGAGGTCTTTGAGGAACTCGGCCACGGGATCCTCCGATCGTGACAAGTGGTCTATAGATGCGACGACAACGGGCCGGAGGCACCATCAGCGGTGCGTGGGTCGCGGGCATCGCCTGCCGGGACCGGGGATCCGGTGTGGGCAGCGCGGCGGTGCGACACTGTATGGGCGTTGGAATCGGGCGTCAATTGGAGTTGGCGGACAAGCGACCGTGATATACTCCCGCGTTGATGAACACGACGCACCCCCCAGGCCCACGAGGGCACCGACGGTTTGTTCTCCTGGCGCTGCTGGCGCTGTGGCCGCTCCACGCCTCCTGCGACTGTGGGGGCGCACGCCAGGGTTCGGTGCCCGACGCAGGCGGGGTCGACCCTCCGGTGGCGGCGCCTGCGCCGCTGTGGCGCTCGACGTACCAGCCCGCGGATCTGAGCACCGACATGGTGCTCGCGGACGGGCTGATCGGCGCGGAGAGCGTGAAGGCGGTCCGGGCGGAGGACGCGCGTCGGGATCTCGGCGCCCTGTTCCGGGTGTTGGAGCAGGGCTATGCGGGGTTCGAGGGGCTGCCTGGCGGCCGGCGAGCTTGGGAGCGGGCGTTCGCGACGCTGGACGGGCGGCTTCCGGCCGACGGTGCGGTGGTGGAGACGCGGGCCTTTGTCGCGTTGCTCGTCGAGGTGCTCGCGCCGCTTGCGAACGACGGGGCGCTGCGGCTGGAGCTCGTGCTGCACGACGAGGCCAGCGTGGAGGTGGCGCTGGCCGAGCGGACGGAGGCGATGCTGGGCGATGTGGCGGTGGAGCGGGAGGGGGAGGTGACGCGCTTGCACGCGGTGAGCGCGCCGTCGTCGGACATGGCTCTGGCGCCGATCATGGCGTGTGGCGACGTGGCGGCGCTGCCCGAGACGTTCCCGGTGTGGGACGCGCAGGTGGGCGGTCCGGTGCTTCGGTTCGGCTGGCTTGGGCCAGCGCCCACGGCGCTGCTGTGCGATGTGGCGCTGGACCACGGCGTGCAGCGCAAGATCGCGGTGCGGACGGGGCCGGTGGCGATGAGCCGGTCGGAGCAGCCTCCGGCGGACGGCGTGCAGGTGATCCACGGCGAGGTGCCGGTGGTGCGTGTGGCGACGTTCGACGCGCTCGGGGCGCGCGGGGTGGCCCGGCTGGAGGCGATGATCGAGCCGCTGGTCGACTCTCCGGTGGTGGTGGTGGATCTGCGGGGGACGCACGGCGAGGGGCGGGAGACGGCGTCGTGGCTGGCGCAGGCGATCTCGCCGGGGATGCCCGGGCGGCCGCGGGTGCGGACGGTGCGGTCGGGGATGACGGCGCAGGGCCAGATGAACCTGGCGCACCAGCGGATCGCGCGGTTCGAGGCGGCTTTTCCGCCGGATCAGCCCGGTCGTGACGGCGCGCTGGAGCACGAGCTTCAGGAGGCTGTGGGGGCGGCTCGGACGCGCTTGCAGGCACAGATCGGGGTGGGGGGCGAGCAGCCCGAGTGGGAGGAGGGAGGCTCGGCGGTGGTGGCGGCGCCGTCGAAGGTGTTGAAGGGGCAAGTGGTGGTCCTGGTGGACCGTGGGTGCCGCGGGCTGTGCGAGGAGCTGGCGGCGACGGTGGCGCCGGATGAGCGCGTGGTGCTGGTGGGGGAGAACACGGCGGGCGAGACGGGGTTTGATGAGCCGCTGTCCTATCGGCTGCCGTATTCGCTGGTGTGGGTGTATGTGCCGAGCCGGGTCTGGGCAGACGGGGACGGGAACGTGGCTGCGGGCACGGGCGTGTTGCCGGAGATCTGGGTGGACGATGCCCGTCCGCTGGACGTGGCGCTGGACATCGCGCGCCACAGCGTCAGTCGGCCGTGAGAAGCCGTCCGGAAAGTTATGGCCGTCGTTGACGAGCCCCATGCACGCCATCTGCGGCTTATCGTCGTCCCCATGGGGCGCTGCCCCAATGGAGACTCCTCAAAGCCACATCTGACGCACCTGGAACTCGCCAACTCGGCCATTCCTTTCCGGATGGCTTCTGAGGTGGCGTGATGGATGAGGTCCGGGATGCGCCGTGCCGGGTGCACATCCTCGTGTGTGCGAACGGGCGCCCGCCGGGTGGGATGCCGTCGTGTGGCGAGGTGGGGGAGGCGGTGTTCGCGCGGCTGAAGGGGCACGCGCTCCGCACCGGCGTGGCGCATGAGGTCTGGGTGACCCGGACGGGCTGCCTGGGGCTGTGCCACGCCGCGGGCGCGGCGCTGGCCATCCACCGCCCAGGCGGGGAAGGGCGCTCGGTGTTCCTGCAGGCGGTTCAGGTGGACGAGGTGGAGGAGGTGCTCCGCCGCTACGCGGGGCGGGCAGGGTAGGGTGGTCTGGGTCGGGTTGGCTGCGCTGGAATACGCCCGAATTGGTCAGGCTGGGCGTTGGGCCTCAACGATGCGGAGCTGACCGGAGACGGGGTCGCGCAGCGTTCGGATGTTGATCCAGTGCGGCGCCGCATTCTTGAATACACCCGTGGCCGCCTCGGCCTGGTCGTAGCCGATCTCACACAGGACGGTGCCGCCCGGCCGCAGCAGCTCCCATGCGCCCTCGGCGATCCGGACGAGCGCCTCCGTCCCCAGCGGGCCGGGGGTGAGCGCCATGCGGGGCTCATGGCGGGCGACCTCGGGCATGAGCGCGGCGAGGTCGGCCTCGGGGATGTAGGGGGGATTGGAGAGGATGAGGTCGAAGGGGCCGGACTGACGGACCGCGGCGCGAAGGGGCTCGAGCAGGTCGCCTCGGGCGAAGGTGAGGTGGGGGAAGGGGCCGAGGGCCTCGGCGTTCTCGCGGGCGAGGTCGAGGGCGTCGGGAGACAGGTCGGTGGCCAGGATGTCGGCGAAGGGCAGCTCGCTGGCCAGGGCGATGGCGATGGCGCCGGAGCCGGTGCCGATGTCGGCGATGCGCAGGCGCCTGGGGGCGGTCCACGGCGCGGGGGCGGCGACGGGGACCGGCTCGACTTCGGGCTCGGCGGCCGCGTCGGGGTCGGGCTCGGCGGGCGGCTCCTCCTCAGCGGTGTAGGGCTGGTCGAGGTCGACGACGTCCTTCGGACGGTGGACGTGGAAGCGGGGGTGGTCGACGGCCTCCCAGGCGCGGGAGCGGGCCTGCTCGACCAGCGCCTCGGTGTCGGGGCGAGGGATCAGGGCCCGCCGGTCCACCTTGAAGGACAGCGACCAGAACTCGCGGGTGCCCACGATGTAGGCGACAGGCTCGCGCTGGGCGCGGCGCTTGACGAGCGCGCGGAAGGCGTCGCGCTCCTCGGTGGTCAAGGGGCGGTCGTGTTGGATGAACAGCTGGACGCGGTTGATGTCGAGCGCGTGGCAGAGCAGGATCTCGGCGTCACGGCGGGCATCGTCGATGTTCTTCTCGGTGAAGAAGGTCCAGGTCCAGCGGAGGATCTTGCGGACGGTCCAGAGGCCGTCCTGTTCTTCGGAGGTGGTCACTTGGGGTCCGTGGTGAGGCCGAGCTACTGGCTGTCCTTGAACTTGTCGTAGTAGCGCTGGTTGAAGGAGTAGGCCGAGAGCACCTTGCGGGCCGCGTCGATGCACTCCTCGCGGGCGAGCATGTCCTGGACAGCCTCGAGGTCGAGCTTGTCGAAGTCCTTTCGGGTCAGCCGGCCCTCCATGAGCTCGTTGACCTCCTTCTTGACGCGCCCGCGCTTGCCGTCGCGCTGGCGGACGTTGATGAAGCGGATGGCGAGGCTGTCGAGGTCGGCGAACTCACTGAACACGCCGCGCGCGCCGCGGGCCCACCGGGTCCGGCCGAAGATGACCCACCGCACCATCTTGCAGGCGAGCTCGTTCTCCTCGCGGGCGCCGATGGAGACCCAGATGGACGCCTCGATGCCCTTGCGGTTGACGTCGACGCGCTCAGACTCGTCGCGCTGGGGGTAGGCGATGAGGTAGATGCCGAGGTGGCGCTCGATGTCGAGCTTGGTGTTGAACAGGGGGTCGTCGCCGTAGATGGCGTGCAGGGCGTCCTCGTCGTTGCCGATGTTGGGGGAGGCGACGGACTCGGCAGGCGGCGCATCACGGTAGATGTCGGGGACCTCGGCGGCGTCGAAGGACATCTCGTCCTGGGCGTGGGCCACGGCGGTGGTCGTGCCCAGCAGCGCCAGGGTGAGGGCGAGGGCCAGCAGCGGTCTCATGCGGCCCCCGACAGCCGGGCGACGCCGAGCTCGACGATGGTCATGTGGGTGCGCGCCTCGGCGCCGCGGGCGGCATAATTGGCGTGAGCGCGCTGGAGGAAGCCCAGGGCGAGGTTGAGGTGGGCGCGGGCGGCGACGTGCGAGACGATCTGGACGGTGGCGCGCTCGTTCGGGCCGGAGGACCGCGTCTCACGCCGTGCGTCGATGCGCCCGAGCAGGCGAAAGGCGTAAGCGAGGAGCTGGTCGAGGTCACCCTGGTCGAACAGGTCGTCGAGCGCGCGGCGCGCCTCGGCGGGTCGGGTGAGGTCGAGCAGGGGGAGCTCCATGGGGACGCGGGTGGTGCGGCCCTGGCTGAGGTCGCGCGCGGAGCGCCAGGCGGGTGAGAGGCGGCGGAGCGCAGTCTGAGGGCGCTGTGCGCCGTCGTCGTCGCCGATGGACGGCAGCAGGGCCGAGAGCGAGAGGTCGGCGGTGCGCCAGGCGTTGTAGTAGTAGCGGTAGACGGAGTTGCCAGGGCTGAGCTCGATGGCGCGGAGCAGGTGCTCGGCCGCGCTCGGGACGTCGCCGGTGGCGCGCATGACGACGAACAGCCCGAAGTGCGCCGGGGCGTGATCCGGCGTCAGGCGCAGAGCCTGCCGGTAGTGGGCGATGGCGCGATCGGGGTCGTCGTGGAGGCTGTCTCCGAGGCGAGCGAGGCGGTTGGCCTCGGTCATGGGGTCGACGTCGGCGGGGGCCTCCATGCGCCGCAGATCGGCGAAGAGGTCGGCGCAGGTGGGGATCAGGTCGACCGCGGCGGTGCGGGCGGGGCCGTTGGGCAGGACGGGCAGGGCGAAGCGGAGCCGTCGCCGGGCCGCGACGAGGTGGGCCATGGCGCAGTGCACCAGGAGGCTGCTGACGGTGCGCGGCGTCGCCTGGGGGATGAGCATGTCGCAGGTGTACTCGACGTCGATCCAGTTGCCGATGGTGGCCTGCTCCAGGAGCTGGTAGTCGGGCAGGGTGTGGCCTTCCCTGGGGACGAGGTCGAAGCGGAGATCGGCTGCGTCCTGGGGGCACTCGAGGCTGTCGCGTTCGAGGTCGAGGCTGGCGAGGCGCTGGCTGAACAGGGCGTTGTCCGGGGCGGCCTGCACGGCCAGCCTCAGGTGCCGGACGCCCTCCTCGACGGCGTCCGTTCGCAGGAGCAGGTCACCGAGCGCGAAGTGGGCCGCGGCGAGCTCGGGATCGAGGAAGACCGCCTGGCGCAGGTGCTCAAGCGCCCTGGCGAGGTCCATCGCCTGGAGCTCGAGCGCGTGTCTGAGGTGTTCGTGGGCTTGTTCCCGAAGGTTCATGAGCTCCTCGGATCCAGGATCAGCGCGTGGGGCCAGGCGCGATCATGAACCACGGCCTGTGTTCGGGCATCAGTCGTCGTCGTCTTTGGAGGACAGCGGCTTGAGGTAGGCCTTGCCCTTCTTGATCACGACCTGGAAGTCGACCGCGCCGCCGCCATTCTTCTGCTGGACGGCCGGGGCCTGCTTGGCGATCGAGCGCACGAGGCCGTCGTAGGAGAGGTTGTTGACGGGCTCGTTGCAGCGCTTCTTGGCGTCGACGAGTGAGTCGTACAGGTTGCGCAGGCGCTGCTCAGAGAGGCCAGCGCTGTCGAGGCTGCGCCTGAGTCCGGGGTCGGCGGCGGGCGCCGCGGCCGCCGGGGTGGGCGCCGTGGAGGGTCTGGAGCTGGTCGCCGCTGAGGGGCGCGACAGGACGGAGGGCCGTCCATGGGGCCCGAGGCGTGAGGGAGGTGCGACGCGGGCCGGCGCCGGGGCGGGCGTGGCTGCGGGGGGCGCGGCGACGACTTGCCGGGGGACGGGAGCGGTGGGGCCGGAAGGCGGCGCGGCGCGTTCGGGGACGGCCTGGGAGTTGTTGGAGGACGGAGGTCCGGAGGGTCGCGTCAGGCGGTCCCGCAGCTTCTGGAGGGCGTCTGAGCGCTTCTGGACGGAGTCGGCGGCCATGCCGCGGATCTCGTTCTGGTGGGCCTCGACGGGTGCTGGGGTGCTCTTGCCGGTGAGCTGCTTGAGGAAGTCGTCGGCGAGCGAGCCCAGCTCAGCGGCGGCTTTGGAGGGGGCCGGCGTCGCGGCGCGGTAGGGAGACACGATCTCCTCGAAGGTGCGCTCGGCGGGCTCGGTGCCGACGGGGCCGCTCTCGAAGTCGAGGTCACCGAGGTCGCTGAGGTCGCCGGCCTGCTCGGCGACGGCGCGTCGCTGCTCGCGGTTGCGGACCTTCTGGACGTGGCGCCGGTAGGTGCCGTTCTCGATCTCGCGCGAGGTTCGGTTCCAGTAGGCGCGATAGGCCTGGAACTTCTGGATGAGGGAGCGGAGCCGGAACTTGTGGGCGGTGTTCTTGATCGTCGCGGTCTCAAGGATGTGGAAGATGCGGACGATCTGCTTGAGCAGGGTGCTGGGCGCGCGCTTCTCGATGCCGAGGAAGTACTGCTCGTACATGACCCTCAGCCGTGCCAGCTTGTTGTCGAGGTCGTTGAGCGTGGCCTCGACGTCAAACGATTCATCTTCTGAGGGTTTGGTAGCCATGATGAGAGCCTGCGCCTGGGGATGCTTCGCCGTCCGTGAGCATCATAGCCGAAGGAGCGTGAGGACGGCAAACCCAAGTGCAGGTCTGCCGCCTCGATGGCGTTCAGCGGTGTTGCCGCCTCAGGGCCATCAGGGCCCTGACGCGGAGGTGGTCGTCGTTGACGTAGCGCTCGAGGGCCTCGTGGGCGGCGAGGCCGCCGCCGCCGAGCTGGGCCAGGGCGATGAGGAGCTTGCGGGTCACGAAGGGGTCGATCTCGGTCTTGAGGGCCTTGACGACATTCTGGGCGAAGTCGACGAGCCGATTCTCCACGATGGCGAGCACGGCCTGGTGCCGAAGCTCGCCGAGGGAGGACTCGAGCAGGGCGCGGAGCTGGTCGGCGGCGTCGGCGTCGGCGAGCGCTCGTCGGGCCAAGACGCGAGCGATAGGGCCGGGAGCGCGGGGGACGGGGGCGACAGAGGTGGGCGAGGTTGGACTCTTGTCGGTGGGCATCGGGACGTTGAGCTCGATGCAAAGCTCGACGACGTGCGGCGCGAGGTCTGAGGCGACCTGCACGAAGCTCTCGAGCAGCGCCGCTGCTCGCGGCAGCTGGTCCTCAGCGGTGAGCTCGAAGGCGGCCAGGGAGCTGAGGGCGGCGTGGGTGGTGGGCTGATGCGGCGCCTCGATGAGCTGCAGCAGCGCATCGAAGGCCTCCACGGTGCCGAGCACGGGCAGGACCCCGATCGCCTCGAGGCGCAGCGGGAGGGACTCGCGGGGGTTGAGGGCGAGCTGGATGATGAGGCCGGTGGCGTGGGCGACCTCGGCGGCCGCGCTCTCTGCGTGCTGTCCATCGAGGAGGCCCGCGAGGGCGCGAAGGACCCGGAGGCGGGTGGGGTCGCAGTAGCGCGGGGTCTCGAGCGTCTCGGCCAGCACGCGGAGGGCGCCGTTGCGGACGTCGGGCTCGGCGCTGAGGGTCTGCTCGCTGGCGATGAGGCTCGCGGCGGCGAAGTCGGCGACGACGGGGTGCGGATCGAGCACGGCGTCGATGGCGACCAGGCGGCAGGAGGCGCCGAGCAGCGTGAGAGCCTGGATCGCCTTGCACCGCTCCACTGGATCGGTGCTCTGCCGGTAGAGGTCGACGAACGCCTCGATGTCCGGGGCCGTCCGCTCGCGCGGCAGGTTGTCGGTGGTGACCTGAAGCTCCTCGACGGCGAGCAGGGCGGTCTGGGCGGCGGCGGCGCCCTCGGCGACGGTGGCCAGGGTGTGGGCGAACTCGTTGAGATCGATGCTGTTGCCGAGCACCGTGTCCTCGAAGGCGAGCAGGCCGCCCTCGACGAGCTTGTAGCCGCCGATCTCGGCCGCAGCGCCGTGGGCGAGCAGCCACTGGAGCAGGGGCAGCGGGCCGGTCTCGAGGCGCTCGAAGATGATGGCGCGGCAGGTGACGAAGGTGTCGGCGCCGTCCTGGCGCAGGATCACTTCGGCGACGACGTCCCCGTGACGGAAGACGATGTTGCGACCGTGGCCGAGCCGTGGCCACAAGCCGAGCTGCCGCATGTAGCTGTCGAGCCGATAGCGCAGCTCGCCGGCACCTTCGAAGTCCACGGGTACGGTGGCCCGACCGCGTCGGGCCTCGAGGTAGGTGAACAGGGGCGCGAGCGAGGGGAGCGCCTCGTCGGGGGCCGCGGGCGGCTCGATGCCGGCGATGATGGAGACCGTCTCCCGCAGCGTCATGCCGGTGAGCAGGACGTTGGCCATGGCCAGGACGAGCTCGTCGAGGTCGAGCTCAGCGGCCAGCACCGTGTCGCCGAAGATGATATCGCACAGCTCAGCGTCGTCCTCGGCGGGCAGGACGACGAGGCTGCCCATGACGAGGGACTGGAAGAAGGGCAGGAGGGTACGCATGAGGCTGTCGGTCAGCCGCACCCGTTTGCAGATGGTCACCTGAACGTTGACGCAGTCGATGGGCTCGTGCACGAGGTCGAGCCGGACGCCGATGCCCCGGTGAGCGAAGCGGATCGGTCCGGCGTCGATGGCGGTGCGGGCGATGTCGCAGCCGATGGCGTTGAGGTAGCGCAGGACCTGGCGTCGCAGGGCGAGCTTGTCGACGGAGAAGTACCGGGCGTTGAGGCTGGCGAGGCGGGTGCGGAGGTCGGCGAGGTCGGAGGTGACGGTCGGCACGTCGGAGGCCGCGGGCGCGTCGGCGGGGTCGGGGCGCTCGCCGGACTCGCCGGGCAGGGGGCGCAGGGCGGCGACGAGGCCGTCGTCGATGCCGAACGACTCGACGAGCTCGCGCACGTGGTGGGCGAGCGAGACGCCCTGGCGGAGCACATCCGCCGCGCGCTCATCATGGAAGTCGGCGTGGTCGACAAACAGCATGTAGGACAGCTCGAGCTGGGCCTGATCGAGCGGCGCCAGATCGACGGGCGCGCCCACGACGATGTCCCCGAGCGGGAGCAGGGCGCTGGCCTGGGCGGCGCGCTGCTCGAGTTGGGCCATGTCGAGGTCGTGCTCGGGAAGTTCAGCGAGTTGGGCGGTCATCAGGACGCCGACCCGGTGGCTGGAGACGTCGTCGATGGGGCGCAGGGTCACCGAGAAGTCATCCTGGACCATCACGTCGTAGACGCCGTCGACGGAGGGCGTGGCCGCTTGTCCGAGGACCTCGTGGAGGGCGGCGTGCAGCCGCTGATCCATCGCCTTCCACGCCGCCGTGTGCGCGGTCAGGATCGGCACGCTCAGCGGGACCTCGCCGAGTCCCGCATCGAACACGACGTGGTCGGGGCCGAACGCGAGGTCGCCGTGGCTCTCGATCTCGTGGGCCGCAAGGACGCTGAACGGCACCACGCGGGACGGGGCGCCATGCGCCTTGACGGTCGGCAGTCGACCGTTGAACCGGAAGGTGCGGGACTGGGTCCAGAGCGAGTCGAGATCGATGTCGTAACGTTTGGCCATGATCGTCCTTGCGTGACTGTCAGATTCCATCCGCCGTGCCGGGCACGGACCTCGAGGGGACGGGGGCGTCCGTGGGGGCGGGGGAGACCGGGGCGAGCGCCGGGACAGGCGCGCCGCCCGGCGAGGACCGCCGCCCGCGCCGCACGGAGCGGCGCAGCTCATCAGGCGTCAGGAGTGAGAACTCGACCGCACGGGCGAGCCCGACGGTGCCGAGGTCCACCGTCTCCGAGACGCGGAAGACGGGATATTCAAGCAAGGTCGGTCCGAGCACCCGCTCGCCTACCATGCGAAGTCGGAAGATGTACAGCGGGTGTCTCCCCGTGTCCTCGCCGCGCTGCGCCATCGCCGTGGCGCGCGCCAGGGCGTCCGTCGGGTTGAGGCTCTCGGCGCTCCACCGCACCACCCCGCGCTGCCATCGGCCGGCCAGGTACAGCTCGAACGGGGGGCAGGCGCAGCTCGCCGGGTTGAAACGGACCACGACCGCGTGATCGCTGCTGAACATCTCCGCGCTCTGCCGCTGGGCGCTGTTGGCGATCGCGTCGCTGACGGTCTCCATCGCGCGCGCGGTGGCCTCGAGGCCGTCTTCGTCGTCCGCGCGGGCCGTGGGCGCGGTGGCGCACCCCGCGCCGAGGCACAGGACGATGAGCGGTGGCAAGAGGATGTTGGAGAGGCTGCGCATGATCCTTCCGATGAGGGCGCCTGAGCGCTCCGCGGCATCATACCACAATCGGCGCGCCGCGCAGCAGGGTGCGCACGACCTCCGTGTATGTGTTCGGCGCGTCGTAGAGCACGAGCGGCGGCGCGAGCTGGAGCTCCTGCCGGCCGGCGGCTCGGGCATCCAGCACGACGAGCTCGGCTGGGGTGTCGGCGTAGGAGTGGATCGGGCGCAGGCGGGACGGCTTCAGGCCGGCCTCGGCGGTGCAGCGGAGCAGCTCGACGAGGCGCTCGGCGGGGTAGATGACCCGCACCGTCCCGGCGGCGTTGGCCAGCAGCCGCCCCGCCCGGAGCAGCTCGGTCAGCTCCCCGAAGAGCTGATGGCGCGCGGCGGCGCGCTCCCCGTCGGGGCTCCTGAGGCCGTGGGTGGCGCCGAAGAAGGGCGGGTTGATCAACACGGTCTCAAAGCCCTCCGCCACGAGGTCGAGCCACTCGGGCACGTCGGCCACGGCGGCCCCCGAGCGTGCCGTCCCGCGCCACCGGGCGACGTCGCGGGCGTCGGCCTCGATGACCCGGACGCGGCCTTCGAGTCGATTGGCGCTGGCGTTTCTGCGCGCCAGCGCCGCCAGGGCCGGCTGTACCTCCACCGCCACGACCTCGGTCGCCGGGCTCAGGTGCGCCACCGTCAGCCCGACCACGCCGCACCCCGCGCCCAGGTCGAGGACCCGTCGGCCGGGCCGGCTCCCCAGGCCACCGCCGAGCAGCACCGCGTCAATCCCGAAGCGATAGCCGCGCCGTCGCTGCGCGAGCTCCAGGGCGCCGTCGAACATGGCGTCGGTCGTCAGCTCCTCCATTCCAGCTCCTGGGTTCAGGTCCCGTCCATCCAGGACACGGCTCTACGATTGACACTGAACCGCTCACCAGATCAACCTGTATCGCGGTCGGGAAGAGCCGTGCGCCGGAGGGTGTTGTGGTGCACTCAGGGCGGGCACCGGGAGGTGAGATGAGGTCGACGGGGCAGCGGTTGAAGCGGCGATGGATCGGGGGTCTCGGCGTGCTGGCGGTGCTCATCACGCTGGTCGTCGGGCCTCACCACGCGCCGGCGAGCGTCGAGGAGCAGCGCAAGCGGCTGCCGCCGCCGGCCCAGGAGTGCGCGGACCCGGTGGCCGGGATCTGGCTCGGGCACGAGCTGCTGCGCAACCGCTGGTACAGGTTCAGCCTGTTCATCGAGCGCGTGACGCCCGGCGAGCCGGAGCTCGAAGGTCACATCGAGTCCCACTCGTGGGACGGAGGCCCCGAGCAGAGCTCACCGCCGCCCTGCGTGGATGACGACCACACCGAGTTCATCGTCGACATGCCGGCCACGGGGCGGTTCGAGAACAACCACATCGAGTTCACAGGGCAGAGCTGGACCTTGCGTCAGAACATCTGCCGGAGCTTGACGGGGATCTACTACCCGGACGGCTTCTCGGGCGACCTGATCGAGCACGGGACGGAGTTCCACTCGCTGAGCGACGACGGGTTCAACCCGGTGGTGCCGGTGGTGTTCCGCCGGATCAAGTGCGAGGAGCTGGACCGTCCGGTGCCCGAGCTGCCGCCGCCGCGGCGTCCGTCCGTGGGTGGCTGCGGCTGCTTCTAGGATGAGCGCCAAAAGGCCCGTGGTCGTCGCGGTGGCCACGACGCCCTCGGGGCCGGCGGCGCCCTGAGATCCCGAGGTGTCCACTCGCCGAAAGTCGCGGAGAGCCCATCCCGACCCGCCGCGGGGCCCTCCCTGGCGAGGTCCGTGACCGGTCGTTTCCTGTTGACAGCCGGGAGCACCGAACCTACGATACCGCCTCACGCCGGGGTGGCGGAATCGGTAGACGCGTCGGATTCAAAATCCGATGGCCTTACGGTCATGTGGGTTCAAGTCCCACCCCCGGTACTTCCCAACACAGCTTGAGGATGGGCTCGCACCCCTCGCCGCACCCGCGCGAAGGTCGCGCTGCTGCCCGGCTACTTGCCGACCGCTGGGGGCTCGAGGCGGACCTGGTTGAGCGGCGGCAGGTTGTCGCCTGCGTCCATGCACGCGGCGATGGTCTGCACCAGCGAGAAGAGGGTGGTCGCTTCGGTCGGGATGATCCGGACGGCGCGGACCGAGCTGTCCTCGGAGCGCAGCCGCGCCACCTCCTGCCGCAGGGAGCTGACCGGGTAGGAGTTCATCAGCTTCTCGATGAACACCGCCTCCTTGGCCTTCTCGCCGGCCTTGCGGATCGTGAAGCCCTTGTCGTTGATCGAGACGACGATGGCCTTCGAGCCCGTGTCCACCATCGCGGCGGGATCGCGGGGCGGGAGGGACTCGGGCACGTCGGTCAGCTCAGCGTCTGGCCAATCGACGGGGATGACCTCCACCGCCAGGAACGCGTTGGGGTTCATCGGGTTGGTCGTGCCGAGCTGGATGCGGGCGCCGCGATTGGCGGCGGTGTACATCACCTCGTAGAGCGCCCGGTAGGGGGCCTTGCCATCGGCGAGCACCAGCACCCAGCGGGGGACCGCGTCGGCGTCGTCGGGGTCCTCGACCTGGGCCGAGAACGCCTTCTCCAGGCTGCGCCCGAGCGGCACGATGAACGGGGAGCTGGGGTTCGGCTTGGCCCCGGCCTCCACCCGTCCCAGGTTCACCGACGCGATCATCTTGCCGTCGTGCCACACGTTCGAGCCGACCACTACGACCTCGCCGTCCTCCGGGATCGCCGGGAGCTTCACCGCCGGGACCGCCGTGCCGGGCACCGCGCTGCTGGCCTCGAGGATGCGATCCTCGAAGGATGCGCGGTGAGGACGCTTCGGTGCCACCACCTTGGGGTCGTCCTGAGCGTGATGGGTGGTCGTGTCGCCGGTCCCGGACGAGTCCCGGCTGACCACCACAAGGCCGATCACGATCGCCAGGATCAAGCCCAGCCCGGCCACGGCGGCGCAGCCGAGACCCAGGAAGATCAAGGGCTTGCGGTTGGAGGAGGGCTCCTCCATGGCCGCGGCCTGGCGGGTCGCCTCGGCGCCGTGGGTGTGGGGCATTGCGGCGCGAGGGGGCGGGGGCCCCGCGCTGCGGCCGATCGCGGGCTGTGCCCCCGTCTGACGCGGGCCATTGTTGCGGCCATGGGCCATCGCGCTGAAGTCCGCCGGGATGTCGTGCTCGCCGGTCAGGCGAGGCGACAGACGCGGCCTGGCGGCGGGCGCCATGGCGGGGGTGTCGAGCTGGGTGGGCTCCTCGGTGTGACCGTAGCCCCCGCCGCCGGAGGACAGGGCGTCGAGGTCGAACGACGGCCGCAGGCGCGTCGGCTGGTCGTCCGGGCTCATCGGGAGGTCCTCGTCCTCCAGCGCGAGCGCGTCGGGGTGGGTCATCTCGCGCTGATGGTTCGCCGCCGCCGCCAGATCGAGGCCGAGGCCGGCCTCCATCGTGGTCAGGGCGCCGCCGCAGTCATCGCAGCTGTAGGCCGCAGGACCGCCTCTGGCGGCGATCTCGGCGTCGTCGAACACAAAGCTGCGATGACAGTCCGGGCAGAAGAGGATCATGCGAGGCGGTCCTAGTTTCCGAGCCGGGCTGCGACCAACCTCCGGCTGAAGGCGCGACTGGCGGAGCTGACCTGATCCAGCGAAGCGCCGCCGCCACCCGCCAGGACATCGAGGGTGACGCCGTCCTGGGCGAGGAAGCCCTGGAGCTGCACGTCGCTGTCGGCAGACCAATCACTATAGCCTTCGGGCGGCGTTGGCAACACGAAGCCATCGCCGTCGGCGGGGAACCAGACGTCCCAGGAGGCGTCGTCGCCGACGAAGGTGACCCGGTAGAAGTCCGCGTCCGCGACGCCGCCGCCGGTGAACTGGCGGTTCGGGCCGGCCCACTGACCGGTCGGGATGGGCAGGAAGGCGTGGTTGAAGGTCAGGTCGGTCGGGATGGAGCGGCCACCCCAGAGCACCACCGAGATGTCGTCCGGCAGATCGATGCCCGAATCCAGCCCCGCGCTCACCTGGCCTGGGTCGAAGGTGATCGCGACGATCTGGTAGTCACCCGCGCTCAGCCCGCTGTGCGGAGGCGCCATCTTGAGCTGCGCCAGGTCGGGGGTGCCGTCGCCGTTGTCGTCCTGGCTGACGTTGATGCCGAGCGGCACAAACCCGATGCCCTGGTTGACCACACCGCCGACGAGGATGGCGAAGGCGCCATCCGGCTGGTTGAAGTCGCCCACCTGGACAGATGTGCGCAGCCGCTGACGCACGTTCGGCGCCATCTCGTAGCTGTTGAAGCTGTCGTAGTCCGGCACGAGCTCGGTGGTGTTGCCGTCGCCGTCGATGTCGCGGCTGTCGGCCACGAGAGGCCGCTCGGTCACGTCGATGGGGCGGACGCCGTGGTCAAAGCCCTCGAAGAAGCCCAGCACGGTCGGCAGGATGCTGGCCGCGTCGCCGCCGCCAACCAGCCCGATCGCGTCCTGGCCGTTGATCAGGCCGCCGAACGACCAGCCGACCTTGAGGCCGCCCGGCGTGCGGGCGAAGTAGGTGTTCTTGAGGTTGAGCGGGAAGCCAAACACCGTCCCGTACAGCACCAGCCCGCCGGGCAGCGGGAAGGCGCCCTGGAAGATGCCGGGGATGTTGATCTGCGTGTTGAACGAGTCCCCGAGCAGCGTCTGCAGGTCGAGGTTCGCCAGCTCCGGGTCGAGGCTGGCGCCCGCCAGGCCGATCGTGATGTCGCCGGTGGTGTGCGCACCCGACAGGTCGAAGCCGCCCTTGAAGCCGCCGATGCCGCTGCCGCCGCGCGCCGGACTGAGCGGCGCGAGCACGTCGCTGGCCGTCGTGGCGACGATCGTCAGATAGTTGTAGCCGTTGGCGAAGATGCTGAGCGTCTGCGCCGCCGCGTTGTGGCTGAACGTGGCCACGCCCGAGGCGTCGGTCGTCGCGCTCTCAGCGCCGCGGTTGACGACCGCGCCGTTGATGGCGGCGCCCGTCCGACTGTCCACGACCAGCACGCGGTCGAGGTCCGCCGTCGGCGGGCCGGGGTTGCGCAGGGCGACGGGCTCGCTGGTGATGGCGGTGCCGATCAGGGTGGCGGTGATGTTGGCCACGCCTGCGGTGTTGCCGCCGATGGCGAGCGCCGCTTCGTCGATCGTGGCGGCGGCCTCGTTGCTGCTGGCCCAGCTGAAGGAGGAGCCGACGAGGATGTTGTTGTCGGCGTCCAGAGCGACGGCCTGGAAGGTGATCTCTTCGGTGGGGAAGATGCTCTGGGGAGGGGTCAGGATGACGACGCGGGACGCTGGCGCGACCGGATCGGGGTCGACGCAATCGCCGGCCTCGCAGAGCTGCTGATCGGGGCAGCTGTCGTTGCCCCGGCAGGTGTACGGGACACACTGGCCGCCGACGCAGTCCTGGCTGGCGTCGCAGTCGGCGCGCGCGGTGCACGTGGCGGCCACATGGCAGTAGCCGTCGATGCACTGCTCGTCGGCGTTGCAGTTGGCGTCCCCGACGCAGGTGCGGCGGGCCTCGCAGATGCCGTTGTCACACTGCTCGGTGCTGGCGCAGTCCACGTCCGCATCGCAGGCGCTGAACGGGACACACCGCTGGGCCTGGCAGCGCGTGCCGGGATCGCAGCCGTTGGTGCCGGTCCCGACGCACTGAGCGGTCTGGCAGAAGCCGCCCTCGCAGATCTCGCCGCGGCCGCAGTCGTTGTCGCCCTGGCAGCTCTCCACGCAGCGGTTGGACACGCACTCCTGGTTGGCCGGATCGGGGCAGTCGCTGCGGATGACGCAGCCAGGCACGCACGAGCCGCCCTGGCAGGTGCCGGAGAAGTGGTCGCACTGGGCGTCGGTCGTGCAGCTGATGGTGGGGTAGCACAGGCTCGCGTAGCAGAACCGGCCCTGCCCGCAATCGACGTTGGCCTGGCACTGTCGCTCGCCGCAGCTGCCAAGGTCGCACACGGTGCCCGGGGCGCACTGGAGGTCCTGCTGGCACTCGCCGCCGTTGTTATCGGTGTTGTTGTTGTTATCGGTGCCGTTATTCGGCCCGTTGTTGGTGGCGTTGTTGTCGGTCGCCGCCTCGATGCAGACGCCCGCCTCGCAGGTGCGAGCGCCCTTGCAGTCGGCGTCGACCTTGCAGCCCGAAGTCGCGGCGTCGTCGCCGCAGGCGGCGGCGGAGAGCGTCAGGAGCAAGCCGAGCGCGAGCGCCGGACCGAGGTTCCGCGATCGCGGCGTGCGCTGCCCTTGCAGCAGGCCAGGAAGTACCCATCCCATCTTGATCTTCCCCGTCTCGACAGTGGCGCCGTGGCGCCGTTCAGGTGCAAAGAGAATCCATCGGCGGCCTGTGGCGCGCGACGCGTGTCGCCGCCGGGGCGCTTGAGAGCTGGACGTGCGGCGAGTCGGTGTTGAGGGTGCCGCGTCTGTCGACATCGTCACGACGTTCACGTCGCTGCCCCTCGCAGCCCACTCGGTGACCGGATGCTACCAGATGGGCGTCGGCCGATCAACGCACCCGACGGGTGGGCAAAGGGCGTCCTTCGAGGCTGTTGCCGCCGGGACGGTGGGCGTGCATAATGCGGCGCGACCCTGGTCTCCCTCCACGAGTCGCTCCCTCCAGTCAGGCCGACGATGGACATCACCTGCCCACAGTGCACTTCACGATTCAGCCTCCCAGACGATCGCGTCAAACCAGGCGGCATGAAGGTCCGCTGCTCGCGCTGCAAGCACGTCTTCCGCGTAGACGTCGAGGCGCCGGCGAGCGCGGGGACCGCAGCGCGGCGTCCCGCCGAGGCGATGGCCAAGCCGAAGTTCGGCGTGGAGTCGACGGTGGCCCGCCCGACGCAGGGTGAGCCAAGGGAGGGGCGCCCGATCTTCGGCGACGGCAGCAACCCGTTCGCGATGGACGATCCGTTCGCCCACACGATGGCGCCGCAGGGGCCTCCTTCGTCGGACTCTGTGGCGTCGTTGGGGTCGGGGGACGAGATCGGTGGCTTTGATGTGGGGGGCGGCGAGGAGGCGGACGCGGGCGACATGTTCGATGGGCTGTTTGATCGGGAGGACCCGTTCGCGGAGACGTCGTTTGTGCCGCCCACGAGCGCGGCCCCGGCGCGACCGGCGTTCTCGCCACCGGCCGCGGAGCGGCCGCGCGCGGTGTTCGGGGCCCCGGTGCGGCAGCCCGGCGCGGAGGAGGTGCCGGGGTTGATGGCGAGCCCTTCGGGCCGCGCGGCGCAGGGGCCGCCGCCGGGCGCCGAACCGGACGACTTCGGCCAGATGATCACGCGCGGCACGGCGAGCATGGACGACTTCGTGGCGCGGCCGTCGGCGGCGCCAGTGAGCGCGCCCGCGCCCTCGGGTGAGATCTCGCAGCTGGGCGACATGGCCCGTGCGGGTCAGTTCTCGCTCGATCACGACAGCGGCGAGTTCGAGGTGCCGGGTGGGGCGCAGGCGTTCTTCGATCCGGACCGGGAGCAGGCGGCGCCTGCGGCGCCGGTGAAGCGGACGAGCGGGCAGCCGGCCCGCACGTTCGGCACGGGCGCCAGGGATCTGGAGCTGGACGACAGCGACGGCATCGATCTGAAGGCCGCGTTTGGCCCGGACTCGGACGAGCTGGAGGCGCCGAAGCTGGCGACGAGCGCTCCACCGTCGAGCGGCGGCCGGTCCATGCCCCCGGCGAGCGTGTCGCGGATCTCGGGATCGCGCCGCGCGGTGGACGGACGAGACCAGGACGTGATCCCGCCGGCGCCTCCGGTGTCGGAGCTTGAGGTGTCGGGGGACAAGAGCGTCCCCCAGACGATCGCGAACCTGTTGCTGATCGTGCTGCTGGTGGCGATGGGCTTTCTGGGCTTCGTGGCGGCGCGCAACGGGGGCGTGCTCGACTTCGGCGCGCTGGGGATGCAGACGGCGGTGGCGTTCGGCAAGGTCGATGCGCCAGCGAAGGCCCCGGCCGAGGACGTCGCGGAGGTGGTGGAGGACAAGGCGCCAGTTCGGGTGGAGTCGCTGGAGCAGGTGGTGTTCCCGAACGCCAGGGGCGCCTCGCTGCAGGTGGTGGAGGGGGCGGTGGCCAACGTCGGCGACGCTCCCTTGCGGAATATTCACGTAACTGGCACAGTTCTTGACACCAAGGGTGAGGTGGTCGAGATGCACTCGGCCCCTGCCGCGCGCTCGCTCAGCGAGGAGGAGCTGCTGGGCATCACGGACGCCGAGTCCCTCGAGAAGGCCTACAGCGACATCCAGAAGGAGGCCGATGCGCTCATCCTGCAGCCGCGGCAGGCGGCGCGCTTCTCTGTGGTCTTCACCAACCTGGGTGAGGCGGGGATCAAGGATCGCACGTTCAAGGTGGTCGTGGAGTCGTTCGATGAGGCTGCTCCCTGACGCCTTCGTCGCTGTCGCCCTCCTGGCCGGCGCCCTGGCGTCCTGCCGCGCGCCTGTCGATCGGGGCCCGACCGTGTTCGCGGCCTCCAGCCTGAGCGGCGTGCTCGACCCGGCGGCCGCGCGCTGGTCCGAGGCCGGCCACCCCCCCCCACGGTTCACCTTCGATGCCACGAGCCGCCTCGCCCGCCAGATCGAGGACGGCGCCCCGGCCGACATCGTCGTCTCGGCGGACGTCGCCTGGATGGACGTGCTCGTCGAGCACGGGAGGGTCGATCCGGCCACGCGGCGCGATCTGCTGTCGAACCGCATGGTGCTGGTCGTCCCCGCCCACCAGCGCTGTCCTGCGCAGTTCGCCGGCCTGGACGAGCCCCGGTTCGTCCGGATCGGGGTCGGCGGCGAGACGGTGCCGGTGGGGCGGTACGCGCGGCAGGTGTTGGCGTCGGCGGGCAAGCTCGACGCCCTCAGCCCAAGGCTCGTGCCTCTGCCGAGCGCGCGTGCCCTGCTGACCGCCGTGGATTCGGGCGAGCTTGACGCGGCGCTCCTCTACCAGACCGACGCCCGCCGCGGCCATGCGCTCACCATCTGCACCGTCTTCGAGGGGGCCGAGGCGCCGGTGATCCTCTACCAGGCCGCCGTCACCGTGGACGTGCACGACCGGGCCGAGGCGACGAGCCTGCTCGATCACCTCGGCGGGAACGAGGCGTGGGTGGGTTATGAGGGGCTTGGGTTTGTGCGGCCGTGAGCGTCTCGCCGGCTATTGCCGCGTCCCGACCACCGGGAAGACGTTGCTGCCCATGCAGGTCGTATCTCCGCACTGCGATCCAGTGAAGGCGATGGTGACGTTGCCCGACCAGGTGTCGGCATCGGTGAAGGTGCCGGTGGCCGTGTAGGTCTCCGTGCAACCTCCCGTGACCTGGTGGCGGACATCGAAGGTCGGCAGCGCCCCCGTTGGCACCGGGACCTCCGTCATCACGACCGTGTCGCTGTTTCCGTCGGCGAACTGTGGCCCACCCCGCACCTCGAGGCTCGAGCCCTGGATCGAGAAGTCGAGCCGGGTGACGTTGATGTTGAGCAGCTCGATGTAGAAGCCAAAGAGGTCGTAGCCGCAGCTGTACTGGACAGCAGCGTTGAGGCTGTAGGTCCCCTCGATCGTCGAGGTGCTGCCGATCACCTCCACCGTCACCTCGGCGAGGTCCGTCGCGCCGTGCGAGTCGGTCACGGTGAGCGCGACGAGGTAGACGCCGGCCGTGGTGAAGGCGTGCGAGGCCTGCTGGGCCGTCGCGCCGGAGTCCGTCGTTCCATCGTCGAAGTCCCAGTCGTAGCGCACGATGGAGTCGTCGGGCTCATCGGGGTCGTAGCTGTCCCTGCCGTTGAACACAATCGCCTCGCCGACGCCGTAGGTGGTGTTCTGGGTCGTCAGCACGGCCACGGGCGGCGTGTTGCTGCGCGCGGTGATGGGGCAGGTGGTGGAGGCGGACGCGCCGCGGTCGTCGGTGACGGTCAGCGTCAGCACGAAGCTGCCCGCGCCGGTGTAGATGTGCCCCACCCGCTGCCCGAACACGGCGTTCGACCCATCGCCCGGATCCCACCGGAAGGTCACGAGGTCGCCGTCCGGGTCCGACGACAGGCTGCCGTCGAGGATGAACGGAAACCCGACCTCCACGATGTCAGCAGTCGCGCTGCAGTCCGCCACCGGCGGCTGGTTGTTGTCGACGATCTTCACGCCGCAGTCGGCGTGATCGGTGCCGCCGCGGTCGTCGGTGACGGTCAGTCGCACCGGGTAGTCGCCGATGGCCTGCCACATGTGGGTGACCTGCGCGCCGACGCCTGCCGGTGAGCCATCCATGAAGTCCCAGCTCCACCCCACCAGCGTCCCATCGGGGTCCATCGAGCCGCGCCCGTCGAACGACACGACCTCGCCGAGGTCGGCCTCCAGCGGTGAGGCGCTGCACGCGGCCACCGGCAGGACATTCGGCGGCAGCATGACCTGCACCGGGCACCTCGCCGTGTCCTCACCGCCTCGATCGTCGGTCACGGTCAACGTGACGTCGAACGACCCGGCGCGATCCCAGGTGTGGGTGATCGTCTCGCCGTCTTGGTCCGCGCTTCCGTCGCCTGCGTTCCACCGCCACGCCACGAGCTGGCCGTCGGTGTCGGTCGAGCCTGCGGCGTCGAAGGTGGCTGGCTGCCCGACCGTCGCCGGGTTGGGCAGCACGGAGCAGTCGGCGGTGGGGGCGATGTTGGGCGGCAGGACCGCCTCGACCTCGCAGGTGGTGCTGTGGGTGTCGCCGCGATCGTCGGTGACGGTCAGGGTCGCCGTCCAGGTGCCCACGGCGTCGTAGCGGTGGCGGGCCACGGCGCCGGTCAGCAGGGCGGTGCCGTCGCCAGGATCCCAGCTCCAGGCCACGATCCGGCCATCGGCGTCGGCCGACGCGGAGCCGTCGAGCGTCGCCTCGGCGTCGGTGCGCACGGGGTTGGGTGAGATCGCGCAGAGGGCCATCGGGCCCTGGTTCGGGGGCAGCACCACCTCGATGTCGCAGCTCGCCGTATCGGTCGCGCCGAGGTCGTCCGTCACGGTCAGCGTCGCCGTCCAGGTGCCGAGCTCCGCGTAGCGGTGGGCCACAACCTCGCCGAGGACGGTCCCCGTGCCGTCACCAGCGTCCCACATCCACGACACGATCTGGCCGTCCGGGTCCGAGGACGCCGAGCCATCGAGCGTCACGTCGGCGTTCAGCGGGTGCATCCGGCTGGCTGCGCCGCAGTCGGCCACGGGCGGATCGTTGGGCACCGGCGTGATCGTCACCTTGAACCCGGCCGCCGCTTCGAGGCCGTCGTTGTCGGTGACCGTCACGCTGACCTCGAAGCCGCCCGGCTGGGTCCAGGTGTGCGTCACCGTCGGCCCATCGCCAAACAGATTGTCATCAAAATCCCAGAAATATCGGACCAGCTGCCCGTCCCGGTCCGTGCTCGCTTCGGCCGAGAAGCTGAGCGTCATCCCCACCAGCCCGCTCCGGGGCCCCTCCATGACGGCCTCCGGTCGCGCCAGCACCCGGATCGGCTCGCTCGCCGTCCCCGTCGCACCCGACGCGTCCGTCGCCGTCACGCTGATCGTGTACTCCCCGAACTCGGTGTAGGTGTGCACCGCCTGACCGTCGGCCTCGGCATCTCCCTCGGTGGGCCCGGCGCCGTCCGTCTCGTCGCCGAAAAGCCAGCTCCAGCCCACCACCCCGAGATCGTCGGTCGAGCCGGCGCCGCTGACGGTGTACGGTTCGTCCTCCACGGCGAAGGCCGGCGCGTCGATCGCGGCGACTGGCGGCGCGTTGGGGCGGTCGATCCTCACCAGCAGCTCGTCGGTGTCACGCAGGCCGTCGTTGTCGATGACCTCGAGCGTCACTTGCTGCACGCCGGCTGCGGCGAAGGTCGCCGTCACCGATTCCCCCTGCTTCGCCGTCCCGTCCTCGAAGGTCCAGAGCCAGGTCACGAGCTGACCGTCTTCGTCGTGGCTGCCCGACCCGTCCAGCGTCACCGGCTCGCCCACCGTCGCGTCCAGATCCGGCCCCGCCTCCGCCACGGGCCGCTGACGGCTGGTGACGGCGTTGTTGGTCGTCGCGCCGTTGTTCGTGGCGTTGTTCGTGGCGTTGTTCGAGCCCGAGGGAGCGGTGTGCACGGACGTGCCCGCTTCGTCACCGCATCCGGTGAACGCCAGCGCGCTCGCGAACAGAGCGCACAACACCGCGCGTCGGTGGTACGGCTGCACCATGGTCCTCTCCTCCGCTGTGGTCAAAACCCATCGCCAGTCCAGAGCGTAGCGGAGCCACAGCCGAACCACAACCGTTTCAGAGCGGCGGATCGGCGGGCAGCGCGGGCACAGAGGCAACGTAGCGGATCTCGAGCCGGGGACCGCGCGCAGCGTCCGTCGTCGTGGCGCCGATAAACGACTTCCAGAACGAGTTGCCCGCAGGCGTCTGCAGCCGCAGCCCGAAGTTCGGCAGCTCACCGCTCACCCACGCCGAGACCAGCGGCGTGACGTCGATTCGGTCCTCGTTCTGGGTTCGGTGCAGCACGATCTTGATGTCCGCGGACGCGGCGGTCGGGGGCTGGCGCTCCCAGGTCAGCGTCGTGGCGTCCCACGCCGTCGCCAGCGCCTTCAAGTGGCCTGTGGAGGTCATCGCCCGGCCACCGGCGTTGTTCGAGCTCGCCAGGATCAGCTCCGCCGACTCGATCCGCGCGCTGCGGGGAAGGGCGGACAAGTCGAACCAGGCGTAGGCGCGCCACGCCGTCTCCGCGCCATCATTGCCCACCGTCATCACCGGTAGACCCAGCAGGGCGTCGGGAGAGGTGCCGGGCAGCTTGACGACCGTCGCTGTGGAGGTGGCGAGGATGGTGGCATGCAGCGCGCTGATCTCGGTCAATGGACCGCGGGACAGCGGCCGCGGGCTCGAGCTGGCCGTCTGTCCCACCGGGATCCCACACCCCACGAGCGCGCACAGGGCGCCCACGGCCAGTGAGCTACCAGCGATACCCCAGACCCAGCATGAACTGGACGCCATCGGTGACCGCATCCTGCACGTCTTCCTTCACGAGCGCCGCTGAACCGGGCGTCGCCCCCTGCGGCCGCGAGGTGCACGCGGCGCCGTCGGTCCCGCACGCACCCAGCGCCTGGCCGGAGCCGGAGCTCAGCTTCGGCACCCCGTCGGGCGGAGCCTGGAGCATGAGGTAGCGCACGTCGCCCGTCAAGACGAGCTGGTCGAGCTTCAGCTCGGCGCCGCCGCCCACATGCCCGCCCCACCGCATGTACGACACATCCCCGACCGGAAGGTTGAAGTCCACCTTCGTATAGTGGATGCCGCCGCCGGCCACGCCGTACAGATCCAGGATCGACTCGGGGAACAGGCGCGCCATCAGGCTCACCGTCACCGGCATCGCCTCCACGTTCGCCTCCTCCGAGCTGCCCCCGACGTAGTCTACCGCAAACTCCAGCGCCCAGTGCGGATCGAGGTCGTACCGCAGCCCGACGCCCACGCCCGCCATGTCCTCCCCGTCCAGCTTGCCGTTGGCCAGCGTCGTGTCGCCGTAGGAGATGCCCACCGTGCGCAGCGACAGCGACACGCCCCGGAAGTAGTGCTGGTAGACCACCGGCTGCTCCACGATGATGCGCTGCGGAGGCGGCGGCACCGGATCGCTCACCACCACGACCGTCTGCTGCGGCGCCTGGTACTCGTTCGTGTAGTAGGTCTTGCGCTTGTAGTAGCGGCGACCGTACTCGGCCGACTGGGCCAGGCCTCGCGTGGTCGCCGTCTGGAACTCCGGAGCCAGGCCGAGCGCTCCGATGCCGAGGCCAGCGCTCTCAGCAGCCGGCTGCCCGGGGTTCGACTCGGCGCTCGCTTCGGAGGTGCAGATGATGCCCACCATCACGATCCCGACGATGGCGGCGAAGGCTTGGGCGCGTCCTGGTTTCATGGTTGCTTCCTCATCGATGACGGCGGTGATCCATCGGGTTGTCTGGAGACCGCAGTGTGGTAGTCTGGTGTGCGTCGCTTGCGATGGTGTCTGCGGGATGGTGTCCCCGCTGGTGTCGAAGTGTGCCGGACCGACCTGCGAACGCGCGTCGTGCTGAATCGAGTTAATTTTCTGCAAGGTGCCCTCCAGAGGTTTCCTGCTTCCATGGTCAACCACCTGATCCTCGGGCTGCAGCTCCTGGTCGCTCCGTCCAGAGCGTGGCGCGCCATCAACGACGAGACCTACTCCCCGCTCGCGCTCGCCGTCTACACGGGGATCTTCGCGACGCTGGTCTTCTTGTTCCGAACCATCGGCGCTCTGCTGTCCGGCATTGGTGCGCCGTGGTTCGCCCTCGAAGCCTTGCTGTTCACGCTGATCTGCGTCGGCGGTGCGCTGTCGATCGGGCTGCTGCTGATGCCGTTCGGGCGCCTGGCGCGCCATCGCATCAACGATGGTCACGCGATGAAGCTGGCGCTCTACTCGGCGACCCCTCTGTGGGCCTTCAGCGTCTTTCAGATCATCCCGTCGCATATGGTGCGCGCCTTCTTCCTGCTGGGGTCGCTGGGCTATGCGTGCTTCCTGCTGTTCCTTGGCCTGCCTCGCCTGTTCGGGACGGAGCCGACCCACACGCTGGTGATCTCGCTGATCGTGTCCGGGGTCTGGATCCTCGGGCTGGTGCTGTTCACGCAGCTCTTCCTGCCCGTGGCGTTCAATCTCTAGCTCAGCGTGAGCACCCGGTTGGAACCCGATCGTCGTCAGCGTGGCCTCAACGCCCGGTCGTGCGGTGGCCTTACAGGCGCGCTGAAGATTTGTCGCGTCAGGGCAGGGCGGCCCAGGTTGCAGGGTGGGGCGGCTGTCCCTAGAGTGGTGGGCAGCAGCTCTGCGCGCCCACGTCGGACCGCCCGAACCATGATGATGTCCTCTTACCGGCCCCAAACCACCTCGCTCGTGATCGTCGCCGCGCTGGCGTGCGTCGCGGCCGCCTGCTCACCCGACTTCGAGCCCTACAACGAGGTGCACAATCTGCGGGTGCTCGCCGTGCGGGCCGAGCCGCCCCAGCTGCCTCCGGACGAGAGCGCGACGCTGGACCTGCTGGTGCATGTCGAACCGGACGATCCGCGACCGGTGACCTATCACTGGTCGTGGTGTCCGTTCAGCGCCGGTTCGACGAGCGGCTATACCTGCGCGACCGACAGGGACACGCTCCAGGCGTTGATCGACGAGGCGGCTCCGGGCGTCGTCGAGGTTCCTGGGTTCGACCTGGGCACGTCCGCGACGGCGACCCTGCCCTACCCGGTCCCGCCCGTGGTGCTGCAGGCGGCCTGTCAGCAGCTCCTGATGCAGGACGTGCCGGACTTCCTCGAGCTGCCCGACTGCGTCACGGGGTTCCCTGTGCTGATCAAGGTGGAGGTGCGGCAGGGCGACGACGTCATCACCGCGGTCAAGGAGGTGAAGCTGCTGTATGGGGCCAACGAGGCGCCGAACGCCAACCCGGCGCTCAGCGGCGCGTCCATCTTCGAGTCGAAGGCGGGGCCATCGACCTCGGTGGTGCTTGGGGAGGAGCCTGTCGCGCTTCGGCGAGGGCTGTTGCACCGGTGGCATGTGGAGCTGGAGGCGGGGGAGGCGGAGCTGTTTCAGCCCTCGCCGCGCCCCGAGGACCCCGACCCGGCGCCGGCGCACGAGAGCCTGGCGGTGAGCTGGTTCGCGCAGGGGGGCGAGATGGAGTACCGCCGGACGGGGTACATCGAGGACTTCACGACCTTTGAGCAGGCGACCGCCAACGCGTGGACGACGCCGACGACCAAGGAGTTCGACGGGGAGTCTATGTCGATCTACATGGTGGTCCGCGACAACCGCGGTGGGGTAGGGTGGCTGTCCCGCCAGGTGACCTTTCGGTGAGGTGGATGTGGAGCGAGGTCGTAGGCACGTCAGTTTTCTGAGGCGATCGAGCGCGGGCACTTCCTGGCGACCCCGTGGGGTAGGGCAGGGGGCCGGCGCAGCTCGCGTGGTACGGTTGGTGCAATTGCGTCGAGCAGGTTTCGGACGATTGCATTGGAGGCTCTCATGAACGCGACCCACACCTTCCGCCTGCCCACCTGGCTGTCGCTCGTCACCCTGGTGACGGTGCTCGCCGCAGGGTGTGTCGCGCCTGGCGAGTTCGACGCGGTCACCCAGGACTGCGACGGTCAACGGTTCGATGTGCCGACCCGTGATCGGTACTGCTCGGGCCATTGGGACAAGCGCCGGGTCGCGATGGAGGCGTTCTCGGGCAACGCGGCGGGGCCTGCCCTGGTCAAGTCGAACGGCAAGTGGCTGACGACCCTCGAGCCCGAGGGCAACGGCCAGCTGCGCGTTCGCTTCCACGAGGAGCAGCCCGGCGGAGACATCATCTCGGACAGGCTGTGGGACCAGGAGGTCACCCTCGGCTCCACCGTCTCCGGTCAGGTGACCTCGGTGGCGGTGCTCGGCCTCTACGACGCCATCCCCACCCCGACCGACGCGACGCTGGCCGTGGTCCACGAGACGCAGACGCTCTCCTTCCTCGACCTGGGCACCGGGCCGACCGGCTTCGGCGTGGAGCGGCAGCAGGTGATCGCCGAGCCGCTCAAGGCGCTGGCCTCCGACCCCCAGGAGCTCGGTCAGGGGTGCGTGGCGCGGGACGGCGAGGCGACGTTTGAGTTCGCGGACGTGACCGCGCTGGTCGAGGACCAGTCGCCGTGCGAGCGCTACCTGATGGTCGCCGCCCGGTGTGGCCTGGTGGTGTATGGCAAGGGCATGAACGTGGGCGACGAGCCCGTCGTGCTGGCGGAGGTTCCCATTGAGGCGCTCAAGCTCAAGGTCGATCCGGCCAACGATCGCCTGCTCGTCTCCTCGGGCGTCGCGGGGCTCAAGGTCCGGTACATGGAGCGCCTGCGCCAGAACCTCGCCGAGCGCTACCGCGAGACGTGGGGTTCAAACGCCTGTCCGGTGGCGGAGACCACCGACCGTGGCACCGCGGGGGGCGGGGACCAGGAATCGAACAACTTCGGAGGGAACAACGGCTCGACGAACAACGGGGTGGTGCCCGTCGGCGACCCGACGAATCCCGAGGTCAATGAGTCGGGTCAGGTGCTCCTGATCGAGTGCGGTCCCGAGGCTGCCCCGCAGCCGCGTGCGTGCCAGGACTTCATCTGTGACCGACGGGCCTACGCCGATGTAGACTGCATGAACGGCGTCTGCGAGATGGTGAATGGGGAGCTCGTTATGGGCGACCCGGACTGTGAAGACGCCTACTGCGTCGAAGGGTTTGTGTCGTCTGGCACCCGGACCATCCGTGACCCGGACTGTGTCAACCTCGACGGTGCGTCTGACGACATCACCGGCACGGCCCTGGTCGATTGCGGTGGCGACCCGCGCTGCTTCGACGGCGTGTGCGGGGACAATCCCCTCGACCTCGACTGTCTCGACGGTGTGTGCCCCGAGGGGGGCAACGATCCGGACTGCCGCGACGAGGAGTGTGTGGAGGGGGTCGTGTGGGACGCCGAGAACAGCGCCCGCCGGGTTGACCCGGACTGTGTGCCGCAGCCTCTGTTCGACACCGAGCCGGGCGCCCAGGCGGTGGACCCGAGCGACGCCTCCCACATCAACGTCACCCAGGCCGACTACGCCGAGGACCGACTGTTCTACGTGAACGGGGCCATCGGCGCGGAGGAGGGCGAGCGGTCTACGCTGTTGGTCGGCTGACGGCCGCCAACACGCTCGATGGTCGCCGCAGCGTCGAGATCGCCGACGACGACTTCGAGGCCGGCCAGGTGCAGTGGGAGGTGGCGACGCTCGGCGATACGCACTTCGCGCTGCTGCGTCGGGTCATCGCGCCGGACGGCGTCGGTGATGCGGCTGCGGGTTGGCTGGCGGTGTACGACGCCCCCCAGGACAACGCGCCCCAGCGCGTCTTCGACATCCCGCTCGAGGAGACGCCGAGCGCCGTGTTTGAGCGCAACGGCGAGCTGTGGGTGGTCTACCCGGACTTCGTCGAGGCCTACACCATCACCATCGCGGGCAAGCCTCGCTGAGGGAGCTCCATGAGACGCGACATCCACCGTTGGTGTCTGGCCCTGGCGGTCCTGTGGGCGGCCGTCGGTGCGGGCTGTGTGCTGCCAGACGAGTTCCGTGCGGTCGACCAGACCTGCGAGTCGCCTCGGTTCGATCTGGAGACGCGGGATGCGTTCTGCAGCGGTTCGTTCGGGTCCGAGCCGGTGGTGCAGGTCTCTGATCTCGTGGACACGGAGGGCGATCGACCGCTGGTGCGGCTGTCTGGGCCGTGGCTGACGACGGTGCAGAGCCTGGGGCAGAGCGGACAGGTGCGCGTCCAGGTCTTCAAGCGAAACGCGCGCGGCCTCTACGTCAACTACCTCGGCTCGACCTATCCCGTGCCGGCGGTGACCGGCCAGCTCACGGCGCTGGCGGTGATGGGGCTCGACTTCGAGGCAGACGAGCCCGAAGCCGCGACGATCGCGCTGGTGCACGACCGTCAGACGCTGTCCTTCGTGCCGCTGGATCCGGGGCTGCGGCAGAGCCCGATCTTCCGGCTCGGACAAGAGAGGCTGTTCGTGGCGACGGGGTTGCGCGAGTCGCTGGCGGCGGGCTGCGAGAACCAGGCCGACGCGCCGAGGGATGCGAACGGGACCCCGCTGGCGTTCGAGCTGGCCAACATCGAGTCCTTCCGGCCAGCGGGGCACAAAGAGCGTCGGTTCTTGATGGTGAGCGCGCGGTGTGGTGTGGCGATCTACGCCGACGACGACGTCCTGGGGACCCCGCCGGCGCTGATGCAGGAGCTCTCGCTCCACGCGCTCGACCTGAAGGTGGACGCTGAGCGTGACCGCGTGCTCGTGGCCGCCGGGCGGGATGGGCTGCGGATCACGCCGCTGTCGAGCCTGGCGGCGAGCTTGAACGGCCGCTACGAGCAGGTCTTCGGGGCAGACGCCAGCCCGCGCTGCGCGGAGCAACCGATCGAGTGCGATGGTGACGGCTGCACGAATGCCTGCACGGCCGAGCCCTGCAGCTGCCCCGACGGCATCTGTGACTCACCCATCTGCAACAGCGACGACGCCGGAGCGGGCGGCACCCCCATCGGCTTGTTCGACGACTATAGCGTCCAGACGATCGACCCGAGCGAACAGGCGGCCTACAACGTCACGCGGGTGGAGTTCGACGGTCCCCGTGTGTACTACCTGAACGAGCCGACGGATCCCGGTGATCCGTACAGCGGCCTGACCTGGCTGTTTGCGGGCACCGTGGACGGACAGGCGTTGACTGAAAAGACCGCGGTTGCGCTATCCAGTGACGACCATGAGTTCGAGCGCGTGGCGTGGAACATGGTCAACGTCGGGGGCTCGCTCTTCGCGATGCTTCGCAACACCTGGGACACGACCGAGGGCGGCGAGATCAAGCGAACGTCGCGCCTGTCGCTCGTGGATGCGCCGAGGGAGGTCGAGCCGAAGATCGTGCTGCGCGTGCCGACCACCGCGCCGGTGGAGTCGATCCATCGCGACGGGGACCGTCTGCTGGTCGTGCAGCAGGACCTGATCCACGCCTATCACTTCGATGTGAGCGGTGAGCCGAACAAGTAGGTGACGGGCGGCGCTGGCGCGGTGCGCCTCAGGCGCGGCTCAGGCAGGAGCGGACGATGGCGACTTCAACGCTGCGGTGGCTGGTGGGGTTCGGGGTGGCGCTGGCGGGGCTCACCGGGTGCGTCGCGCCCGGCGAGTTCGACGCGGTCACCCAGGATTGCGATGGCCAGCGCTTCGACGCCCCGACACGGGACGACTTCTGTTCGGGGTCCTGGAAGCGCACGACGATGGCGCTGGACGTGGAAGGCGCGCCGCTCGAGGGCGTGCGTGCGATCCATGTCTTTTCGCCCTCGGCGGGCTCGGCCTATGGGGAGCGCCTCGTCGCGGTCAGCACCGTGCGCCGCGGAGGCCAGGGGCGGGTCGAGCTCTACGGCGGAGCGGACACCGGGGACGACGGCCTGCCCTCGCCGCGCCTGCTCCGCACGATGATCCTGCCGGACGGGGACGACCCCCAGGGCGACGACCAGCAGCTCGCCATCCTGGGTGGGGTCGTGCAGGCCGATGGATCAGGCACGGAGCCCATCATCAGCAGCGCCTTGCTGGAGGGCGGCAGCTTGCGGTTTGTGGAGGGTCTCGCCGAGCCTGGCGCGGGTGGACAGGGCTTCGGGCGGGCGTTCTCACAGTCGATCTCTGATCCGGTCCAGGCGATCGCGGCGGGGGCCGGCACGTCGCGGGCGTGCTCCAACGGCGGCGGCCCCGACGGGACCGGGCTCGCCTTCGCGTCGGTCCACGCGCTGCAGACCGACGAGGCGCGGGACCGGCGGCTCGGACTTGTGGCGATGCGGTGTGGGCTGGCCGTCTACGGGATGGGCGCGGCGCTGGACTCGGCCCAGGTGTTGATGGAGCTGCCGCTGAGCGCGGTCGACATCAACGTCGACGGCGAGGGCGATCGGTTGTATGTGGCCGCCGGTGCCGACGGGTTGAAGGTGCGGAGCTTGTCCAGCTTCAAGCGCCAGGTGTTCGACCAATACGACGCGATCTGGCCGGAGGGCGGTGAGGTCGAGACGGACACCTGGGCACCCGAGTGCGGGACGCCGGACTGCGCCAACGGCGGCGTTCTCGGCGACGCGCCGGGCGGGGCGCGCGAGGTGCCAGAGCCGCTGTTCGATCACGATCCTGGTCTGCAGGCCTCGGACCCTGGTGAGTTCGCTCACATCAACGTCACGCGGGTCGGCTTCTCTGGCGATCGGGTCATGTACGTCAACGGCGCGATCGGCGCGGGCGGCGACGACGGCGCGACGCTGCTGGTGGCGGGCCGGCTGACCGCCGCCAACACGCTGGCCGAACGCACCACGGTGAAAGTGGCAGACGACGACACGGCGGTCGGCGTGGTGCACTGGTCGCTGGAGCCGGTCGGCGCGAGTCACTTCGCCGTCTACCGCCAGGTGACCGGCTCCGACGGGGCGCCGGATGGGGAGCGGAGCTGGCTGGCCATCTACGACGCGCCGGACGGTCAACAGCCGACGCGCGTCTTCGACCTGCCCATCGATGCGCCGCCGGTCTCGATCGCGAGCCTGGACGGTGACCTCTATGTCGCCTACTCCGACCGGATCGACATCTACCGGATCACCATCGCGGGAGAGCCGGTGCTCAAGCAGGTGTCGCGGGACTGAGGGGGCGGGTGAGGCGGAGGGTCAGAAGCCATTCGGAAAATAGATGCCGATGGATCCGACGTAGATTCTGTTTCCAGGTGGCGTCTGATGTGAGGGAGTGGGCCCAGAGGCCCATGACCGAGCAGAAGACACACCTGGGGACAGAAGA
>Ga0210033_1000565_pt1 | contig 34961 bp, 25 predicted proteins | sample CryGeymeta201501_FD_185465 | JGI IMG/M metagenome (GOLD analysis project Ga0210033, IMG submission 185465) | Groundwater microbial communities from Crystal Geyser aquifers in Utah, USA - Crystal Geyser metaG 2015-01 (SPAdes) (version 2) | ecosystem: Environmental > Aquatic > Deep subsurface >... | reverse complement strand
TCACATAGTCCGACTATGCTCCACTTTGTGCGCCTTGCAGGCGAACGAAAGTCCGGCGCAATCTGCGCAAGTTATTTCTGCGCGACGCCTTAAGCTTTGCGCACCCCCGGCTTGCCGTTTTCGACGATGAAACTGGCGGCGGTGCGGATCGCGCTGTCAACCTTTTTCTCGTTATCGAGCAGGCGCACATCGGCGGCGCAGCGTTGCTGGTTGAAGTCGAAACGCAGATAGCCGCGCTTGCTGGTGTCACCGTAGATCACATGCGGATTTTCGGGAAGACGCGCGTTGAACTTCTCTGGCGGCCAGCCCTGCGAGCCGATCGAAGTGCCGCAAAACTCGGCCGCCACTACCGCTGAGTTGAGGTCTTCCGCTTCGGCGTGCACATTGGCGACCACGGTCGCGTGGATATCGCCGCCGAGAATCAGCGGATTGGCACTGTGATGATTTTGCAGACTGGCGAGCAGGCGATGGCGTGCCGCCGGATAGGCATCCCAACCCTCGGTCCAAACCAATCGGGCCGGGCCGGGCGCGCCATCGAAACGCGAGAACAGGGTTTGCTGGGCGATCAGATTCCACTGCGCTGAAGACGCCGCCAACGCCCGATCCAGCCAGGCCTCCTGGGTCGCGCCCAACATGGTCTGGGCCGGATCGTTGACGGTGGGGCATTGGTCTGGCGCGACATCGGTGGAACCCCCACCTTTGTAATCCGTGGGACAAGGCTCCGGGCTGCGATACTGGCGATCATCCAGCAGGTAGATGCGCGCCAGGCGACCAATATCGAGCGTCGTATAAACCAGCATGTCGGCTCCGGTCGGGCGCATGGTGAATGGCATCGGCTGGTGCTCGAAGAATGCCTGATAGGCGGCGGCACGGCGCAGCAAGAACGCTGGATCGAGGTGCTCTGAGGTGGCGCCGGCATAGTCGTTATCGACTTCGTGGTCGTCCCAGGTGTAGGCCCAGGGCATGGCCGCGTGCGAGTTCTGCAAGTCGGCGTCGGTTTTGTACTGGGCATGGCGCACGCGGTAGTTGGCGAGCGTCACCGCTTCACCGCCAACCTGTCGGCGCACCAGATTGTCGCCCCAACTGCTTTCGTAAATGTAGTCGCCAAGAAACAACATCAGGTCCAAATCTTCGGCAAGCGCGTGGCGGTGCGCGGAAAACCAGGCCTGCTCGTAGTGTTGGCAGGAGCCGATCGCCATCCGGAAATGATCGGGCAGACTGTCGGCGGCGGGTGCGGTTCGGGTGCGGCCAATCCGACTGACCGCATCGCCACTGGCGAAGCGGTAGTAGTACCAGCGGTCGGGGCGCAGATTCTTGACGGTAATGCGGGCGCTGTGGGCGAGTTCCGGCACCGCGCGAACGCGGCCGGTTTGCACGATCTGACGGAAGTTTTCGTCATCGGCCAACTCCCAATTGACATCCACCATTTCCGGCAACATGCCGCCGTGTGCGCGCAGCGGCTCGGGCGCCAGCCGCGTCCACAGGGTCACCCGGTCCGCCTGCGGATAGCCCGAGGCCACACCCAGGGCAAATGGATAGGCGGTAAAGCGTGGCATCGCCGCATCGGCGGCGAAGCCGCGTGCGGGCAGCAGGGCTTGCGCCACCGCGCTGGCGCTCAGGGCGAGTGCGGCCTGCAGCACGTCGCGTCGTGACAGCGCCGGACGGGTCGCGGTCAACGTGCGCAGCAATTGGTTGGCGCGCTGTTCAAGTGGTTGTTTCATCACCTGCCTCCATGACGATTAGGGTCCGGGCAACTTAGCAAGAAACCATGAAGCCTGTGTTAGTCATCGCCTCGCGCCAGCAAACGAGAGGCCAACCAGTCAGGCACAACGCGGAGACGTCAGTAGCCGACGCAGCAGTGCTGATCCGATCGGAATCAGCAACAGACCGATCCAGGGCGCACCGATCGGTGTGACCGAACCGGCCAAACCAGGTATGGCCAGCAAGACGACGGCGCCGATCAGGGCGGTCAGGCAATAGGGACACCGCATCCAGGTGTTCGCGCGCATCACGTTCTCCAGCTTCGGGGGCTGAAGCTTGCGGGCTCGGCGTCGCACCGATTGCGACGATGGCGTCGGAGTGGCACTGGCTGCCTGGCGACCGTTTCGCGCCCGGACGCGGCACCAAGGCGGCCGTTGCGTGGGCGCAACGGCCAGCCTGGCAGTAACTGGACAGCGCTTGACTGATGCGCTGCTTGAGGCGGTCAGATCACCGTGACTTTTTCGGTGGGCTTGAGCAACCAACGGCAGAGTGCCGGCAGGAAGATCATCGCCGCGATCATGTTGACCACGAACATGAAGGTCAGCATCACGCCCATATCGGCCTGGAACTTGAGGTCCGACCAATACCAGGTGAAGACACCGCTGGCGAGCGTCAACGCGGTGTAGAAGATCGCGATACCGGTGGTCTTGAGTGAGGAGAAATAGGCTTCGCTCAACGATTTGCCCTGTTTCATCGCTTCGTCCATGCGGGCAAACAGATAGATGCCGTAATCGACACCGATGCCGACGCCGAGCGCCACCACCGTCAGCGTATTGACCTTCAAACCAATGCCCAAGTGCACCATCAGCGCGTGGCCGAGCTCGGTGACCAGTACCAGCGGCAGCACGATGCAGATCGCCGCCATCGGACTGCGGAAGCTCAGCAGACACATCAGGAACACGGCGCCATAGAGCAGGTAGAGCATGCGGTGTTTGACATGGCGAACTTCGTCATTGATCGCGGCCATGACGCCGACGTTGCCGGTAGCAATCCGCAGGTTGATTTTGTCGGTCCGAAACTCTTCGCCGGACTCGGCCGCCGTGGTCATGGCGACATTCCGATTGGCGGCAAATTCTGGATCGAAGGCGCCATTGTCGGCGCGGAACTGCTTGACCGCGGCGATCACCCGATCAATTGTCGTCGCCTGATGGTCGCTGGTGAAAATCATGATCGGCATCGCCTTGCATTCGGTGCTATCGATCAGGCCGGTGTCGGTTTCGACATTTTGCAGCGCCTGCCGTAGCAGGTTCGGATCACGCGGTATCGCGCGCCAACGCAGGTTGCCTTCGTTGTAACCGGCATAAATGATCTTGGCGACTTGCGGCAAGGCAATCACCTGCTGCACGCCTTCAACATTGGCCATGTGCCAGGCGAAGCGATCGATCAACTCCATCGCTTTCGGGTTCTCGGTGCAGGCGAACGGTCCGGCTTCGGCGATCACGGTGACAATATCCACGCCGAGCGAAAATTTGCTGGTGATTTGGGCGGCGTCCAGGTTGTACTTGGCGTCAGCGCGCAATTCGGCGACGCCTTTTTGCGCATCGCCGATCATGATGCGACTGCTTTCACGGTGCGCTGCGAACCACATACCGACACCGATCAGCAGAATGAACAGCGCCGCCCAGGGACGGCTGAATTTGGCCAGCACCCGCCAGATCGCATCGAACTTGGTGAGCTGACGGAGACGGTATTCGCGCTTGCGATCCAGATTGCGCAAATGCGTGAAACTCAACAATACCGGCAACAAGAACAAGTCGGTCAGGATGGTCAAGCCAACGCCGACGGTGGCGGTGATTGCCAACTCACGCACCATCTGGATCGGGATGATCATGATCGTGCCAAAGCCAATACAACCAGCCAGCAAGGCGACCGCCCCGGGTACCAGCAACATGCGAAAAGCAGCGCGCGCCGCCTCCAGCGGGCCAACGCTATCTTTCGCGCGCGCCCGCAGTTCTTCGACACTGCCATCTTCGAGGCCGCCAAAGAAAATTTCGCCGCGGAAACGGTTGATCATTTGTTCGCCATGACTGACGGCGATCGCAAAGATCAGGAATGGGGTCAGCATGTTCATGGGATCGACGCCGAAGCCCATTAGCCGCAGGGCACCAAGCATCCAGATCACCGAGATGAACGCGGCAAACACGGTCAAGCTCGCGAGCTTTCCCGAAGTCGAGTACAGGAATAACAAAAACCAGGTCAAGGCGATGGTCAGGCCAAAGAATTTGACGACGGAGCGCGCGCCGTCGCTGATATCACCGACCATTTTGGCAAATCCAATGATATGCACGGTGGCACCAGGATTGGCCGCCTCGGCACGATGGCGAATCGCTTCCAATTGCGCGGCGATGTCTTGATAGTCGAGGCGACCGCCGGGCGCGGTGGTCTCCGGAACCAGCTCGCCCTGCACCATGGCGCCACTAAAGTCCTTGGCGACCAAACGCCCGACGATATTGGCCTTGACGATATTGGAATGAATTTGGTCGAAGTCCGCTTGGGTCGGCGCAAAGCCTTCGGCCTTTGGGGTGAAATCGGACGGAATCACATTGCCACCGGCAAAGCCGTCTTCCACCACTTCGGTGAAACGCACGTTGGGCGTAAAAATTGATCGTACCCGGGCCTTGTCGACGGCGTCGATGCTCATGACATCGTCGGTAACCGCGTCCATCGTCGCCATGAAAGCGGGCGTGAACATGTTGCCGTCTTTGGCGATGACCGCGACCAACACGCGATTGGCGCCGCCAAATTCGCGCTCGTAGTCGATGAAGGTTTTCATGTACTCGTGCAGCAGTGGGACCTGCTTGCGGAAACCGGCATCGACGCGCAGTTGTACGGCAAAATAGAGCATGACGGCGGTTACCAGTGCGAACACTGTCAACACCAGAATGCGGTTGCCAAATAGAAAGTTTTCGATAGCGCGGTTGATCGCGCCCTGCTCGCCGTTGCTGACGTTTGCCATGCCTACGCTCCCCTTGCCACTCAATTTGAATAAATCGACATGCCGGTTTCACCAGCGATCACGAACTCCGCAGCAGACAAGGCGGTGACGCCAGCCAGGACGTTCCCGTCCGGATGCACACTGGAGTGAAAATCGTCGCTGGCGCTGGCGCGCTTGAGCACGATGCCATTGGCGCCAACCAGCACGACCCCGCCATCGTCAAAAGTATTGCCCCCCATCAGACTGAGGCTGGTGCCGGTTTCGATCTTGTACCATTGGTCGCCCAAATCGTAGGACTCGTAGACGTTGCCGCGCAAGCCAAAGCAGAGCACATGCTTCGCCTCAAAGGCGAGTACGCCAAACATCGACCCTTGGTAGGGTAGTTGGATCCGCTGCCAACTGACGCCATCGTCGCTGGAGCGAAATGCCGAACCACGCTCGGCGACGATGAAATAGGAACCATCGCCGGTGCGGGCAATCGCATTGAAGTGCGGGTCGCTTTCTTCGTCAAGCGCCAACGCATCCTGATCGAGCGTACCGGTGTCACTGTTGACGACGGAGTTGTCCTCGGCCTGTTCGGCGTTGATCTCGGCGTCGCTCTTGCCCAGTACGTTGCGCAGTTCCCAAGTCTGGCCGCCATCGACCGTCGCCAACAGTTGTGAGTAGGCGCCCACGGCAAAGCCGTGCAGCTCATCGACAAACAGCACGTCCAGCAAGGGCGCGCCATTGCGCAAGTTGTCAACATCCGCCGGATCGAACGGCGCGATGCGCTGGCGCACCCAGGTCAATCCACCATCGGCCGAATGCAGGATGACGCCGTCGTGACCCACTGCCCAAACCTGGTCCGCGTACGCGGCTACTGCGGTCAGCGTGGATCGGGTCGGTACATTTTCGACCTGACGCCAATCCCGGCGTGACTCGGACACCAAGATATGCCCGCGCTCGCCGACCGCCACCGCGCGGTCGCGGGCCTCGGCGATATCCAGGATCAGCGAATGGGTTGCCCGTGGCATCATTTCAGAATTCTGGATCACCGAATCGTCGGCGGCCAGATCTGAGCTCGGATCGACTGCACTGCTGGTGGCATTGGTCAGCACCACTGCGCCAGCCGATGCATCGGTCGCATCGGTTTGCGCGTAGACATCGGTCCACAAGCCGATGGCGGTCGCCGCTGCCAGGCCGAGCAAAATGCCAAGTACGCGCCCATGTCGAACTACCTTCATACAAATCTCCCAAGTTGCTTTGCTGCCCCACCAGAGGCCAAAGTGCCAGCGATTTCCGCACCGCTAAAACTAAATCGGCCGGCCGCCCCGCGAGGAACGACCGGCCGAAGCCATGCCCCACCGGCGATCGTTAGCGAATGCCGCGCTTGCGCAATGACTGGGGCGAGAAGTTTTCCGGATTGGTCTGGAAGCCGAAGTTGACCGGCTTCGCCTCTTCGTTGTCGAGCAGGCCGGAAATATAACGCCCCGACTGCAAGTCGTGGTGCGTCTCGATGGTGGCCCACACCGTCGGCACTTCGTAGTAGTTGATGATTTGCGCCTCGGAATAGCGCCAGAGTTGGCCACGACTATCGTAGTGGTCGATGCCGACGATCTGGTAGCTGTCTTCATCCAGATAGAAGGTGCGCCGTTTGTTGATATGGCGCTTGCCCGGTTTCAGTGTGGCGTCAGCCACCCAAACCCGGTGCAGTTCGTAACGCAGATAATTGGGATTCAAATGGCCAGGCTTGACCAGGTCTTTGAGCTTGGTGGTGTTGCTGTGCGCCTTGTAATCGTTGTAGGGGATGAACAGCTCCTTGCTGCCGACCAATTTCCAGTCGAACCGATCCATCGCGCCATTGAACATATCGGTCATGTCGTTGGTGCGCAGACCATCCGAAGCGGTGCCTGGGTTGTCATAGGCGATATTCGGCGCACGGCGGACACGGCGCTGACCAGGGTTGTATACCCAGGCTTGGCGAGGGGTCTTGGTTTGATTGACGGTTTCATGCACGAGCAACACATTGCCGGCGAGGCGCGCTGGCGAAACCACCTCTTGGAAAAAGTACAGCAAGATGTCGTTGATGTTCTCGATGGTATTGCCGGGCTTGTAATACGGGCCCAAAAACTCTTCACGCAAGCGCACCAGTGTGTAGGCGCCAGAGGCGGTGGGTGCCGCCTGGTCGGCCCAACGCATACCACCGGTGCTCTTGTATTTGAGCTTGTGGTTCCAGATCAAATCCTGGCCGGTTTGCGGAATCGGAAAAGGAAAACCGATCGCCGCACCGGTCACGCCATCGCCGCCGGACACCAGCTTTGCCGTGGTCGCATTTTTCAGCGTGGTCGAGTAGACCATGGCCGGGAACGAAGCGCTGCGCCGCGTCGGATAAACATCCATCCGAAAATCTTTGTACTTGTTGAACATGGCAACCTGACCAACACTGAGTTTGGCCTGGTAATCCTTGACGTTTTGCGGAGTAATGGCAAACAAGGGTTTGTCCGCAGCAAACGGGTCACGATGAAACTCGCCGGGTTTGTAGCCAGCAGGGGGTCTGGTAATACCGCCGGTCCACTCTGGGATCGTTTTGTCGGCATTGCCCGCTTTGATCGCGCCAACTGGGGTCAGGTCCCTGCCCAAACGTGCTGCTTGATCGGCGGTGACCGCGGCTTCGGCAGCACTTCCAGCCACCAAAGCGAACAGGCCCGCCAGCACAACTTGTCGATTGATTTGCATGTTTCTGCCCTCGGTCAGAACGAATACTTGACGGTGAATGCGGCAAAGTCGCGATCACGAATCAGGTTCAGGTTGCCAGCACCCCAGAACGCGGAGTAGCTCAGATCCACCGCCCACTTGCTCAGGTAGTTGGCTTCCACGCCCAGCGTTCCCGATTTGCGGTTTTCAATGAAATTACCGCCGGGGCCTGGGGTGATGCCGTTGACATCGTGGCTGAAGGCAACACGCGGCGACAGGTTGAACGCCGTGCCCCAGACATTGTTGTAATCGGCACGCATCGCCAGCCGGTAGCCCCAGGAAAACCGCGTCGGAAACCCGGTTTGGGTGACCGGATTGCGCAGGTCACCATTGCTCTCATTGAAGCCGCCACCAGTATCGGTGCCGTCGCCCTGGAAGCGCAGAATGGCCGACTTTGGCAGATCCCAGACATTGGTGGCGCCAACTTCCAGCACCGTTGCGAGCTGCTCGGCACCTAGCCAGTTGTTGGGTCCGAACACTTTGGTCGCCGTGGTCTGTATTTGGGAAACTTGCAGCCGTTCGTAGCCACGAATTTCCGCACCCGGGGCAAACTCTCCGAGCTGACTATGGAAGCGCAGACCGGGAGAAGGCGTGAACGCATTGAGGGGAGTCAAGGCGGCGAACAGCAGCTCCACGTCATCGATCTGGAACGGTTGATTGCTGCGATAGCTGATCTCGCCCTGCAATGCCACGCCGGGGCCATTCAACATGGTGTTGAAGCTGGCGCCCCACAGGTGGATGTCTTCCGGGTATTCGATGAAATAACGCCCCGAAGTCGGCGAGGTATTGGTGACGGCGATGCCATTGGCCAACGGCAAACGACTGTGATAGTTCAGGTAAAAGAAGCCGAATTCGGTGTCGTGCAGGTCGGGCGCAAAATAATGCACGGCGGCACCGTATTGGCCTTGGTCACTGGGCATACGATCCGGGGAGCGCGGCACGGTGGCGCCGCAGGATGCTGCGCCCAAGGGATCGGTCGCTGGACTGACCAGTCCCAGTTGGCAACGTTGCAGGGACGCCGGCTCATTGGCGCGACCAAACCCGAGCACCACAAAATCTGAACCAAGCGAGCCGAAATCGTTGGTGCCGAAGTAGGTGCCGCGCGGATCCGGTTCGGTCTGTTCGAACTCGGTCAAGTACAAAGCTTCGGCCGAAAGATTCTCGGCGAACTCGAACGAGGCGAAGGCCATGTCGACCGGCAAAAAGGCTTCTTTCAACTCGGCGCCAGCGACCCGCAACTTGGAAACATCGATCGGATTGATCGAATTGATACCGCCTTGGATGAAGGTGCTTTCACCCCAGCTCACCACTTGTCGACCCAGACGTGCCGAGCCTTGCTTGCCGTTGAAATCGAAATTGTGGAAGACAAAGGCATCGAGCAAGGTGAGGTTGGTCCCGACTTTCTCCTCGGCCAACTCGGTCAGCTTGGCTTTGTTGTTGTTGGCCCAATCGTAGAAGTAGGTCGCGCGTACAAACAGGCCGGAATCTTGCTTGTAGTTCAGGCTGAGTTCGCTGGTGATCTTGGCCGCGTTGGAGAACAACTTGCCTTTGTCGTAGTTCAGGTCACCGTCATCGCTGTTGACCGAGAACCGCCCCGGGGCGGCAATTTGCTGGGCCAGCGGCAAGGTGCCGATCAAAGGATTGAGGTTGGCTTTGCCGATCAAGTCATCGGCACGGCCTTGCACCCGCATGGAGACACCGTAGGACAACTGTGTATCCAGGGTGCCGGTCCAATCACCGGAATCTGAGGCGAACTCGAAGGCTTGCGCCTGGGAGCCGAGGCCGCCCACTAGGGCCATCGCGATGGCGGCGCCCAGGGTGCGACGACGCACACCCGTGAGGACACCGCGCGCGCTGGGCTTGGCATTGAGCTTAGTCATGGAATCTCTCTCCGCTTCTTACGTCGTGTTACTGGGTTCGGATAACGGAAGTGTCGGTGACCTGAACTACGGTTCCGTTACTCACGATAAAGCTGGCCATTTGGCGCTGCATCTCGGTAGTCGCTGCTGCCGAGGCCGCCGGACTGAGGAGCGCGCCATGGTCACCGGCAATGAAGCGGACTACCACGCGCAGACCCGCTGGGTTGGGCGCGCCCTGGCCGGTAATCGTCGCCAGGCCGAGCGCGCGGATCAGTGGCTCGGTGCCCGACAAGGGCGCACCGGCAACGCTGTTCGGAATCACTTGGTCGGTGGCGTTGCCATCCGCCACCGTGCCGCCGGCGATGCCGACGACTTCATGCAGCAGAATGCGGTCGCCAGCGGTCGTCGCGACCGCCGCAAAGTTGATCGGATCGGCAGAATCCACGGCTTGCTGCGCCGCCCCCATGAAGCGATCAAAGTCCGGCGTCCCCGCAACTACACCGGATGCCGCCAGTCCGGCCCGAATGCGCGGACCAAAAGTGGCAGAACCATCCAGCAAGCGGGCGATGCCGCCACCCGGTACCGACAGCACGGCAGTATTGACCGTGGGATCGAGCGCGACAAAGTTCAGCCCGACCATCGAGCCAAGCGACTGGCCGACAAAGAATATGCGCGAACCGTCCAAGTCTGGCGTGGCGTCGCCATCGACACTCATGCCGGGAATGCTCTTGGCCAAGGTGAACAGATCGGCCACCGCCTGGCGCGAATTGTCGCGCGAGGTGAGCAGGCTGGTCAGGTTGATGGCGTAGGTTCCAGAAGTATCGATGGTGCCATCCGGGCCGGGCGCACCGGTGGTGTTGTTGGACAGATCGAGATCAAAGGTACGTTCGCTGGAAATCGGCGCAAACGGTGTGTTCTCGATATAGAACGGGCTGCTCGGGCCCAAGCCGTGCAGCGGTTGGTCGATCGCGATGACCACGAAACCCTGCGACGCCATGGTTGCCGAAATGGCGATCGCGTCGCTGCGGTTGCGGGTGACGCCATGCTGGAAGATCACCACCGGCCAGCCTGCGGCCGGCTTGGTCTTGCCCGACGCGGCGTTCGGCACCGTTGCCAGAACCGGAATGTTCTGCGTCGAAGTCGCTACCGGGAACGGATTGGCAAAGGTCAGATTGGTCGAGGTCGGATCCAGGCCCAGCGCGTTGAACGGCGGGTTATAGGCACCCGGCGCAGCGTTCCAGAACGTGGTCAGCGGTGCCGTGTCCTGCGGTCCGGTGGCGGCAGTCAGGTAGTACTTGACCGGCAGTATACCGATGATGATGTCGGCAATCGGTGGTAGACCCGCAGCGCCGATGGTCAGCCCGGTCGGCGCCAGCGTGGCCGTGCTCGGCTGGGTGATACCGCGCGTTGCCTGCAACACTGGAGCGATGCTTTGGGTGGTGGCGAGCCAGGTGAGCGCTACGTCATCACGGGCAATACCCACCTGGGTGGTGATCGCAAGATGGGTCTGGTGCAATTGCCGTAACGGCTCCAAAGCACAAGCATTCGCCACTGGCAATAACGGGTCAGTTGAGGTGGCTACGGTTGCGCAGGTGGCCGGATTGGCCAACGCCGACAACGGTGTGATCAACGGGCTGGCCCGCTTGCTTAAAAAGTAAGTGGTGTCCGGTGTCATGTCATTGCCGAGCGTATCTTTGACACCGCTGGTGACCACCGCCAGATAGGAAGTGAGCTGCTGCAATGGCACCAGAGGAAGGATCGCCACCGTTTTGTTGCTCGGATCACTGGGCGCCAGGGCGGCAACAAACTCGTTGGCCGCCAGTTCGCGCATCAGACTGGCAACGGCGCGGGTGGCCGGGTCGATGCGGACCTGGAACATGCGAATCGCACCGGTCGGCCCGGTGGTCAACGAACTGGCACGCACACCGGCCGAGGTGGCGAACGACCACGGACCGACCGTACTCCAGCCGTCCAGGTTGTTCAGCGCCCGCGTCGGATCGGTGGCCGTTGAATTGGCTGCCAACGGAATATTGAGGGTGAGATCCGTGGTACCGCGCAGCAGCAGATCATTGGGCAACGGAATGATGCTGTTGGTGGGATCGAATCGTGCGGTGATCACAGCGGTGATCGGGGTGCCATCGTCATTGAGTGCCGGCGGCGTTGCTACGGCGCGCGGACTGTTGCTGCTGCTGCTGCATGCAGCCAGCACAACGGATGACAAGGCAGTAGCCAATAGAAGTCGGGCCTGCATGCTTGCTTCCTTCCTGTTCGTGAATCGGGGGCGCATCAAGGGCGCGGCGCTATCATAGGCACCCCCGAGCGTTTTATGCAACGAAAACTTAAGACTTCTTTTTTGCTGCATCGCAGCACGACGCCGTTTTCTGGAGCGCACGCAATGGCCCAACCCAGCCACCCGGCTACGCTCCGCACGTTGTGTGTGGTCATTCCGATTTACAACGAAGTCGAAGTGCTGCCGATCTTGCTGCCGCGACTGTTGCACGCGTTGGCGACGATTCCTGCCGAGAGTGCCATTTTGTTCGTTGACGATGGCAGCGATGACGCCACCGGGCAGTGGTTGACGGCGTTTTCGGCACAGCACACCGAGGTTGGCCTGCTGCAACTTTCGCGCAACTTCGGCAAGGAAGCGGCGCTGACCGCCGGCCTCGATCACGCCGATGCCGACGCGGTGTTGATCATCGATGCCGATTTGCAGGATCCACCCGAGTTGATCACCGCGTTCTGGGAAAAATTCGAACAGGGGTTCGACGTCATCTATGGCCAGCGCGCTAGTCGTGATGGTGACAGCTGGTTGAAGCGGACCACGGCGAGTTTGTTTTATCGACTGATGCAACGCTTGAGTCGCACCGCGCTGCCCCGCGACACCGGCGACTTTCGCCTGCTTTCGCGACGTGCCGTGCTGGCCTTGCGTCGATTGCGCGAACGCCATCGTTTCATGAAGGGTCTGTTCGGCTGGGTCGGCTTTCGGCAGATCGGGCTGCCCTATCATCGCCAGCCACGGGCCGCGGGGCGCAGCAAATTCGGCTACTGGAAGTTGTGGAACTTTGCCCTCGAAGGCATCACCGCGTTTTCGACGGTTCCGCTACGCGTGGCGACCTACGTCGGACTGGGAACGGCTTTGCTGGCATTCGGATTCGGCGTCTGGATCGTCTTCAAGACCCTGGTCTACGGCGAAACTGTGCAGGGCTATCCCAGCCTGATGACAGTGGTGCTGTTTCTTGGCGGCATCCAGTTGATTGCGCTCGGCATGATCGGCGAATACCTCGGGCGCCTGTTTGAAGAGAGCAAACAACGGCCGCTATACCTGATCGATAGCCTGCTGCTTCCCGCCAAAACCCGCGCTACAGGCACGCCATCGGCGCCGCCTGATGCGGACTAAAAATCGGCCGCTACCGGCGCAAATCCGCGGGCGGGCCAATCCGGAAAACTGGATTCTGTGGGCGCCAGTTGATCTTGCGACCAACGCGCCAACGTTGCCGATAAACCCGATCGCCGTCGGCCGACCAGTCGCTGTGCCAAAAGCAGTCCCGGCAGCGGCAGCGGTAGCGCATTGGCAGCGCGAATCACCCGCGCGTACAGCTCGCGCACCGGCAGCACCTCGGCGCCACCGAGCGCAAAGGTCGCGCCCGCACCATCGGCACGGCCAAGCGCAAGCTGGCAGGCCGCCGCCACATCATCGGCATGAACAGGCTGGCGCAGTCCGCCCATAGACCAAGGCAAGGGCACAATGCGCAGACGACGGGCGAGGCGAAACAAGCGACTGACGCTGTGATCGCGGCCACTGCCCCAGATCAGCGTCGGCCGCAAAATGGTGTAGGCGATGCCGCGTGCGGTGCAGTGTTCGACAAGTGCCGCTTCCGACTGCGCCAGCGACGCCGCCAGGGCGCGTTCGGCGGCATTAGCCGAGTAGCGTTTCGCCACGATACTCATCGAGCTCAGCGCCACGATCCGGCGCAGATCCGGGGCCGCGCCGCGCGCCAACCAAGCCACCAACCCATCCACCGGGCCCACCGAAATGATCTCAGTGGCGGCGACGCGAAACTGATCGCGCCACAGATCCAGCGCCTGCCATTGGCGCAATGGCGAGGACTCCGACGGCCGCGCTGCAAGGTGACGCGAGGTCGCCAGCACGGCCACCCCGGCGGCATCCAGCCGATTCAGCAGAAATCCGCCAACCGCGCCGCTGGCGCCGAGTACAAGTAAGCGATTCAACTGTTGAAACGCACGATTTCAATGATCCGCGAAGGCAAATTGCGGATCCGGGTCAGCAGGCTGGCGCTGATCATCAACTGCGGCTGGGCAAAGCTCGGCAAGTTGACCACGGCAAAGCGCTGAATCGCCCGCGGATTGGCTTTCAAGCGCCAGTACCGCCCGATCGCCGAATCGACACTGAGCCGACACGAGCCCATGCGCACGGGTTTGAGCAACATGCGATAGACCTGACCCTGGTTGATCAACTCCATCGCGGTCTGCGCGTTGGCGCGCTCGGTGATGACCACGGTGGCGATGTGTGGATGGTGAACCTTCAACGCCTTGAGCAGGGCGGTGAGATCGCCCTGGCGCGATTCGGTCTCGGAAATCACCACGCCGGTTTCGTATTGTTCGAGGATTTGCAGTGCGCGCTCGGCGGTATTGGCAAAGCGAACTTGATAGTGCGGCGCCAGGATCTCGCGCAATCTGGCCTGGGCGTTGACATCGTCTTCCAACACCAGAATGCCGACCGCTGCGCGCGCCTCGCTGGCGTCGCGTTCGTTGATCGGTTCACTGCTGATCACCGCCGCCTCGCGTGCGATCCGTCCGGCTTCGGCGACCAGCGCCCGCAGCTCGGCGTTCTCCCAGGGCTTGTTGACGTAACGGAACACCTCGCCCTCGTTGACCGAGCCCAGCACCGCTTTCAAATCGGCGTAACCGGTCAACAGGATGCGCATGGCGCGCGGCACCGAATTGCGCATCTCGCGCAGCACCTCGATGCCCTGCAATTGCGGCATGCGCTGGTCGCAGATCACCACATCGACATCGAACTGCTGGGCCATCGCCACCGCCTGGCGCGGGTCGTTGCAGAGCTGCACTTCGCAATCCCGCAGCAGCGCCTTGAGCGCGCGCAGGATGCGCATCTCGTCATCGATGCAGAGAAGGCGCAGCGGTTTACTGGAGCCGGCGGCTGCCATCGCGGATCAGGCTCCGGCTTTGCTCAGCGCCGACGTCGGCGCCGCTGCCACCGGCAACTCGACCACGAAACGGGTGCCTTTGCCGACCTGCGAGGTGACCCGGATACTGCCGCCATGGCCTTGCACGATCTTGTGCACGATCGACAAACCGATACCGGTGCCCTCGCCGACTTTTTTGGTAGTGAAAAACGGATCGAATATTTTCGGCAGCACCTCGTCGGCAATGCCGCTGCCGTTGTCCTCGAAACTGCACTCGACGCTGTGCGCCTTGGCCACGGTGACGATTTTCAGCACACCTTCTTCGCCCATCGCCTGGGCGGCATTGGTGATCAGGTTGAGAAACACCTGGTTGATCTGCGAGGGCATGCACTTGACCGGCGGCAGTTCGCCGAAAGCGGTTTCGACGCTGATGCGATCTCGCAACTGATGGCTGGCGATGGTCAACGAACTCTTGATCGAATCATTGACGTTGATGACATCCATGCCGTCGCGATCAACGCGCGCAAAACCCTTCAGGTTCATCACCAGTGAACTCATTTGCTTCAGGCCATCGACCGAGTCGATCAGCAGCTCACGCGCCTCGTTGAGGCCGGTGGCCCGGCTCAGCTGGCCGCGCGCTTTGATCACCAGTGCTTTCGCCTGAGTGGCGGTGGCGGCATCGGCATTGAGCAGGAAATCCACGCCGGTCATGACATTGGTCACCGCCTGTTCGTATTCGCCGAGCAGGTCGCTGACCACTTCGACGTTGCTTTTGACGAAGCCGAGCGGCGTGTTGATCTCATGGGCAACGCCGGCCACCATCTGGCCGAGCGAAGCCAACTTGGTGGTGTGCATGACTTGCGCCTGCGAGGCTTCGCGCTTTTTGAGTTCGGCGTCCGCGGCGCTGAGCTGTGCCGATAGCCGACGCAAGCGCACGCCGAGCAGCCCCAGCGCGAGCACAGCCAGCGCCAGCAGTAACGCGAAAATCCAGAGCATCACCATCGATTTCAGCCTGTCTGGTAGAAGCGCCAAGGACGGCAGAGTATAACCAGCCGGGCATCATCTCCAAGGCAGCATAGCGCTGGCGGGCAGCAAAACCTTGACGCAGTTGCCAATTGCGGCCCGCTCAATCAGCGGTCGCCTCGGTCACTGTGCCAGCGCTTGCGCAAAGGTCGGCTGGGTTTAGTCAAGCGGACCAGATTGGGCTGCTCAGCAATTGGAACGCAAGCCAGCCGACAAAGGCGCCGAGCAGAACGCTCCCGGCGCGTCGCGATATCTGCGCGGCGCCCCGCAACATCCAATACAACGCCACGATCAGGGCAATCAGCACCGGAAGTTCGACCCAAACCAGGGGGCGCGTCATCGGCAAGGGATGCCACAACGCCAGCAAGCCCAGGACCAACAGCAGATTCACCACGCTGGACGCCACCGCGCTGCCAACGACGACGTTGCCGTGGCCACGAGCCGCAGCGACCACCGCAGCGGCCAACTCGGGTATGGCACTACCGATGGCGAGCAAGGTCAGGCCCGCCATCAGTTCGCTTAGGCGCCAGGCGTTGGCCAGCTCCATGCTGTGATCGGTCGCCATCCAGGCGCCGTAGCCGAGCAAGCAAAGCCCGAGCAGCACGCGGACCAGATTGCGTCCGCGCTCGATCTGCGTATTGGCAGCGTAGGCGAGTTCTTTGCAGACCGCCGCCGATTCGCCGCTCAGCGAACGTCTGGCCAGCCAGCCAAAGAAGATCACGCCGAACAGCAGACCGGTGCCATCGAAATAGCCCAGGCGGCCGTTTTCGCTCATACCCAGCAACGCCAATGCGGCCACCAGCAACAGCGGCAGCGCCACCGCAACCAGACGGAAACCAACATCCAACGGCTTGACCAAGGCGGCGACGCCAACGATCAGGCCGAAGTTGACGATACAACTGCCGATCACCGTACCCACCGCCAACGCGTAGTGCCCCTGGGCGATCGCGGCGATGGCGATGGCGATCTCCGGCACCGATGCACCGACCGCCACCAACGACAAACCGGCAGCGGCGGCGCCGGCACCATAGCGTTGCGCCAACCCCGACGCGCCCTTCAACAATGAATCCGCGCCCAGCGTCAACAACACCAACCCGAGCGCAAAAAAGCCAAAGACTTCCCACATGCAGCCACCCTCTCGCCAAGCAGCGAAGACTATCGAGAGTGCGCGCCGGATGCTATCGCCCGCCAGCGCTGGCCAATCCGCGCCATTGGTGCTGAAGGTGGGACGAGCGCATCGGCGTGGCGCATCGATGCGCCATCGCGGCGGCCGGTCGATGCCCGCGCTGATCGGCCTGCGGCAAGGTTTGGGTGGCCTCGGCCCGCAGCGCTTGCCGATGTTGGCCAGGCTTCGCGCCGATATTGGCCTTGAACCAACCGCTGGAAAAAATGGCGACGGCCAGTTTGCTCTTGGCCAGACCAAAAAAAACTCGGGGCCGCGTTGGCGACCCCGAGTTGCGAAATTGCCGAGGTCAGGTCGGCTCAATGCACCGCAAACGTCCAGCCTTGGGTCCAATCATTGTTGGCGCCGCTGAAAGCGCCTTTGAAATCGACGGTTTCGAAAAAGCTGTCGTTCGGCACCGGCACGCCGCTACCCAGGAGGATCGAGCCCGCCGCCGGAAAGCGACCAACGAGACCCAAAGCGCTTGCGCTGCCATCGAAGTTGCCGAACTGGCTGCGATACCAGGCGCTGATCAGAAATGGATCGGCCGCATTGTCTTCGAAATTGCCGACGCAACCCAGCGCGGAACCGCGCAGGGTCAGCACGCCGGTGGCGGTCGGGTTGGCCAAGGTACCGCTGGCATCGAAGGTGGCCGCGTCGTTGAAGTTCAGGCATTCCTGCAAGAAACCGGTGGCGACGATATTGCTGTAGTTGCCCGCCGATCCTCGGCGAATCCGCAGGCCTTCGTTACCGGTGGTCGAACCGACCAAGGTGACGTTGGCCACGGTCGGCTGGGTGCGTGGCAACTGGTCCAAGGCATTTTTGTTATTGTCGGATTCGACCCCATTGGAATCGTTGTTGGCGGTGGTGGTTTGGGCACAGTAGGCAAACTGGATTTTGCCGCGGTAGCCCTGATCGAAATCCAGGCAGTCGTCCTCGACTGCGGTGCCAACCACGTAACGCAGGTTGACCGTACCACCGAACATTTCGAAACCATCATCTTTGCCCGCGTGTACTTGCACATGGTCGATCACCGTGCCGCTGCCAACGCCGAGCAAGGTGACCGAGTTGAGTTCCTCATTCGGACGAATGGCTTTGCCGGCGAAGCGCACCTGGGTGTAGCGCAGGGCGCCCGATGAATCGGCATTGTCCGGGATCAACGCAGCGCCAGCGGCTGGCGAATCCTTGCCACCGAATTGGATGTCGGTATCGGCTTCGAAGGCGCACGGCGTATTGCCGAGACAAGCGTTGTTGACCGCGTTGCCGGCCAGCACCAAACCTGCCCAATCGCCGGGCACATCATCGGGCGCGGTCATCACCACCGGCGCCGTCGGCGTGCCGTTGGCATAGATTTTCGAGCCGGGGTGCACCACCAGATAGTCGATGGCACCGCCACCGCCCTGCAAGGTCGTGCCCGGATCGATGGTCAAGGTCGCGGCACCGGTGTTGCGGCCGGTGCCAACCTGGACCTTGCCGTTAATGACGTAGGTCGCGGTATTTGGCAAATGCAGATTGCCACTGATCGTCGGCGGCAAAGCGCAAGTGCGCGGCTGCCCGGCAACCGCCGAGGTACCGGCCGGACACGCCGTGAACTCATCGACATAGGCGCAACCCGCGGGCGCCGCGCCGATGTGCTGCAGGTCCAGATTGGCCACCGGCAGATCAACGCCAGCGTTCGGTGTGATGTCGAGTTTGATGCGATTGCACGACAGCGCTTCAAAATTGAGCTTGCCGATGGCGACCCCGGTCGGCGCACTGAAGACGTTGCCGAAAGCACCGCCGGTGAATTGGTTGACGTCGACGTTTTGTTTGCTGAACTCGCGATCACTCAATTCCACTTGCGCCGTCAACCACAGCGGTTGGCCGGCATTGTCGTAAGTGAAGGCGGCGATAAACAATGTGCCCTGGTTGTCTCCGGTTTGAATCCAGTCGGTCAACACGCCGCGACCCGATTGCGCGGGATTGAACCACGAACCTTCAAATTGATCGTTGACCTTGACCGCGGCATCGGCGACGCCGACCGCCAGCAGACCGGCAATGGCAAGCGTCAGTGGACGTTTCAGAGAGGGGATGGACATAGCAGACACTCCGTTCGTTGGGGGTGAGGAACCGGGCCGATGGCCGACCCGATGTGCTTCCCAAGTGTGCGCAGCGCCAGTGACAAACGGATGCCGATACGGTGACAGTTTGGCGAAAGCCGTCGTGGCCGAGTGCTGGTCCACACCGCTGCCAAGCGCGGCACCAGCGGACGAAACCGGCGGGCGTTCGGGTCAGCTTTTGGCAGACGAATCGCACCGTCCGAAGTGGCGTCGTCAGCGTGCGCCGGCAGCGACTTTTGCTACTGACCGGGTCGTCACCAGCAGCGTCGGGCGGCGATGCCCATCGGGGCAACCGGTTGCCCTGATTGGCTACCGTTGCCGCCCGCCAGCGCCGGGTGTCGGCGCGGTTGTCGGCAGCTCAGCGCTGCCACTGCAAGGTCAGGCCAAGTTCGCGGCCACGGCGAAACTCGCGGGTGGTGTTATCGCCCTGTTTGAACTCGACTTTGGGATCGAGCAAGTTGCGCAGTCGCAGTTTCAGCGTCCAGGCGTCGGCAAACTGGTAGCGCCAGTTGAAGTCGAGCGCGTCGAAGGCTTGTTCGTAAACATCCGGCGCGCCGAACACGCCGACCCGGGCAATGCGCCGTCCGGAGACGTTGTAGAGCAGGGTCGCTTCCTGGTGGTTGTCCGGCGTTTTGTAACCGAGCTGCAAGTTCAGCACCGTCGGCGACTGGCCCTGTAGTGGCCGCGAGTCGTTGGTCTGGATGTCGTTGGCGCGACCGAGCTGGATGCGCGATTGGATGACGCTGAAGTTGGCGGCGGTGTAGAACGCTTCCAGGTGTGAATTGAGGAAGCCCAAGCCTCGAAAGTAGTCAATCTCGAAACCATAGTTGCGTGCCGATTCGGCATTCGCCAGCGATTGCAGATCGCCGGTGCCGGGCACCTGAATCTTTTCGATCGGCAGCTCAAAGTTTTTCAGGAATGCCGCTACCGACAGCGACTCGCTGTAGGAAAAATAGTGTTCCCAGCGCAGGTCGTAATGGCGGATAGCGCTGGGCTTCAAATCGGGGTTGCCGATGGTTTCCAAATCCAGCTCCGGATCGGTGTAAGGCGCCGCCGATAGCTCCCGAAAGTCTGGCCGCGATACGGTCTCCGACCAGGTCGCTCGCAATTGGTCGTTTTCGGCAAACAGCCAGGTGAAGCCGAGCGCGGGCAGCCAGTCGCCGGTTTGAATGGCGGCCACCACCGGCACGCTGGCGGCGGCACCAAGGGCGAAGGTGCTGACCTGTTGGCGGTTGTCTTCGTAGCGCAGGCCGGCGTTGAATCGATACCGGCTGCGCCAGTTCAGGTCCGCCGCAAAAAATACCGCATCCAACTTCTGGGTGGCCGTGTAGTTGTCGGTCGCGCGGGTGTTTTCGCGCAGCGCAAAGCCATTGGCGCCGATGTTGGCGGGACCCAAAATCGCCTCCAGACTGGGGTTGGCGATCAGTACCGGATCATTGGCAAGCGGGCCGATGCCGATGAAATTGAAGCGGCGGATGGTGGAGTCGCGATCACGCCGCAGGCGGGCGCCGCCCAGGCCGAGATCCAGGTACGACTGCTCGTTCAACACCAGCGGCAATTTGAAACCGAGCCCCAGATCATCGCTGTGGTCGTTCAAGTCGGCAAACGCGGTGTCGTTGCTGTCCGAACGCCGCGAAAAAGTGAACTGCTGGTTGTTGTTGCTACGGTCGTAGCGATAGCGCCGTGTGTTTGGCGAATAGCGGCTGGCTTCCGCCAGCGTGTACTGCCAGTTCAGACTCAAGTCTTGCAGTGCCGGAAAGCGATGCTCACCGGCCAGTTGCTCGGCGAGCAATTGGTTTTCGATGTATTCCAACTCGGTGAAGCGTGAAATATCGGCCGGGTCTTCCAGAAAGCCGGTAGCCACCTGGGCTTGGTCTTCAGTACTGCGCAACAGCAGCGTGGTGCTTTTCAGATGATGGTCGGCGCCCAGGTCGGCACCGGCGACGACGAAGGCGGAGAGGTCAATATTCTGCACGGTGCGGTCGACGGCAAGCTCAGCCGTCTGCGTCAGATCGCCATTGCCAAGCACCGCGAAGCCGCGCCGGGTTTCGTTGAGCGTGTCCCAGGCATTGTGATAGCGCAATGCCGCCAGCACGCCGACTTGGTTGGCGCCCCATTCGAAGCGATTGCCCAGGGTCGCGCTCAGGCCCAGGTCGGGCTTGAGGCGACTGCGCCGATCGACATCGTAAGTCCCCGCCAGCGATTCGCCCAAGCGCTCAATCGCCAGCGGCGACAGGCCGTTGGGATTGCTCGCCGATTGCGGCGTCAGCACGCTACCGTTGGCAGTTGCCGCTGCCAGATCTGACGGTAGACCGCGCACGCTGTCGTAGCCGGTCCAGTCGTCGGCGCCGCCGTTGTAGGTCAGGCCATGCTTGAATGTGCTGCCTTCGACCCAGCCGCTGCTGATTGCCATTTTGGCGATGAACTTGCCCGGTACGCCGCGCGTGCGCAACGCCACCGTGCCGCCACCGAACTCGGCCGGCAGGTCCGGCGACCAGGATTTTTGTACGATCAGCCCATCCAGGATCTCGGTCGGAAACAGGTCCAGCGGAATCACCCGCCGGGTCGGATCCGGGCTCGGAATCTGTGCGCCATTCAACAACACGCTGGCATAGCGATCACCAAGTCCACGCACAAAGACGTATTTGTTGTCGACCACGGTCAGGCCGGTGACGCGCTTGAGGGTGGTGGCAACATCGCTATCGCCGGTGCGGGCAATTTGTTCGGCGCTCAATGCCTCGGTGACATTGGCGGTGCTGCGACGCTCGTCCTGATAGAGCTCTTGGGCACCTTCCACCGCCGCCCCTTGAACATCAATGCTGGAGAGTTCGGTGGCGTCGTCGAGTGCGGCCAACAGGTTGTCGGCGGCTGGCGCGACGGTGGCCGCTACCGTCACCGGCGGCTCGGCAGCAGGTACCAGCGGCGCTGCCAGCAGGGTCGCCATCAGCGTGGTCAACAGCCGCCATCGCGGCATTCGATATTGTCGGAGGAACATCGCGGTCAAGGTCCGTAGCCAGAAGGATTTCTGGCCGGAAAATTACTTCCATCAGGTGACCGTACGATGACGACCGCTAGCCCAGCTCCCTGAAATCGCAGCGCTCCGCTGCCAGCCGGCTGGGCCGAAGCACTTTGCCAGGTGCGAAAAAAAAACCGCCACGGCGCACTTGGCGTGCAACCGTGGCGGGGCGGGGCGCGTCAACACCAGTTCAAATCATCGTGAACCGCAACGCGATGGTCAATACCGCACTTGAGTCGGTACTTTAGAACTTCCAGCCGACATACAGACCATAGGCCAGCGGATCGACTTGCACGCTGCCGACTTGCGCGCCGTTGACGCTGACATCGGCGTTCAGATCGATCCAACGCAGGTCGGTGCCGACATACCAGCCATTGTTCAACTTGAAATCGACACCGCCGTGCAAAGCCAGGCCCCAGGAGTTGTCGATACCCAGTTCGGTACCGGCCAACGGGCCGGTGGTGTCTTCGCTGTAGGTCCAGGTGAAATTGACGCCGGCGCCGAGGAATGGCTGCACCCGATCATTGCCGAAGTGATATTGCACGCTGAGGGTCGGCGGCAGGTGATTGAACGAACCCGCCTTGGCGCCATTGAGATAGACATCGTGCTGGAACGGCACCGACGCCAACAGCTCCACGCCAATACGCGGCGTAAAGAAGTATTCGGCCTGGATGCTCGGTTTCAGATCACTGCCGATATGCGCATCGAAGGCGCCGCTGGCCAAGCTGCCATTGTCGTTTTTCGGATCGACATTGTGCAGTCCCAATTTGACCAACAGATCGCCGCTTTCGAAAGCTTGTGCAGTCGGCGCCAGTACCGCCAGGGTCAACGCCAGAATCAAGTAACGGGTTTTCATTTGCAGTCTCCAGAAGTGATTGTGGGCGCAGGGTAAAGCCACCCGCGGCGGCGCCAGTTGACCGAGGTCAATCTCAGCGCAGTTCGCGCCCCAAAGGGGTTGCCCGTTAGCTAAAACATGGTTGCCGGTTGGCGATTGGCGCCGATCAGCCGCGCCGAGCGCCGCCGTGGCCAGTGCTACGCTCCGCTTCTTTTGGGAGACCGCCATGCCGCACCTGCGCCGCTTGGCCTTCGGTTTTGTGGTGCTGGTTGCGGTGCTGGTAGGTGGCGCCTGGTGGCTGCTGCGCTTGAGCCTGCCGCAACTCGATGGCACGCGGGTGCTGGCGGGAGTTGAGTCCCCGGTGCAGTTGGATCGCGATGCCCTCGGCACCGTCACCATCCACGCCGGCAGCAGCCTGGATATGGCTCGGGCCTTGGGTTTTGTGCACGGTCAGGAGCGCTACTTCCAGATGGATCTGCTGCGCCGCATGGCCGCTGGCGAGTTGTCGGCATTGGTCGGCAGTGCCGCTCTGCCGGTAGATCGCAGCCATCGTGCGCATCGCTTCCGGGCCCGCGCCCGGCGCGCGTTGGCGGCGCAGCCAGCGGCGGCGCGGGCGCGAATCGATGCCTATCGCGATGGCGTCAATGCCGGGCTGGCAGCGTTGTCGGCGCGGCCCTGGGAGTATCTGTTGCTGCGCAGCCGGCCCGCACCTTGGCGCAGCGAAGACAGCGCCCTGGTGGTGTTTGCGATGTTCTTTGATCTGAACAGCAATGGCGCCAATTTGCGTGAACTGAATGTGGCGCGGTTGCGCGCCGTGCTGCCGGAAGCGTTGGTGGCGTTTCTGTTGCAACCGGGCAGTGAGTGGGATGCGCCCTTGCGTGGCACCGCGTTGCCACCGCCACCGCTGCCCACCGCCGAAGTGTTTGATCTGCGCAGCGATCGCTACCCGGTGCCGGCCACCGCCAGCCGTTATGCCACGTTGGATCCCGAAGATTTGGGGCAGCGCCCCGGCAGCAATCAATTCGCCGTTGCCGGTGCGTTGACCGATAGCGGCAGCGCCCTGGTCGCCAATGACATGCATCTGGGTTTGAGCGTGCCCAATATCTGGTTTCGAGCACGGCTCCGCTATCAGGATGCGGGCGCAGCGGCGGTGGACCTCAACGGGCTGACCCTGCCCGGTGTGCCCGGGCTGGTGGCCGGCAGCAATCGCCACATCGCTTGGGGCTTCACCAATTCTTATGGCGACTGGAGCGATTGGGTGCGCGTCGACCGCGATCCACAACAGCCGCAACGCTATCGCCACGGCGAGCGCTGGCAGAACCTCGAAGTGCATGACGAAGTCATCAACGTGCGCGGGGCCAAAGCCTGCCACCTGCGCGTCGAAGACACCGTCTGGGGACCGATCCTGGCCGCCGATGTCGACGGCACGCCACTCGCCCTGCAATGGACCGCGCACGCACCGCGCATCTTCAATCTGGCGGCGTTCGAACTGGAAACCGCAGCCGACACCGCCGCCGCGCTGGCACTGGCGCCACGCATCGGCATGCCAGCGCAAAACTTCATCGTCGGCGATGCCCAAGGCGCCATCGGCTGGACCTTGACCGGCAACGGCATCCCCTTGCGCGCTGGCTTTGATCCGTCCCGCCCGGCCCATTTTGTCGATGGCCGCGTCGGCTGGATCGGCTGGCTGCCCGCCGCCGCCCAACCGCGCATCATCGATCCACCGGCGCAACGCCTGTGGACCGCCAATGCCCGCACCGTCGATGGCGACTGGCAACAACTGGTCGGCGACGGTGGTGTCGATCTGGGCGCTCGGGCGCAACAGCTACGCGAGGATTTGTTCGCCCATGACCACTTCACGCCAGCAACTTTGCTTGCCATTCAACTGGATGATCGGGCGCGCTTTCTTGGTCGCTGGCAGCAACTGCTGCAACACCAACTCGGCCGCCTGCCAGCGACGCAACTGGCCGAGTTGCGCCAACTGACCGCCCACTGGAGCGGTCGCGCCAGTATCGATTCGGTGGATTTTCGCCTGGTGCGCGGGTTTCGATTAAAGGTCATCGAAGCCGTGCTGGCGCCCTTCGAGGCGCTGGCCAAACAACGCTTTGCGGATTTTGCGCTGCCCTCGGCGCAGGGCTACGAAGCCGCCGTCTGGACGCTGCTGCAAAGCCGACCGGCGCACTTGCTCGACCCGCGCTTTGCCGATTGGGATGCCCTGCTGATCGCCGCGGCCGAGCAAGTGGACCGAGAGTTTGCCGTCCAACCGGGCGGACTGTCGGCTCGTAGCTGGGGTGAGGCCAACAGCTCGCGGATCCGCCATCCGCTGTCGGCGGCTTTGCCCAAATGGCTGGCCGCCGCGCTCGACATGCCGAGCCAAGCCTTGCCCGGCGACAACCACATGCCGCGCGTGCAAACGCCGAGTTTCGGTGCCTCCGAACGCTTTGCCATCGCCCCTGGCCACGAGGACCAGTCTTACCTGATGATGCCGGGCGGACAGAGCCCGCATCCGCTGTCGCCGTTTCATCGCGCCGGTCACGCCGATTGGGCCGCCGGTCGGCCGACCCCGTTGTTGCCGGGACCACGGCGTTATCGGTTGACCCTGCAACCCACGGCGACCCCAGCGCTGTAGCCCGGAGGCAGCGCAGCGGTTTGCCGCCCCACAGCAATGCCGAAGCAACAACGTTGGTATCCAGCACCCAGCGCATCAACGGGCGGATTGCGGGCAACGTTCGGCACCCATCAACCGCATCGCTTCGGCGATTTGTTCGGGTGACATCACCGCGGGTTCGTTGATCGCGGCCATACGATCAGCAGCGGCAAAAAGTTCGTCGGTGCGCCGCGTTTGCAGTTGTTGTCGCAAGCTGCGGGCGATCACTTCGTCACGCAGCAGACCAGCGCGTTGCGCGTCCCGTGCAAGTTCATCGGGCAAATCGATGGTCACTGTAGTCATCGAGGTTTCTCCAGCAGCTCATTGACCCCAAAGCATTGGTTTCGGCCACTATAGCCGACGCACAATGTCAGCGGACCGAATGTCCATCAGCCATCGGCGTGGCAGCAACGTCATCGCTTTGCGATCGGCTATCCTTCGATTTCAACCAGCTGGGGACTTTTGATGCGCAGGATTTTGGGATTGGGATTGATGCTGTCGATCACCGTGATCGGCCAGGCGGCGGAGGTGCCGGCCGAGGTGGCAGCGGCGGCGACCCGCCAAGTCAGTGCCCAGGTGCTCGGCTGGCGCCGCGACATTCACCAACATCCGGAACTGGGCAATCGCGAGACGCGGACAGCGGCACTGGTCGCGGCGCAATTGCGTGCGCTCGGCCTTGAGGTGCAAACCGGCATCGCCAAGACCGGCGTCACCGGCCTGCTCAAAGGCGCCTTGCCGGGCCCGCGCATCGCCATCCGCGCCGATATGGATGCGCTGCCGGTGACCGAAGACAACGCGCTGCCGTTCGCCTCCAAAGTGCGCACCGATTTCAATGGCAGCACGGTCGGTGTCATGCATGCCTGTGGTCATGATGCCCACACGGCGATGACGCTGGGGGTGGCGACCGCGCTGGCGGCGATGCGTGCCGAACTGCACGGCGAGGTGTTATTCATTTTTCAGCCGGCCGAAGAAGGCCCGCCCGCGGGTGAACCGGGCGGCGCCGAGTTGATGCTGGACGAAGGCCTGTTTGATCGGTTCAAGCCCGCAGCCATTTTCGGCATGCATGTGTTCTATACCTTGCATGCCGGCCAGATCGGCGTGCGGGAAGGGCCGATGCTGGCCGGTTCGGATCGCTTTCAGATCACCGTGCAAGGCCGCCAGACCCACGGCGCCCAACCCTGGCGTGGCGTCGATCCGATCGTGACGGCGGCGCTGATCGTCAATCAGGCGCAAACCATCGTCAGTCGCCAACTGAATATTTCCGAGCTGCCCGCGGTGCTCAGTTTCGGCATGATCCACGGCGGTCTGCGCTGGAACATCATCCCCGATCAAGTCGCGCTGGAAGGCACCATCCGCAGTTTCGATCCGGCCATGCGCCAGCAGGTGTTCGACCATCTGCAGGCGATTGCCGAACACGTCGCCGCCGCGCAGGGCGCCAGCGTGGTGACGAAAATCCCGCTGCCGGAAGCGGTCAACCCGGTCACCGTCAATGACCCGGCGCTGACCCGGCGAATGCGCGGTAGCCTGGAGCGCGCCGTCGGCGCCGACCAGGTCATCACCATCACCCCCAACATGGTCGCCGAAGACTTCGCCCGCTTCGCCGATCAGGTCCCCGGGATGTATTTCTTCGTCGGCTCGGTGCCGCCGACACAAGCGCTGGCCAGCGCCGCGGCCAATCATTCGCCGCTGTTCATGCTGGATGAGGCGGCGCTCGATGTCGGCACCCGCGCGATGTTGCAGGTGGCGCTGGATGCGCTTTCTGGCCAGGCGTTGGCCACCCCGCGTTGATCTGGGCCACCGCGCCGACCGCTGGCGGGCCGCGGCAGCGGTGATCGATGGCGCCCAAGCCCGCCAATGGCCATCAAAGATTACGCACCAGCACTAATCGCTCGCTCTACAATGCGCGCCCCGTTTTTTGTTGATCGCCGTGAAAAATAGCCTTCGCCATTTGCTCCAGCACAGCCTGGCCATCGTCGCCTCCGAGGCTGGCCTGTCCACCGCCGCGTTGACCTTTTCGATCGAGCGCACGCGCAATCCGGCGCACGGCGATTTCGCCTGCAATGTCGCCATGCAGGCGGCCCGCCTTTGGGGCCGCAAGCCGCGTGAAATTGCCGCCTCGATCATCGCGCAACTGCCCGCCGATACCGACCTCGCCAAGGTCGAGATCGCCGGCCCGGGCTTTATCAACTTCACCCTGGCAGCGGATTGCCTGACCCGCACCGTGCTGCGCATGCAGGACGCCGGCGCCCGCTACGGCTTTGCCGCGCCAGCGTCGCGACCGTCGATCATCATCGAATATGTTTCTGCCAATCCCAATGGGCCACTGCATGTCGGCCATGGCCGCGGCGCCGCTTATGGTGCCAGCCTGGCCAATCTGCTCGAAGCCGGTGGCCACCAGGTTTATCGCGAGTACTACGTCAACGATGCCGGCCGCCAGATGGACATCCTCGCGGTCAGCGTCTGGCTGCGCTATCTGGAACTGGCCAACGAAATCGTGCGCTTTCCGGACAATGGCTACAAAGGCGATTACGTGCATGGCATCGCCCGCGATCTGCGCCTGGCGGTGGGCGCGAAACTGCACCACCCGGCTGCCGCCGTCAGCCACGATTTGCCGCTCGATCTCGGCCAGGGCGGCGACAAAGAAGTCCACGTCGATGCGCTGATCGCGCGCGCCAAAGCGCTGCTTGGTGAAGCCAACTACCGACTGCTGTTCGAGAGCGGGCTCAAGCATTGTCTCGGCGACATCAAAGACGACCTGGCGGAATTCGGCGTGCGCTACGACAACTGGTTTTCGGAGCGCAGTCTGGCCACCAGCGGCGCCGTCCAGCGGGGCATCGACACGCTCAAGGCGGCCGGCCACATGTTCGAGAAAGACGGCGCCTGGTGGTTTCGGGCAACCGATTTCGGCGATGAGAAAGATCGCGTTGTGGTGCGCGAAAACGGTGCCACCACCTATTTCGCTTCGGACATCGCCTACCTGCAAAACAAGTTGGAACGCGGATTTGATCGCGCCATTTACGTGCTCGGCGCCGACCACCATGGCTACATCGCGCGGCTCAAAGCGGTCGCTCGTGGCCTCGGCCTGGACCCGAACCGCATCGAAATTCCGCTGGTGCAATTTGCCATCCTCTACGAAAGCGGCGAGCGCGTGCAGATGTCCACCCGTGCCGGCAGTTTTGTCACCCTGCGCGACCTCCGCAAAGAAGTCGGCAAAGACGCCGCGCGCTTTTTTTACGTGATGCGCAGCCATGACCAGCACCTGGATTTCGACCTGGATCTGGCCAAATCACACTCGGTGGAAAACCCGGTTTACTACCTGCAGTACACCCACGCCCGCATCTGTGGTCTGTTCCGGCAAGCCGCCGAAAAGCACCTCGGCTACGACCCGGCGCTCGGCCGCGCGGCGGTCGCCAGCCTGGTCGAGCCGGCGGCGGTAGCGTTATTGCAGCGCCTGATGAACTATCCGGAGGACATCGACATTGCCGTGGAAAATCGCGCGCCGCATTTGCTGGCGGCGGCGTTGCGCGAGATCGCCAGTCTGTTCAACAGTTTTTACAACGGTACCCAGATGCTGGTCGAAGACGAGCGTGCCCGCGCTCCCCGTCTCGCCCTCGCCGACGGCGTCCGCCAACTGTTGGCGGTCGGCATGGAGCTGCTCGGCGTCGCCGCCCCGGAGACCATGTGATGGCGGCCAAACGCAGTCCCCAGGCCACCCGCGCCAGCGCGCCACGACGCGCCGACCTGCCGTTCTGGGTATGGCTGCTGTGCGGGATTCTGATCGGTCTTGGCCTGGCGGCGGTAATTTTGTTCAAGGGCTGGGCGCCCAAGTTGCGCGAGACCGAACCGGCACCAACGCCAGCGCCGACCACCGCGCCAACGGCGACCACGACCACCGCCAAACCGCGCTTCGATTTCTACAGTGTGCTGCCCGAAATGGAAGTCGTGGTGCCCGACGAAGAAATCAAGTCAGCCAGCGCCAAACCGGCGCCAGCAGCACCCGCCGGTGCCGAGCGCAAACGCCTGGTCCTGCAGGCGGGTTCGTTTCGCAACCAGAGTGATGCCGATGCGCTGAAAGCCAAGCTCGCCCTGTCCGGCTATCGCGCCCAGGTCACGCCGGTTTCGGTCAATGGGGTGGATTGGTTCCGGGTGCGCTTGGGCCCCTACGCCGACTTGGGCGAACTCGATCATGCCCGCGAAGCGCTCAAGAGCAGTGGCATCGAGGCCATCGCGCTGCGCGAAAACGGCTGAGTGCGCGGGCAGCCCGCCGCTACAACCGCGCCACCACCCAGGATCGTGCTTCATCCACCCCGGTGCCCGCGTGCGCCGAGAACACTTGCACGCTGGCCGTGAGGCCACCTTCCAGCAGCGCCTTGCGCACCGCTTGCAGGGTATTCAGACCGGCCCCGCGACTGAGCTTGTCGGCCTTGCTCAACAAGATCTGACAATCCAGCCCGCGCGCCGCACAAAAGTCCAGCATGATCCGGTCGAACTCGGTCAGTGGACGGCGGATATCCATACAGATCACCAGTCCACGCAGCGATTGGCGCTCGCGGAAATAGTTTTCCATGGCCACGCCCCAGGCATTGCGCACGGCCAGCGGCACCTTGGCAAAACCATAACCGGGCAGATCGATCAGGCGCCGCGCCGGGTCGATCTCGAACACCACCAGATGCTGGGTGCGGCCCGGCGTTTTTGACACCCGGGCCAAGGTTGACTGCCCGGTGAGGGCATTCAGCGCGCTCGACTTGCCCGCGTTTGAGCGCCCGGCGAAGGCGACTTCGCTGCCATTGTCGGCGGGCAAACCATGATGGGTGGGCGCGCTCAGCACAAAGCTGGCGCGATTGAGCAGTTTCAGGGAATCGTGGGCGGCCATCCGGGCAGTGTATGGCAATTTCAGCCAACGATGCCGCCCAGGCGGCGCGCGGCCATGCCGGGCGCGAACCTTTGGCCAGCGCGAAATCAGCTCGGGAATCCGGCTTCCAGTTGCGCCAACAGCCGGTCGATATCGGCGCGGCGCGGATGCTCCGGAAAGCGCTCGCGTTGGTCGAGCAGCAGCTTGCGGGCGGCCGCCACATCGCCCTGTTTGTCGATCAGCAAACGCGCCGCCAACAGGGCGTGATCGGGACCAGCCCGGTGTTTCGGAAAACGCTGGAGGGCATTTTTCAATAGTTGCAAAGTCAGCTGGCTAGCCCCAAGCCGGGCCAAGGCCTGTGCCAGCGGCTGAATCTCCTCGGCCGGAGTTGGGCAGAACGCCGGATCGCGCCGCAACAAACCTTCGAACAGAACCGCCGCGCGCTGGTTCAATCCTTGGGCCAACAGGATCAACAGATATTTCTCGCCATGACGCTGGAGTTCGTCGGCAGCGTTGCTCTGCATTAACAGTTCGCGATAGACCTCATGCAGGGCCACCGTGCCGCCATGCGCATCGATCTGCTCGCGGATTCGCGCGCTGGCGGTCGCCGCCTCGCCGGTGGCGGCGAGCGCGCGTGCCGCATCGATCAAGCCCTGGTCGGGATCACTTTGGTGACGCCGCGCCGGCAAAGCGATCTCCGGCTGGATGCGGTAGCCAATGCGCTCACGCGAATGAAAGATCAGATTGCCCATCAAGTGAAAGTTCAACACCAGCAGCGTATTCGTCAGCAACCAGCGCAGCGGCTCGCCGACAAACTCCGGCAGCAGACCGCGGCCCCACGCCTGCAGAAAAAACTGCAGCCCCGCGGTCGCCAGCGCCACCCCGCCCACCACCAGATAAGGCGCTCCAAAAGCGAACATGACCTGCAGCCAGTGCAGCGGATTGAGCGCCTGCCAGAGGTTGCGTTGGAGTGCCAGTGAGATGGTCGCTGCTGGTGTCGCGATCCCCACAAACACGATCCAGACCAGCCCCCATCGGCCGAGATAATCCAGCGACCCGAACACCACCAAAACCAGGAGCAAGAATTGCAACTTCATCTGATCCCAGGCCTGGTCCTGATCCAAGCCGAAGGCGTATTCCGGCGCCGCCGCTTTGCCATCGGCACTATCAAACAGCACGGCTACCGCGTAGCGATAAAATGATAGGCTGATCACCAGATGCACAATCAGCACGGGGATGAACCCAATCGGCAACAGCTCCAGAATGCGCAACGCCGCAAACAGGGCAATCGTACTCAAGGCGGCACTCTGCAAGGGATAGCGCAGGGCGGCGCGTGGGTCCTGCCAGAACGCCAGCACCGGTATGGCGGCGACGCTTGGCGGTTGCGGAATCTTCATCGGCGGGTTATCCCCTTGGCTCGCGATCTTCGGTGTGCCGACGCCGCTGCACGCGACCCTTCAGCAGTTCCCGCAGCTCCTCCCGTTCCAGTTCGCTCAGGGCGGTGGACTGTTGCTTGTGCATCAGGGTTTCCAGTTGCTGTTGTGCCGTTTGCTGGTTGAGTTGCTCGATCGCGTCCAGAAACTCGTGGTGCCAATGTTCGGCTGCCGAGGGGAACTCGGTCAGCGCGAGCCGGGTCAGCGCTGCTTGATCGTCACGCCCTTCGAACTGTTCGAGCAGGATGGCGGTGGTGATGCCGCTGCGCGCCCGGCAGATCGACAGCACCTCAAGCAACAACGGAATGCCCGGCGCTTTGAGGTGGGCGAAGGCATCCGGCGGCGCGATGAGTGCCGCCAGCGTCGGCTGCTGCAACAGCAAGGCCAGTACGGTGCGCACCAGACTGCGGCGCGGATTGGGCGAACTCACCGGCGGCCGGCCACTGGCGCGCGGTACCGGCCGCTCGCTGGGCTCGGCTACGCCGCGCGCCTGACGCAGACGCTGGTCAAGCAATTCTTCGGCTTTGTCGCGCATGCCGATGCTGAGCGTCGGCGCCAGGTTCCATTTGATCGCACTTTTTTCGACCAGCATCGCGAGCATGCCATCGTGAAACGCGCCGTCCGGAATCAACGCGATCAAAGCGCGGCATTTTTCCGCCAGCCGGGCCCGGCCATCGGCGGTAGTGGGATCGGTTTCGGTTTCCTGGTGGGCGAAAAAAAACGCCGACAACGGCAGCGCTTGTTGCAGGCGGGCTTCGAAGCCCGCGCTGCCTTCCTTGCGCACCAGCGAATCCGGGTCTTCCCCCTCGGGTAAAAACAAAAAGAATGCCTGGCGCCCGTCTTTCATGCGTGGCAACACAGATTCCACCGCGCGCCAGGCGGCGCTGCGACCGGCCCGATCACCGTCGAAACAAAAATAGATATCCGCCGAATTGCGGAACAGCAATTCGGCGTGGTCTTTGGTGGTGGCGGTGCCGAGCGTGGCCACCGCCTCGGTGATGCCGTACTGGAACAGGGCGATCACATCCAGGTAGCCCTCGACTACGATCAACCGGCGTATTTTGCTGTGCGCCAGCCGCACCTGATGCAACGCGTACAACTCGCGGCCCTTGTGAAACAGCGGCGTCTCCGGCGAGTTCAGATATTTCGGCTCTTCGCCGGTGGTCATCACCCGACCGCCGAAAGCAATCACCCGGCCGCGTCGGTCATGGATCGGAAACATCAACCGATTGCGGAACTTGTCGTAATTGCTCTTGCCACTTTCGGCGGTGGACAACAGGCCCACCGTGTCCAACAGTCGCAATCGATCCGGATCGCTGCCGAGCGCAAATTTCTGCGCGTCCCAACTGTCGGGGGCATAGCCGATGGCGAATTTCTGCACCATGCTGGCGTCCAGGCCGCGCTGTTTCAGGTAGGCCTGCGCTGTGCTGCTGATTGGTAGTTGCCGCTGAAAAAATCCGGCGGCCGCTTGCAACAGCGCGTACATCGCGTCGGCTTCGGCCTCGGGTTGGCGCGGCCCGCCGCCTTCGTAGGGCACGGTCAAGCCGAGGCGCGCGGCCAATTCTTCGACCGCATCGACAAACTCCAAACGGTCGAACGCCATTAGAAAGCGGATCGCCGAGCCGTGCGCACCGCAGCCGAAGCAGTGATAGAACTGTTTGCCCGGGCTGACATTGAACGACGGCGTGCGCTCATCATGAAACGGGCAACAGGCCTTGAAGTCACGGCCAGCGCGCTTCAACGGCAAGCGCGCCTCGATCACCTCGACGATGTCGGTGCGGGCCAGCAAGTCATCGATAAAGCGGTCGGGAATACGGGCCATTCGAGAGCCAGGAGACGGGAAGCGGGATTGGTGTAGGTCGGCTCAAGCGCCAACGGCGCGGAGCCGACAATATCCGAGTTTGCCATGTCGGTGCCCGGGTGTCGGGATTGACGTAGGTCGGCTCAAGCACCGCAGACACGGAGCCGACAAAGGTCAGAGTTGCGGCGGAACTGGATTTGTCGGCTCCAGCGCTACGCGCCTTGAGCCGACCTACGTCTCCGGTCTGACGCCAACGCTAGCGCGGACGCGGTGGCGCAATCGGAAATGGACTGACTTTTTCGCCGGTGCTGGCGTCTTTGATCTGGGCGGTGCCGCGCCGTTCCACTTCTTCGATGCGCAAAATGCTTTGGATCGGCAAATGCAGCACGGCGGTATCTTTGAACTCTTCGCGCAGTTTCTCTTCGGCTGGATCGACGATCAGGTGTTCATTGGTGACGCCGAAGACCAAATCGGCAATCGTCGTGAATCCCCACAGATCGCTGGATTGCACGGTCTTCGCATAGAGCTCGTAGCTCTTGCCAAGACTGAGGAAGCTGACTTTGTAGAGCCGGGCTTTGCGCATACGTCTATTGTGCCGCAAGCGTGGCGGTGGTGGTTTGCCGCGCGCCGCCAAGGTTCACTACGGCGACTCCCGCAGCGGCAATCCGTGGGCGGCAAGAATCGCCCGGTACCGCCGCCGCTCCTCAGCAGCGGCCAGCGACTCGGCCGACGCCGGTCCCGATTGGCGACCGAGTACACCGCCCTGCCAGCGATAAATATCGCCAGCGGGACTGCTGCAGGATTCGTCCGCCTGCGGCGACAGTAAGGCACATTCGACCAGCGCCCACAGCCCGGCCAGATCGGCGTGCTGGTATTGCATCGACGCCAGCGCGCACAAATCGAGATGGGTAAGAAACCGCGCCTGCTCAATGTGAATGGAGAACGCTTCGTTGAGAAACAAGGCGGTGCGCGCCGCCGCCAATCCGGTTTCGGTAAAGCGCGCTTCCATCTCGGCGCCGACCGCGCTGGCCTGATCGGCGCTACCAATCAGGGTCCACGGCAACAGCAACAAGGGACTGCCGATCAAACCGGCTTCGGGCTCCAGTACCGCATCGGCCATGCGCCCGGCCGCCGCACCGAAACAACTGATGGTCGGCCCATCGCTGGCGCCCGGGGCCCGCGCATGCAGACGTGCCAGCGCCGCAAACAGCGGCCAGCCCGGTCGCAACACCTGCGCCGAATCGTAGAGCGCAGCGGCAATCGCCAAACCCAACTCCGCAACCCCCGGCAGCAATCGCGCCAGATCTTCAGCGATCACCTCGGCCAGCGCGGCGGCCGATTCCACCGGCAAGGTCAACTGTCGTGGCGCGCCCTCTGGCAACAACTCCAGCGCCAACAAACCGGGGCACAAAGTATCGGGTAACGGCATCGGTGCAATCTCGGCAGCAGCAATCGGGCAGGATAGCGGTGTACGTCAAAGTGTGCCTTAGGCGTCGCGCAGAAATAACTTGCCCATCTTGCTGGTTCTTTCGCCCGCCTGCGTCGTTGCACAAAGCGTCACATAGTCCGACTATGCTCCACTTTGTGCGCCTTGCAGGCGAACGAAAGTCCGGCGCAATCTGCGCAAGTTATTTCTGCGC
>Ga0210033_1000564_pt1 | contig 34965 bp, 33 predicted proteins | sample CryGeymeta201501_FD_185465 | JGI IMG/M metagenome (GOLD analysis project Ga0210033, IMG submission 185465) | Groundwater microbial communities from Crystal Geyser aquifers in Utah, USA - Crystal Geyser metaG 2015-01 (SPAdes) (version 2) | ecosystem: Environmental > Aquatic > Deep subsurface >... | reverse complement strand
CAAAAAGTCAAATATTAAAAAATCTAGTTGCTTTTCAAAAAAGAAATTTCCTCTTCAAGTTTTGCAGTGTATTTTAACATTACATCTAAAACATCTTTTGGCATTGAAATTATTTGGATTCCTATAGAATTGTCATTGAATGTGCAATATTCATTTTTTGGAGAAGTCTGATTATCTCTCTTGATTTCTTCTATTGAAGTTTCTAAAATATCAGCTAGTTTGATATATTCTTCATCAGTAATTGGTGATTTTCCATTTTCTTTTTTAGAATAAGTAGTTTGTTCCATAGCCATTTTTTGTGCAATTTGTCTTTGTGTAATTCCTTTTCTCTTTCTTATTTCTTTTAAACTCATGGTTTTTCAATTTATTTAAATATTTATATGCGAATATATGATTTTAAAATTATCCTAAGAAAATTAGTTACATAATTTTAAGATTAAACTGTAAATCAATAAGTTTGCGAATATTAAAAAAATAAAAAAAATAAAGTGTAATCTATCTAAAAAACTATGCCTACTGTTACTATTGAATTAATAAGGCCAATTATGATAAATGGTGAGTATTTCGATAAAGGAATATCTGCACAAGTATCAATACATTCCACAAATCCTTGGAATGAGCCAGAAAAAATTAATAATGCTTTTAAAAGAATACATGGAATTGACCTTTATGCTAATTCTTTTTTAAACTCAGGTTACTTAAAATTTTATTAAAATGGGATTGTTAAATATTTTAAACACAGTAAAAGCAATTACTGATTTTGCGTCTGATGAAAAAACTGTTGAAGCATTTAGTAATTTTAAAAAACTAGGAGATGGTTTAGGAATGTTCATTGATACAAATAAAGATGGTCAATTTACAATGAATGATTTTAATACTTTACTAGAAGTTTCGCAGGCATATGCTAGTATTATTGGTCATGTTTCAACCTTAGAGGAAAATGAATTAAGTGACGATGAATTGGATGCTGGATTGAGTGTTATAAATAATTTATGTTTTTCTGAAAATGGTTTTCTAAATGATAAAATTATAGAATTTTCAGGAATGCCTAAAAAACAAATCAAGAACAACGTTTTTGATAAAATAAGCAACCCAATAAGCTTAAAAAAAATATCTAAAGAGGCAATTACAATTGAAAAAGAGGAAGAGTTTTATAAAATTGCCTGTTCAGTTGTTTATGCGGATAAAATTATTACTCAAAACGAAAGAGATTTTTTAGATCATTTTGCGAAAGAATTAGGGCTTTCAAAATTTGATGTTAAAGTGATTGAAAAACAATTCAAAGTTTAAATAAAATGGCATCAATAAGAGAATTAAGAACTGAAAAAAGAATATTGTTAGAAAATTTATTGGATAAAAAAACTCCAATCATAGCAGCAATTGTGTTTGGAAGTCATTATGTTTACTTAAAGAACTGGCTATTACAAATATTAATGTGGGGGTTATTTATTTTAAGTATATCTAAAAATGAAATTTTACTATTTTCAATTGGATGGATTATTTATGATTTAACAAGAATGGATAAACTTACAGAAAAAGCAAATGAACCAGCAACAAAAAGAATTAAAGAGATTGATAATTTACTAGATAAACACAGACAATTGCAAGATTCCTTAAATCATACTTTAAATTTCGTTAACAGAATTAAAAAAGTATCATAGATTATGGCTTTATTAACATTAATAAGTTTAGCTTCTGAAATTGCATCAGATGAAAAAGCAGTAGAAAGTATAACAAAATTCGCTAATAAAGGTGCTACATTTCTTAAAAATTTAATGAGAAGTGAAGATGATTTACCAGAGATTTCAACGGAAGACATTGCTTTGGTTTTTGAATATAATGAAAATTTGTTTTGCTTACTGGGTTTACTAATTCAAGAGGAAAATAAGATTAACAATAAAAAAGTATTAATCATTGAGGAAATCATTGAGGAAGTTTGTCTTGGAGAAACTGGAAATTTGCAAGAACCTGTTTTAATTTCTTTTGATTCATCAAAACAAGGGTTATTAGAAATGATAAGCCGTCTTTTAAAAACTCCCATTTCAATAAAAAATGTAACACGTTTTGCTACAAAATATTCATTGGAATATGAATTTTATGATTATTTATGTAGAGTTGCCTTTAAATCCTCTGAAAAATTATCAGAATACGATAGAGAACTTTTAGATTCTATATCTGAATCATTTGAAATTAATAGGTTTGATAAAAAAGAAATTGAAAGAAAGTACAAGTCATAATTTTTCTATCATTCAGTAGGAATTTATCTTTATTTAATAAAAGTTAAATAATTTCAAGTTATCACTCTATTCTGCATTTTCATGCGCTTCAATATCAGCAGTTAAATCCAAGTCTCTTAAAGTTGGATTTAAAATAGCTGTTGCACCAACTGTCAACAAAGTCATGGTGCCTCCAAAAACAACAGCTGCAACTGGCCCAATAATTTTCGCAGCCAAACCACTTTCAAAAGCGCCCAATTCGTTAGAAGAACCAACAAACATTGAGTTTACAGAGGCAACTCTTCCACGCATTTCGTCGGGAGTTTTTAGCTGCAAAATCGTTTGACGAATCACCATCGAAATTCCATCAGCTGCACCACTGATAAATAGTGCTAAAATGCTCACCCAAAAAATAGATGACAATCCAAAAGCGATAATACTCAATCCAAAAATAAAAATAGAAACCAATAATTTTTTTCCGGTTTTTCTATTGATAGGAATATACGTTGTGATAAACATGGTCACAATACTTCCCATGGATATTGAGGCATTTAAGATTCCAAAACCTTCACTTCCAACTTTCAAAACATCTTGTGCAAAAACGGATAAAATTGCCACAGTTCCTCCAAATAAAACTGCAATCATATCCAACGTTAACGCGCCTAAAATCGCCTTATTTTGAAATACAAAAGTGACTCCAGCTTTTAAACTTTCTTTAATTGGCTCGCCAATTTTAGTATTTAAAATGGGTTTCTTTTTGATTTGAAAAGTAATTATTAAAGACAATACAACTAAAATAAAAACCAATAATAATGTGTTTGCAACCCCAATTCCGCTGATTAGAAAACCACCAACCAAAGCACCAGTAACTCCAGCAGTTTTCCAAGTGCTTGTGCTCCAAGTGGCTGCATTGTGATAGATTTTTTTGGGAACAATCAACGCAATTAATGAAAAAATGGTTGGGCCAAAAAACGAGCGTAAAAATCCGCCGAAAAAAACCAAGGCATAAATTGAATACAATATTGTATCTGTTGACCAACCTTCAAGAATTGCCTCTGTTGATAAAAAATACAATCCTAAACTGATGAGCGAAAATGCAGCAATACACATTGCTAATAAATTTCGTTTTTCTTTTTGATCAACAATATGTCCTGCAAAAAGTGCCATCGTAAATGCTGGAATAATCTCCATCAAACCAATAATTCCCAATGATAATGGATCTTTTGTGATGCTATACACTTGCCATTCAACAACAATAAATTGCATTGACCAACCAAAAACGAGTAAAAAACGCATCAATAAAAAAATATTAAATTCTTTTATTTGCAGAGCTGCATAAGGATTTGTTTTTGCCATCAGTTAGCTGAGTTTCATATCCATTAAAATCGCAAAAGTTTGATTGATGTCTTTTTCTTTCACAACAATCGTCATTTCGTTTGTTGTAGAAATTATCTCTTGTAAAGGAATATCTGCCCAAGCCAATTGTTTTAAAATAAAGTAATAAATTCCAGATTGTTCCTGATTGTCTTTGGGTAATTTAATGGTTATTGAAGCCAAATCTAACATGCTTTTCAATAAAGCTTCTTTCTCGAAAATTTCTTCTACAAAAGGTCTTAAATTTTTGCTTGTCACGATATTCGTTTCAAAAATTCCTTGAGAAACTGTCAGAAAATAATCAGCACTTTCTGAAGATTTATTTAAAATTCTTGAAATTTCTTTCAATAATGACGTGGTATTTTTAAATGTAAAATCGCATAAATCTGAGCGAACAATGACATCACCCAAATCTAAAGCCAATTTTTTAATATTTTTTCTGATACGCAATTCACTTGCAGGAGAAAGTCTGTTGATTGCCATCATTACTGCTCCAACTTTTACGTCTTTTTTGAGTGCCGCAGAAACCTCAGGTAAAATAATTCTAGCTAATGACGAGACATTGATGAGTTTTTCATTCAAAGCTTCTTCTATAAAAGGTGTTTTTCTGATAGTGCCTTCAACGATTTCTTGTATTGTTTTCATTGTAAAAGTTGAAAATTAAATTTAAATGTCCAAAATTAAACAATTAATCCAACTTATCTGCTAGCTTTTTGAATTCTTTTTTGGGACTTTTATTTTCATACAAAATTGCATATACAGCATCAATAATAGGCGTTTTAGTGCCATTAACCTCTTTAATTTTGAATGCACTTTTGGCGGCATAAAATCCTTCAGCAATCATGTTCATTTCTAATTGAGCCGATTTTACAGTGTATCCTTTTCCAATCATGTTTCCAAAATGACGATTTCTACTAAACATAGAATATCCTGTCACTAGTAAGTCACCTAAATATGCGGAGTCGTTAATATTTCGTTTCATTTTGTGTACTTTTCTGATAAAACGTTTCATTTCGCGAATGGCATTGCTCATCAAAACAGATTGAAAATTATCACCATAACCCAAACCATGCGCAATTCCTGCTGCAACTGCATAAATATTTTTCAAAACTGCTGCATATTCAGTACCAATTATATCATCCGAAGTTTTTGCTTTGATATACCAACTTTCTAAAGATTTTGCCATTTGTTTGGCTTTTTCTTCGTCTTGACAAGCAATTGTTAAATACGATAAACGTTCCATTGCAACTTCTTCAGCATGACAAGGGCCTGTAATTATGCCAATATTTTCAATAGGAATATGATATTCTCTGATAAAATGCTCGCCAACAATCAATCCTGTTTCAGGAATAATTCCTTTGATAGCTGAAAAAATAATTTTATGCTCAAAAAAAGTTGATAATTTGTTCAATTCGCTCTTCAAAAAAGCAGAAGGAATTACAAAAATAAGTACGTCATAATTTTCAACCATATAATTGATATCCGAAGAGATATCCAAACGAGTTGCATCTAATTCTGCTGAACTTAAATATTTTGGATTGTGATCATTTTCCTTGATATGCTCAATTGTTTGCTCATCTCGCATATACCAACCCACATTTTCAAGATTTTTAGATAGCATTTTTACGATAGCAGTTGCCCAACTTCCGCCTCCAAAAACAGCAATCTTTTGATATTTGTTCATAAAAATCATTTTGAGCATCAAAAGTAAGAAAACAAATAAGTTTTATGATTGATTGGTTCATTTATTATATTTGTATGAAATCAATCAAAAAAATGAAACAACCTTTTTTAATTTTTTTAATAACTACTTTTCTATTGATTTCGCTTGATGTTATTTCTCAGGAACATAAAGAGAGAACTTCAACAAAATCTGATAATGTTTCGATGTTAGAAAAAGAGTTTATTTACGGTGATTCAATCAAAATTTCTCATAAAATTTGGTTGTATTTACCGCCAAATTATGCCACTTCTCACAAAAAATTTCCTGTAATTTATATGCACGATGGACAAAATTTATTTGACGATGCAACTTCTTATATTGGTGAATGGAACATAGATGAAACACTCAATGAACTCTTTAAAAAAACTGGAAAAGGTTTTATTGTTGTGGGAATTGAAAATGCTGGAGAACACAGAATGAATGAATACACGCCTTTCAGAAATGAAAAATATGGAGGAGGAAAAGGAAGTCTTTATATTGATTTTTTAATGAATGACGTGAAACCTTTTATTGATGCAAATTTCAGGACAAAAAAAAATGCAAAAAACACGGCAATTATTGGAAGTTCATTGGGCGGATTAATTTCGTTTTACGGTGGTCTAAAATATCCAAAAGTTTTTGGGAAAATTGGTGCACTTTCAACATCCTTTTGGTTTTCTGATGAAATTTATAATTTTGCTGAAATACATGGAAATCAAAAGAAAACAAGAATCTTTTTTTTAGTCGGTGATAAAGAAGGAGAAAAAATGATTCCTGACACAGAAAAAATGGAAAAATTATTAGTAAAATCAGGATTTCCATCAAAAAAAATTAAAACAAAAATTATTACCGAAGGAAAACACAATGAAACACTATGGAAAACAAATTTTCTAGAAGTAATTACATTTTTATTTAATCTATAAGAAAATGAATGTAGAAATTGTCAATACATCAAAACACAGCACACCAACTTATGAAACAGAGGGCGCTGCAGGAATGGATTTAAAAGCAAATATCGAAAACGCAATTACTTTGAAACCACTTGAAAGAGCGATTGTAAAAACTGGCTTGTTTATTGCACTACCTTTAGGATTTGAAGCGCAAGTGAGACCAAGAAGTGGTTTGGCTGCAAAAAAAGGAATTACAGTTTTAAATTCTCCAGGGACAATTGACGCGGATTATCGAGGTGAAATTGGGGTTATTTTAGTAAATCTTTCGAACGAAGATTTTATAATTAATGATGGGGAAAGAATTGCCCAATTAGTGATTGCAAAACACGAAAGAATTCATTGGAATGAAGTTGCGGTTTTAAATGAGACGCAACGTGGAACTGCAGGATTTGGAAGTACAGGAGTGAAATAGTTAAACAATTTAAAATAAAAAAAATGATTTTAGGTGTATGTGAATGGATTGGAGAGAAAAATGGCTGGAGAGCTCAAAATGTTAGAATTGTTTTTGTCATTGCATTTCTTTTTGCAGGATTTGGACTTGGTTTGTATGTAATTCTTTGGCTTGTAAAAATTTTATCGAAATAGATTTTAAGTATTTGCTAAATTTTTAAGATTTGTCAAACAAAAAACTGCTAAAGACATAATCTGAAGCAGTTTCTTTTATGATTAAAAAGTTCTTGTTTTTTATGCTTGATTCGCAATAGTAGCTTTGATTTTCACTTCCAACTCATCCATCAATTCAGGGTTGTCTTTGATCACACCTTTTACAGCATCTCTTCCTTGACCTAATTTTGTGTCACCATAACTAAACCAAGAACCACTTTTTTTGATGATTGCCAACTCAACTCCAATGTCTAAAATTTCTCCAACTTTTGAGATTCCTTCTCCATACATAATATCAAAATCGGCAGTTTGAAAAGGTGGTGCCACTTTATTTTTTACCACTTTTACTTTTGTACTATTTCCAATTACTTTTTCTCCGTCCTTGATTTGAGTTTTTCTTCTGATATCCAAACGAACTGAGGCATAAAATTTCAAGGCATTTCCTCCAGTTGTAGTCTCAGGATTTCCAAACATTACCCCAATTTTATCTCTTAACTGATTGATAAATATTACAGTACATTTTGTTTTTGAAATAGTTCCTGTGAGTTTTCTCAAAGCTTGACTCATCAATCGTGCATGAAGTCCCATTTTTGAGTCTCCCATTTCTCCTTCAATTTCTGATTTTGGTGTCAATGCAGCAACAGAATCTACTACAACAATATCAATAGCTCCTGAACGAATTAAATTTTCAGTAATTTCTAAAGCTTGTTCACCATGATCAGGTTGTGAAATGATTAAATTGTCAATATCAACACCTAAATTTTGGGCATAAAAACGATCAAAAGCGTGTTCAGCATCAATAAATGCGGCAATTCCACCAGTTTTTTGTGCTTCGGCAATGGCATGCAACGCTAAAGTAGTTTTTCCTGAAGATTCTGGTCCATAAATTTCAATCACTCTTCCTCTTGGATAACCTCCAACTCCTAACGCTAAATCCAATCCTAATGAACCTGATGAAATGGCTTCAATATCATCTATAGCAACATCTCCTAACTTCATTACAGCACCTTTTCCGTAAGTTTTATCTAGCTTATCTAATGTAAGTTGCAACGCTTTTAATTTGGCTAATTTTTCCTTATCTTCTGACATATTTCTTGATTTTCTTAAATTTTAAAAGCAAGCAAGTTACAAAAAAGTCTTGTTAAAAATTGAGAAAATAAAATACATTTTCGTACTATTGTTAGTATAAAAATTCATAAATCATGGTTCACTTAAATAATAATAAAAATTCTATAAGTATTAATAAAGGCGAACTTGTGAGTTTTATTCACAATAATCAACAATACATTCATCAAAAAGGGAATAAAGGTTGGCGAAAATCAGATGATGAAATGTTTCCTGTAATTGGTCCTACAGAAAAAAATGATTTTATTGTGCATACAAAACATGGTGATGCTGTTCAAGACCAACATGGATTACTCAGAGAATTGACATATATGTTGATTTCGGAAAGTGAAAATCAGGTAAAATTTCAGAAAAATTATTCCAAAAATACCTGGGTAAAAAACAGTAAATTTCCTTCAAAATCTCCAGAAGAATTTCTGTTTTGGCCTTTTGATTTTATTTTTGAAAAGAAATTTACACTTTTAAACGATGCTTTACTTATTGATTTTATGATACAATCAGAAGAAGGAATGCCTTTTATGTTGGGATATCATCCTGCTTTTTTGTTGTCAGATACTGGTGAAGAAACTTTGATTGCTAAAAATAAAAAAATTACTTTAAGTGAGATTATCAATGCTGGACATAATGCGTTCCCAGTTTTAAATATTGAAGAAATTTTATTGATAAATTATGATAAAAAAAATCTTCAAATTGTCACAAAAGGATTTCATAATTTTATGCTTTGGACAGAAGTTACGAATATGTTGTGTATTGAACCAATCACGCAATACACCTCATTTACTGATCAAAAATTTTCAGAAAAAAACATGTTTTTATCTAAAGGAATTAATAATTTTTCGGTTGAAATTAAAATTATTGAATAAAAAATTTAGTTTTTATCCATTCTAATATGCGGAATTCCGTCTTCTAAATAAATTTCACCAATTTGTGTAAATCCATGAGACTCATAGAATTTTTTCAAATATAATTGTGCTGAAATGGTAATTTTATCTTGATGATATTTTGATTTTATAGCTTCAATAGAAACTTTCATCAATTCGTGTCCATAACCAAATTTTCGTTCATTTTCTTTTACAACAACTCTTCCAATACTGGCATTTTCAAAATAATCATCAGGTTTAAAAATGCGAGTATAGGCAATGATTCTATCGTTTTTAAATCCTAAAATATGCAGTGCTTTTTGGTCTTTAAAATCGATATCTTGATAGACGCAATCTTGTTCAACTACAAAAACTTCTGAACGTAATTGTAATATTTGATACAATTCTGATAACGATAATTTAGAAAATTGTTTGATTTGAAATCTCATTAAACACAAGAAATTTTATTCACTCTATTTTCATGTCTTCCACCTTCGAAAGGAGTGTTTAAAAAAATATCTACAAAACCAAGTGCTTGTTGTAATGAGACAAAACGAGCTGGAATTGCTAAAATATTGGCGTTATTGTGCTGTCTTGTTAGTGATACTAGTTCATTATTCCAACACAAAGCAGCTCTAATACCTTGATGTTTATTTGCAGTCATTTGCGCACCATTTCCACTGCCACAAAGAATAATTCCTAATTCAGCCTTTCTAGTCTCAACGGCAGTTGCAGTTGGATGAATAGCATCAGGATAATCCATAGATTCGTTGGTATCTGTTCCAAAATTTAGGACTGAATATCCTTTTTTTTCCAAATGTTTGATGATTTCGAACTTATACTCAGTTCCTGCGTGATCATTTCCGATAGCAATTGTCATAGTAGATTGATTTTAATAACGTTTATAAATACAAAAATAAGTATTATGAAGGTTATGAACAGTTATTAACAATGTAATTTTAAATATTTTTAATAAGTAGTTCTTTTTTAAGAGATTAATGACTTTAATAAATTGTTAAGAACTTATCATTAATTTCTAATAAAAAAATTTGGTTAATTTGATTTTTTTTAAAATACAATGGTATTTATAAATATTCAATAAAAAAATATAAATTTTTAATAAAAGTTTATCAACATAAAATTTACAATTTATTTACATTATAATTTAAAAAAGTTATTCATATTTTAATGTGAATAGCTGTTTATAAGTTTTGTTAATAACTATGAAATTTTATTGATTTTTAATACTTTAGTTATTTGATAATTTGTCGATTACTTTTAATAAATCATATTTCAAAGAAAAATTTTAAAATTTTATAACAACTATTAACAAACAATAATAAACACTAAAAGAATTTAAAATTTTAAAAATTAAAAAATAGTATTGTAATGGATGTTTATAAGTTTAAAAGCAAATTGAAATTAAACAATTGTTTTTTTTATATTTTAAAAGATTTGTATTGTCCTTTTTATTTCAACTTTTTTTATTTAAAGTTTTTAACTGTTTTTACAGTTACCACAATGCCTGTGATAAAAATGAAAAGAAATAAAGCGATTATTTTTTTAAGATTTTTTATTTGAGTTTGGTTTTAACTGTTATTTAGGCGTTTTAATTTTCAACTTTTTAAAAAAAATTAATTTTTTTTAAAAAAAACCACCTAACAATGTTAAGTGGTTCTTGAAATAATTTTTTTAGAATATTTTTATTGTATAATCAACTTTTGAGTTGATACTTTATCATCTTGAGAAACTTTTAAAATATAGTTTCCTTTGCTAATCCCAGAAACTGAAATTTGAGAAGACGTAATGATTCCTTCTTTTACAACTTGACCTAAGATAGAATAGATTTTATAGTTGCTATTTACATACTCAGAAGCGATTTGAATAAATTCTGATGCTGGATTAGGATAAATCTGTAAAGAGCTCTTAGAAACGCTCTCAATAGATAATGTGGTAGGGTCTAGCATATACAATTCATTTCCAGTTGTTCCATTGTCACCTTCAAAAAATAATTTATCGTTTAAAACAACGATTTGGTCAATATCTTTAATATCTTTTGTGATTAATTCACTTGTATTTCCATTTGTTCTGTATAGATATCCATTCGTATCATCTGCAGGTTCGCCTCTATAATACATATAATTTCCAACTACTGCATAATCATCTGGATCATGATTATTTCCACCAGTTGCAGTACTTCCTGTGATATTACTCACATTTGTAATGGTATCAGTATTTGGATCGTATTTCCATAATTGATCATTTGATGTTCCACCTGCATCACCTTCAAAGAACAATACTCCATTCCAATTAAAATAAAAATCTGTTCCAGTTAAAGAATTTGCAGCTGTAACTTCTACAGTTCCGTTTGTAGTTCCGTCTGTTTTCCAAACTTTTCCTAAAGCTTCAAAATACAATTCGTTACCAACTTTTACAAAATTACTGATTCCTGAATTATTTGCACTTGCAGTAATATCTTTCACCAAACTATACGTATCAGTAGCAGGATCGTAAGAATACAATTCTCTACCAATAGTTGGATCATCAGTTTCAGTAAATCCATAACCATAAATTTTTCCATTAAAAACAATGATTTGAGCTCCGATAAAATTTACGTGTTCACTACCTGTATTAGCTACTTTTACTTGAGTTGTTCCATCAAATTGATACAATCCGTTTGCATCAGTTGTGTTGATATAGTATACTAAACCATTTAATTCTCTAGGCTCAAAAACGAAACTACCACCGGTTGCAACAGTTCCATCAACAGTTCCATCTGATGAAAATAATACGTTTCCTGATCCTGTATTTGCACTAAAATACATAGTTCCATTAAATTGGAAAAAGAAGTTGGGTGTAGAATTGCCACTACCAATATTAAAATCTTTAAAAAATGAAGTACCTTCAGATGTTCCATTTGTAACCCATAATTCAGCGCCTAAATCTACATTTCCTGGAGTGTTTGAACCATTAGAATCATCTGCAGAAAAATAAATCTTGTTGTTAAATACAAAAAAATTTGAAGGATTTGAATTTGCTGTTCCAGAATCGTTGATTTCTTTTAAAAGTGTTACTTGCGCACTTGTCGTTAAAAATGCAATTAATGTAATTGCTAAAAGTAATTTTTGTTTCATGATGTTTGTTTTTAAAAATTAATAATTATTGTGGTAAAGTTGGAATTATTGTTCTTCTTGTTGGGGTACTTAATGTATTTATAAATGCTAAAACAGCGTCTATTTCTTCTCTATTTAAATCTAATTTTTTTAACAAAGGAGATGTTTTTGGAATTAATGAATCTCTTCCAACAGCTTTGTATTTATTTTGAATAGGAGTAGGATTTCCAAGATTATAAAATTCAACAACATCTAATAATGATGGAAAATGTCCATGATGCATCCAAGGTTTTGTATTAACAACTTCTCTGATTGTTGGTGTTTTGAATTTTCCAATATCTTCTATTTTTCCAGTAAAATTGTATCTTCCAAAATCTTCATTTTTAGTTCCAAAAAGTGTTTGACCATCATTATGATATTGATTATCACTAAAATATCCAGTATTATGGCAATTGATACAACGTGCTTTCGTTCTAAATAAATGCAAACCCATTACTTCTTGATCTGTAAATTTATCAGATTTTCCAGTTACAAATTTATCAAATTTTGATGGAAGACTTTTTACTGACCTTTCAAAAGTTGCTATGGATTTTTGTATTTTTTGCATTGTAATTTTTTCATTACCAAAAGCACTTTTAAATAAGGGTTTGTAACCTTCTATTTTTTGCAAATTTTCTACAGCATATTCCAAATCCATGTTCATTTCTAGTTTATCAGGTATTGGAAATTTTGCTTGATCTTCTAAACTAGTGGCTCTTCCATCCCAAAAAAGTTCTTTTGCATAGCCAACATTTAAAATCGTCATGGAATTTCTACTTCCTGTTTGTCTGTTATGACCAAAAGAACGTGTAGAATTATCTGTCCAACCCAACTCAGGGTTGTGACAAGAAGCACACGCAATTTGTCCACTTTTGGATAATCTTGGATCAAAAAATAAGGTTTTTCCTAATTTACTTTTTTCCTCTGAATACGGATTATCTGCTGGAAATTCCATTTCTGGCAACACTCCAATATCTTTAAAAGTAGTTTTATCAATCAACGAATCTAAATGTGGTTTTGGCCATTTGCTTGCATCTGGCTGAGAATACACTTTTCTCAAATAAGAAATGTCTTGATATTGTTCTTTCTCACTTTTACCGTAAGCTAAAAGTAAAGCACTTACACCAATAACAACAATACCAATAAAATATTTTTTAATCATAATTTTTATAAATTTATTACTCTTGGACAAGATCCATTTATTGGATCAGGATCTGGATAACTATTTGAATTGTATAAAATGTAATTTATAGTAACGATTTCTCCATTAATTTCTGAACAATCCACTAAAATTTCGAGTTCAATTTTCCATAAATTATTGGTACTATTTACTAATTTATAAGTTCCTGTTCCGCTAATTGGAACTGTATACGGAATGCCACTTGCTAGGCTAATTATTACAATTCTTTGAGTTATTACATTTACAATTCCTTCTGTGGTACTATTTCCATTTTTTGGAAAAAACTCAATAGCTTCTGTCAAATTAAATCCTGGAGACCTTACTGATGCTCCATCAAAAAGATTTCTTAGCGAAAATGGATTTGTTCCAATTGGAGCTGAATTTCCGACAAAACCGAGTCTAAATTTATGATGATAAATATCATCAGAAGTATCATTAGGAGTGCCATTATTAGAGAAAAGAAATCCATTAGGATTGTCTTTTGTTACAATAACTGGTTTTGGAAACACAGAAGTATTTGCCCATTCACAAATCATATCATTGGTGTCATATCTCCAATATTCTCCAAATAATCTGTAAAATGGATTTGAAAGATTGTAAAAATTAACAACCGGATTTCCACTTCTGTTAATTTTTATAGGCTTATTGATGTCTAAAAATTTGTTGATTCCTTTTACATAATTAGGAACATCAACCAATGTTAAAGATGCGTCTAATGAAGAATCATCAGGTAAATTTTCATTCAGAGTGAAGGTAAATTCAACTTCATCTTCTTTTGTGATTGGTTTTTTTACAATACTGTAATTAAAGGTTGATGGCGCACTGAATAACGAACTATTTTCAATATCCTCTTTTATAAATCCATTTGGAAAAACCACTTTAAAGTCAAAAGATTCTTGATTTGCTCCTGAAATTTCTTTTCTATTGATGTTGAAAAAATAGGAAAAAGTAGTTTCTGTAAAATTGATGATCAACTCTTTATTTGAAATCGATTCATTTTGCATTCCAATAGCAATTGATGGATTGCTACTGTTTGTAAGCGTTAGTTTTATTTGCGGATTTTTGCTTAAATCCCAATTTTCATTTACTTTGATATAAATAGTATCTACTCGTTTTTCATTGGTAAATGAAAGTGAATTTACTGGAAAAATGGTATAATCTGTCAAACCAGAAACTTCAGTTTCAAAACCCACTTGAATACTATTTTCAATGCTACCTGTTGTAATGGCAACAGGAACTTTTAGGGTTTTTAAATTGTCTTTTGTATAGGTAGATTTTGCAACCAATCCCCCATTTTTTTCAGGAAATTCTAGTACGTTATTGTTATTATCAACCAATAAAAAGAAGCGTACAAATGAATTTTCACTTGAAAAAAGTTTGTCATCTTCTCTTTCGCAATTCAGAAAAACAAGAATGAAACTAGCAAAAAGCATGTATTTAATAACCTTCATTTTGTCGAATATTTTCATTTAATTCTATACTTGTTTGTGGTATTGGTAATACAAAGAAATTTGATGGATAATTTAAATTACATACAGTTGCTAAACATCCTTTATTTCTAATAACATCTTTTTTAAATCGAGCTAAATCAAATAACAAATGTCCTTCAAAAGCCAATTCTCTTCTTCGTTCTAAAAAGATTTCTTCTAACAAATTTCCTGTTGATGTTAATGAACTCAAATTAGCTCTTTGTCTTAAGATATTAATATCAACCAAAGCATCATTTTCTCTGCTCAAACGTGCATTTACTTCTGCTCTTATCAAATACATTTCCGACAAGCGAATGTGAGTTGTTCCAGCACCATTTTGGAATTTCTTTGTAAAATAGTAAGGTAAATTTTGCTCAATTCCTGCAACTCTGGTAGGCAGATTTTGCTCAATAAACATATTTTTTCTGATGTCATTTGCCTCATACAAATCTAACAAATCGCCTGAAGCCACATAACGTGCATAATTGACATTTGAACCAAAAATAAACCATTGAGAAATGGATTGTGAAACAGCACCTTCTGAAGTTCTTGGAGCAGAAAATTCTAAAATAATTTCAGATACTGGTTCTTCTTCTTTTTCCCATTCAGTTACATAATTGTTTGTTGTAATTAATGCAATTCCAGATGTTGTAATAACAGTATTCGAATATAAAAAAGCTTTTTCCCAATCATTCATTTGCAATGCGATTCTTGCATACAAAGCTTCAGTCGTTTTTTTATTGAAAAGCGAATGACTTGGTCCTGCTAAAAATTGATTATTTGTAAACAATGATAATGCTGAATCTAAATCTGCTTTTAACAAATCATAGGTTTCTTTCATGGTTTTTCTTGATGGAAAATCAACTCCAATCAATAAAGTTTCAGTATTGTAAACGATTCCAGGATGTGAAGCATCTGCTGTAAATCCGTAGTTTTGAGCAAATAACAACGACAATTGGTAATGTGAAAACGCACGAATTACCAACAACTCAGCTTCTAGTTGGTTTTTTTCATCCGTTGTTAAAAAGGTAAATGTGTCAAAATATTTTAGGATGATATTTGCTTGATTGATAATCGAATACAAAGAAGTATAAACTCCAGCATAATCAGATTCTTGAGCAATATCACTAAAATTATAACTGTTTTGAATGGCTCCTGGAATTGTTATTTCTTTGCTAGATATAACAGGACTAAAAGTGATATTTCCTCCTTGAACATCTGCATACACATTGGTTTGTGAAGATAATAAACTCTCAACATCATCGTAAATTCCGTTTAAAGCTAATTCCAAACCTGTTTTACTTGACAATTGTTCGTTGATTGAAATCTGAACTCCAGGTTCTACTTTTAAGAAATCATTGCATGACATCAATACAAAAAGACAAAGTAAAGAAGTGATTTTATAGATTTTCATATTAAAACGTGGTATTAATTCCAAGAGTAAATGTTCTTGACTCAGGATATTGATTTCTAAACTCGGCAACACCATTTTTTCCTTTCGGTGATTTATTTTTAAACCAGTAAAATAAATTAGAACCATTCAAAGTAAATGACAATGAATTTAGGGGAATTTTCAATTTTTTTACTGGCATATTATAAGACAAACTCACAGATCGTAATTTGATATGAGAAGTATCAAACAAATATTTTGTGGAATTGGAAATCAATGGATTATCATTAATTATGATTGGATGAATGGCTTCATCTCCTTGATTGAACCAAGCATCTTCAAAAATATTGACACTGATATTTCTGTTGGATAATACTCTGTAATTATCAAATAATACTCTGTCAATCATGATATCAGCCCCATATGTAAAAGACATCATTACATTCAATGTCAAATTTTTATATTGAAAAGTATTGTTAAAACCTCCAAAAAAGTCTGCTTGAGAATCTCCAATAGGTTTCCAATCAGAAGGACCAAATAATGTTCTTACTTGCGAACCATCATAAATTTGATTGTTAACATTGAATAATTCACGGCCAGTTGCAGGATCAATTCCTATAAAATCAAATCCCCAAATTGTAGAAGTTGCATAACCAACAGTTTGTGCTCTTGCAACTTCTGCAGTAGAAAAATCTGAACCCAAACCAACTAAAGATGTTACTTCATTTCTGATGGTGGTAATGTTAAAACTCGAATTCCAAGAAATGTTTTTCTTGTCAATAATTGTAGTATTCAAAGCAAATTCAAATCCTTGATTATACATTTCTGCACCATTTATTTGTGCATTTGTAAAGCCTGATTCTACAATTACATCTCGAGAAACAATTTGATCTATGATTTCATCTCTGAAAAAATCAGTGGTAAATTTGAAACGTTTTAAAAAGTTGAAATCAAAACCAACATTGAATTTTTTATTGGTTTCCCAAGTTAAATTTGGATTTGGAGCCGAAGTTAAATTCGCATAATCCAATCCATTATAACCATTGAAATTTGAAGTATATAATCCTAAAGCTCTGTACGAACCAATTCTTGAATTTCCTGTAGTTCCGTAACTAATTCTTGCTCTTAAAAAATCAACAAACTCACTATCTTTCAAAAAAGATTCACTACTGATGTTCCAACTTGCGCCAATTCCACCATTGTAAGCAGTGTTTCTGTCATCACCAAATGCTGAACTTTGATCAATTCTAAAATTCACCAAAAAGAAATATTTCTTCTTATAATTATAATTTAATTGACTAAATAGAGATCTTCCTGCACTTTCCGAAATATCATTTTGATAATCTTGCTCAAAAGCATTTTCCACAGGTTGAGGAACACTTTCGTTATCAAAACCTCTTCCCATAGCATAACCAAAGTTTACCTTTTCTTTTCTAGCTTCAATACCAAGAATTCCATCAATCATATGATTTTTTCCAAAAGTATTGTTGTATGCTAAAGACGCGTTCCAGTTCCAACGTCTTGTATCTCTGTTTCGCAACATTCTTCTCCCTTTTACCAATCCAAAACTATCTGTTGGATCTCTAAAAAAAGGAGAATCATTATCCGTACCAAAATCTCCTGAACCATTTAATCCAGAAAAATAGCGATCTTCATCTTTGTCTGAATAATCCAATCCAAATAAAGTCGAGAATTTTAAACGATCACTAAACGTATAATTTGCTTGCAAACTCGTTAAAAAAGCCACAGTTGTTGCGTCAGAAATATTTTGATTTGCAACAGCCAAAGGATTTCCAAAAGTGTCAAAACGAGTATAATTTCCGTTTTCATCTCTCACAGGAATTGTGGGAGGCAATGCAAAAGAATACAATTTATTGGGATCTTTTTTCAAAGCTAAAGAAGGAGAAAATACGATGGAAGCATCAAATTTATCTTTATTGTATCTGTATGAAAATGAAGCATTTATTTTTTCAAAAGAGTTATTTATTTGTGCTTCAGCAGTTTTTTGATAACCTAAACTTGCTCTGTAAGTACTATTTTTTACACCTCCAGAAGCGCTGAAATTAACTCTACTAAACAAGCCTGTTGTGTTTAATAAATCAAACCAATCTGTATTTACACCATTCCAAGGTTGCACATTTTGTAAGTTTCCGCTATTGGTATTGTATTCATTGATAACAGTTTGGTATTGTTCACCATTCAAATATTTGAGTCCATTAAATGCTGTTGTAACTCCAATTTGGTTTGATGCAGTAAAACTTAATTTTCCTTTTCTTCCTTTTTTTGTGGTGATAATGATAACTCCATTTGCGGCATCAGCTCCATACAAACCAACTGCAGCAGCATCTTTCAAAATGTTGAAACTTTCAATATCATCAATACCAATTTTTGCTAATGGATTAAGAATATTTTCTGATAAATTTCCTGAACCAACATCAAAGAAATTATTTCCATCTAAGCCAATTTCTTCAGATAAAATAATCCCATCAATAATGATTAATGGTTGTGTTGAAGTTCCAACAATGTTGCTATTTAAAGGCGTTATAGATCCTTGACCGCGAATATCAATTTTTACAGGTTCGCCCAATTGTGAACTTATTTGTATAGAAACCCCTGCAACTTGACCTTCCAAAAGTTCGTCAATAGAGATTACAGGTTGTTCTAGTCCCAAATCTTTTGCTTTTACGGTGGCAATACTTCCTACAACTTCTTCTTTTAATTTGGCAGTTCCATAAGAGGAAGTGATTACAATTTCATCTAAAGAAGTAGCCCCTTCTTCTAAAGTAATATCAAAATATGATTTTGTTCCAACAGCAATTTCTTTGGTTTGATATCCTAAATATGATATTTCTAAAATTACATTATTGATATTATCGTCTTTTATGAGGTAAGTAAATTTTCCATCAAAATCAGTAATTGCGCCTTTTTTGGTTCCTTTTATCAATATTGTTGCATTCGGAATTCCAGTATTATCGGAGTTACTTTTTACAATTCCTGAAATTTGTCTTGATTGAATAACAGGTTTTTTATCAACAAAAACGATTTGTTTCTCTCTTATTATGTAGTTGATTTCAAGCTTTTTAGTGATGATGTCTAAAGCTTCTTTTAAAGGTACATTTTTTACATCAATCGTTATTTTTGCTGAAGTATTGATTTTTTTAGCATTGAATAAAACTCTATAAGATGTCTGCTGTTCAATAGAAGTAATGACTTCTTGAAGTGGTTTGTCTATTTTGTTGATTGAGACAGTTTGAGAAAAAGAATTCGAAATTACACACACAAAAAAGTCTATTAGAAAAATAGTATTTTTCATTTTTACAGAAGCATGCATTATTTTTTCTACTATTTTTTTCATTGAATTATGGTTTCGTAATTTCAATAATTCCATTCTCTATACTATAGTTAAAAGGGGTGTCTAATTTGAATAATTCTAAAATATTTTCTATGGCAGTTTCTTTTATTTTTATGGTTCCTGTAAATTCTTGTGAGGCTAAGAATGGATAATTATTGATAATTTTTATGTTATAATAACGCTCCATTTTTTTTGCAATGCTGTTGAAAGCTTCTTTATCAAAAATCAATTCTCCTTTTGTCCAGGCACTATAATTGGCTGTTTTTACTGACTTTTTTGTAAAAAATTTCTTTTCTTTTTGCCAAGTTGCTTTGGTGTTTGGTTCTAATAAAATACTGTTTTCAGGATTTATTTTTTCAGACAAACGAACAGCACCTTCTGTTAAAATGCAGTTGATAAAATCATCTTCTTGATAATTTGTTACATTAAAAGTAGTTCCTAATACTTCTATAGAAACCTCATTTGCTTCAACAATAAAAGGCTTTGTTTTGTCTTTTGATACTTCAAAAAACGCTTCACCTTTAAGTTTTACATTTCTTGAATTTTCATTTGCAACAAATTGTTCAGGATATGTAAAAGTGGTTCCTGCATTCAAATGTACAACAGTTCCATCTGAAAGCGTAATTTTAAAAGTTTTTGAAAATGGCACTTTGATAGTGTTGTAAACAGCAGTTTTAATGGCGTCATTTTTATAATAAATCAGCTCTTTATGGTCTTGTTTTGCAATGACATTTCCAGATTCATCTTTGATTATTTTGTTGGTTTTGTTAGAAATATATTCTTTGCTTCCAGAACTTTTTTCTAAAACAATTACATTTTCAAAATTGTTATTATTTTTTATTTCAGGGGAATTTGTTCTTGTCAAAAAGTAACCTAAACTTGCAAATACGATTGCAATACTTGCAACATATCCTAATTTTCTTGAAGAAAATTTACGTTTTGGTAATTGATTTTTGAGTTGATTCCATTCAAACAAGTTCTTTGAATTAGAATTTGGTGCTGTAAACAGCCATATTTTTTTCAATTCTAAGAAAGCTACTTTGTTTTCTTCTGATTTTTCAATCCACTCTAAAACCTGTAAAACTTCTTCTTCAGAAGCTTCGTTTTGTAAGTATTTATAAACTAATTCTTGAATCATTTTTATTTTTTTTCTAGCGATTTTTTGTTTGCTATTCTTTTATTAAATTTCTTTTTTGCCAATGAATATATAAAATAATGAACCAATTATTGGAATAAATAAAATGACCAAAAGCCAAATTAATTTATCGTCCTTTTCTAGTGGACCTTTCAATAAGTTGGTTACAGCATAAATCCAAAATCCTATTGATACTAGAAAAAATGTATTCCAAATTAATAAGCTGTAAGAAAAATCTGTTATAATAGTTTCCATTAAAAAAATTTTAAATTTTATGAAGAGCTTTCATCAAAAAAATATCGATTTTTAGGCTCTTTATTAGTTTGTACACGCGAATGTTTAAAAACCCTACGTTATTTTTGAAAAAAATGTAAGAAAAACAGGAATATTGGTAAATAATCTGCAAGTTTTTGTCTCAAAACCTTTATAGCATTCGAAAAATGTGCTTCAACAGTTTTTATTGAAATATTCATTTCAGCTGCAATTTCTTGATTTTTCTTTTTTTCAAATCGTTTTCTTTTGAAAATTTCTTTGGTTTTTTCAGGCAATTCTTCAATAGAATTAAAAACAAGAGTTTCTAATTCTGAAAAAGTCAGTGAATCAAATTGTAGAGATTGCAATATTTCTTGATGTAAATTTTGTTCTTTTTTGTCAAGTGTTTTGTTTGCATATTTTGCTTTTACTTTTTGATGTCTGATGATATTCAAACACTTAGATTTTGCATACGCATATAAAAAAGATGAAATTCCATTTACAGTTTCAATTTTCTCTTTTTGATTCCAAAGATTTAGAAAAGCTTCTTGTGCAATTCCTTTTGCCTCATTTTCATCATGTATGAATTGCATAGAAAAACCGACAATATGACTATGAAATTTGTAGAAAAAAAACTCAAAAGCAGCTTCATTCCCTTCTTTAAAGAGAAGAAATTTAAAGAAATCTTCATTTTGAATATCTTTCATCTCGAGATTTGGAAATTAATGTGTCAATCCGAAATAGCTGCTTTCAACATACGAATCTAAGTAAAATCAATATCTTACAAAAGTAATTAATCATTGAACAAAAGCATTATTCACAAACGTTTTTATTGAAAATGCTTTTTTTAGTGATTTTCAAGTTCAATAAATGAATTATAACCAATTTTAATACACGACCTTTGTAAAATAGTGTATTTTAGTAATTCCATATTTTAAGAAAAGAAATAAAATGGCAAGCAAGAAAAAAATATTTAAAAAGAAAGGCAATATCATTAATGATTTAACCAAAAATATCTTCAAAATTTTAAAAGAAGATGTTACAAAATATTATAACTATAAGCAAATTGCTGCAAAATTAAATGTAAATGATACAGAAGGAAAAAATCAGATTATACTAAAGTTAGCTGAATTAACGGTTTCAAAAAAATTAAACGAAATTGAAAGAGGAAAATATCAAATCAATGAAGATAGAAAATATTCTGTTGGAAAATTAGATATCACCTCCAATGGAAATGGTTATTTTATAACGGAAGATTATGAAGATGATATTTTTGTCCCGAATGTAAATCTTGGAAAAGGGTTGCACAACGATTTGGTGAAAGCTTATGTCTATAAAAAAAGACGCAGCAGTAAATTGGAAGCTGATGTTGTTGAAATATTAGAAAGAGCCAAAACTGAGTTTGTTGGTGTATTACAAAAAAGTAAAAACTTCGGTTTTGTTGTTCCTGATAGCAATAAAATGTATGCTGATATTTTTATTTCCGAAAACAAAATGAATGGTGCTGAAAATGGAGATAAAGTACAAGCTTCCATCACTGATTGGCCAGAAAAATCAAAAAATCCTTTTGGAACAATTACCAAAGTTCTTGGAAAACCTGGAGATCAAAACACGGAAATGCACTCTATTTTAGTAGAATACGACTTACCTTACGAATTTCCAATTGAAGTTGAAAATGATGCTTCGTTACTTCCAATAGAAATCACTAAAGAAGAAATTTCAAAAAGACGAGATTTTAGAAACGTACTCACTTTTACCATTGATCCAAAAGATGCAAAAGATTTTGATGATGCACTTTCTTTTAAAAAGTTAGAAAACGGCAATTATGAGATAGGAATTCACATTGCTGATGTTTCGCATTATTTGCAACCAAAAACAATTTTGGATGATGAAGCTTATGAACGTGCAACATCAGTATATTTAGTGGATAGGGTAGTGCCAATGTTGCCCGAAATTTTAAGTAATGGGGTTTGCTCTTTACGACCAGAAGAGGAAAAATTGACTTTTTCTGCGGTTTTCGAATTGAATGAAAGAGCTGAAATCCAAAATCACTGGTTTGGAAGAACAGTTATTTTTTCTGACAAAAGATTTGCTTATGAAGAATCTCAGGTAATTATTGAAACGAAAATGAATTTTGTTCCTGCAAACGTTTCTATTACTGGTCATGATTATACAGTTGATGATGCGATTGTAGAAGCCATTTTAAAAATGGATGAATTGGCAAAAATTCTCAGAAAACGCAGAATGAATCAAGGTGCAATTTCTTTTGATAGAGTAGAAGTGAAATTCAATCTGGATAAAGATGCAAATCCAACAAGTGTGTATTTCAAAGAAGCAAAAGACGCTAATAAATTGATTGAAGAATTCATGTTACTTGCCAATAGAAAAGTGGCAGAATTTATTGGTCAAAAAAACAAAAAACCTTCAGGAAAAACATTTGTTTATAGAGTTCATGATGAGCCTGATACCGAAAAATTAGCGTCTTTGCAGAATATCATCAGTAAGTTTGGTTACAAAATCAACACTGATACAAGAGAATCCACTTCAGCTACTTTGAATCAATTATTAGCAGATGTTTATGGAAAAGCGGAATCTAATATGATCGAAACATTAGCAATTCGTTCCATGAGCAAAGCAGTTTACACCACTCAAAATATTGGTCACTATGGGCTATCTTTTGACTATTACAGCCATTTTACATCACCAATTAGACGTTATCCTGATGTCATGACACATCGTTTATTGCAACATTATCTAGATGGAGGAAGTTCTCCAAAAGCAGAATTGTATGAAGAAAAATGCAAACATTCTTCCAAAAGAGAAGAATTGGCTTCAAAAGCGGAACGTGATTCTATCAAATACATGCAAGTAAAATACATGCAAAATCACAAAGACGAAATTTTTGAAGGCGTAATCACTGGCGTTACAGAATGGGGAATTTATGTAGAAATCACCAAAAATAAATGCGAAGGAATGGTTCGAATTCGCGACATTAAAAGTGATTTTTATCTTTTTGATGAGAAACAATATGCGATTGTTGGACAGTCAACTAAGAATATGTATCAATTAGGAGATAATGTAAAAATTCAAGTGAAAAAAACAGATTTAGAACGAAAACACCTAGATTTTAACTTGATTGAAGATTAATTTTGATATTTAAACACAATAATTTATCATTAAAACCATTTTTGTGGTATGTTTTTTGAACTAAACATTATTCAATATAAATAAGATGAAAAAAATTCTTTTTACAATAGTCGTTTTCTTAGTATTTTCGGTAAATGCTCAAACGAATATTTCAAATAATTTAGGTGATTTTTCAATTTTAAAAGTTTTTAACGGAATTGAAGTTGAACTCATTAAATCAAGTGAACAAAAAATTGAAATATCTGGTAAAAATGCAGATAAAGTCAGTATTAAAAATATTGATAATACATTAAAAATTTCTTTACCACTTTCTATAAAACTTAATAAAAATGTTCCTGATGATGATCTTTTAGTTACGATATTTTACAATAAAAATATTGATATTGTAGATGCAAACGAAGGCGCAACAATTACTGCAAAAAAAATAAAACAAGATAAACTAGAAGTAAATTCTCAAGAAGGCGCATTTATAAATTTAGTTGTAGATGTTAATCATATTGAAGTTAGAGCATCTTCAGGAGGTATTGTAAAATTAACAGGTATCACAAATAGTCAAAATGTAGATTTAGATTTGTATGGCATTTATGAAGGTTTTGCATTAGAATCTAGTACAATTTCAATAGTAAAGGCAGGAACCGGTGCAAAAGCAGAAATCATGGCTGGTCAAACATTGAATGCAAAGGTAAATTTTGGAGGCTCAATATTTTACAAAGGAAGCCCTAATATTGTTAAAGATAAAAAAGTTATGGGAGGAATTATACAAAAAAGAGATTAATACAATCCTTTTTGTATCTTTGTAGCATTAATTTTATAATTATGAATATGTTATTAACACAGTTCGGTTTTGTAGGCGGTTACCAAGTTATTATTATTCTTGTGGTTGTTTTGCTTTTATTCGGTGGAAAAAAGATTCCTGAATTAATGAAAGGATTAGGAAGTGGAATTAAAGAGTTTAAAAACGCTTCAAAAGAAGATTCCAGCGAAAAAATAGAAGATAAAAAGTAACTAGACCGTACTTCTCAATAAAAATAAAAGCGCTATTAGATTTTCTAATAGCGCTTTTTTTATCAATCATTTGATTGATAATAATTTTTAGGATTTATCTTTTTTGTTATTTTTCATCATTTCACCAATTTGGTTACTTGTAGCAAAACTTGCAACCATATCATTCAACATATTGCTTCCAACTTGAGGTGAATTTGGTAATAAAATTAAGTTACTATTGGTTTGTTCCCCAAGAGATTGCAAGGTGTCATAATGTTGTGTAACCACAATAAGAGCAGAGGCTTCTTGACTATTGATACCAACTCTATTCAAAACTTCTACTGATTCTTCTAAACCTCTTGCAATTTCTCTTCGTTGATCAGCAATTCCTTGACCTTGCAAACGTTTACTTTCAGCTTCGGCTTTTGCTTTTTCAACAATTAAAATACGTTGTGCATCTCCTTCATATTGTGCCGCAGTTTTTTCTCGGTCAGCAGCATTAATTCGGTTCATTGCTGCTTTTACTTGCGCATCTGGGTCAATATCAGTAACCAAAGTTTTGATGATATCGTACCCATATTCCATCATTGCGTCATTTAATTCTGCTTTTACAGCAATGGCAATATCATCTTTTTTTACAAAAACATCATCCAATTTCATCTTAGGAACTTCAGCTCTTACTACATCAAAAACGTATGAAGTAATTTGATCATGAGGATAATCCAATTTATAAAATGCGTCATACACTTTGTCTTTAATTACCTTAAATTGAACGGATACTTTGATTTTCACGAAAACATCATCCAAAGTTTTCGTTTCAATTAAAACATCTAATTGTTGAATTTTCAAACTTAATCTTCCTGAAAGTCTATCAACTAAAGGAATTTTTAATTGCAATCCTGATTGACGAATACTTTGATATTTTCCAAATCGTTCAATAATTGCAGCAGTTTGTTGCTTTACTGTAAAAAAGGAAGCAAAAAGTATAATTGCGAGGAAAACAATAATAATAATAGGAAAAGTTGCGAGCATGATGAAGTATTTTAAGTTAAAAATAAATTTTAGTAAAGATACTAAAATTGACTATGAGTCGCTAATTTTTTAGAATTGTTACAAAGAAAAAATCCTACTAATTGATTAGTAGGATTTTTTTTGAGTTTTAAATAGATAATTTATTCTCCTGAAAATGTTTTATTCAGTTTTTTATTAAACTTAATCCATTTTTCATATTGTTTTTCAGAAAGCACTTTTTTAATATCTACATCTAGTTTTTGATCTTCAGTTTTTAATGTTTCTGAAATCGGTTTCAAATCTGTTGCTAATTTCTTCTGAACTTCTACTTGATTAGAAAAATCTCTTGTTTTAATGGCATTTTTTTGAAAATCTTCAACCAATTTTTTGGAACTATTTAATGTAAACGAATTGATTCTTTTTATTTGCTTAATTTTATTATTGTAAGTAGTCAAAATATCTGAGAACGATTTTCCTTCATCAGATGTTAAATTAAGATTGATTTTTTTCGAAGTTTTTTCGATGTCATACACTACAATTCCAAGATATTGTTCTACTTCAAAATTTGGTTCAGGTGCTTTTTCTGGAGTTTGCATCATTTGTCTTTGACGTTGATTTTGCAAACCCCCATTCATATATTGTGCTTTTACACTGCAAAAAGTCATGATTGATAGTAGAAATACGATTTTTTTCATGAGTTAAAATTTTTTAATTGCGGATTCAATTCTCTGTATAGTTTCTTGTTTTCCAATGATTTCCATGATATCAAAAAGATGAGGCCCTTTCATTTCGCCAACCAAACTCAAACGCAAAGGTTGCATTACTTTTCCAAAACCAATTTCGTTTTTAGTAATCCAATCTTTGATAATTGATTCTGTATTTTGTGATGAAAAGTCATCGATTTTTGAAATTTTAATCAATAATTGTTCCATCAATTTGTTGGTGTCTTCTTTCCAATTCTTAGAAATTGCTTTTTCATCAAAAGTTGTGGGTGCTTCAAAAAAGAAGTTTGATAATTCCCAAAAATCAGCTACAAAAACAGCTCGTTCTTTGATTAGTGAAATTACCTTTTCAATGGTTTCTTTTTCAGTAACAATTCCCTTTTCTTTTAATTTTGGAGCATATAAATTTGCTAATTCAGCAACAGATTTTTGCTGCATATATTGCTGATTAAACCATTTCGTTTTATCAGGATTAAATTTTGCTCCAGATTTGCTAACTCTTTTTAAATCAAATGCTTGAACCAATTCATCCAAAGAAAAAATCTCTTGTTCAGTGCCTGGATTCCATCCTAATAATGCTAACATATTGATAAATCCATCTTCAAAATAGCCATCTTCTTTATAGCCTCTTGAAATATCTCCTGATTCTTCATTTTTATATGCCAATGGAAAAACGGGAAATCCTAATTGATCTCCATCACGTTTACTCAATTTTCCTTTTCCAATTGGTTTTAAAATCAAAGGTAAATGTGCAAATTTTGGTGCTTTCCAACCAAATGCTTTGTATAAAAGGATGTGCAAAGCCATAGAAGGAAGCCATTCTTCACCACGAATTACGTGCGTAATTTCCATCAAATGATCATCCACAATATTTGCTAAATGATAGGTTGGCATTCCATCAGATTTAAACAATACTTTGTCATCTAACGTATTTGTGTCAATACTGATTTTTCCTCTAATTTCGTCTTCCATTTCAAGAATTTCATCTTGAGGAGATTTGAAACGAATCACAAAATCATCACCATTATTGATTCTTTTTTTAACTTCCTTTTCACCCAAAACCAAGGAATTAGCTAATTTTCCTTTAGCTCTATTATGCCAATTATAGATAAATGTTTTGCCATCTTCTTCATGTTCTTTTCTCAACAAATCCAATGATTCAGAAGTGTCAAAAGCATAATATGCCCAACCGTTTTCAAGCAGTACTTCAGCATATTTTTTATAAATTTCTTTGCGTTCTGATTGTCTGTAAGGACCAAATTTTTCATTTTTTCCTGGACCTTCATCAAAAGGAATCTTACACCAATTTAAGGATTCAATAATATATTTTTCAGCATTTGCAACAAAGCGTGTTTGGTCTGTGTCTTCAATTCTAAGGATAAAAGTGCCATTATTTTTCTTTGCGAAAAGATAATTATATAAAGCCGTTCTTACGCCTCCAATATGAAGAGGTCCAGTTGGACTTGGCGCAAAACGAACACGAACTGTTGAATTCATTTGATTTTTTTTGTGTTGCAAAGATACTTTTAAAACGATATAATATAAATTAGAAATTACATAATAAAAAAAGTGCGATTTGTAATTTTTTAAAGTTATAAAAAATAGCAAAAGAATAACCATATTGAGGGACTGCTTTTAAATAAAAAATGCAAAACTTTAAAATTTTTTTTAATCCATAAGAAACAAACTTTTAGTTGGCATTTATAAACAAAAATGTAAAATATTCATCTAAATTAAAATAATCAAACCATTTTATAAAGTTTTTAAAGCTTTTCTTTGTTTATATTTATATTTATATTTATATTTATTTTCGTAACTTAATAACCTTAAAAACAACATTTCATGAAAATTTTTTTATTAATTTTATTAATGTTTTTTACATTATCAAGTTTTGCTAACAATTCTATATCGTTAAAAGAAAGAAAAATTCAAAAGATTGGATTTCAAATTGACAATTTAGAAAATCAAATTTCTGTGATAAATTTTGATTGGGTAGCTAGATGTTATGTAACAATTAGAAATTCTGAAACTGGAGAGACCAGAAGAGTTTATGGGATAGGATCTGGATCTACCCAATCAGAAGCAGCATCTAATTGTGGAAAAAATGCTTATAGACTTGCATTAACTGTAGTCGATAATTTAAATTGATAATAATAATTAAACAACCAACAAACAGTTTTGAGTTTTTTCAAAACTGTTTTTTATTTAAAATTATGTTAAAAATGAACCGTTTATTAAATGTAATATTTTTTACTTTAACGTTTGTTACTTTCAGTCAAAAAGATTCTATTACAGTATATCAAGTTCAATTTGAAAGAATTTTAACTTTTGACGATGCTACAGAGCCACATGTTTCAGTTTATAATTATACAAAGTTTGTTGAATTAAATAAATCATTTTATGATAGAAATATTAAAGTTAAAAATAATGGAAATTTAATAAAAAGTAAAGAAGACAATACAATTCTTGATTTTATTCCTTCAGGAAAAAACACGAGTGTTGTTTTCAAAGATTATGATAAAAAAGAAACTTTTTCAAAATATGAAGTTGCTTACAAGTATTTTGTTGTTAAAGATTCTTTAGATATTTTTAAATGGAATATTTTAAACGAATCAAAAGATATTTTAGGTTATACTTGTCAATTAGCAACAATGAATTTTCGTGGAAGAGATTATGAAGCTTGGTTTTCTTCAAAACTTCCTGTTGGTGGTCCTTGGAAATTTGATGGTTTACCAGGTTTAATTTTAGAAATGAAATCGGTAGACAATTTTATTTCCTTTAAAGCAATTAGTTTAAAAAATTTAAAAGTTGAATCTAAAACTCTAAACAATCCCTTTGAAACCAAAGGGGTTATTAATTGGGAAGAATTTACTGCATTATACAAAAGGAAAGCTATTGAGTTAATTAGTTTTAAACCAGATGAGGGTTCTGGTGGAATAGAATCTTCTAGAGGAGGAATAGAGGAGTATATACATAAAGATGATAAAGAATATAATGAAGCATTAAAAAAAATAATAGGAAATAATTAAAATACATTTGTAGTTTTTTAATGAATGATAATATCTCCAAATTTTTTCTTTTTTCTTTTTTTTTATTTTCTTTGAATTTAACAAATGCTCAAACAATTAAGGGCACAGTCATAGATTTAGACGGAAGACTATTAAACGGTAAAATACTTGTAAAAAAAGCTGATAGCACCAATATTATCTCAGAATTTGTACTTGTTACAAAAGGAAATTTTTCTTACACTTTAAAAAAAAAGTATTTTACAGATATTATTTTAGAAATATCGGCTATTGGGTATGTTTCTATTGAAGAGCTTTTAGAATTTTCAAAATTCAATAATAATTTAGCCTTTAATTTTGTATTACAAAAGGAAAAAATTGAAAAGCTCGATGAGATTATAATTAAAAGTAAAAATACTCATTTTACTATAAAAAAAGATACTATAACATATCGCGTTAGCTCTTATTTAAATGGTACAGAAAAAAAAGTGCTAGATGTTTTAAAAAGACTTCCAGGTATAGAAGTTGATGAGAATTCTAATATTATAAAATATAAAGGAAAACAAATTGAAACTGTTACTGTTGAAGGAGACAATTTATTTGGGCAAAATTATAGTATTGGCACAAAAAATATAAATATTGATTTAATTAAGGAAATTGAAGCTATAGAAAATTATACAGAAAATGAATTGCTAAAAGGTATTGAAAACAGTGATAAAGTATCATTGAACTTAAAATTAAAAGAAAACAAAACGGATTTTTCGGTAAACACAGAGTTAGGAATTGGTCAATTTCCTGACTCAAAGAAAACACCTGCAGACGCTTCTATTAATCTTTTGGCAATAAATAAACACCAAAAATCATTTACAGTTACTACTTATAATAATGTTGGTAAAAATCAATCAGTATTTAATTATTCAAATAATCAAATTAGTTCTGAGCAGATAAGTGATAGTAATTATTTGGCTGAGAAAACAATTAATACCTTGGCAATTACAAATGTAACTGAAAATAATTTATCGAATATTAACAATGAGTTTTTTACTAATTTAAATAGTATTTTTACCCTAAATCCTAAAGTAAAAGCCAAAATTAATTTATATTACATAAAAGATGAAATAGCAAGTAATCAATTTTCTGAAAGTAACTATACTATAGGGAAAAACACCTTTTCAACATTTGATAATAATTTTATTAAAAAACAACCATTTCAATATCGAGGAGATTTAGAATTAAAATATAATATTACTAAATCGTCTCTATTAAAATATGAAATACGTTTCAGTGATGAGTTTATTGAGACAGAAAGCAATATTTTTTCAAACCAAAATAAAGATTTCTCTTCATTTTTAAAATCTAACAGTATTTTTGTAAAACAAAATATAGAATACACAAAAAAAATATCTGATAGAAAAGCGGTACAATTTAATTTATTAAATACTAGGAATTACTTAAACCAAAATCTTTCCATAAATCCTTCTTTTTTTAATAGTTCAAATTTTAATCAAGACGAACAAATTATTGATTCTGAGAAACAAAAAACTACATTTAAAACACTTTTTTTAGGAAAAGACAAAGTTGGCAACAAATACAGTTTTGCAAGCGGATTTAATCTAAATAAGGATTTATTTGCTTCTAGTTTATTTAGTAAAAATAGCTTAGATTCAATTGCTGTAGAAAACAGTAAGAATAATTTAAGGTATTCAAAAAATGAAATATATTCTTTTGGTTCTTATAATATAAAATTAAATAAATTTACAATTTCACCAAATTATTCTATTAGATATTTAATGCAAAGTGCAGCATCTACTCAGAGCAATCTTATAGTTTTGGAACCCTCAATGAATGTATCATATAAAATAGATAGAACGTCAAATCTTAGTTTAAACTTTGGATTAAATAAAAACACATCCTCTATTCAAAACTTATTCGAAAGTCAAATATTAATTGATAATCGATTAGTAAGAAAAAACAACTTAAATTTATCTTTGCAAAAAAACCAAAAATATAATTTAACATTTTTAAAAAACGACCTTTTCAATCAGCTAGAATTGTTATTTAGTGGAAGTTATTTAAAGCAAAATGGGAATTTTTTTAACAACACAACCATCAATGAAAATTCAACTGAAATCACTAATTTCTTTTTAAATGAAGATACAGAAAATATAAATATTTACATAAAAATTTCTAAACTATTACCTTTTATTAAAACAAATTTTAAGATTGTTTCTAATTATTCCATTTCAAATTTTAAAAACATCGTTAATAATTCAGAACTTAGAGATAATAAAGCCATTTACTCAATCAATAGTATTTTTTTAAAATCGGCATTTAGTTCGGTATTTAATCTTGAAAACAAAACTACATTTATTTTTCAAGAGAACAGAAGTACAAATCGATTTCACAACAAGTCAATAGAAAATAAATTTGATTTCATTTTTAAACCAACAAAAGAAATTATAGGTACTTTAACCTATAATTTCTTAATTCCATCTTTAGACAGCAATTCTCATAATTATTCTTTTTTAAATACAAAACTCATATATAAACCGAAAAATTTTAAATGTCAATTAGAAATATCTGGTGTTAATTTATTAAATGAGAAGTTTTTTAGAGAAGTAAGTAACAGTGATATTTCAACAGACATTTTTCGTATAAACCTAATTGGTCGGTATTATTTAGTAAATTTTATATACTCATTTTAACAATTATTTTATTTTAAATTAGGATAAATACTGTAGTTTTATAGATTGATTATGAATGAGTTTACTAAAATTACCCAAAAGCTTCACCAATTTTCTCTAAAATTCTACACCAATGAATTAATTAGAGGTGCTATTTTATTTTTTTCATTTGGCGTTTTATACCTTTTTTTCACGCTTTTTATTGAATATTTTTTATGGTTGAAACCATTTTCAAGAACAGTGCTGTTTTGGATTTTTGTTTTGGTAGAACTTTTTTTATTAATAACTTTAATTTTCTTTCCAATTTTTAAAATTATTGGTTTAAAAAAAGGACTTTCTTTTGAAGAGTCTTCAAAAATAATTGGCAATCATTTTCCAGAAGTTTCTGATAAATTGCTCAATATTTTGCAATTGAATCAACAAACCAATCAATCAGACTTATTGTTGGCAAGTATTGATCAAAAATCAGCAGCTTTGCAACCAATTCCTTTCACAAAAGCAATTGATTTTTCGAAAAATAAAAAGTATTTAAAATATGTTTTTATTCCGATTTTTATTTGGCTGATTAGTTTTTTGTCAGGAACAAATGGGGCTCTTACCAAAAGTTTAGAACGTGTTGTGAATCATAAAACGGCTTTTTTACCTCCTGCACCTTTTTCGTTTTCTATACTCACAAATGATTTAAAAGTTATCCAAGGAAATGATTTGAAAGTGCTTATAAAAACATCAGGAAATGTGATTCCTGATGAAGTTAAAATCCATTTTAACAACCAACACTATTTTACTCAAAATCTTGGAAATGGTACTTTTTCATTCATTTTTTTGGATGTAAAAGAACAAACTGATTTTTTTTTAGAAGCAAATTCTGTTCAATCTCAAGATTTTCAGATTGACGTGATTGATGCTCCAACAATCAATAAAATTTCTCTTTATTTACGATATCCAACATATATTGGTAAAAATAATGAAACCATTCAAAATCCAGGAAATTTAACTATTCCTGAAGGAACTAATATTTTGTGGAAAGTAACCACTTTAAAAACGGATGAAATAGCATTTATAGAAAATCAAAAAAGTGTCAATTTCAAACAAATTTCTGATGATAATTTCGAGTATTCAAGGAAAATAAATTCCCCAATTAATTATCAAATTTCATCATCAAACAAGTTTTTAAAAGCGTATGAAAATTTGCAATTTTCGGTAGATGTAATTTCGGATGAAATTCCTCAAATTTCTGTAACCTCAAATATTGACAGCATTTCACGTGGTTTAGCACAATTTGCAGGACAAATTTCAGATGATTATGGATTGAAAAAGTTGCAATTAGTATATTATGATGAAAAAGATATTAGCACATCAAAAAGAATTAATATTCAAATATCAAATCAAAGTATACAAACATTTTTTTATCAATTTCCTGATGGATTGAATTTATCTGAAGGCGTGAATTATGAATTATTTTTTCAAGTTTTTGATAATGATGTAGTTAATGGTTCAAAGAGTGCCAAAAGCAAGGTTTTTAACTATCGTCAAAAAACAACCAAAGAAGTTGAAGAGGAGTTGCTGAAAGAACAAAAAAGCACAATCAATAATCTTGAAAACACGATACAATTCCAGAAAAAAGAACAACAACAATTAGATAAGATTCAGCAAGATTTACAAAGTAAAAAAAATACGAATTGGAATGATCAAAAGAAAATAGAAAGTTTCATCAAACGTCAAGAACAATATAAACAAATGATGCAGCGTCAAACAGATAAGTTGCAAGAAAATTTGGATGAAAAAAAGGAAGAAAATCCATCGTTACAAGAAAAAAAAGAAGCACTAAAAGAACGAATTCAAGAGCTTAAAAATCTTGAAAAACAACAAAAAATCTTGGATGAAATTCAAAAAATGGCTGACAAACTCAATAAAGAGGATTTGGTTAAAAAAGCAAAAGAATTAGCGCAAGAAAACAAACAACAACAACGAAGTTTAGAAAAAACGTTAGAGCTTGTGAAGCGTTTTTATATAGAACAAAAAACCATGCAAATTGCATTAAAAACAGATGAGTTAGCCAAAAAGCAAGAAGAAATTTCGAAAGATTCTACGAATAATTTAGGAGCTCAAAAAGACATAAAAAAGGAATTTGAAGACATAAAAAAAGAACTTCAAGAACTTGAAAAAGACAATAAGCAATTAAAAGATCCAATGGAATTGCCTGATGTGGAAGATGAAAAAGAGGTCATCAATGAAGAATTAAAAAATGCTGAAGAAAATATTAAAAAGAAAGACAAACTAAAATCAACTAAAAATCAGAAAAAGAGTGCTCAAAAAATGAAAGAAATGAGTGCTAAAATGCAAAAATCTATGATGGAAATGCAAGGAGAATCTATGGATGAAAACATAGACGATTTGCGAAAAATTTTAGAAAACCTGATTATCTTTTCTGTTGAACAAGAACAATTGTTGAATAAGTTTGGTGAAATTTCTGCTACACATCCTGATTTTGGCAAAGTCCTTAAAAAGCAACATCAAATTAAAACGTATTTTGAACATATTGATGATAGCTTGTATGTACTTTCCATGAGAGTACCAACTATTTCAATGAAAATTCAAACGGATTTGTCTTCAGCGCATTATAATTTAGATCAATCATTAGAAAATTTTTCT
>Ga0210033_1000559_pt1 | contig 35043 bp, 26 predicted proteins | sample CryGeymeta201501_FD_185465 | JGI IMG/M metagenome (GOLD analysis project Ga0210033, IMG submission 185465) | Groundwater microbial communities from Crystal Geyser aquifers in Utah, USA - Crystal Geyser metaG 2015-01 (SPAdes) (version 2) | ecosystem: Environmental > Aquatic > Deep subsurface >... | reverse complement strand
GACCTGGACGCCTCCTCCGCCCAACCCGGCCGCGGCGCCTGACGCCCCGGCGGAACCACCCCCGAGCCCGACGCCAGTCGCACCAGGGCCGACCCTCCCGGCCACGGCTACGGCATCCGCGGCTCCGGCCCAGGAGCCCGAGGCGACCCAAGACGAAGACGAAGACGAAGACACGGACGAGGCACCTCACTCCGGCTTCGCCTTCGGCAGCTACGGCCGCGTGGTCGCCGCCAGCGACCTGCAAGGCGCCATGGGCAGCGACGCCGACATCGTCGCCCACGGGCCGCGCATCGACGAGAGCGTGTACGCCGAGCTGGAGCTGAGGCGCGAGGACGATCTACCCGCCGGCATGCACAGCCGGGTGGTGGCGACGCTGGCGCTGGGTGGACCCTTCTTCCACCTCGACGGGCAGTTCGACGAGAGCATCGCCGTGCGCAACCTCTTCGCCGAGGTCGAGAGCGTCCTCACCCACGGCCTCAGGCTCTGGGCGGGCTCCCGCATGGTGCGCGGCGACGACATCTACCTGCTCGACTTCTGGCCCCTCGACAACCTCAACACCATCGGCGGCGGCGCGGCCTACGACAGCGGCGATCACGTCTCCTTCGAGCTCACCTTCGGCCTCGCGCGGCCGAACGATCCCTTCCAGCACCAGACCACGACGACCATCTCGCCCAGCGGCTTCCTGCCCTCGGAGCTGGTCGTGCTCGACCGCCCGCGCTTCGTGCTCGCCGGCAAGGCCACGGCCTTCCCCTTCGGCCGCGCGGGTGATCGGGCCATCAAGGCCTCGCTCTATGGCGAGGGGCACTTCCTCTCCTCGGGCAACCGTCAGCTCGATGGCGGCGGCATCGAGCATCTCCCGAGCGAGACCGGCTACGTGCTCGGCGCCCAGGTCGGCGGCTGGCAGGTCTCGAACCACGGACACCTGAACCTCTTCTTCCGCTACGCCCGCGGCCTGGCGGCCTTCGATCCCCTGGGCGTGCCCTTCCGTCCGGGCGAGGCCTTCTCCACGGATCTCGCGCGGGAGATCCAGCTCGGCCTCAGCGGCAACTACGAGCGCGGCGCCTTCGGGCTGCAGCTCGGCGCGTACTACCGCAACTTCCGCTCGGCCAGCCCCGGTGCCTTCGACGGTCATCGCCTGGCCGAAGGCGTGGTGGTGGCGCGACCCATGGTCTGGTTCGGGGAGCAGGCCGGCGTCGCCGCCGAGGTCAGCTATCAGGCCATGCAGACGACGCGCCTCGACGAGGTCACGGGTCGGCCCGTGCGCGGCGGCGTGACCAAGCTCGGGCTCATCCCCTTCGTCTCTCCCTTCGGTCGCGGCACCTACACCCGGCCTCAGCTACGCTTGATCTACTCGCTCACCCTGCGCGACGCGGACGCTCGACGGCTCTACCCCGTCGCCGACCCACGCTCGCGCCGAAGCGCGGAACACTTCCTCGGAATTGGAGCTGAATGGTGGTTCGACAGCAGCAGCTACGCCCAATGACGCGGCACACACAGACCCTGGTCGTCCTCACCGCGCTGGCCGCGCTGACCACGAGTTGCGTCGACGGTCCGCTCGGGCAGGTCGACTCCTTCCCCGTCTCGACCCACGTCGACGACTGGCGCGACGAGGTCATCTACCAGCTGATCGTCGATCGCTTCGCCGACGGCGATCCGGGCAACAACTTCCGCGTGAACCCGGATCCGCGCGTGCTCGCGTCCTACAAGGGCGGTGACTGGCAGGGCGTGATCGATCACCTCGATTACCTGCAGGCGCTCGGCGTGACGGCGCTCTGGATCAGCCCCGTGATCCTGAACGTCGACACGGACGCGGGCGTGGACGGATACCACGGCTACTGGGCCGTCGATCTCGAGCGCGTGAACCCGCACTTCGGCGACCTGGCGACGGCGCGACGGATGGTGGACGAGTGCCACGCGCGCGGCATCAAGGTGATCCAGGACATCGTCACCAACCACCTCGGGCAGGTCTTCTACTACGACATCAACATGGACGGTCACCCGGAGGACTACGTCGCCGGCGGCTTCCCGACGAACCCGGGCGACCCCATGGCGCCGTCGGGCACGCCCGTCACGCACATCACCGAATACGATCCCGACTACGACCCACGGGGCATCCAATCCCTCACCTCCCTGGGTGAAGCGGGCCCTGCGCCGATTCGCTTCTTCGACATGCCGGAGATCTTCCGCATCCCGCCGAACCCGCCGATCTTCCAGCGGCGCGAGGCCTACAACCTGCGCGGCAAGGTCACGGATTGGAACAGCCGCGAGCAGGTCGTCTTCGGCGACTTTCCCGGCGGTCTGAAGGACATCAACACCCAGAACGCCGAGGTGCGCGACGAGCTCGTGCGCGTCTACACCAACTGGGCCCTGCGCCTCGATCTCGACGGCTTCCGCATCGACACCGTGAAGCACGTCGAGCACGAGTTCTGGCAGGACTTCACGCAGCGCGTGCGCGCGACGCTGGCCGGCGCCGGCAAGACGAACTTCCTGATGTTCGGCGAGGCCTTCGACGGCGACGACGCCTTGGTCGGCAGCTACACGGACCCAGGCGAGCTCGACTCGGTCTTCTACTTCCCACAGAAGTTCCAGGTCTTCGACGACGTCTTCGGGCGCGGCGGACCCACCTCCAAGATCCAGGATCTGAGAACGGCGCGGGCCGCGAACTACGGCGCGACGCCGCAGACCATGGGCATCGGCGTGCCACCGCAGCAGGCGCTCGTGAACTTCATGGACAACCACGACGTGTCGCGCTTCCTGTGGGCGCAGCCGAGCCGCCCTGCCCTGCGCGCCGCGCTCGCCTACCTGCTGACCGAGGACGGAATCCCATGCATCTACTACGGCACGGAGCAGGACTTCGACGGCGGCAACGATCCCTCGAACCGCGAGCCTCTGTGGTGGAGCGGCTACGAGCGCAGCGGCGTGACCTTCCAATGGGTCGCCCAGCTCACCCGCCAGCGCCACCGCTACGCCGCACTGCGACGCGGCGACATGACCCTCACCTGGACCACGGAGCGCGTCGGTGACGCCGAGGACGCTGGCGCGCTCGCCTTCGAACGCAAGACCGCCGACGGTGGCTACGCGCTCGTCGCCATCAACGCGCAGGGCGCCCACGCGAGCCACACCAGCTTCGGCGGCACGGCCATGAGCGTCACGTCCCCGGCGGGCACGGTGCTGGTCGACGTGCTCAGCGGCGACACCCTCACGGTCGCGGCCGATGGCACGCTCAACGTCGAGCTCGAACCCTACCAGGCGCGCATCCTGATCCCTGAGACGCAGGTCGTCAGCGACTGAGATGGGGAGAACCTGTCCCCGTTCGGGACGTCCCAGTCGTGGGACGGGCGCGAAATTCAGGCTTGCACACGCGGACGTCGGGGATTGCAGCTCTGCAACGAGATGTCACCCTCGAGGGTGACAAGTCGCGTCACGGACGCGCTATCGCGCGGACATGAAGTGGGAGATATCGCGTACATAGGCAACTGGACGGTGCCGGGCCGATAAGCTGGCATGCGGCTCGCAAGGAACGTCCATGAAGTGTCCATCCCCTCCCAGCTCGACGCAGCCGCCGCCACTCATGTGGGACGTCGGGAGCAGAACGAGGACGCCTGGCTGCTCGACCCGAAGCACGCCCTCTTCGCTGTCGCGGACGGCATGGGCGGCCACTTCGGTGGCTCCGTAGCGTCGAGCCTGACCGTCGAGGCGCTGCGCAGCTTCTACGAGCGCGCGGCCGGGTCGGAGCCAGTGCTGTGGGCGAACGCGGGTGACGATCCGAGCCCCGGGGAGCGTCGCCTGGACATGGCGATCCGATTGACGCAACGCGCCATCGAAGAGGCGGCCGAGGGCCCGCTGAGCGAGATGGGCTCGACGCTGGTGGCGATGCAGTTCGCCAAGGGTTCGGCGTTGATCGCCCATGTGGGGGACAGCCGCGCCTACCGCCTGCGCGGTCAGATGGTGAAACAGCTGACGCAGGATCACTCGCTGATCGAGGCGCTAGTGGCGCAGGGCTCCTTCAAGCTCGCCGCCAGCTTGTCCGCGCGCTACCAGGGCGTGATCACACGCAGCCTCGGCCCCGTGGGCGACTCGAACGCGGATCTTCAGACGGTCGAGGCGCTCCCCGGCGACATCTTCCTGGCCTGCAGCGATGGGCTGAGCGGAGTGCTCGCGGCCGAGGACATCGCGAGCCTGCTCTCGCTGCCGAGCGCCGCCGAGGCGAGCCGCGCGCTGGTCGACGCAGCCTACGCGGCCGGTGGCAGCGACAACATCACCGCCGTCGTCGTGCGCATCAAGGGCTGATGCGCGCTGAACGGGGACGGCGCCGACGACTCCTTTCGGGTGGAGCGACAGCCGCCGTCTCCACGTCGGCCGCGGCCGACTCCTGGCGGCGGCGACGGTTCTTTCTGCCGCGATACACGAAGTAGGCGCCGGCGATGACGCCGAGGAGTACGACCTTGAACGGCCAGGGCAAGTCGCTCGCGACGACCTCGACGGCGAGGATCAGAAAGTCGGTCGGGTCGTCGTGGTCGCCCCCACCCGAGTAGCCGCTAGCGCTGCCGCCGCTCGAACTGCCGCCGCTGCTGAAGCCGCCGCCTCCAAAGCTCCCTCCCGTCTTCTGGGCGAAGGCGACGTTGGCGGCGAACAAGGCGAAGAGCGCGAGCACGATCCACGGAACGGAGCGCAGCGCCAAATGGGCGACCTGAGCGAAGCGTTGGAGCATCGCGCCATTGTGCAAGCGCGCGGCGATCGAAGGAAGGGCCCTCGTCGACGCGTCAGCGCCGGATGCCCTGCGCCGTCACAGGTCGCAGACCCCGACGCCGAAGCCGACGACGGCGCAGCGATAGCCCTCGCCCATGCGGCAGTCCGCGTCGCTCGTACAGCTGACCATGCACAGCGACGTGGTCGTCGTGCCCATGTGCGTCGAGTAGCAGAAGCCCTCCGTGCAGTCGCTGACCGCGCAGCCCTTGGAGCAATAGCCGTTGGGGCTCCGCGCGTGCCAAGTCGCCTCCAGCCCAACGCCCGACTTGGCGCGCGCGGCGAGGCGGCCTTGCGCGAGCGCCCTCCGGCCACGATCCCGATCCTTGCCAAGCGCTCGCATGGGCAAGGCTGCCGTCCCCCGGAGGCGACTCCCGGGCGCTGATCGAGTCGACGCGTCGAACCTAGCGCCAGATGCGACAGCGAGCGGTCAGTCGTGGTCGCCGGCGCGGCGGCGCAGCATCTTCCAGCTCGCGTCGATGCCCGCGCGGAGGCCGTCGAGGCTCGCGCCGACGTTGCGGAAGCGACCCTGGCCGGCGAGGTAGGCCTCGAGGGCGTGGCTCGACATCTCGGGCTCGATGTTGATCTCGTAGCGGTAGCCGTCGAAGACCTCGTACACGGCGAAGAGCCCGGCGCGCACGGCCAGGCGCACGAGCTCGATGCCCTCGGAGGGCTCGGACTTCCAGCCCGTGGGGCAAGGCGCGAGCATGTGGATGAAGCGGAAGCCGCGCACGTCGAGGGCGTAGCGCAGCTTGCGCAGAGCGTCCTCGGGGTGGGCCAGGGAGACGGTCGCCGCGTAGGGGATGCGGTGGGCGGCCATGATGGCGACGATGTCCTTCTTCGGGACCTGCTTGCCGAAGGGTGTCGTCGTCGTGGTGGAGCCGAGCGGCGTGGCGGAGGAGCTCTGGCCGCCCGTGTTGCCGTAGATCTCGTTGTCGTAGCAGATGTAGAGGATGTCTTCGTTGCGCTCGGCGCTGGCAGAGAGCGTGGCGAGGCCGATGTCGTAAGTGCCGCCGTCGCCCGCCCAGCAGATGGCGCGCGTGGGCTCGCCATTCATGCGCGCCGCGTGGGCGAGGCCCGTCGCGACCGCGGAGGAGGAGGCGAAGGTTGTCGCGACCACGGGCACGCCGTAGGCGGAGCATGGGTAGGGCCCGGCGGTGACGATGCCGCAGCAGGCGGGGATGGCCATCTGCACAGGGCGATCGCCGAGCGCGTGGCTGAGCATGTTGAGGCCGATGGACATGCCACAGCCGCCGCAGTTGGTGTTGCCGGCGCGCAGCAAAGGCTCGGTGCGATCCGCGGCGGTCTGGGCCATGCCGTTCAGGATGGGCTCACTCATCACGCCACCTCCATGATCGACGGCAGACCAGGCTCGGTGCGCGCCAACAAGTCCTCGAGGATGGCGTCGATGTGCTGGGCGCGGACGTCGCCGCCGCCGAGGCCCGTCATGTAGCCCTGCACCAAGGTGTCGCGTCCGACCGTGCCGCGCAGCTCGCTCCAGAGGATGCCGCCGAGGCCCGGGCTGACGTCGCGATCGATCACACCCACGCGCGCGCGCCCGGCGAGCGCTGCATGCAAGAGATCCTCCGGGAAGGGCCGGAACATGCGCACGCGCAGGCCGCCCACTTTGAGGCCGCGATCACGGGCGCGGTCGACACTCTCCTTCACGGTGCAGGCGGTGGTGCCCATGGACACGAGCACGACCTCGGCGTCGTCCATGCGGTAGGGCACGACCCGATCCGCGGGGCGCCGGCCGAAGACCTGCTCGAACTCGTCCTGACACTTCGCGTAGACCTGGGGCACGTTGCCCATGGCGGCGTGGTGCTGCTCGCGATGCACCTCGGTCTCGTGCGGGAAGTCGAGGCCGCCCATGGTGCGCGGCTCGAGCGTGAGGCGATGCGGGAGATCGAGCTGGGGCAGGAAGGCGTCCACCTGCTCCTGCGTCGGGATATCCGTCTGCATCATGGTGTGCGAGAGCACGAAGGCGTCCTGGCAGACCATGGTCGGCATCAGCACCTTGGCGTCCTCGGCCAGGCGGAAGGCCAGGAGCGTGCTGTCGAGCACCTCCTGGTTGTCCTCACAGTAGAGCTGGATCCAGCCCGCGTCGCGCAGCATCAGCGTGTCGCCGTGGTCGACCCAGATGTTCCAGGGCGGGCCGAGCGTGCGGTTCGCCGCCATCATCACGATGGGCAGGCGGAAGAAGGCGGCGGCAAAGACGTTCTCCGCCATGTAGGCGAGGCCGTTGCTCGACGAGGCCGTGAACGAGCGACAGCCGGCGATCGAGAAGCCCATGCACACCGCCATGGCGCTGTGCTCGCTCTCGACGCGCACGACCTGGCCCTTCTCGAACTCCTGCTTGCACAGAAGCTCGATGCACTCGGTCTGCGGGGTGATGGGGTAGACGCCTCCGCCGAAGCCGCGTCCGTTGCGGTTGGCGCGGCCGGCCAGGGTGGCGGCGGTCGCGGCGGCGTGGTTCGCGCTGATGAGTTCCTGGGTCACGTCGGCACCATCTCCATTCCCGAGCGAGGGCACTCCGTGACGCAGATGCCGCAGCCCTTGCAGTAGGCGAGATCCACGGCGTAGTTGCGCGATTCGCCCGTCGCGTCCGGCTTCGGTCTCTGGCGGCCGATGATGCCCTCGGGGCAGTAGACCAGGCAGGTGTCGCACTGGTTGCAGTGCCCGCAGGAGAAGCAGCGCTTGGCCTCTTCGCTGTCTTCGAGGGCGAGGTTCACCTCCGCGAAGTTTCGCGTACGCGACGCGGCGGGCTGATGGCGGCGCGGCGTGGGCGCGACGCGCGCGAAGTGATCGAGGCGAATCTCGGCGGCGCCCACGGCCTGCGCGCGATCGGGTCGGACGAAGACCTCGTCGTCCTCGCCCAGCGCCTGCACCGCGCGACCTGCGGCGCGGCGTCCGTCGCCGAGAGCGTGGGTGACCGTGCCCTCGCCGGTGGACAGATCGCCCGCGGCGAAGACGTTCTGGGGTTCGCCACCTTCGACCACGCGCCCATCCGACAGCTCCCAGCCCGAGGGCAGCAAGGAGAGGTCTGCGGATTGACCGAGGGCCAGCAGCACGGCGTCACACGCGAGGCGCGTCGCCTTTTCAGTGACGACCGGTCGACGCCGCCCATCCTGATCCGGTTCGCCGAGCTCGACCCAGGCGAGCTCCACCTCGATCACGTGGTCCGTGCCGTGGAAGGCCACGGGCTGGCGCAGGAAGAGCAGCTCCACGCCCTCGTCCTCCGCCTCGCCGATCTCCTCCGCGATGGCGGGCATCTCGAGCCGCGTGCGGCGATAGACGACGGTGACCTTCGACGCGCCCGAGCGCAGCGCGCTCCTCGCGCAATCCATGGCCGTGTTGCCGCCTCCGAGCACGACCACGTGACCCTTGAGCTTACCGCCGCCCTCGAGGTTGACGCGATGCAGGTAGCGGATGCCTTGCTCGACGCCGTCGAGCGAAGCGCCGGGGACGTCGAGAGCGCGCAGGCGCGCGAGTCCCGTGGCCAGGATCAAGGCGTCGAAGTCGTGGCTCAGGGTGCGCAGCGTCTCTGCGGATAGGCGCTCTCCACAGCGCGCCTTCACGCCCAGAGCGAGCACGCGCTCGACCTCGCGATCGAGCACCTCGCGCGGGAGCCGGTAGCTGGGGATGCCCGTGCGCAGCACGCCGCCCAGAGTCTCTTCGCCTTCGAAGATCGTGGCCTCGTGGCCAGCGAGGGCGAGGGTGTGGGCGGCCGCGAGCCCGGCGGGACCGCCGCCGACGATGGCGACGCGGCGCGCCTGCTTGGGCGTCGCGCGCTCGGGGACAGCGGGCGCGGCGTGATCGCCGACGAAGCGCTCGAGCGCGCGGATGTCGACGGAGCCATCGAGCTCGGCGCGGTTGCAGCCCTCCATGCAGGGCGCGGGACAGACGCGGCCACACACGGAGGCGAAGGCCGTGGTGCGTCCGAGCAGCGTGGCGGCCTGTTTTACGTCGTCCTTGGCCATGGCCTGGACGAAGCCGACCACGTCGTTGCCCGCGGGACAGAAGGCGTTGCAGGGCGCCGGCCGGGTCACGTAGCGCGGCGCGAGCGTGCGCCAGGCGCCGGTCTGGAGCCCCGTGGGTGCGCTCGCGTGGTGATCGATCAGCGGCACGATGATGGGTCGAGCGGCGGGCGGCGGCGCGACGTGCTTCTCACCAGGCACGGCGTCCGCGCTTTGCACGGCCTCGTAGGCCTCGCGTGCGGCGTCCACGTTGTTGCTCAGGCCGAGGTCCTCGTAGGCCAGCACGAGTGTCTCGAAGGGCAGCTCCATCATGCGCACGAAGGCGCCGGCCATGGTGGTGTTGACGATCACGACCGAGCGGCTGCCGATGCCATGACGGCGCGCGATCGCCTTGGCGTCGACGGTGGCCACGCGGAAGCGCTCGTAGCGGGATGCGAGCTCCTCCGGGCCGCCCTCGGAGTCGACGAGCAGGAGCCCGCCCTCCGCCAGCCCCGCAACGGCGTCCGCACCGAGCAAGGTCTGGTCGAGCACGAGCACATGGTCGGGCTCGTAGACCTTGTTGCGATTCGTCACCTGCGTGTCCGAAACCCGCGTGTAGGCGCGGATGGGAGCGCCCGAGCGCTCTCCCGCGTAGTCGCCGAAGGTCTGAACGCTCTTGCCGAGGCGTGCGTAGATTGCGGCCAGGATTTTGGCGCAGGTCACGCCCCCTTGCCCTCCGCGACCGTGCAATCGAATTTCCATGGTGTCGGCATGCTCCCACCCGTGTCGTGGGGGTCGATTGCGCGAGAACAACCGGAGGGCCGATCCGAACCCATGGCGTGAGGGAACTAGCGCTCCGTGACTTTGGTCGTCCCGGATGCTCCGGCGCCGCGGCGACCGAGCGCCAGGGCGCCACGTTCGGCGGCGAAGGCGAGCGCGGTCGGCAGGTCTCGGCCGGCGCCCAGGCTGTGGGTGAGCGCGGCGGCGAAGGTGTCACCGGCGCCATAGGTGTCCGCGACGGAGCTCGGTGGGGCGGCGGCGAGCCAGCGTCCGGCTTCACCCTGCGAGGTGAGGTAAGAGCCACCGGCGGCGCCCTCGGTGGAGACCACGACGCCTGGAGCGGTGTCGAGGTCGCCGGGTGCGTAGGCCTCCATCGCGTCGTGTGCGCTGCGCACGAGCACGTCGACCGGGACGCCCGCTTCGCGGATCACGTCGAGTACGCGAGCGGTCACGACCACCACGCGCGCGCGCCTGGCCTGACGCAGGGCCGCCGCGTCGCCCTTGCAGAAGTAGAGGGCGTCGCAGCCTTCCAGCGACGGCCAATCGAGCGCGTCGTCGCCGCGCGGTCCGAGGGGTGGCGCGAGCACGGTGATGGTCCGCTCGCCGTCGTCAGCGAGAAAGGTGAAGGCGCGCGGATGGGGCGCAGGCCGCGTCGCCGCGTGGAGCGAGAGCGCGCGGGCCTCGAGCGTGGCGCGCACGTTGGTGCCGATGGGGTCGTCGCCGATGGCGGTGAAGAACGCGACCTCGTCGCCCTCTACCGCGACCTCGTCGCCCTCTACCGCGGCCAGACGTTCGAGCTCCGCCGCGGCCACGCCGCCGCCTCCGGCCAGCTCCTCCCAGCTCTCGCGGGCGTGCGCGATCTCGCCAGCCTTCGGCGCATGCGCCACCCGCGCGAACGTCACCCACTCCGTGTGCCCCATGACCGCGACGCGCATGAGGGCGAGGTTAGTCGCTTCGGCCCGAATTGGGATCTGCTTTGTCCGTCGCATACCGAGCGCCGGGGGAAGGTCGTCGCGGCGCGAAGCGTAGGATCGCGCATGCGATGGCTCGTGGCGTTGGTCCTATTGCTCGGCTGCAGCGCGGGGCCGCGACAGCAGGTCGCGCCGCCGAGCGGAGAGCCCGCCGCCGGTGGGGAGTCGCCGGCCAGCCCGGTCCGCGAAGCTGCAGCCACCGAGCCTGTGCACGACGCGGTCGCGAGCCAGTGCGCCCGCGGCGACGCGAGGATCGAGCTCAGCCATCTGTACGTCGATATCGAAGTGCGCATCCTGCGGGCGGTGGGCATCCCCATCAACGGAGAGAGCGGAGGCTTCGACCGTACCTGGGTGCGCTGCGATGAGCTCGCGAGCATCACGTCGCTCGAGTTCGGCGTCGTCCCGAGCCTGCGCGACCTGCCGCCGATGCCGGCGCTCGCGGCGCTCACCGTGGTCGACGTCGAGGACGGGGATGTCTCGCCCCTGCGCGCCTTCCCGCATCTCGCGCGGCTCGTGCTCGGGCCGCCCGAGTACGAGTTCGTGATCGACAGGCGCACGAGCGTGCGCGACCTCGATCCCATCGGGGACCTCTCCGAACTCACGGAGCTCTACCTGCTCAACGGAAGCGTCGAAGACATCGGCTTCGTGCGAAGGCTGCGCGCGCTGCGCGTGCTCGACCTGCGTGAAAACCGCGTCCACGACATCGAGCCCCTGCGCGAGCTTCCGGCGCTGGAGAATCTGCGAATCGGCTCGAATCAGGTGGTCGATCTCTCGCCCCTGACCGGGCTGGATCAGCTGCAGCAGCTGGACATCTCGTCGAATCCCGTCGCGACGTTGGAGCCCCTGGCCCACGCCCCGGCGCTCGCAGGGATCTTGGCGCAGAACACACGCATCACCGATCTGTCCGCGCTGGGCACGATGCCGAGCCTGCAGTCCATCTTCCTGTGCGGCGCGCCCGTGACCGAAGACCGCGCGCTGAACCGCGCGGCCGAGCCCGAACGCCGACGCCTCGAGCAGCGTCACGTGCGCGTGATGATCAACTTCCGCGGCTGTCACTGCTGCTGAGAGCGCGGGGGACGAGCCCCCGTCCTACGCGGAGCCGCATTCACCATCATGCGACACCGCGTCCACCATCGCGCGACACCGGATTCACCATCATGCGACACCGCGTCCACCATCGCGCGACACCGGATTCACCATCATGCGACACCGCGTCCACCATCACGCGGTACGTGCGTCGTAGTGCTCAGCCCTTGTTGGTCATCTTCGCCCAGCTGTCGCGCAGGGCGATGGTGCGGTTGTAGACGACGGCGTCGGGCCGGCTGTCCTTGTCGACGCAAAAGTAGCCAACGCGTTCGAACTGCACGCGATCCTCGACCGCGCGCGTGCCCAGCCAGGGCTCGAGCTTCGCGCCCTTCACGACCTGCAGCGAGTCGGGGTTGAGCTGCGTGAGGAAGTCCGTGTCGTCGGCGCCGGGATCCTCCACCGTGAACAGCCGGTCGTAGAGGCGCACCTCGGCCTCGACCGCGTGCTTGGCGCTGACCCAATGCACCGTGCCGCGCACCTTGCGTCCGTCGGGCGCGCTGCCACCGAGGGACTCGGGATCCCACTCGCACACGAGGCGCGTGACGCGTCCGGTGTCGTCGTGCTCGACGGACCTCACCGTAATCAAGCAGGCGCCGCGCAGGCGCACCTCTTGACCCGGAGCGAGGCGCCACCACTTCTTGGGCGGATCCTCCATGAAGTCCTCGCGCTCCACGTAGAGCGTGCGCGTCAGTGGCACGTCGCGCGTACCGCGGCTCTCGTCCACTGGATCGAGCGCCAGCGGGAAGCTGTGCTCGAAGTCCTCGGCCATGTTTTCGATCACGACCTCGATCGGATCGAGCACGGCCATGGCGCGCGGCGAGGTAGCGTTCAGGTGCTCGCGCAGCGAATGCTCGAGCAGCGTCACGTCGACCAGGCCGTCCTTCTTGGCCACGCCGGTGCGCTCGCAGAAGCCGCGGATGGCCTCGGGCGTGTAGCCCCGACGGCGTAGCCCCGCGATGGTGGGCATGCGTGGATCGTCCCAACCCGCCACGTGCTTCTCGGTCACGAGCGTGAGCAGCTTGCGCTTGCTGGTGATCATGAAGCCGACGTTGAGGCGCGCGAACTCGTACTGATGCGGCCGCTCGTCCTCGGGGATGCCGATGGCCTCGAGGTACCACTCGTAGAGCGGGCGGTGGTTCTGGAACTCGAGCGTGCACACGGAGTGCGTGATGCCCTCGATGGCGTCGCTCTGGCCATGGGCCCAGTCGTAGATGGGGTAGATGTGCCAGGCGTCGCCCGTGCGGTGATGGGGCGCGTTCAGGATGCGATACATGATCGGATCGCGCTTCTTCAGATCCTTCGACTGCATGTCGATCTTCGCGCGCAGCACGTGCGTGCCCTCGGCGAACTCACCCGCGCGCATGCGACGCAGGAGGTCCAAGCTCTCTTCGGCGGAGCGCTCACGGAAGGGGCTGTTCACGCCGGGACGGTGGAAGTCGCCGCGGCCCTCGCGGATCTGCTCCATCGTCTGGCTGTCGACGTAGGCCAGGCCGCGCGTGACGAGCTCTTCGGCCCAGGCGTAGAGCTGCGGGAAGTAGTCACTGGCGTAGAAGGTCTCGCCCCACTCGTAGCCCAGCCAGCGCAGGTCGCGCTCGATGGCCTCGGCGTACTCGACCTCTTCGGCGCTGGGGTTGGTGTCGTCGAAGCGCAGGTTGCAGTGGCCGGCGGGATCGAGCGCCGCCAGGCCGAAGTTGACCACGATGCTCTTGGCGTGGCCGATGTGCAGGTAGCCATTGGGCTCGGGCGGAAAGCGCGTGCGCAGGCGCCCGCCGAACTTGCCCTGGGCGAGATCGTCACGGACCTTGTCCGCCACGAAATTGCCCGGCCCCTCGACCTCCATCGCTTCGTCACTCATGGGGCGCCAACATAGCAGGCCGCCCGGGCGAGAGAAGGGGATTGTGCGGTCACCACGAGGGTGCTGGAGCGGCCGGGCTGGGACGGAAGCTGAACGCGACGCGGCGGTGGGAGGTGAGCACGAAGGTGAGCCCGCCGAAGAAGAGCGCGAAGCCCAGGGGGATGCCTATCTTCACGTCGAGGGGCGTGCTGCTGTGGCACTCGTCCTCACTGAACAGCGGACAGTCGCCGAAGAAGTGGACCATGGAGCGCAGGAAGAAGGCCATCACGGTCCCGCCACCGAAGATCATCGTGCCGACACCGCCGTGGAGCCAGGCGCGGCGGTCCTGGTAGTGAGCCGTGAGCACGCCGGGGCCAGGGATGTCGACGGGCTGCGCCACGGCGCCGTGGAGCTGCGGATCGCGGATGCCGAAGCGATAGCGACCGGCCGGCAGGTGGAGCACGCACTCGCCCACGCACAGGCTGGGCGCGCGCGGGAAGAGCGAGGCGTCAGCGCCCTGGCCGAGCCAGACCCAGTCGAGGTCTCCAGCAGCGCGCAGGTCCACGCGCAGGGGCCCACCGAAGGGGGTGGTGGCGCGCGCGGACTCCAGGCGCAGCCGCGCGAGGGTCAGCTCACGTTGCTGGCGCGCCGCCCTGCGGGCGGCTCGACGCGCGGCGCGACGGGCAGCGCGATGGCCCGGCGACATGGCGCCTGCGCCGAGCCAGGGCGAAGGCGAGTCGGGAGCCGCCGGCCCGAGCGTGACCAGGACCTCTCGATCCGCGGAAGGATCTGCCAGCATCTGCGCTTCCGCCTGCGCCCAGCTGTCCTGCACCACCTCGGGCTGGGCGGTGGCCGATGAGCGCGCGCTGAGCGAGAGCAGGGCTGCGAGCAGGAGGACGCCCGCGAGCTTGCCCGGATGACGGTCAGTGCGCATGGCCACCTCGTGGGGTGAAGTCGATTCGGGTGCTGGGGCGACTCCGGAGAAGCATGAGGGCGCCCGGGATGTGGCCGGCGAGGTAGATGCCCACGCCGACGAACAGGGCCAATCCCGTCCAATCGTTCGGAGCGCGGGCGATGAGCAGCCCCGCGCCGACGCCCAGCAGGCTGCTGCCGATCATCCAGCCGAGCGCGCGGCGCACATGCGCCCAGCGCGAGACGTAGCGGCCCGTGAGCACGCCCGGTCGCGCGACGGCGAACGAGGGCGCGAGCCCCGGATGCCTCGAGTCCGGACGCAGACCCAGGCGAACGCGTTCGGGCGGAATCGAGACGGCGCAGTCGCTGGCGCACAGCGTGGGCGCGCCGAAGATGCGCCAGCTGCGCGCCGGGACCTCCGAGGACCCGAGCCAGAACCACTCGAAGCCCTCGGGCGCGCGCAACTCGATGTGCACGTCACCCGGCAACACCCGATGGGCACGCCCCACCTCGCGCCCGAGCTGCGCCAGATCCGCCGCGCGCACTTCAGCCTGCGTCGCGTTCGGTGGCAAGGGCGTCGGCGCCAACATCGCCGCGTCGTCCAGCGCCGCCTGCGCCCACTCGGCCTCGGCGCCGTCGCCCTGCGCGTAGGCCGTGGACGCGACGCACGCCAGCATCATCGAAGAGACGCACACGACTCCCAGCTGTGCCCTCGTCACCACAGGTGTGGCGACACGCGCACGCCGTGAATCGACGAAAGAAGCAGAAGATCGGGGCTGAGAGGTGGAAATCATGGACACGTCGAACGACGCGTCCGAGATGCGAGGCGTCGTCGAGGTCCAGCAGTGCAAGCGCGGGGCCAACCGGTGCGGTCGCGCAAGCGCGGTCAGCCCGCGGCGACCGCAGCGTTCACTCCGCGGGCCGGCGTGCGACGCCGCGGATGCTGGGACGCACGATGGCCATGGCCTTGCGCAGGCTCTCGCGCTCGATGCGTTCGAGAGTGAAGCCAGCGTCGAGCATGGCGCGCTCGGTGTCGCGCGTGAGCCGGCAGCCATCGGCGACGCGGCGCCAGAGGGGATCGACCACGCGCTGCAGGCGTCGACGTCCGGTGCCGGGCGCGGCGGCGACGTGCTCGAGGAAGAGGAAGCGGCCACCGGGCTTCAACACACGCCACACTTCGCGCAGCGTGGTGTCGAGCTCGGGCACGGAGCAGAGCACGAGGGTGCTGACCACGGCGTCGAAGGAGGCGTCCGCGAAGGGCAGCGCCGAAGCCGAGGCCGGCGTCACCTCCGCGTCGGGCCTGCGCTCACGCGCGCGCGCTTCGAGCTGCCGGCGCATGTGCTTGTCCGGTTCCGTCAGCACCAGGCGACCGAGGTCCGACGGGTGATGCGGCAGGTTGGCACCCGTGCCCGCGCCCAGCTCGAGCACGTCGCCTTCGAGGTCGGCGAGCAGCTCGCCGCGCCATCGGCGCAGGCACGCTTCCTCGGTGGCGTCCATGAAGCGGTCGTAGATCATGGCCATGAAGAGACTCATGGCGTGACGATAGCGGATGCGCGCGCGGAGCCCATGCGTTTCGGCAGCGGCTCAGGAGCACATCGACACCTTTGAGCTCACCCCCGTCAGGAGCTCAGATAGTCGCGAGAAACGAGCCTGTGGTTGACCAGGGTTGTCGCGACCACATGCTCCGAGACCTGGTAGTACTGCGCGGCCTCCACCAATTCGTCTTCGTCTGGCACAGGCAAGGTCACCCGCTCGACGAGCCCTTCGACGGGACAGAGAAGCTCCTGGGCGGCGGCGCGTTGGAACTTCTGCCTGGCAGTGCGGCTTCGTGTGAGAGGTGACAAGGCGTCCGCCTGTTCGGCGACGGCGGCGTCGCCGATCAAGCGCGCGATGTCGAACCTGCGGCTGGTCGCAAAGTGCGTGTGACGCAGCACGGGCCGGAGCCTTCCGTCCTCGCGGAATGCGATGAATGGCGGGCTCCCCGACAGCGCGAGCTTCTCGGAGTGGATGTCGCCTCCAAAGGCATCGCTGAGAAACTCGTCGCTGATGAGCTCGTGCCCGAGGCCCCAGTGCCGCCGGAGGTGGGCAGCGAGCGCCGCACCGCGCTGCCATGGCGCGGCATACGTCGAGGCAGGGGTCCAGCTAGCCACTGCGTCGAGCACGCCCTGGTAGGCGAGGCATGGCGAGGACTGCTGACGCAGAGCCTCGAGCCTGTCGAGCAGAGCGTCGGCTCCTGCCATCGGTGTTTCGACCAAGGTCTCGTCGAGCGCGCCAGCTCCAATCCACGCGCCCTTGGCAAACAGGCGCTCCAGATCGTCGGCCGAAACCTGGCCGGGGTCGAGTCCCATCATCGCCTCGCGCTTGCGGAAGGCGGCGCTCGTGGGGTCCGCGCGCTCGTCGCGCACCGCCTGCCAAGTGTCGCCGAGCGCGGAGTCGGTCACTCCGAGATCCTGCTGCCGTGCGAGGACCTGCGACACGAAGTCATCGACGCCGCGCTCGAACGAGAGCGCACTGCACACGACGTCGCAATTCTCCAGGTAGCGAATGGTGTGCTCCCGCCTGGAGGCACGCGTCGCCACGTGAACCTGCTCTCCATCCGACGTGAAGGTCATGGACGGCCAGACGAAGCCGCCGCCAATCGCGCCCATCTCGTGCGCCATGCGCCAGCTCAATGGCCGTTCACCGGGCTCAGGTTCCCAGCGCTGTCGCCACCAGTTGCCCGCGAGCCACAGGGCGAGCCGATGAAGCGAGACGCGAATGGAGGAGCGTGTCGTGCGAGCGATGGTGTCGACGACGGCGGTCAGGTCATGGTCACCGGCCCGGATGGTCAAGGCGCCATAGGAGGCCGCCTCGAGCCCGGATCCGCCATCGGTGGTGAGCCAGTCGACATCGAACCGAAGCTCCTGATCCGACGGGGAACCGAGCGCGGCCTCGAGTTCAGAGCGCATGGGCTTGCTCCCAGCGTGTCTGCACTTCGCTGACGAAAGGGTCGGACTCGGGCAAGGGGTAGGCGTGGTAGGTGCCGAGCTGGGCGTTCTCGAGTTGCGCTTCGAGGGCGCGGCCGTCGGCCGTCAGCGCCCAGATGTTCTGAGGCCACTCGCCTGTCCACGACTCGCTCACCAGACCTCGCTCCACACCGCGCCGCAGATGATCGAGGGCAACCGCCCGTTCGAATATGCCCACTTCGTCACAGAGCGTCTTGTCCGGTCGCGGCTGTGCCGGTGGCGTGAGACCGAAATCGCCAGGATTGCGCTTGTGCTCCGGGTTTCCGCCGTAGCCCATGGAGGCAGAGACACGCCTGAGCTGATCGACTGCCACGCTGAGGGCGATCGCGCGCTTGCGGTTATGGCTCCGTTTCCGATGCTTCACGAGTGGGTCCAAGATGAGCGGACCGCTCCTGTGTAGCACATGGGTCGCGTGGAGGCGCGAGGTCTGCGACAGGAGGGCACGCCGTTGACGAGCACCGAGCCCACTCGGCTCAGAGCGCCTTGACCAGCACCTTCGATCGGCGCCTGCGATCGGTCGATTTGCGGCGACTGACGGGCAAGTCTTCGAGGCGGCCGGGGCGGAAGCCGCGCTCGAGGAACCAATGCTGGGCCTCGGTGGTGAGGGCGAAGAGCCGGTCGAGCTTGGCGTCGACGCATTGGCGTTCGAGGTAGCCGAGCAAGGCGTCGGCGCGTCCGTCGCCTTGGTAGCCCTCGCGCACGGCGAGGCAGGCGATCTCAGCGCTTCCATCTTCGGCATGCGGGTAGAGGGCGGCGCAGGCGACGACGAGCCCGTCGCGCGTGGCCACGGTGAAGCGGTCGATGTCCATCTCGAGCAGCTCGCGCGGACGACGCAGGAGCAAGCCTTGTGCGGCCAAAGGTTCGATCAGAGAGAGCATGCCGAGCACGTCGTCGAGGCGCGCGGGGCGCAGATCCTCGAAGGACTCGCGGGTGATCATCAGGCCGGCGCCATCGCGCGTGAAGAGCTCGCGCAGGATGCCGCCGTCGAGGCGTCGAGGCACGAGGTGGGCACGCGCGACGCCGCCGCTGAGACAAGACACGGCGGTCTCGAGCTGGTTGCGCACGTCGGCGCCGAGCTTCGAACCACGCTCCAGGCGGGCGCGGGCCTCGAGCAGGCTGAGCTCGCGGAAGCGGCCGGTGACGGAGGGCAAGCGCTTGGCCTCGACCAGGCTCACGAACTTGTCTGCTCGAAGCGCTGAGGCAATGGCCACCGCCACGTCGTGGGTCGAGACGTTGAAGGCCTCGCCCGTCAGTGAGTAACCCACCGGTCCCGCGAGCACGAGCTCGCCCGCGTCGAGGCGACCCGCGATGGCGGCCGCGTCCACGCGTCGCACGGAGCCGGTGTAGAGGTGATCGACGCCCGCCTTCACGCCGACGGGACGCGCGGTGACGAAGTTGCCCGAGGCGACGCGCAGACGCGCGCCTTCCATGGGCGAGTCGGGCAGACCCATGGAGAAGAGCGCCTCGAGCTCGACGCGCGCGACGCCCGCCGCCTCCTTCACGCAGGCCATGGCCGCGGGATCGGTGATGCGCAGGCCCTCGGCGTAGCGAGGCTCGAGGCCACGCTCGGCCAGGCGCGCGTCGATCTGGGGGCGCGCCCCGACCACGAGCACGATGCGCACGCCAAGGCCGTGGAGCAGCGCCAGATCGTGGACGAAGGGCACCAGGCCCGGGCCCTGGAGCAGCTCGCCGCCGACCAGGACGACGAAGGTGCGGCCGCGATGCGCGTGCACATAGGGCGCCGAGGCGCGAAAGGAGCTGACGAAGTCGCTGGCGGGAGAATCGCTCACGGGGGCATCCTAACCCAGCCGAGGGCCCGAGCTAGGCTAACGTTGACCGTTCAGCCACAGCGGACGTATCTTGAGCGGTCGGAGGAATTACCGGGTTCGACCCACCAGCATCTCGCAGTATGAGCACGAGCGAACCAGAAGCCGAAGCCCTGCCCCCCGGCACCGTCATCGCTGGCAAGTACGAAGTGGGCGACGTGCTCGGTGCGGGCGGCATGGGACGCGTCTACCGCGCGACGCAGATCGCGCTCGGCACCGAGGTGTGCATCAAGACGCTGCACTCGGGCGCCACGGCGGATCCGCAGTTCGCGGCGCGCTTCGAGCGTGAGGCGAAGTCGACCAGCCAGCTCCGCCATCCGCACATCGTCTCCGTCTTCGACTACGGCCAGCACATCGACGGATCGAGCTACCTGGTCATGGAGCTGGTCTCGGGCGATCCGCTGTCGAAGGTCGCGAGCAAGAAGCCGATGCCTCAGGAGCGGGCCGTCGACATCCTGTCCCAGGTCTGCGACGCGCTCGAATTCGCGCATGAGCGCGGCGTCGTCCACCGCGACTTGAAGCCGCCGAACATCATGATCTCCGAGGTCGGCGGGCGCGACTTCGTCAAGGTGCTCGACTTCGGTTCGGCCTTCACGGTGGACGGCGACGACGCCCAACGCCTGACCCGTCAGGGCATGGTGCTCGGCACGCCCGCCTACATGGCGCCGGAGTACATCCTCGGACGAGGCACGGACGCGCGCGTCGACGTCTACGCCGTGGGCATCCTGCTCTACGTGCTGCTGACCGGCGGTCCGCCCTTCCGCGGCGCGACCCAGGCTGTTTTCGCGCAGCAGGTCAGCGTCTCGCCCGAGCGTCCACGCCTGCGCAACCCCGCGGCGGGCATCTCTCCGGCCGTCGAGGCCGTGGTGATGAAGGCGCTGGTGAAGGATCCCGCGCGCCGCTACGCCAGCGCGCTGGAGCTGAAGAAGGCGATGCGGGAGGCCCTGGCGGCCGGCAACGTCGCGGTGAGCTACGAGGCCGACAGCGCGGGCGCGGTGGGCATCGAGGTGGCGCGCGACGAGCGGCCCGTGATCGTGCTGACCCTGGAGACCGACAGCGAGATCGACGGCGAGCTGACCCAGGCGGTGGCCACGGCCGCGCGCGGCTCGGGCGGTGTCGTCTCGGGCGGCGAAGGCAAGCTCCGGATCATCTTCGCGCTGGATCGCGAGGTGCCCGAGGCCGCCGCCGAGGCCATGCGATTCGCGGCACGCTTCCGGCTGCCCGGTCGGCGTTTGCGCTTCGGTATGCGGGACGCGCAGGCCTCGGTGAAGGGCCGCTTCGGCGTCTCCGGCTTCGAGTACGAGGTCTTCGGCGCAGGCGCGGAGACGGCCGATCTCCTGGCCGAGAACGCCCCCGATCATCGCGTCTTGATCAGCGGCCCCGTCGCGCGGCACGTGCCCCTGGATCTGAGGCTCGCGCCCGTCCCGGCACCACGCGGCGTGCACGAACCGGTCTTCAACCTCGAGGATCCCCTCGGCAGCTCGGACGAGACGCGCTTGCCCTTCGTGGGTCGAGCCGCGGAACAGCGCCGGCTGCTGGAGCTGGCGGTGGGCGCCAGCGAGGGCCGGGTGCTGGTGCTCACGGGCGGCGAAGGCATGGGCAAGTCGCGCCTGCTGCGTGAGATCGTGCCGCAGGCGAGCCACCTCGACGTGCTCTGGAGCGTGGTCCCCGCCCATGGCGAGATGGGACCGGCGCACCCCACGAGCGCGCTCTCGGCTCTGGGCTGGAGCAGCGGCGGAACAGCCACGGGCTCGACCACGGAGCGCTTCGTGGTCGCGCTGATGATCGGCGAAGAGACGGGCGCCCACGATCAGCTGAGCGGAGAGCGACGGCAGCTTCGGCTGATCTCCGCCGCCATGGACGGGGTGATCCGGCGCGCGACCCACGGCCCCGTCGTGATCGTGCTGGACGAACTCCACCTGGCTGACGAGACGGCGCTGACCCTGGCGAGCCGGCTGGCGGAGATGGCGCCCGAGCTCGGTATCTCCCTGGTGATGGCCACGCGCAGAACCGAGGATCTGCCCTTCGAGCTGCCCAAGCACGCGGAGGTCCTACGCCTCGGTCCGCTGGAACGGGACGCCTCGATCTCGCTCTCGCGCGCGACGCTGCCGGATCTGGACGACGACGGTCTCGCGCTGATCGCCGACGCTTCCCACGGCATCCCCCTCTTGCTCGAAGAGCTCCTGCGGCTGGCCGGCGAGCTGGGCGCGGGTGTGCTCTCGCGGTTGGCGGGGCGTGGACCGGAGGACGTGGCGGCGCAGCTCTTCCGCCGACGACTCTCGCAGCTCAGCCCTCAGGCGCGCGCGCTGCTCGAGGCGGCGGCGGTGCTGGGTGGACGACCGCGGCAACAGGAGGCGGTGGACCTGTCGGGTCTGGGCGAAAACGCGACTCCAGCACTGACCGAGCTTGGCCGCGCCGCGCTCGTCTCCCGCACGGCGCTCGGTCGACTCGAGCTGCGCCTGCCAGGGCTGGGTCGACGCGTGCGTGAGCTGCTGGACCTGGAGCAGAAGCGCCTCTTGCACCATCGCGCGAGCCAGATGCTCGAAGCCCTGGGCGCGGCGCGCATGGCCGAGGTGGGCGAGCATCGGCTGGAGGCGGGCGATCTGGCGGGCGCCTTCGAGGCGCTCTCGACAGCGGGTCGCGCGGCGTGGGCGGATGGCGAGACGGCCAAGGCGGCCCACTGTCTCGCGCGTGCGCTCCTGGCGGGCAGCCGACTCGGAGATGGCCTGCCAGCGGAGCGGGCGATCCTGGCGCGTGACCTCGGGCGGCTGGAACAGGAGCGCGGCGAGCTGGGCAATGCCGAGCGCGTGCTGCGAGACGCCTTCCCCTTGGCGCGTGCGGCGGCCGACGGAGAGTTGGCGGCGGACCTGCTGCGACGACACGGCCGCGTGTTGACGCTGCAAGGGGATTATCAGGACGGAAATGGCGAAGTGCAGGCGGCCTACCACTTCGCCACCGAGCGACAGCTGCCCAACCTCGCCGCCGCCGCGCTGTGCGACCTGGCCGAGATCGGGCAGCAACAGGGCGACAAGGAGAACGCGCGCGCGGCTCTGGATCGCGGTGTCGCCCTGCTCGAGGGACGCGAGACGCCGGAGGCCTCGAGCGTGCGCATCCGCCTGTACAATCGCCTCGGACGCCTGGAGCTCGAAGAGGGCAACATGGCCGGAGCCATCGCCGTCTTCACGCAAGCGCTCTCCTTGGCCGAGCGCCTCGAGGATCGCTACCAGGAGGCCGGCCTGCTCGGGAACCTGGGAGGCGCCTACGCGCGACGCGGGGCGATGGATCGCGCGCTGCACTTCACGGAGCGCGCTCAACGCGCGAGCGACGCCCTCGGCGACCAGATCGGGTACGCGCGCCAGAGCTTCAACCTGGCGCTCCTGCACCTGGGCCTGAAGCACAAGGATCGCGCGGAAGGCCTGTTGCGCACGAGCTACAACGCGGCGCGCAGCGCGGGCTGGCGTGAAGGCCTGGCCATGAGCACGGCCGCTCTGGGCAAGCTCGGCGCCCGCCTCTAGAGCCTTCCCGCGACTCCGGGACGCACTCGCAGCTCGGCCCCGAAGGCGTGCTGTAGGAAGTGCAGACGGTGCGGGTCGACGGGCGCGGCGCCGAGGGGGGCGTGCTCACCGCAAGGCGATGCACGCTCAGGATGCGGTCGAAGATCGCGCCGTAGTTGTAGTCGGAGATCCAGCGGTCGTCGCAGTAGCCCATCATGTCCGTGACGGTGCTGGGATCGAAGTAGGCGTCGGCGCGTGGGTCGTAGCCCCAGACGCCGATGGCGCCCCCGCCGTAGGGGTAGCTCGGATCCGAGCTGCCCACGTTGCAGGGCGCGTGGCTGCGACCGTGCATGTGACCGAGCTCGTGGGCCAGCGTCCAGGCCCAGCGCTCCCCCGAGTAGCCCATGCCGCCGCCGACGCGTTGATCTCCGTCGGCGGGATTGCCGACCACGAAGCTCTGGCCCGTGGTGCAGGATCCACCGCAGTAGGCGCTGAAGGTGGGACCGGGCTGCACCAGCGCGTAGTAGTAGCTCGCGCTGGGCGCTCCGTCCGTGGTCTTGAGATCCTGGAGGTAACGGTTGAGCTGCCCGAAGTCGAAGTTGCCGGTGAAGAGCTGAGGTCCGTCGGACCAATCGATCGGATCGCGCACGGTGATCGTCACCTGGCTCAACGGATAGACCGCCAACAGCAGCGAGCGGAAGAGGTCGAGCTGCGCCGCGCTGGTGTCCGGCAAGCGCCCGGAGCCGTCGTAGTTGTAGCGCACGGGGACGAGCACGAGCTCCACGCCGCCCATGTCGTCCTGGGCGCCGAGGGGTGCCGTCGATCCGTCGCGCGGATACCGCGCGTCGTGCATCACGCCCGTGGCGGCGGGCGTTCCGTCGGGGGCCACGAGGCGCACTCGGTACTGAGCGTCGGGCGTGACGCTGGCCGCGGGCACGAGCAGGTTGAAGGTCGACGTCGGATCGGCCGTGGTGGAGGGCGCGTCGATGGTCTGGGTCGCGCGGAGGGTCGTCGTAGGACCGCCGACGCTGCCCAGCTCGATTTCGGCCGTCACGGTCACGGCACCGCCCGTCGGCGCAGCGTAGACGCGCACCATGGCGTCGCGCGCGGCGACCACCGGCGCGGCGCCCGGCGGTGAGGCTGTGCCACCCTGCATGAGCGGGATCTCGACCGACTGGAAGAGCTCTACACCCGTGAGGGTGATGCCGTCGGCCAGGCGTGGCTCACCGGGCGCAGAGGCGTCCAGCGCGGCATCCAGCGCGGCATCCGCAACGTCCGCGTCAGCGAGGATGGCCGAGTCGCCGAGGGGACCGGCGTCGCCGACGTTCGCGTCCGATCCGCAGCCGGCGAAGAGAGACCCGAGGAGCAACACGGTCGCGGATGTCGCCACGCTCGGTCGAGGCCCCAGACGAACGTCAGTCTTCCACATCTGCCTCTCCTGAGCCTGCGTGCGCGCCCGCACGCACGCGCCACAGGGGCGATTGTGCGGGAGGTGCCGCGAGCGGTCGAGCGAAACTCTCGCCATCACGCGCGCGGACGCCGCGCAATCGACGCGGCTCAGCGGACGCGCAGGGTGAACAGGGCGGTCCAAGCCACGGAGCAGCCTACCGAAATCCGCGTCCGCTTTCTGCTACCCTTTCGCGCGATGCGCACACGACTCCTCCTCACGATCTGGGGCTGCCGCCTGCTCGCCGCTTGCAGCGGCGGCTCCTCCTCATCGCCCACGGACGCCGGCGCGGACGGCCCCATGGACGCGACGACCGACGTCGGCCCCGCGGACACGGGCACGCCCCCGATCCCCACGCCGCCGGTGCCAGACTTCGCTCTGGGCGAGGCCATCGACGCCGCTCCCCTGAGTTGGACCTGGGTGCCCTTGCCCGACAGCCACTGCATGGACGGCTCGCCCTTTGGCATCGGCGTGAACGACAACCCCGACTCCGAGAACGTGCTGATCTTCTTCGAGGGCGGGAACCTCTGCTTCGATCCCGTCTCCTGCATCGGCGTCGCCAACCCGGACGGCTTCACCGAGAGCAAGCTCTTGCCCAACGTCCGAGGACACGAGGACAGCCTCTTCTCGCGCGACCCCACGGCCAACCCCTTCGGCGACTGGAGCTACGTCTACATCCCCTACTGCTCTGGCGACCTGCACCTCGGCAACACGCGGAACGGCTACCACCAACCGGGCTGGGATCAGCCGAACCAGCACCTGGGCTTCGCCAACACACGCCAGTTCCTGGAGCGCGTGGTCGCGACCTACGGCGGCGCGCAGAAGGTGGTGGTCGCGGGCGAGAGCGCGGGCAGCTTCGGCGCCATCGGCAACTTCGACCAGGTCGCGACGGCCTTTCAGACCGTCGGGGATCCAGCGCTCTATCTGATCGACGACTCCGGGCCGACCATGAGCAACATGTGGCTGAAGAGCTGCTTCCAGGATCTGGTGATCGGCGCCTTCGGCTTCCGCGACACACCCCTGGCCGAAGAGTGCCCGGACTGCCTGAACCCCGAGGCGGGTGGCCTCGGCGAGATCATCCCCTTCCTCACGGCGCGCTACCCCGACGCGCGCATGGCCCTGACCTCGCCCTCTTCGGCGGCGGATTCACCTCGAACGAGCAGCACGTGGGCATCGCCTGGGCGAACGCAGGTGGCCTGTCCGTGCCGTTCCTGGAAGCTCACTTCCTCGTCTTCGAACCCTGCGCGGACGCCTTGCCCTAGCCGCACGGCCTGCGCTCCTGCGTTGAGGGCGACGGCTCGGTCATGACGACGGAGCGCGCCGATGCTACACGGCCTGCATGCATCACTACGTTGCCCTGCTGCGCGCCGTGAACGTCGGAGGGGCGGGCAAGCTGCCCATGGTCGGGCTCCGGGCGATGTGCTCGGACGCCGGCTTCGACGCCGTGCGGACCTACATCGCCAGCGGCAACGTCGTCTTCGCGAGCAGTGACTCCGCGGCGAGCGTGAAGGCCGAGCTCGAAGCGCGCCTGCTCGCGTACGCGGACAAGCCCGTCGGTGTGATCGTGCGGACCGCCGCGGAGATGACCTCCGTGCTCGAGGCCAACCCCTTCGCCGAGCGCGCGCCCAACCGCACGGTCGCCATCTTCCTGGACCAGGCGCCACGCGCGGACGCCCTCGAGCACGCCGTGGGCGTGAAGGACGAGCAGATGCGCCTCGGCACGCGCGAGATCTACGTCCACTACAGCGCCGGCATGGCGAAGTCGAAGCTGCGCATCCCCGCCGCGAAGAACGGCACGGCGCGCAACATGAACACCGTGGCCAAGCTCGCGCGGATGGCCGCCGAACTCTGAAGAGCGCACGCAGCCTCAGGCGAAGAGGAAGTGCCCGACGTTGAGGTCGACCTCGGTGGCGTCCACCGTGCCCACGATCTCGAGGCCGACGTCCGCGAGGTCGACCATGCGATGCTCCATGGGCATGCCCTGCGCGTCGGCGACGATCATGACGCGAGGTCGCGTGACGTGACGTGGATCGTCCGTGATGTCCATGACGATGGCGGTCTCGCCGCTGCTCAAGCGCACGCTGCTGCCCACGGGATAGAGGCCGAGGGTGGCGATCAACAGACGGGACACGGCGCGATCGAGGTCGGAAGACTCCATCAGCCGATTCAGGGCGGCGTCGGGGCGTAATCCCGGCCCGTGGGGCGCACGCGTCGTCCACAGGTCGTAGGTGTCGGCGACGGCGATCATGCGCGTGAGGGGATGCCCGCCGCGACGACTCTCGGCGGAGCCCTGCTCGACGGCGGCCAGGATGCGCAGGGCGGTGGCGCGCCCGCGTCCCGACGAGGGCAGGAGGCGACGAACTCCGTCGAGGTAGACGTCGTGGCGCGCGCACTGCTCCGGCGTGGCCGTCAGCAGCTTGGGGTGGCGCATGCGACCGACCCCCGAGAGCGCCGCGGCAACCGCCATGTCGCGACGATCCGAGGAGTTGAGGCCGAGTCGCTCCGCCATCAGCGCGACGATCAGCGCGATGCGTCCGAGGCGGCCGGCGAGCTCGTCCCGATATTGCTCGAGGCTCAACAAGCCGAGCTGCAACGAGCGCGTGCGATCGGGCAGACGCACGAACTCCTGCATGGCGCGCCGGATCGGCACCAGCGGCGCCGGGCGATCTTCCCCGAGGCGAGTCAGCAGCTCACGGAGCGTGGCCACCACGAGTCCGTAGGCTCGCAGCACGCGCAGACGGTCCGGCACCTGACCGACCGTGCCCGCCACGCCGGCCTCGGCTTCGATGGCCCGAAGGCGGATCCCGCGTTGACCCGAGAGGGCCTTGTCCGCCTCGGCGACGTTGTTCATCACCACGTCGCGCAACGCCTGCGCGAATTCGCGCATGACGCCGGCGTCCATCACCTCGTCGAAGGCGATCTCCGCCATGCCGATGCGGCCGAAGAAGCTGCGCAGGAAGCGCGCGCGATCCCAGGTCGAGAGATCCGTGCGCAGCAGGCGGCGGTTGATGTACACGGCGTCGCCCACGAGCTGCAGCGCGACCTGATCCCCGTACTCCTCCTGATAGCCGCTGAGCGAGGCCACAAAGCGCTCGACGATCGGGATGACCGCCTTGTTGTCCATCTTGTGGACCAACGCGACCTTCACCAGCGTGTAGAAGGCACTGACCATCTCGGCCGCGAGGCGCTGAAAGAGCGCGTCGTCGGTCTCTGCCGCGGGGGGCGCCTCAGACATCGCATGCCTCATCGCGCGGGACGTCGCTCATGCCATCCGTCCCGGACCCGTGGGGTCTTCGAGTTCGAAGGAGAAATCCGCCATCAGCTCTCGCAGCTCGTCGTCGAGCTCCTCGTCCGGCTCGGAGACGCGGGCGGCGCGCGAAGGAGGACGCAGGGTCTGTGACGCTTCTGCCGTCCGATGGGGAGGGCGCAGCGTGGGTGCGGGCCCCGTCGGTTCGTCGTCGGACGCCAGCGCGCGCGACGGAGGACGCAGGGTGGGCTGGGACTCGGACGGCAGGTCGGAGGGACGCTTCCCCTCGGGCGCGGGCGGCACGACCGAGGCCTTCAGCGCGGGGGGCTTGCCGAAGCTCCGCATGACCGGCGCGCTCGCGCTGGCGACGGTGCGGTCGGCGTCGGTGCGGTGGGCGGGAGCCGGCGGCTCGGCGAAGGAGTGGTTCGCGAGCTCCAGCGGCGCGGAGTCCTCGTCGAAGTCGCCGAGGTCGATGCCGATGTCGGGCGCGGGCTCCGAGACCGGCTCGCGAACAGGCGCGCGTTTGGGCGCGGGCTCGGGCGCGCTCTGCGGCGTGAACTGCGTCGCTTCCGCGAGCTCGCTCGCGGGCGGAGCGGAGACCGGCTCGGGCTCGGGCGCCGCCGGAGCGCGCTGGTGGGTCCGAGGCATGGTCGCCGCGAGGCGCGTGCCGGCTCCAGAGTGCAGGGCGGTCATGCCGTCGGCGATGGGCTCCGAGGCCAGGACCGATCCGAGCAGGGCGAGGTCGCGCAGCTCGTCGTAGCAGAGGGGCAGCGGATCCTCGTAGGGCGTGGCACCCGACTCGAGCGCGGTGCGAACCAGGGTCGACTCCAGACGCAACGCTTCGCCCGAGAAGGGGCTGCGCTCGTACTTGCGCGCGAGCTCGAGCACCTCGTCGTCCACGAGCAAGCCCAAACCCGCGAGGGCAATGGCGCGCTCCTCGTCGACCTTCTGGCGGCGCAGCAGGTTGTTCTGTGTCGCCTGGGCACGTAGCTCGGGCGCGAGCCTGTCGCCCATACGCCGGGCCAGCACCAACATCACGCGGCGACGCTCGTCGAAGCTCAGGGTCGAGAAGTCGTCGCTGTCGAACCAGATCTTCAGGATCGTGCGTGCCACGTCGGCGCGACGCTCGACCAGGAGCAGGAGCCCACCCAGGCGAATGGCGGCCACCGGGCTGCGCAGGGCGTCACCCAGCGCTCCCACCGCGTGATCACCGCCGTGATGCACGAACCACGAAAGCGCCCGCAGCAGAATCTCAGGCTCCTCGTACACCAGGCCCGCGCGGAAGAGGCCGAGCGTGCCCGACGAGAGCGGCGCGTGCGCGAAGGGCGTGAGCACGTCGGCGGCCAGGTCCGCGTCGGGTTCGCTCTCGATCAACTTGGCCGCCAGCGCGAAGCCCTCGGGCGCGGAGCCGAGCAGCGCCTCGAAGGCATGCTGACGACCCTCGCCGAAGGCGAGCTTGGCCGCGTCGCGCAATGCTCGAGGCAGCTCGGACTCGGGCGTCTGTGAGAGGATTCGGCGCGCCAGGGCGGCCTTGTGACCGCCTGCGTCGAGGTCGGCCATGGCGAGCAGGCGCAGCTCCCGAGTGAAGACGCGCTCGGTGAGCATCGTGCGCAACGTGCCGCGCGGCTGCGCCAGGAGCCAATCGTCGATCACGTCCAGGCCGTGCGCGACGGAAACGATCCCCAGGCGGCTCGCGGAGGCGTTGACCTCGCGCGAGAGCACCGAGGCCACGCGCTCGGCGTCGCGCCCCTCCACCGTGTCGAGCACGGCCAGCGCAGGCGTCGGCAGCTCGTCGACGCAGCGCTCGAGACCCATGCGCAGCGCCTCGGCGAATTCGATGATCTCCGGATCGTCCGTGAGGCTGTTCTCCTCACCGCCCTCCCCGACCTTGGTCAGGGCCGCGAGCAGCGCGGGCAGCTCCGCGCTTCGAAAGAACTCCGCGTCCGCGTCGAAGAAGCGGATCGTGCCGCCGCCAGCGCCGTCGGCCGAGTCCACACTGAGCGACTGACGTGTGGCCGCCTCGATCAGGGCCTGCACGTCCTCCATGCGGTGATCGCCCTCAGCCCTGTCCGCCTCCGACTCGAAGAAGGTCTCGATGATCACCAGCTGGATCGCTTCGAGCTGCTTGGACTCGAGCAGGGTCGAGAGATCTTCCTCTTCGTTCTCCTCGGTGGTCAGATCCGTCGCGACGACCTCCAGGAAGGCCGTCAGCTCCTCGAGGGAGAGCCCCGGATGGAAGCTGATCTGACGCACGCCGGCCTGGAAGAGCGAGAAGAGCGCCGGATCGTCCATGGGCGAGTAGTCGAGGATGTCGTCCTTGCCGCTGCGCAGATGGGCCGCCGCGAGCCCGACCTCGATCAGCCCACGTCGATCCAGCAGCTCGCCCATGACCAGATGCATCTGCTCGATCAGCTGGAGCAGCGTCTCGGGGTTCTGGCGGCGCGCGGCGCGCAGGTAACGCACCATCGACAGGAAGGGCGCACGCATCTCGGCCAGCTCGGCGCGGCGCTGCTGGGCAGCCACCTCGTCCCGAGTCTCGACCTCCGGATCGCCTTCCATGGGCGCATCCTACCCCGAAACGCACGGCCCGCGAGCGCGGACTGGCACCCCAGGTGGGAGCGGGCTTGCGGGAGTCGGGGCCCTCATGAGATACAGGGGCCCATGAAAATGCTGCACAGCCTCCTCTGGACGGCACTCCTCCTCTCCCTGGCCGCTTGCAACGACGCGCCGAGTCCGCCCGCGATCGCGCCCGCGGCCCCACCGGAGCCGACCTCGCCCACCGCGGCGCCCCCGACCGCCGCCCCGACCACGCCTGTGCGCGCGCGCATGCAGGATCACTTCCGCTTCGCGCGAGCCGCTCGGACTGGGCTGATTCGCGGCGACGTCGCCGAGACCAAGAACGCCATGGCGGAGCTCGCGCGCGTCCAGAGCATCGAGGGCCTGCCCACGGAGCTCGAGCCCATGCTCCCGACCATGCGAGACGCCGCCTCCCAGGTGGCCTCGGCCCACACCCTGCGTGAGGTCGGCGCCGGCCTGGCGAACACGCTCGTGACCTGCGCGGGCTGCCATCAGCACGTCGAGACGGGCCCGCACTTCGCGACGCCACCTCTGCCCGAGGGCGACACCGTGCAGGTTCACATGCAGCGCCACCACTGGGCCGCCGACCGCCTGTGGGAAGGCCTGGTCCAGCCGTCGGACGAGGACTGGAACGCAGGCGCCGATGCCCTCTCCAACTCCCGCCTCGACCCCGCCGAGTTGCAGATCCCGGACGCACAGCGGGCGACGGCCGCGACGCTCATCCAGCACGTCTACGACCTCGGAGAACAGGCGAAGTCCGCCGCGACGCCAGACGCGCGCGCGGCCATCTACGGACAGTTCATCGCGACCTGCGCCACCTGTCACCGCCTGGTCCATGGCGGCCCGGCCGCCGAAGCCGCGAACCCGTAGCGCCCACGAACTCGAGCCGACGGAGTCGGCACAACGAGAGGCCCCGGAACCTTCCAGCTCCGGGGCCTCGTCGTATCGGGCGATCGCCCAGCGGGCGCGTCGCGGTGCTCTAGTAGCCTTCTGCGTTGTAGGCGTCGTCGAAGCTCTCGAGCGCGGCGGCGCGTGCCGCCGGAGCGCTGCGGGCGGCTCCGGCACGGGCGCCCGCGCTGCGCGTATGCCGCGCCTGCTCCTCCAGCCGTCGACGCACGCGGCTGTCACTGGTGCTGCGAGCCGCGACCTCGAGACGATCGGCGGCGTTTCCGAGCGCCGCCGCTGCCGCCGTGTTCTGCCCCTGATTGAGCATCGTGGCTGCCGCGAGCTGCGCCTGCGCCGCGTCGTGGGTCGCGACCATGGCGGCGACGCGAGCGTTCTCCGGACGGCTGAGCGCGCGACCGCTGGGCATCACGTCGTAGCGAAGCTGCGCCGTCTGCGGACGAGGCGAGGCGCCAGACGCGCTGGCATAGCGGAAGCGCACGTCCGCCAGAGGCTGGGCGCCGAGACGCGCGGTGGGGACGCGGGCGCGGAAGAGCACCTCACGCTGCTGACCGCCATAGAGCGATCCCAGAGGTACGATCAGGTGACCGTCCTCGAGCCGCGCGCCCATGGTGTCCGCCTCGATCAAGACGACGCCGGGCGCGGGCACGACCTCGATCATGGCGTTGGTCGCGACAGTGCGTGAGAGAAGATTGATCTCCTGCTCGAGGATGCTCGCCATCTGGGAGGGCTGCTCGAGGTGGTAGAGGCGCCCCGCGCTGCGCACGGCGAGCTGACCGAGGGTGGACTCGTCGTAGTCGAGCCCGACGCCGATGGCGGAGACCTGCGCGCCGAATTCCGAGTAGCGCGCCGCGAGCTGACCGAAGCTGCCGGGATCGCTCGGACCGATGTTGGCCTGACCATCGCTGATCAGGACCACGCGGCGCACGGGATGACTCGACGGAGCTTGGGACAGGCGCGCCAAGCCCGCCTCGACGCCGGCGTACATGGCCGTGCCACCGCCAGCTTCGAGCCGCGCGATGGCCTGCATCATGCCCCCGCGGTTGTCAGGCCTCAGCTGCGTCGGAGGCGCGAGCTCCATGACCTGATTGCTGAAGGCGTAGAGGCTGACGATGTCCCCATTCTGGAGCGTCTCGACCAGGCTCGAGGCGGCCATGCGCGCGTTGCGCATCTTGTCGCCCGCCATGGAGCCGGAGGTGTCGATGACGAGCGCGACGTCCATGGGCGGGCGCACGCTCTGTCCCTGCACGGTGGGCGCGTCGACCCAGACGCCGACCCAGGTCGTGCCGTCGTCACCGATGCGAACCTCGGTACGGATCGGCGATCCCCCGATCCGAGCGTCGCCACCGCCACCGATCACCTGAACCGTCTGGGCCGAAGCCGTGGACAGACCGGCCGCTGCACATCCCAGGAGCAGAGCCAAGAAACCGAGAATCAACCGTCGCATGCGTCACCTCCGCGGGCTCGCATGGCCCGTCATGGAAGGCAGACGCAGCTCGATCCGAAACGATCTCGCGCTCGGCGAGCTCGAGGGAGATTCAGGCAGATTGCGTCCTCGGTCGGCGTTGCTCGATGATCTCGCGACGACCCCGACGTGGACGACGGTGGACGACGTCCCGCCCGCGGGCCACTCGACGGTCACCGTGGCCGACGACGCCCCGGACAGCGACAGCACGTTCCATGCGGCGTTCTGAGACTGGAAGCCCTGCATGTTGTACACCGTGAGCCACCTCGTCCCGTCTCCTTCGATGCGCACGCGCGCTCCGAGCGCCGCGATGTTCGAGGTCGTGCCGACGAAGCGCACGGTGGCCGTCATGGGACGCGTGGCCGGTGTCTGTACGTAGAACGCGGACAGCAGGGACGTGTCAGTCGCGTAGGCGATGTCGTGGTTGGCGTCGCCTCTGACACTGCCCGTCCCAGCGCCCGAGAAAGAGATCCTCGTGACCATCCTGATCGAAGTCCGCCGCGGCGGCCGAGAACACGTCGTGGGATGAGACGACCGGATCGATCAGCGCCGCCGTCACGTCGGCGAAGCCGGCGGAGCCGTCGTTCCGGAAGAGCCGATCGTCCCCGAGGCCCGCGATGAAGAGGTCCGGATCGCCGTCCTCGTCGTAGTCGATCCACACGGGGTTGTGAATGTCGGCGCGGCGCCCGCCGACGGCCCTCAACGGGAGGGCGCCGACCACCTCCTCGAAGCGCCCCGCACCGACGTTTCGGTAGAGGTCGATGGCGAATCTGAACACCCGACCACCCTACGCTGCGGACTGCTGCGGTCGAACGGAACCGCGCGAAGACTCGGCAGGTGGTCAGTGCAGATAGCGGACGGAGCGCGCGGGCAGCGTGAAGTCGAGGCTCTGTCGAGCCAGGGTCAGCGTCACGCCCGAGGGCAAAGCGTCGTGGAAGACGCGGCCGTCGACGGCCACGTCCACGGGCACGGGCACGCTGACGGTCGCGGGACTCGCGCTGCGGTTCAGGGCCACGATGGCGAGCTCGGCGCCGCGTCCACGCGCCACGACCCAGACGTCGTCCGTGACCAGGAGCGGTCGGTAGTCCGTGCTGCGCAAGCCGGGCAGCGCCGCGCGACCGCGCCCCAGAGCCGACACGCGCGCGAGCTGACTCGACTCGAGGGCGCTGAGGTCGGTGCCGAAGCGCGTCATGCGCCGGTTGTCCGGATCGGCGCCGCCCACCTGTCCGTACTCGTCGCCTTGATAGAGCAGCGGCGCGCCGGGCAAGGCGAAGAGCCAACCCAAGGCGACGTACATGCGATCGTAGGCGTCTCTTGTGGTGGGCGCCGAGGGCAGGTCGCTCCATTTGTTGCCGGCGCGCCCCGGATCGGAGGCGAGGCTCAACCAGCGCGAGGTGTCGTGCGAGCCGAGGTAGGGCGTCATGATCGCGCCCGCCGGGTAGTGGCTCTGGCTGGCCTGGGTCCAGAAGTCGACGTGCGACATGCCGCGCCCGGGGGTGTCGTTGGCGAAGCTGAGCGCGCTCGCGTAGTAGAGCACGAAGTCGAACTGACCATCGAGGGCGTCGGGGCCGATGTAGCGCGAGATGGTGCCGTAGTTGTCGACGTTTCCGCCCGAGTCGGGGCCGGCGCCCGAGTCCCAGCCCATGGCCGTCTCGCCCATCAAGAAGTAGTGCGTGCCCGCGGTCTCGAAGCGCTCACGCACGCGCGCGCGCAGGTTGAAGACGGCGCCGTCCACCACGTGCTTCACGGCGTCGACGCGGAAGCCGTCGAGGTCGTATTGCTCGAGCCAGTACATGGCGTCGTCGAGCAGCGCGGTGGCGGCCTCGTTGTTCTCCCAGTTCACGTCGGGCAGGTAGTCGGTGAACAGGCAGTCGAGTCGACGCGCCGTCCAATCACATCCGGCCGTGCCGCAGATGCAGCCGTCGTTGAACCAGCCGGGATGATCGCTGTGGTAGGGGTGGTCTTGGTGCACGTGGTTGACCACCAGATCCATCAGGATGCGGATACCGTGGGCGTGAGCCGCCTGGACCAGCGCCGTGAGCTCGGCCGGGTCGCCGAAGCGCGCGTCGATGGCGCGCGGCTCGATGGGCCAGTAACCGTGGTAGCCGGTGACGCTGCCCGCGCCGCTGGCTTCCCCGTAGGCGCCGGCGGGCTGCGTGGTCCAGGGCGTGATCCACAAGGCGTTGACGCCCATCGAGTCCATGTAGCCGTCGTCGATGGCCTGGCGGATGCCGCGCAGATCGCCGCCCTCGAATTCCGTGCCGCCCAGCGCGCCCACGGGCGCCGCGTCGTTGCTGGTGTCGCCGTCGCGGAAGCGATCCGTCATCACCAGATAGATCAGCGCGTCGCGCCAGCGGAAGGGCTCGGCCTCGATCCAGAAGGGCAGGAGCGTCTCCGGGCCTTCGGTGCCCTCGATGTCCAGCGGCGTCAGCGCCACCGTGTACTTGCCGTCGGCCAGCGTCGCGAGCGAGAGGGAGAAGTTGTCGCCCGCGCGCACGAGCGCGGTCGCGCTCAGATCACGCGTGCCTCCGGGGCCACGAAGCTCGGCGCGTACCTCGGCCAGGATCGCGGCCTCGCGTCGCTCGTAGTGCAAGGCGGCCACGAAGCGTCCGTCTCCGTCCGCCGGGCGTGAGGTCTCGCTCGAGTCCACGACCAGAGTCGGCTTCGAGCAGTCGGGGACGCGCAGGCCCGAGTTCTCCACGCCGCCCGCGTAGGCGCGATAGGAGTTTCCGGGATCGAGTCGCCAGGGCTCGGCGCCGTCTCCGTCCACCACGAGCTTGTAGGGGTAGAGCCC